>Ga0182024_10000926_pt1 | contig 75837 bp, 65 predicted proteins | sample P32metaG_FD_120480 | JGI IMG/M metagenome (GOLD analysis project Ga0182024, IMG submission 120480) | Permafrost microbial communities from Stordalen Mire, Sweden - P3-2 metaG (Illumina Assembly) | ecosystem: Environmental > Terrestrial > Soil > Wetlands > Permafrost | place: Sweden: Stordalen...
ATTGCGGGTGTGGCGGGAGGTGGCACGGGACCGTAGGTAACTCCCGGCCTGTCAATACGTTCCAGCGCACGCCACCTTACGCCGGGTTACGCCTCCTTTTGACACGGAATTCTGATACAGCTAGCCAGCGCTACGTAACGCCGGCGGTCTTTGCCGCCGGTGGGGCTACTACTTGCCGGAGTTTTCGTATTTCGGAGTCTTGATGCGGCCTTCGATGAGGCCCTTGTTGTTTTCTTCGCAGGAGTATTCCAGAACCTCCCAGTCCGTGCGCAGCGTGAACGTGCGGTTGCTGACCAGAGGCTTGGTGTAAGTCTTCGGATCGTCGAGCGTGACCTGGTATGCCAAATGGCCCGCGTCCGTCCGCGTGAAGCGCTCGGTCACGCGCAGTTGATCGCTGTGCGGGTGCCCCACCGTGTCGAGCCTGGTCAGGCCGTTGAAATTCGTGGTCTCGACCACCAGCGTGTCTCCATCCCAGTGTCCTACCGAGTCGCCGAACCACGTCGGAACCTTCTTGGAAGTAGGCCGCCCGTCGATGGGCAAAACCTTGAACCACGAGTTCTGCTCATACAGGAATGCCAGGTGCGTGGGGGTTTGCAGGATCTGAATGGGATCGGGGGAATTCATGGAGCGCACGTGGCCAAACGGCAAACAGGAACCCGTATAGTCCCCTTCTTCGGGCTTGTAGCTGGCCCACTGGGCTTTGCCCCATTCAGTGAAAGGCAGCGGGCCGAGGCCGCGCTCGATGTCCGGAACGTAGGGCCTTTGCCAGACTCCGTTCAGGTCGGGCTTTCCCCATGGGGTCTTGGGCGCTGGGCCTTCCGGCGGTTTATATCCGCCGCGCGCGCCACTCGGGGCGGGTGCGGCGGGGGGCTGGGCCGCGGCCAAACCAGCACATGCCAACGACAGGGCGGCAATCAACAGCAGGCGATAGCTCACGTCGGGTCTCCTAACGGGCTTCCTGCTGGCTGAGCAGCGTCCGGCCGTCTTTGGACTTCAATACGCGTGTGCTGCAGGTTTTGGATTCGTCCTTCGCCAGGAGGCCGTCCAGGACGATCTCATCCCCTTCCTTAACGGAATCCGGGCCGAAGCCGACGCGGCTCATGGCATTGGGAGAACCCAGTTCGCATTGCCACTTCTCGACAACGCCGCTGGCGTTCTTCACGTCCAGGTAAACCCAGGCGTGGGGATTGCGCCAGTCGAGCTTGGTGACGGTTCCGGTCAACGAGACGTGTTTTTTCTGGTCGTATTCCGCGGCCAGGGAGTGATGGGCCCACAGGGAAGTCGCCCCGAATAAGCCGAGGGAAAGTGTGACGATCGTCAGGAGCTGTTTCATAGGTTCTGGAGATCCACCCGGCCTGTGACGGGCTCTTTGGGTGGCTCTTCATACTTCAACACTTTCGGTGGCCGATTCGCAAGCTGCCGGCTGGGCAAGCTATAAAGCATGCCCCACCGAAACTTCATCTGCTAGTAATCGCGCTGAAACCTTACTGCCGCAATTGTTAGAGGTGTCAGGAGCCGGAAATGCAAACGGAAATAACCCGGCAAACGCTTGCGGTCTCGCACTTGTTTGCGGACCCTCTGCGGACGTTCTTGAGCCCCATGGATACGGCCATCCAGCGGATCTTTGCCTTCGATGAATTGTGGCTGCTCTATGAAGCCGCCCGCCGCGAAGGTCACCAGGGCGCGGTGGAGAAGCTGCTGGCGCTACTGGCCATCGGCTATCGTTTGGACCCGGCGGAACTCGCGAACATACCTCGGTTGGGCCCGGTGCTGGCGGTGGCGAATCATCCGTTCGGTCTGCTGGATGGCGCGCTGGCGGCGGTGCTTCTGCCGCAGGTCCGGCCGGACGTCAAGATTCTGGCGAACTCGTTCTTGGAGGGGCTGCCGGAACTGCACGAGCGGTGCATCTTTATCGACCCGTTCGGACACCGCGACGCGGTTCCGGGAAACGCGCGGGCTCTGCGCGAATGCCTGGCCTGGCTCCGCCGCGGCGGCATGCTGGTGGCCTTCCCCGCGGGCGAAGTGGCGCACCCGGAATGGGGCAGCGAAACGCCTCCAGACCCGCCGTGGAATCCGGCCATCGGGCGAATTGCGAAAATGGCCGGCGCGTCCGCGATTCCCATCTTTTTCAAAGGCTCCAACAGTGTCGCCTTCCAACTGGCCGGGACTGTGCACCCCGCTCTGCGCACGGCTAGCCTGCCGCGCGAGTTGCTAAACAAGCGCGGGCAGTCGATCGCGATCCGCATCGGGCGGCCGGTCTCGGCTGCGACCCTCGAATCGCTCAGCGGCCGCGAGGCCATCGAATACCTTCGCTGCCGGACCTATCTGCTGGATACGGCTGAACGTGGCGGAACCGGCGTCACGCGCCTGCTGCCGGTCCCGGCCGCGCCCTCGCCGGACGTGCTCGCCGCGGAGATCGGCCGCCTGCGCGAGATCGCCTTTCGCGGCGCTGGAGAGGGAACCGGGCGCTCCATCGACCTCGACCGCTTCGATCAGCATTACCTGCACCTGGTGCTGTGGGATCGAAGCGGCCAGCGCGTGGTGGGCTCGTACCGTCTGGGCCCCACGCCCGACATTCTGCCGCGGTACGGCATCGGGGGCTTGTACACCAGCACTTTATTCCGCTACGGGCGGGAACTTTTCGGCGAGATCGGCCCCGCGGTTGAGCTCGGGCGCTCGTTCATCCGGCCCGAGTGCCAGAAGCAGTTTGCGCCGCTGTTTTTGCTATGGAAAGCTATCGCGCGCTACGTGGCCGGCCGGCCCGCATGCGCCAGGCTGTTCGGCGGCGTGAGCATCAGCAACGCCTACCACCCCATCTCGCGCCATCTGATCGTCAAATTTCTGGAGGCGCGGCGCGCTGAGCGCGTGGCCAGATTGGTCACGCCGCGCACTCCCTACCAACCCGATGGTCGCGTGCTGCGCCGCACCGGCATCCTTTCGAGCGTGCCCGAGGGCATCGATGAACTCTCCGGCCTGATTGCGGGGTTGGAGCGCGATGGCAAGGGCCTCCCGATTCTGCTGAAGCAATATTTGAAGGCTGGAGGACGCGTGCTGGGATTCAACGTGGATCGCGGCTTCTCACACGCGCTGGATGCTCTGGTCATGGTCGACCTGCGAGTTGCGCCTGTGTCGATGATGGAACGGTATCTCGGTAAGGCCGAGGCTCAGGCGTTTGTGGGGCATGCTTCAGCTTGCCCAGATGATTTGAGGGCAGGCTAAAGCATGCCCCACTGGATCGGAACATTATGCTTGCTGGGCGGAGCCATCGGCGCCTCCGCTCAGAGCACGCCTGAAAAGCTGATCGTCGAAGGCCATTGGAAGCGGGCGCGTGCGATCGTAGAGGCGAGGATGCGGGAAGCGCCCGACGACCCGCTGGCGAATTTTCTATTCTCGCAAGTCCGCAACGCGTTCGGCGACCGCGAATCGCCCTTGCCCGCGGCGGAGAAAGCCGTCGCTCTGGATGGCCGTACGGCTAAATACCACCGGCAACTGGCGGAGGTGCTGGGCGTCACCGCGCAGCACGCCAACGTTTTTCAGCAAGCGCTGCTGGCACGGCGGTTCCACAAGGAAATCGACACCGCGCTCGCGCTCGACCCGCGCGATACTCAGGCATGGCGCGATCTGATGGAGTTCTACCTGCTGGCGCCGGGAATCATCGGCGCCGATGAAGGCAAAGCCGTAGCTGCCGCCCAGCGCCTCGCCGCCATCGACACGGTGGAAGGCTTTCTGGCGCAGGCGCGCCTGGCGGCGTATCGCCAGCAGACCGAAAAGACCGAGGAGTTCTTGCGGAAAGCCGCGGAAGCGCAGCCCACGAGTTATCGCGCGGTTATCGCACTCGCGCAATTCTATCTGTCACCGCTTCATCTGAGTGCGGAGAATGCGGAACGGCAGGCGCGCGCGGCATTGAACCTCGATCGCGGCCGCGCGGAAGCCTATGCGGTGCTCGCTGAGGCGTACGCCGATCGTGAAAAGTGGGGCGAGTTGGATTCGATTCTGACAGCCGCGGCAAAAGAAGTGCCCGACGACTTCGCGCCTTACTATCGCGCCGCCGACGGCCTGCTGGTTGCCGGAAAGGATCTGCCCAGGGCCGAGCGCTACCTGCGAACCTATCTGGGCCAGGAGCCCGAAGGCAATCAGCCATCGATGGCGGAGGCGCACTGGAAGCTAGGCCTGGTCCTGGAAAAAGAGGCGCGGAATTCAGAAGCCGCCGGCGAATGGAGAGAAGCCTTGCGGCTGGATCCACATTCTCCGGCGGCCCGTGAGCTGAAGCGCCGCCTTTAGAAACAGTCGCCCTCGGCGTCCGTGGCGCTACGCCGCATACGGCCGGGCCAGTAACTTATCCTTGCTGATCCCATTCTGAGCCGCCAGTTTTTCGAACCCCTTGCCGCCCATCCATGCATACAGCCAACGCCAAACGGCAAAGGGAATGGGGTTCTTAGCGATCATTCTTACCGCCTCGGTCGGTACCGGCAGTCCCTCGGCCAGGGCTGCGGCGGTCATCTCCAAGGCGGCGATCACGTGATGGACGGGCGGACCCGAGCGTTTCGCCCCCGTGAGGGGCTGGCCGCCGATCATCCCTCCTCCGCCTAAGGCCAGACCACCGGCCCAGGTGAAGCCGCTTTGGGTGGCGAACTCATGGCAGATGGCCAACGCCACCGCACTCTGGCGCGTCTCGGGAAAGCCGCTGTTCACAATCGCCACCAGACGCTGCGGGGACGACTCGCGACCCGCCCGCCCGTGGGCTGCAATCACCGCCAGGGCCTTGGTGACGAGATAGGGCAAGGCATCGGCGTAAAGGGGGAAGACCAAGAGGATCAGCCCGGCGCGTTCCACCGACGAAAGCAGTTCGCCCTCGCCCTCCGGGCGATTCAGGCTGGCTCGAAGGGTCAGCGATTCGGTCTCCCAACCTCGCGCTTGGATGCGATCCAAAAGGTAGCCTCCCAGGACGCTCGACGTGCTGGACTCTTTGGTCTTAGGGCTGCCGACAATGAGCAGAGCCCGCCCGGCGCCCACCGGTTCGACGGCCGTGCCAGGCATAACCGGCCCGGGCATGAGTGACGCGGCCGCATCGCCGAAAGGCAGCGGGTCAGACCTCGTCAGGAGCGCTTCGAAGCACTCCCGGAGCCGAGCCGCGTCATCCGTGGCGAGAACCACATCCGCTGCGTAACTGGGGGGATGCAAATTGATGGCGTTGCGTCCGGCAAGGGTCTTGAAGATATGAGCCTCATGCGGGTTGCGATGGCGTTGGACTCCCACCACCATGAGCCGTGGCCGATGCGCATAGCGCGGCGGGTGGTGAATCTCCCCGTGATCCATCGCGAAGAACGGGGAAATGAGCTGAATGAAATGGTCCGTCATCTTCTTCAGCTCCGCCGAGTAACCCCGAAAGTCACCGGGGTGAAGAGGACGGCTACGTCACTCTGGATAAGTGCTTTGGCGACCTCGCGGCCGGCGTCCGCTTCCACACACATGCCAGGCGTCTTGAGCCAGCAATCGAAGCAACCGAGACAATGGGCGAGTTTCATTTCGCGCAGAGGATAGGTCTCGACTTGAGCACCCCCTGCTTGGAGCACGTGAGACAACACGTTAAGAATCGGCGACAGGTCCTGATCGCCAGATCCGGCGCCATCCAGAATTACGACTCTTCTTCGCGCCATAAGGAAATCGCCCTGATCTTTTGATTTCAGATGTTCAGGCCCCCTTAAGTGTAAACCAAACTGCCATCCTCTGGCGGTGCGGTTCAGAACCGCAGACGTAACTGCATCTGAATCGACCGAGGGCCGGCTTGCTGCACGTCCTGCGCCTGGGTGATCTGCCCGAAAGAACTGCTGGACACGTTCATATTCGGGATGGCCTTATTGAGAATGTTGAACAGGTTCGAGAACTGCGCTTCGTACTTTAATTCAACCCGCTCGGTAAGGAAGAAACTCTTGCCCGCGGACATAAAAAAGGTTTGGGTTGGCGGTCCCTGGAGGATGCCCACGCCGCAATTACCGAAGCGGCCGATGTTACTTGCCGGAACCGAGAAAGCCGATACATTGAAGTAATCCACGGTCGTCGGGTTGGACAGGTATCCGGTCTGGCCGTTGCAATCCGGCCGTTGATTACTCACGGAACGGTCGGAGGGGAAGGTGCCGGAGGGATCGGAAAGGCTGCTGGGGAAATATGGCGTGAGCCACGAACCCGTCTGGAAGAGAGCGACGCCCGTAACGTGCCATCCCCCGATAGCAAGGTTGGCGCCACGGCTGATGCCTCCGAGAAACTGCTTGTTGCGGCCGAACGGGAGATCGTAAACAAACGTGCTCACGAACCGCTGCCTGGGATCGTATCGTGCATTCCCGGAGTCGGCTTGGATGTTATAGGCATTCGCAACATTGCCGCCGTTGTCGCCCTGGCCCCCGATCGGAATCGCCGATGAGGGCGCGGCGCCCAGTGCATTGGTGATGTTTTTCGAAAAAGTGTAATTGTTGAACATCTGCAGGCCGTTCGAGAATCGTTTATTCGCCTCAAGGGTCAGCGCATCATACTTGTCGAAAGGTCCGTTGGCACGCGTAAGCACCTCGCGGAAGTTGGGGTAATTCAAATATTCCTGTCGCAGGGCGGGCGTCGCGGTCAGTGCTGCATAGCCGTACGTGTTGGGCGCAATTTGATTCAGATCCGGACTGTAAATCAGATTGTAAGTGTGAGAACCGGTATAGCTGGCCCGCAGCACAGTGTTCCAGCCTATGGTGTGATCGATCGAGACATTCCACTGATAGACCGTCGGATCCGCCAGGTCCCACTGATTGGCGCGGCGATAACCGGGATACGCCGAAGCGGCGCCCGTCGAATCCGTCGTTGTTGTAAGTTCCCGGAAACGGTTGGACCAGGTTCGGCGAAGTAATCGCGTTTTCGGCGTTTATCGCGGCCGGAAAGACATATGGTATGAGATACGCGGAAGTATGATTGATCAGTGCCGGGGGAATGATGTTGTTTGCAAAAGGAACGCCAGTAATCGGGTTGACAATCGTCGTACCCGAGCCGCTGAAATTGCCCGTAATCCACGACGCGGGAATGGTATTCGTGTCGATGACGCTAGTGGTGCTTAGGCGAACGCCTTCATAATCGAAATAGAAGAAGGTCTTGTTCTTGCCGTCGTAGATATGGGGAAACACAACCGGGCCGCCGAGCGATGCGCCAAAGGTATTCGCGTTACCGTTCGGAACCAGGTTCGCGATCCCAACTCTGGCATTTAGACTCTCGCGCTGAAAGTACCAGAAGGCGCCGCCATGAAAGTCGTTGGTGCCGCCGCGGCTGATGACAGTGAGATCGGTCGGCTGGGCGAATTCGGCGCTGTTGGAAGCGGTATTGACACGAAACTCGGCGATGCCCTCGACCGACGGAAGGAGATCGTGCGTAGGGCCGCCCTGGCGCGGGAGTTGTGTCGATATGCCATCCAGAGAGAAAGACGTGGCGGTGGGCAACTGGCCGGAGATGGTGATGTTCCCGCTGGCGTCAGATTGGACGCCCGGCGCCAGAGTCGCAACCCCGATCGGGCTCGGATCGGCCGTGGCCCGGAAGTTCAGCGGCAGTGAGTTGATGACGTCGCCGGATTTCGAATCGGAGAGGGTGAGTTGCTCGCTGACGGGCGTCTGCGCGGTCACTTCCACGGTAGTCGCCGTCGCTCCCGCCACTTGCAATCGCAAATCGACCCGTCTCGGTTCGCGCGCCAGCAGCTCGACTCCTTTTTCTTCCTCAGGCGCAAAGTTTGCTGCAGTGGCGGAGATGTTATAAGTGCCCGGATCAAGGTCGACAAAGCTGAATAGCCCCTCGGCGTTGGTCTTGACAGACCGCACCGCCCCAGTGCTGGTGTTAGTGGCCTGAACAATCGCATCCCGAATGACTGCGGCGCTCGGATCGGTGATGCTTCCGTAGATGGTGCTGTATGTCGACTGCGCGAACGCAGCACCGGACAGGAACACCATGGCAACAGCAAGGCGCACGTTACGTTTCATCGAACTCCTCCAGTCAGTTATAGAAACTAAGCGACAGCACCGGCCGAAGGCGCACTTACACCACCGCTGCCGTCGCAGAAAATCGTTTAGATTACGTTGACCTTCGAGTGTACCTTTCGCAGGTTTCAACGATGCGAAAGATTGCTGAATAATCGATTACAGAGAAGTAACTTCAGCGGGCCAAAACGCGGCGCAACTTAGCCGTGTAGTGTTTCGCTGCAGGCACCTGCAGATCCGGAGTCTTGGCGCTGTCATCCCAGCGTCGGAGGCGCACTGCGCCTTCATGAAACGTGTTTGCTTCGAAGCGCAGGATTTCCTCCGAACTCAAAGGGCCGCCTTGGAGTTCCAAGCTGCGGATCGAAGCAGGTGAAAGAAGTTGGCGATATCCAGGATCGACCGCACATAGATATCGCTTGGCGATGACGTGCAGACGCACCGGCTCGCACACTTCCCGCCTGAAATGCATGATGAGCCAGGCGTATCCCTTCTCTTCGTGAAAGGCATCGATGCCGTGGTCCGCCGGATCGTCTGGATCTGGTCCGAGCATGTGCCCGATGTCATGCAGAAGGGAAGCGGCTACGAGCGCGTCGGACGCGCCATCCACTTCGGCGAGGTGCGCGGCTTGGAGCGCGTGCTCGCGCTGGGAGATCGGCTCGCCCAGGTAAGCAGCCGATCCGCGCGTCTCGAATAGATGAAGTATCTGGTCAATCGTGTCCATGGCGTTTGAGTACGGCTATCCGGCTTCGCAATCCGTCATGATCGAGATAGCAGCCTTGCAACCAGCGGGCATCGGCCGAATAGAAAGCGGTACGCCCGTGGAGCACCCGCCGGTTGTCAAACGCGACGAGTTCTCCCTCGGTTAATGCCGTGCTCACTACAAGACTTTCGTCCCGCAGCAGGCGCGCGAACGCGCGGTAAGCCCGATAGAACTCGGGAATGTCTTTGAGCGGCAGGCGCAACGGAGCGATCGACCGGCTGTTGTAGTGAACCGCTTCCACGCGGCCGCAGTCACTTAGTTGGATGATGGGCCGCTCCGCCCAAAGGTGGCTGGCGGAATCGGCAAATTCGAAACGCACGGGAGTGGAGGCCAGCACGTGGAAAGCTTCCGGATCTTCCGATCGGAGCGCGTCAGCGACTGCGAGACCGTCAACAAAAAGGCTGACGCCGCCTTCTGCGCCCGCGCGTAAGCAGTGCAGCACCTGCAATCCCGGTACCGGATCGCGGTACGGATTATCCGTGTGCAGACCGAGCGCGAGGCCGGTGTAAGCAAGGTTATTGGGATCGGGCACGGCGCGCACGTCGAAGACTCGACCGTAGTTGGTGTCGCGCACCCAGCCAATCAGCGCGGCAACCTCCAGCACTTTGTCCTTGTCAACTGGTACGCCCGTGAGGAAGGCGATACCCAAAGTGGCCAGAGTCTCCAGCCAGTCTAGGCGGACTGTACTGGAGTCCAAGACTTCGGCATAAGAGAGTCGATTTAGGAGGTCCGCAGTCGAGTGATCCCACAATTGGACCTGCGCCGACTCGACGTGCTCGGCGCGCGGGCAGTGATCGAGTAGCCAGTCAATGGGGAAGGCCGTGCATCGCAGGTCACTCCAGGAGAGTTGGACGAGGCCATCATCCGCCGAATAGCATCCGCCCTCGATGGTGAGATCTTCCGGGAGGTCGGCGATATCGATCAGACGCTGCCCGGTGCGCGCATCGCGATGCGCCGGATCGTTATCCAGAAGCCATGTCGCGTGATATTCGCTGCGATGGCCATCCTGCCAGGTAATGGTGACACAGTCGGAATAACACCTCAGTTCCTGGATGGTCACGCGCCCATCCTTCTTTCCTGCCGTAGAAATGCCGCCGCGGCCACGCTTGAAAGAAACGCCACCACCGCCAGCACCAGAAATGCCCCGTTCCAGCCGTGGCTCACCGCGATGCGCGCCATGCTGTCGCCAGAGAGGACGCCGCCCAAATAGCCGACGCCATCGATGATGCCGGAGGCCGTACCGCTGCCCTGTTTCCCGCCGAAGTCCAGCGCCACCGCGCCGCCCAGAAAAGAGTACGGGCCCACGACGAAGAAGCCCACCAGCGTAACCAGCACCACCGGCCAGGTGCGCGAATCGTGAATCGCCCCGGTGGCCATTACCAATAGCACGAAGCCCGCCAACGACAGCCCGCCCAGCAATATACCCGCCCGGCCGCCACGCCCCAGGCGGTCGCTCAGCCAGCCGCAGAGAATCACGGAGATGCCGCCGAAAAATGGGAACAGCGCGCTGGTGCCCGCCGCCTGGCCCACGCTCATCCCGGTGCTCTGGGTGAAGTAGGTGGGCGTCCAAAGGTTGAAGGTCTCGCGCAGAATGGTGGTCCCCAGGGAAAGCGCACAGGCCAGCCAGAAGACGCCGCTGCCGAAAAACGGCCGCAGCAATTCGCGCAAACTCACCGGCTTGGGATTGCCGCCGGTTTGCGCAAACAGGTTCTCGGGATTCGCGGAAGGTTCCGGCTCGCCCACTTGAGAAGGCGATTCACGCAGAAAGCTGCAGGCCAGCAGCAGCACTGTAAGCACAGCCGCGGTGGTCAAGAAGACGCCGCGCCAGCCCATGCCACCGGCGATTAGCAGCCCCATAAACTGACGCGCGGCCGCATCTCCAAACAGGTAGCTCAGGCTGATGATTCCCATCACCGTGCCGTACCGTTGAAAGGTGAACCATCGCGAGGTGATCTTCACCGCGCCGGCCCAGCCCAGCGATTGCACCAGCCGGTTTCCCATCCAGGCCAGCGTGAAGATCGGCACCGCACCGGTGGCAGCAAACAGCAGCGTGAACGCGATGCTTCCTCCCATGCCGAACAGGAAGTTACGGCGGCCTCCGAAAACGTCGGCGAGGCTCCCGCTGGGAAACTTGCCGATCGCGTACGCCAGCACACCGAGCGATGCGATGGAACCCATGGTCACTTGCGCTGCGCTCGCGCCCATTCCCCGCGCCGCCAGTTCCCGGATGATCAGCGGCATGGTCACGGACAGGTTGGAGCGGCAGAGATAATAGCCGGCGTAGCCGACCACCAGTAGAGCCACATTCACCGTCTGCCATCGAGCGAGATGGCTGCGGCGCGCCACCGCCGACCCGGTCACGGGTGCTCTCCCGCCGCCAAACGGTCGTCGATTTCGTCGAGCACCGGCTCCAAATGCGCCACGCTCTCGATCACATAGTGCGCGCCCGCCCCCTTCAACCGCAGGCACGCGCGGGCGACGCGGTGGCTGCGCTCGGCTTCCGGTAGCGCCGCCAGTTCCGCCGCGCTCAGCCCCACTTCATTTCCCGTGGCCGATACGCCAACCGACCACATGCCCGCGTTGCGTCCCTCTTGTATGTCGCTTACGGTGTCCCCGACCTTGACGGCCGCCGCCGTGGAACTGAGCCGGAATTCCAGCACCATCTGCAGGCACATCCACGGATGGGGCCTGCCCCCAGCGGCATCGTCGGGGCACAGCGCCATATCGGGCCGGTAACCTTGGGCGGCAGCTTGCGTGACCAGAAGGTCCAGCATGGCACGTGTATAGCCGGTGCTGCTACCCAGCTTGAGCCCCAGGCTGCGCAGTTTTTCGGCGACCTCGACCACGCCGGCGATGACCTCGGCGTGCGCCTCCAGGATCTCCATTTGTAACGGCAGGAACTCGGCGAACAGCCTTTCGACGTCCCCCTCCTCAGGCGCCTTGCCCGCCGCCTGCAGCCATTCGTGATTCACTCGCGGCATGGCGAGGATATTGCGGATGTGATCCTTCTTGAAAAGCCCCATGTCACGGCGGGCGTCTCCGTCCGAGATCGGAATGCCCTCGCGCGAGAAGAGTGCTGTGACGGCCTTCAACGGCGCCAGCGAGCCGTGGTCCACCGTGGTTCCCGCCCAATCGAAAATGACCGCTTCGATGCGTTTCATAGCCCCAACTCCTGGATAGTCCGGGCGGCCACACCGAACGAAAGCGTCATGCCCGCGCCACCCGGCGACGTGACGATGCGCACGCCCGGCACAGGTTCGAGCGAGAGGTACGGCTGCTCCGGATGCTTGGCGTAGACTCCGTACCAGCGCTGCCGGATGCTCATGCTGGGCGCGTTCAGGAATCCCGAAATGTATTGAATCATCAGCTCATCGATCTCGTCATGGTTGAAAATGTCGATGCACGAACCGTATTGATGGGAGTCGCCGAGCGTCAATTCGCCGCACGCCGTCTGCGAAACCAGGCCGTGAATCCCCCACCGCTCGTGCTCCGGCATTTCTTCCTGAATCCGCCGCTTCAACGCCGGCAGCGTTTGGCACACGCCAAACGACGGATAGAAGCGCAGCGTCAGCCCCGCCGCCAGCGCCGGACCCATACGCCACCCGCCGGGCTGCGGCTCAGTCCGAAGCATCTGCAGCTTCACCCGCGTCAGGCCGGCTTCGGCGTATACCTGCGGGTACAGCGTCTCAAAATCGTCGCCGCTGCAAATGATGACATGGTCCGCTATCCACCGCTCGTTGCCGCCTTCGATAAGCGGCAGGTCGATGTTGCGAACCGCGCTCCCAAACCGCAGCGTCACGCCGAACCTCTCGTGCAGATATTCGGGCAGCGCAGCGAGGGTCACGCGCGGATCGACCGTAACTTCCGTGGGACTCCACAAAGCGCCCATCAGACCAAGCGGCCGCACTGCGGCTGAGCGGGCCAGGACCTGGCTGGGGTTCAGCCAGGCGCATTCGTAACCCAGGCCCGGCGCCACTTCGGCAAATTCGCGCGCCACCGCCCGTTCGTCCTCGCGATAGACGGCATGCAACGACCCTTCCGGCCAATAGGGCAGACGCGCGTCTTCGAGCACCTCCAGCCACTGCGCGCGGCTGCTAAGAGCCATCTGGTGCATGGTTCCGTGGGGTTGCCCAATGGGCCAGATCAGTCCGAAGTTACGCACGGAGGCGCCCGAGGCGCGCGCATTGCGTTCAAACACCACCACGCTCCGCCCGCGCCGCGCTGCGGAATAGGCATGCGCCAGGCCAAGAATGCCTGCGCCGACTATGGCAACGTCAGCACGCCCGGCGAAGCCGTTCGATTTGGATCCAATGGTCACCGGTTCCGTTTAGGATAATCGCTGCCGGTTACAACCGTATGAGCGAGGCATGGCGTCAAAACCGGACACAGGCCCGGAGGCCTGTGCTACGTGACTCGCAGGATCAGCTTGCCGGTGGTTTTGCGCGCTTCCATATCCCGGTGCGACTGGGCTGCCTCCGCCAGCGGATACTCGCGGTCGATGCGCAGTTGCAGTTTGCCTTCGCCGATCCAGCGGAAGATGTCGGCGGATCGCCAGGCCAGCTCATCGGGGTTGGAAATGTGACTGTTCAGGCCGGGACGCGCCAGAAAGATCGAACCCTTGGCCGCCAAAATCCGCGTGTCGAACGGCTCGATAGGCCCGCTCGATACCCCGAAGTGCACCATCATGCCGCGCGGCTTCAGACACTCAAATCCCTTCAAATAGGTAGCCTGGCCCACGGAATCGTACACCACGTCGACGCCCGCCCCGGCGGTGATGCGCTTCACCTCCGCCACCCAATCCTGCTGGTCGTAGAGAATGGCGTCGCTCGCGCCGGCCTCGCGGGCCAGGGCCGCTTTGGCCTCTGTCCCCACAGTGCCGATCACGCGCGCGCCCAGCATCGCCGCCACCTGCACCAGCAGCCGGCCCGTGCCACCAGCCGCAGCGTGAACCAGCGCGGTGTGCCCTTTCTGAATCGGAAACGTGGAATGCGTGAGGTAGTGGGCGGTCATGCCCTGCAACATGGCGGCCGCGGCAGTATTGAGTTCGACGCCCGCGGGAATGCGCACCAGCATCTTCGCGGGGACGGCGGCGTACTCCGCATACGAGCCACGCACCATGCAGTAGGCCACCCGGTCGCCCGGCTGGAATGCCGTGACACCCTCGCCCGCGCGCTCCACCGTGCCCGCGCCTTCTGAGCCCAGAATCGCCGGCCGCGGAACCTTATTGACTCCGCTGCGCGCATTCAAGTCGGTGAAGTTCACACCCGAGGCCGCGAGCTTCACCAGCACCTCGCCCTTTGCCGGTTCGGGAATGGGGCGATCGCCGAAGTGCAACACCTCCGGCCCGCCGGTCTGTTCGATATAAGCAGCTTTCATAGGTTCGCTATTTTCCAATGAACACCGGCTTGCGCTTTTCCAAAAACGCGCGGCGGCCCTCTTGATAATCCGCGCTTTCGAAACACTGCTTCACTAGCGATTCGCAGCGCGCCAGGTCTCTCGCGGCGGGGTCGCGCAGCAGCTCGCGCACCGTGCCTTTCACCGACCGTATGGTCAGCGGCGCGTTGCCTGCGATGGTCTCCGCCATGTTGCCGACGTAGCCTTCGATCTCACCATCCGGCACGATGCGGTTGATCAGCCTCATGTGCCGGGCCTCTTCCGCATCGAACTGCCGCGCGGTGAACAGCAGCTCATTTACGAACTGCGGCCCCACCAGGTCCATGAGCCGGCGGATATTCTCGAAGCCGTAGCCTAGACCGAGTTTGGCGGCCGGGACCGCAAAGCGCGACACTTCGTTGGCGATGCGCAGATCGCAGCTCACCGCAATCCCCAGGCCGCCGCCGATGCAGTAGCCGCGGATCATGGCGATGGTGGGCTTCGTATAATCCAGCAGCGTCTGCGAAAAGCGCTCGGTCGCTGCGTTGTAAGATGCCACCGCATCCGCGCTGGCCCGTTCGCTTTCAAACTTGCTGATGTCGGCGCCGGAAACGAACGACTTGCCGCCCGCGCCCGTCAGCACCACCACACGCACCGCCGGGTCGCGCTCCAGTTCCTCGAGCGCCGCCGTGGACCGCTCCCACATGTCGAAGGACATGGCGTTGTGCCGCTCGGGGTTGTTAAATGTGAGCGTGCCGACCGCTCCAGTTTTCGTTATCAGGATTTTGTTTTCCATCTAAACCACTCGCCGCCGGCGCAGGTCTGCGATATCGCCAGGAGCGTAACCGAGCGACCCGAGAATCTCGTCGGTGTGCTCGCCGCACTCCGGGGGCCGCAGCCGCACCTCGCTGGGCGTTCGTGAAAGCCGCATTCCCTGGGCCACCAGCCGCAACGGATCGTAGTGCGGCGAAGCCACGGTTTCGACCATGCGCAGATGCTCCACCTGCGGGTCGGCGAAAACCTGGTCAATCGAATAGATGCGCCCGCACGGCACACCCGCTTCGTTCAGCCGGTCGATCCAGGCCGCGCTGGTCGCGCTGGCGAGGCGCCGCTCGATCTCCACGGTGAGCAGGTCGCGATTCTCAGATCGCAGCGCACCTGTCGCGAATCGCGGATCGTCGATCAATTCCGCACCGCCGATGGTTTGGCACAAGCGCTCCCAGATGGTTTTTCCGCTGGCGCCGATGTTGATATAGCCATCCGCCGTGTGGAAGACGCCAGTCGGAATGTTGGTGGGGTGATTGTTGCCTGCCTGCTGCGGCACTTCCCCGCGGTTCAGCCATCGCGACGCCTGGAAATCGAGCATGAAGATCTGCGCCTGCAGCAGCGAGGTGGTGACCCACTGTCCGCGGCCGGATCTCTCGCGTTCCACTAGCGCCAGCAGAACACCCTGCGCACCCAGTATGCCCGCACACAGATCGGCGATTGGAATACCCACGCGCACCGGCCCCTGTCCCGGCAGGCCCGTGATGGACATCAGCCCGCCCATGCCTTGCGCGATTTGGTCGAAGCCCGGCCGGTCACGATACGGGCCCTCTTCGCCGAAGCCGGAAATGCTGGCGTAGATCAGCCGCGGGTTAATGGCGCACATCGCCGGGTAATCGATGCCCAGCCGCACCTTCACACCGGGACGGTAGTTTTCCACCAGCACGTCGGCCGTCTGCGCCATGCGCTTGAGAATTTCGATGCCCTCGGGCGTCTTCAGGTTGAGTGTGAGGCTGCGCTTGTTGCGGTGGAGGTTCTGGAAGTCCGGACCCGCGCGTTCACCGCCGATCGGATCTTCCTCTTCGCCGCTCAAAGGCTCTTCGATCTTGATCACGTCGGCGCCCCAATCGGCAAGCTGGCGCACGGCGGTAGGGCCGGCGCGCACGCGAGTCAGATCGAGGACACGAATGGAAGCTAAGGGTGCGGACACGCTTCGGCTATTATAATTCGGGTCGGTTTCCGCCTGCGCCCACGGCTTCCCGCCTACTCCGGGTAAACACGAAGTCCCTCTGAATGGTGAAGCTTGCTACAAAGAGGAGACCTTCGGCGACCAGCTTCGAAGTTATAGTTCTCCAGCCGACTCGAAAGTGTAGGAACTGAATCAGCATGTAAGACAAAAGCCCGTTGCCGGCAACCAACGCGGCGTACTTGGGAAAAACAACCGCGTGTCTTTGTTGTGAATGAAAAACGGCGCTCCGTGCCGCCAGATAATTGAAGATCATCGCCAGGAACCGGCCGGTAATTTGCGATTCCCCAATGCTCGCGGTGGCTGAGTACGCCAATACGAAAATGACATTGTCCAACACCGCCGTCGCCAGAGACAGCACGCTGAAACGGAGCAGAAGAAAGTAGATTCTCATGGAATCGAACAGGGGATGAAAATGAGAGCTCCGGTTGCTGTCCACGTAGATCGTCCGAATGGGGACTTCGAGTAAGCGGCAGCCGCGATGTTTGCAGGCGATTAGCATATCGAGTTCAAATTCGTATCCCGAGGTGGGCACGCGCAGCAGATGCGGAATGAGAAATGATGGAATCCCGCGAAGCCCCGTTTGTGTGTCGGAGAGCTTTTGCCCCACCACAAGACGCATCAGGATGCGGGTGAGGTTGTTTCCGATCCGGCTTTTCCAAGGAACCGTGCGGTCGAATTTGCGCGCGCCGATAACCAGTGCGCCGGGATTCTTCCGCAGCGTCTCCAACACGCGAACGATGTCGTCAGGGTGATGTTGCCCATCGGCATCGGCGGTAACTAACCCGAGACAATCGGGAAATTGCACCAGGACGTAGTTCATTCCCGTTTTGAGGGCAGCCCCTTTCCCAAGATTCACCGCGTGGTGGATGACATGAACGGATGGAAGCGCGGCAATCGTGCTAAACCAGCTTTCGAATTCGGATCCGCTGCCATCATCCACCACAATGATTGGCTTAACGTCCAGTCTGAGCAGATCGGTGACAAGAGTCACAAGAGGTTCACCGGGCTGGTACGCCGGGATCAGAACCGGTATTTCACTGCGCATGCTTGACCCGCGCCACGTAGTAGCCGCCCACTTCGTATTCGGGTTCCGAATACTCCGCAACAAAGGCGCGCAGCGGCAGCTGCGGCAACTCATCCATCCTTTCGTGCGAAGGCGCAACGATATATTGGATCCCCGCATTCGCCACGATGCTAAGGGCCGACTGAGGCGTTTCCACTTGACTCAGCGGGCGGAAAAAGACATCGTCATGCCAGGCATTGAGAAAGACTCTTCCGTCGAGGCCGGCGCTTTGTCCATTGACCAGGAACAAAACCGGCAATCCGGGATGGTGGAGATTCAAATACTCGACCAGCATTCGTCCGGGTGCATGCTGAACCACGTATCGCTCACGCTCTTGCGAATCCCAAGGCCACAGGAAAAAATCCTTGTGATACCAGCCGGAGGCCGGCAACAGATAGATGCTCGCGATCGCCAGTCCGACGCCCAAACCCAGTGTGAGCCGGTAGAGGACTCGATTCTCTTTACGCAGCACGCTCCAGGACCCTGCGATCGCAACGATGCAAAGGGGCAGGGCTGGATAAATATACCTGACGTTCGACTGCGCGCGGAAAACCAGCACCAACGAGCAGGCCGCCACGATCAGACAGATCCACGAAAGCCGGGGCCAGGTTCTCCGGATCGAGAGCAGCGCCAGTGGGAAGAACACGAAGTACGCAAAGCCGAGCGCGCCGTTCTGACTTTCCAGGTAGCGGGCGGTATGAAACGTGGCGTCATAGAAGGCGTTCCACCGCAGCGGAGTGTGATTCACAGACTCGATCAGACGGGAAGATCGGAAGTACGGCGAGTGGAACACTCCGTTCAGGAACGGAAAGATAGGATTGCCAGTGCGCAGGTAAGCGTTCAGATAAGGCGGCAGAGCGACAACCGCAAACAGCAGCCCAGCCGCGACTGCCACCCGTCCGGCCTTGCGCATCGCCATGATAAGGAAAATACTCAACGGAACCAGGAAGGCGAACGATCCGACTTTAGCCGCTGCGGCCGATGCCAGCAGAAACGAGCAAAGATAGAGTAACCGCGGCTGCCGGGTCTCCAAGAAATGCGATAGGGCCACGATCCCTCCAAAGAGTACGGAGGCCTGGAAGTTTTCGATGAAGAGCGATCCGGTGACGAGTTGGACTACGGGAGTCGCCAGGAACAACGCGGTCAATACCAGTGATTCGGTCAAGCTGAGCCATTGCCGGACAACCTGGAAGAGGAGGCCGGCCAACAGCATCAGCAGCGAGAAATTTGCGAGTCTGGCCGCAAATTCTCCCCCGATCAGATAGCAAGCGGTGTAGCACCAATCCCCGGCCATCGGCATCACCGCCCAACTGAAGTTCTGGACGTCGAAGGGCCACACGTGGTGATAGGCCACGTAGGCCGGAATCACCATATGCATGGCGAGGCCATCCGCGCTGACTTCCGGCTTCAACACCACCAGCCAATGACACAGCGCCACAAATCCGACGAGAGCGAGCGCGCTCTGCTCTCGAAGCGGCAGCGCGGCGGGACGCAATCCGTGGACAACCTGACGGAGGCATGCAACCGTAAGGCGCGGCTTCCATATCAGCGGCAGACAGAATGCTGCCAGGTAAACCGCGGCGTAGTTAACCCGGAAATACACTGCCAGGCCGATCAGGAACGACCAGAGGGCTACCCCACTGAGCACGGCGAGCAGCGCGTCCTCCAATTTCCAGAGAAGGCGTCCCAAGAGAAACGAGGACAGGAGAAATAGCGCAATCGCGCCGAAGGGGAGAAGCCCCGCCGCGAGAACGCCCCACGCCAGGCCGCAGCAAATCAGCAAAGGGACGAACCAAGACCGGCGAATCAGCGTGACGATGGCAAAGGCCGCCCAATACACCGCGGCAAGTCCTTCGAGCCGCTCGAGCCCGCTGGGGCTCCAGACACTTTGGCCGAAAATCCCCGAACTGAGACAGCCATAAACAAGGATAACGGCGAGTAGAACGAAGCCGATCCAAGGCAGCACTCGGCGAAAGCTGATAGAGGCTCGCACTAGCAGAACTTGTTCTACCACAACCGGCCGAGTTCGATCTTCACGGCTGCCGCAGGTTCGTGAATGTGAGACGATGGCCTCTATGGTCATCGATATCCACGCCCATGTTTGCGCGTGTCCGGAGCTGTATCAGTGGAAATCGCTCCAGATTTCGGCGCGCGGCGCGCACGGTTACGCGCCCAAGAAATTCTCCGACGAATACGTTCGCGATCACGCCGACACCAAGCGCAACCTGCGCATTATGGACTCCGTGGGAACCGACGTGCAGTTTCTTTCGCCGCGCCCGTTTCAATTGATGCATGCCGAGAGGCCGCTCAAAATAGTGGAGGCGTGGGCTGTCGCCAATCATGACTACATCGCGCAACAAATGAAGGCTTTCCCCGGTCGCTTTCAAGGTGTGTGCGCTCCGCCGCAAGCTCCCGGCGAACCCGTCGCGTTGGGATTTGCGGAGCTCGATCGCTGCGTGAAACAGCTCGGTTTCGTTGGCCTCCTGATCGATACCGACCCTGGCGAAGGCGACAACAGCACGCCCACGCTGGCCGACGAATACTGGTATCCGCTGTGGGAAAAAATGGTCGACTTGGACGTGCCCGGCCTCATCCACTCCTCCGGCTGCAAGCACGGCCGCGAGACTTACAGCCAGCATTTCATCAGCGAGGAGAGCCTGGCCGTGCTGTCGCTGGTCAATTCGCGCGTGTTCGACGATTTCCCCAAGTTGAAAATCATCGTGGCCCACGGCGGCGGTTCGATCCCTTACCAGATCGGCCGCTGGCAGGCGGATTACGTCATGAAACAAGGCGGCGCCGTAGAGGAGTTCAACCGTCGTCTGCGCTTGCTGTATTACGACACCTGCCTGCATGCCAAGAAATCGCTGGAGATGCTGATCGATATCGCCGGTAGCCGCAATGTTCTCTTTGGCACGGAAAATCCGGGGTCGGGATCGGCCGCGAATCCGGCCACCGGCAAGAGCTACGACGACATCAAACCGCTCCTCGACTCCATCGACACCCTTTCCGGTCAGGACCGCCGCAATATTTTCGAAGAGAATGCCCGCCGGCTCTTCACGCGCGCCAAGATCACACCGACGCGGGAGACGGCTGAGTCCGTGGTGAGGTAGCGGCATGGCGCGGATCACGTTCGGCCTGGGCACCTCGCACGGCCCCATGCTCTCGATTCCCTCGGAATACTGGGGCGATCGCGTCTCCTTCGATCGCGAGAACCCGCAACATTTCTTCCAAGGCAAGACCTACACGTTTAATGAGCTGGTGGAGTTGCAGAAGCAGCAGCACTTGGAGGAGCAGATCACGCCGGAGGTTTGCCGCGAGCGACACGCGCGATGCCAGAAGGCGATCGCCGAGCTCAGCAATTTCTTCGACGAGCATCGGCCGGACGTGGCCGTGGTGGTGGGGAACGACCAGATGGAAATCTTCAACCGCGGCCACGTTCCCGCGTTCGCCGTATTCTGGGGCGATTACGTGGAAGGCCATCCGCGCAGCCCTGAGTTTCTGGCGAAGCTCAACCCGGCTGTGGCGCGGGCCGAAGCCGACCGCACGCCGCCGGTTTACACGCAATACGCGGGCCAGCCCGATCTCGGCAAGCATCTCATCGAAGAAGTGATTGCCGATGGCTTCGATGTGGCGCAGTTGACCAAGCTCCCGGTGGGCGAGATCGGCGTGAACTCCGCGCCGCACGCTTACGGATTTGTGTATCGCCGCTTGATGCGCGACCGCGTAGTGCCGCACGTGCCGGTTTTTGTGAACACCTTTTATCCGCCCAACCAGCCGCCCGCGGGACGCTGCTTCGAGTTTGGCCGCGCGCTGGCGCGGGCTATCGTTTCGTGGCCCGCGGACATGACGGTCGCGGTCATCGCCTCCGGCGGGTTGACTCATTTTGTGATCGATGAGTCCTTCGATAAGGCCGTGCTCGGTGCACTTCAGAAGGGTGATGCCACCGCGCTGGCGAATCTTCCGGAGGCACTCTTCCAATCGGGAACATCCGAGACAAAGAACTGGATCACCGTGGCCGGCGCGATGGCGGAAGCGGGATTGCCGATGCGACTGGTGGACTATGTTCCCTGCTACCGATCGGTGGCCGGCACTGGGAGCGCAATGGGTTTCGCGCGTTGGTGCTAGGTAATGAAATCGAGAACGGGAAGAAAGTCCGAGCCGGCGACGAGATCGCCAGCGTTACGTAACGCCGGCGGTCTTCGCCGCCGGTCAGTTGGCTACTCAAACCGAGCTCCCAAAAGGGCAACGATGTTGCCCGTCGCGAACCTGGAATCAGTGGTTTGCACCCGAAAACGGGCAAGATCGTTGCCCTTTTGTAGTTCTGCCTCGGAGCGTTAGCCCGGAGGAAGTCGTATGGATCGACGAACATTCGTAGGCACGATGCTGGCGGCCCGCGGCGCGCTTGCTCAAACCGCGCCGCTGCAGAAGGTCAACATCAACTATCCCACCCGCACCGGCCAGGTCTGGCCGCAGTACATCGCCAAGGAAGGCGGCTACTACGAAAAGTACGGGTTCGATGCCAACCTGGTTTTTGGCGTTCACCCGGCGGGCATCGCCATGCTGGTGAGCGGCGAAGCCTTAATGACCACCTACACGCTGGAACAAACTATGGTGGCGGCCTCCAAGGATGGCTCTCTGCTGGCGCTCGGCAGCCCGTTTAAGAAAAGCCTGTTTGCCCTGATGGCAAACAAGAGCATACGCAACCGCAAAGATCTGAAGGGCAAGATTATTGGAGTGAGCCAGATTGGCGATGCTCCGTACAACTACACCATCGGCCTGATCGGCAAGGTGGGGCTGACTCCACGCGACGTCGAGTGGGTGCCGATCGGCGCCGATGTCAGCGCGCGCGCCGCGGCGCTGGTGAGCGGCCGCGTGGACGCCACCATGATCACCGCGCCGGTCTACTTCAAGATCGAGCAGGACGGCTTCACCAATCTCGGCAACATCAGCGACTACGACGACATCTACGCGCCTTCTGTATACCTGTTCAAGAAAAGCACGGTGACCGCCGATCCGAAGCTGGCCGAGCGCATGATCAAAGTCCACGCGGAAGCCATCCACCGCTTCTATGAGGACAAGGCCTTCGCCGTGAAAGCTTACATGGCGTGGGACAAGGAAGCGCAAGCGGATGTGGAACGCGTCTACGATCATTACGCGCAGGTCAACACGTACGAGCGCATCCCGTACATGCCGGCAGCGGCCGTGCAATACATTCTCGACCACCCGGCCGACCAGCGCGCGGCCGCGCAAATGCGGGCCTACGACTTCCATAAGGTCATCGATAACAGCATGGTGGCCCGCCTGGTGCGCGAGGGCTTTTTTGAAAAGTTGTTCGGTCCGGGCGTGAAGGCGGAGGAAGAGCGTAAAGAGAAGCTGGCGTTTCGGTAGCAGTGCGGCCTTGCTCGGCGGACCCCCGGTCCGCGGTCGGCCCCCTGGCCGACCTGATTGGGTTTCGCGAGGCATGATTCTCGGGGCCAAGAGCATCCGTAGCGGATGCGCGGACTGGGGGTCCGCCCTACCAAGGCCGCAAAGTAAGTGGCATTGCGCAGAAACCCTGTACTACTGCCATGGCGAGGCGTAAACCCGGTGGCAGTTCCGGCATTCGTAGTGCCCGTGAATCGGCCAGGTTGTTCCATCGTGCATCACCGAGCACCACAGCCCGGCGATTCGCCCCCATCGCTTGCGTACTGCACTCATACGCCCTCCTTCCCTCTATACGAATTGGATGCTGCGATGGATGGCGGAGTTGCGGACTGGGCAAGCTAAAGCATGCCCCACCACACGGAAGCTGCTTTCCGGTTCAGAATAGGAAACGGCATGGACTTTAACCGCTTCACCGAAAAACTGCAGGAAGCCATTCGCTCCGCCCAAAGCCAAGCGGCCCGCTACGGTCATCAGCAGGTCGATGTGGAACATCTGCTATGGGCCCTGCTGGAGCAAGAAGGGGGTCTGGCGCCATCGATTCTGGGGAAAGCCGGCCTCAACGTGGAGTCGCTGAAGCGCCGCCTGGAATTGGAACTGGAGCGCATGCCCAAAGTCTCCGTGCCCTCCGGCGGGCTGGACCAGGTGTACGTAACTACACGTTTGACGCGCTTGATGACCGAAGCGGAAGACGAAGCGCGCAAGCTGAAGGACGAATATACGTCCATCGAACACGTCTTGCTCGCCGCCACCGCGGATACCGGCCCGACCGGCCGTTTGCTCAAGGAATCCGGGCTAACCCGCGAGCGGTTGATGCAAGCGCTGCGCGACGTCCGCGGCAATCAGCGAGTCACCACGCAGAACCCCGAGGCCACTTACGAGGCGCTGGAACGTTACGGGCGCGACCTCACCAAGATGGCCGAGCAGAACAAGCTGGACCCCGTGATCGGCCGCGATGAGGAGATCCGCCGCGTGATCCAGGTGCTCTCGCGGCGTACGAAAAATAACCCGGTGCTGATTGGCGAGCCGGGCGTTGGGAAGACGGCCATCGTCGAAGGATTGGCGCTGCGCATCGTGCGCGGCGATGTGCCCGAGGGCCTGAAGAGTAAGCGCATCGTGGCGCTCGATATGGGCGCGCTGATCGCGGGCGCCAAGTATCGCGGCGAATTCGAAGAGCGCCTGAAGGCCGTGCTCAAAGAGGTGCAGGAATCGGCGGGTGAGATCATTCTGTTCATCGACGAGCTGCACACCGTGGTAGGCGCCGGTAAGGCGGAAGGCTCCATGGACGCGGGCAACCTGCTCAAGCCGATGCTGGCGCGCGGCGAGCTGCACTGCATTGGCGCCACTACCATCGACGAATTCCGCAAGCACATCGAGAAGGACGCGGCCCTGGAGCGCCGCTTCCAACCGGTGCTGGTAGACCAGCCTTCCGTGGAAGACACCATCTCCATTCTGCGCGGGCTCAAGGAGCGCTACGAAGTGCACCACGGCGTGCGTATTAAGGATGCGGCCCTGGTGGCGGCCGCGGTGTTTTCCAACCGCTATATCACCGACCGTTTCCTGCCCGACAAGGCCATCGACCTCATGGATGAGGCCGCGGCCCGCCTGCGCACGGAAATCGATTCCATGCCAGCGGAGCTGGATGAGACGCGGCGGCGCATCATGCAACTGGAGATTGAGCGCGAGGCTTTGCGCAAGGAGACGGACGCCGCTTCCAAAGAGCGGCTCTCCAAGCTGGAAAAGGAGCTGGCCGATCTGCGCGCCGAATCCGATGCCCTGACTGCGCGCTGGCAGAGCGAGAAGAACGTGGTCCAGCGCCTGCGCGAGCTACGCGAGCAGGTGGAGCAGACCAAAGTTCAAATCGAACAGGCCGAACGGCAGTACGACCTCAACCGCGCCGCCGAATTGAAGTACGGAAAACTGGCCGGCCTGGAGCGCCAACTGCAGCAAGAGTCCGACAACTTCACGCGGCAACAGAAGCAATCGCGCCTGATCAAGGAAGAAGTGGATGAAGAGGACATCGCCGAAGTGGTGAGCCGTTGGACCGGGGTTCCGGTGACCAAACTTCTCGAAGGAGAAATGCAGAAGCTGCTGCACCTCGAGGACGAGTTGCACAAGCGAGTGGTGGGGCAGGATGAAGCGGTGACCGCTGTGTCCGAAGCCGTCATCCGCGCGCGCTCCGGTTTAAAGGACCCCAACCGGCCCATCGGTAGTTTCATTTTTCTAGGGCCGACGGGGGTGGGGAAAACCGAGTTGGCCCGTGCGCTGGCCGAATTTCTCTTCGATGACGAACACGCCATGATTCGCATCGACATGTCCGAGTACCAGGAGAAACACACCGTCTCGCGGCTGGTGGGCGCTCCGCCCGGATATGTGGGCTACGAAGAGGGCGGGCAGTTGACCGAAGCCGTGCGGCGCCGGCCTTACGCAGTGATCCTGTTCGATGAGATTGAGAAGGCCCACCACGACGTGTTCAACGTGATGCTGCAGATTTTGGATGACGGCAGGCTCACCGATGGACAGGGGCGCACGGTCGATTTCAAAAACACGATCGTGACTATGACTTCGAATGTGGGCAGCCAGCGCATCCTGGAATGGGACCCTTCGGGACGCGGCGATTTCAGCAGCACTGCCTATGAACGCATGAAGGAGGCGGTGCTGGATGAGATGCGCCAACACTTCCGGCCGGAGTTTCTGAATCGCGTGGACGAGATTATTGTGTTCCACTCGCTTTCGCAGGAACACCTGAAGGAGATTGTGGAGATACAACTGGGACGTCTGCGTGCGCGTCTGGCTGACCGGCACATTACTCTGCTACTTACCGACACGGCGCGTTCCAACCTGGTGCGGACCGGTTACGATCCGCACTATGGCGCGCGGCCGCTGAAGCGGGCCATACAAAAGAAGATTGAGACGCCGCTGGGGCGGCTGTTGTTGCAAGGCACGATCCGCGACGGGCAGACGGTTCTGGTGGATGCCGGCGATGAGACCGGGGATCTGACATTTCGACCGGAGGCGGTGTCGGCGGCGGGGTAGGTTGTGGGCTGAATCTAAACCGGACACAGGCAGGAATGCCTGTGCCACCTCAATGCAACGTTTCCAGATACTTTCCTGTGAAGGCGTCCACTAGTACTGAGATTCCCGACGTTCCGGCCGACTCGCCCCAGATCACGCGCCAGGAGGGGTTAGGGAAATTCTCGTGCATTTCGAGGTCGAACGAAATGGTTTGCTTCGGGTTCTTCTTGTCGTAATCGGCGGCTTGTTCCAACGCCGTTTTGTACGCGGCGTCGGTATCGATCTTCACCGCCGAAATCAAAAATGTTTTATTCGCGGGGCCCGACCAAGGCTCTTGCGGCCACGGAAACACGCCCTGGTGCAGGTTGCCCTCGCCTTCAATTACCGAATACGTGTAGGAGCGTGCCGTGCTCTTTTCGGCGGAGATGAAAGTCGCCTGCCACGCGCCGGCCATGCCCCGCACTGCCGGCACCTCGGTGAGATGAATGCTGTTCATCTTGAGCACATTGGCATCCGGAGCCCACAACCGCGCCACCTGATACATGCGGAAGAGAGTGCTCTGGCCGGTAACCGGCTCCGCGGCAGCCTCCGCTTTCTTGGCTTCGGTGACGGATTGGTCCGAGCAACCTGCGAGCGCTAAGATGAGACCGTAACTCAATGGAAATAAGAACTTTTTCATTTTTGCTTTCCATTTTACCAGCGCCGCCGCGCCGATCCGGCTCATAATCGTTGTGGGACTTATGAACAAATCGATGCTGCTCGCGTTGGGAATCGCCGTGCTTGTGGTCGCCGCGGTTATCGGCGGAGTCTTCTTCATGCAGCGCGGCGCCCACCTCGAACTGCAGGGCAGGATCCTCAAGGTCCGCACCGCGCCGCTCGATGAGAACAGCTCGGTGGCCGTGCTGGATTTCCGTTTCACCAATATAGCCGATTATCCATTCACCGTGCGCAGTGTGACGATTGCCATGGAAGACGGTTCGGGCAATCGCATCGAGGGGACGGGGATTGCGGAAACCGATGCCCAGCGTCTTTTTGAGGCTATTCCGCTGCTGGGGCAGAAGTACAACGCATCGCTGATCGTGCGCGAGGTGATTCCCGGCCACACTACCGAGGACCGCATGATCGCGGCTCGTTTCGATATCCCCGAAGCGCAGATCGAGAAGCGCCGGCAGATAACGATCCGAATCGAAGATGTGGCCGGGCCTGTGTCGGCGTCGGAAATTAAGGAGAAGTAGGCAAAGCACCGCTCCCTTTGGTCACGGCTCGGTAACTGGTCGGCCCATGGCGAGCGAATATAGGCTGTTACGGAGCCGTGACCAAAGGGAGCGGTTACCGCCGCAAGACGCCGTGGTGGGGATCGAGCGTCACCTTCAACGGCTGCTGGCGTAGGGTCACCGTGAATGTTGCCGGCTCGCTGCTGGAACGCACCCACTGCGTGATGGTCCGTCCCGGCGCCACTTGAATCTCCACCGGAGCGAGCGCGCTGAAATCTTCCGGGACATCGGACTGCGTAAGCGTGCCCACTACCTTCCACGCCGGCGCTTTCCCACGGATGTTATAACTCAACTTCAGCGTGGGAATGCCGGTGCCGTACACCCATTGGTCAAAGAAAAACTCCAGCTTGGGATCGTCGGACTTGGGCGGAAGAAACTCGGAGGCCAGCATGCGGAACTGCTCGGTGGTGATTTCGCTGCGGCCATAGCGCTTCATGATTTCGGCGAGCATGGAGAGGAACCGCTCCTCGCCCATTCGTTGGCGCAGCATCTGCAGAATCCACGACCCTTTGCCATAAGTAATGGCGTGCCAGGCGCGGGGCTCGGTCGAACTTTCCAAGCGGGTGCCGAAGACGATGGGCCCCGCGGAATCGACCGGCTGGCCGTTGTCGCGCTTCGCCAGCAGCTCGTTGCGGTAACCGTCCAGCAGCAATTCGACTTGCCGCATGCCATTGTTCTTCTCCAGGTACAACAGGGCGGAGTAGTTTGCCAGCGCCTCCATCAGCCAATCGTCGCGATAGGACGGGCTGGATACTTGAGCGCCCCACCACTGGTGCGCGGTTTCGTGCACCACCAGCAGATCGTTGTAAAACACATCCTCCTCTTGCGGCAGGCGGTTGCCGATGGGGTTGACGTAGGAACGTGTGGACAGATAAATCAGACCGGGATACCCTTGCCCGAAGTTGCCGGGTATGGGTGAGACCGTGAGATGCGAGAGCGCGGGCGGACCGAACTTCGACGCCATGAATTCCAGCGCCGCCCCGACGTCCGCAGCCAGGTGTTCGAGACGCCCCAACGGATCTGGAGTAGGGGATGAGAATTGGGTGGCCGGTTGGCGTTGGGTCCAGCCTCGGCCGCGCAGGGGCGGTGGCATCAGGAGGGTCGGCCGCGGCGCCAGCGACGGGTCCAGTGAGCGGTTGGCATAGAGATCCACGACGTAGCCATCCCCTGCGACTTGGGCATGCGCATAGTTGCCTAGATTGAAGCCGGCCATCCGGATGGGCACCGCGGGGCGGCGGCGAGTAATCCGCCAATCGCCTTCGGTGCGGTCTTCGACCACCTCGCCCGGCGTCACCAACTCCAGATCGTGCGGGTAGCGAAAGGACAGATCGAAGGTGGCAAACTGATCTCCGAAGCTGGGGTACCAGTTGCCCCGCGCAGCCACATAGAAGACGCGCTCGGCAGGCCGCAAGATGACTTTTCCGGAGTGGTGAAACTCGAACTCATATTCCACTCCGGCGCGCAGAGGGGCGGGAGGCATCACCAGGAAAAGGTCGTTCTCACCACGTCCGAAATTGCCCTTAGGCGCTTCGCGCTGGAGCACCTCAGCGGGCATGCCGTTGACCTTAACTTCACTGACCGCCATCTCCCTGGCGATATCGAACGGAACGATCCGCATGCCGTCGACCGCGGTCTTGACCTTCACGCGCGTGACGGCGCTCAGGTTCAGGTCCGGTTCCACAGTGGCCTCGATGCGGAAGTCGTTAAGTTCCAGCCCCAGCGGAGCATGGGGCCGGCCGGCGCGAGCGGGAAAGTGTGTCCAGATATCGAAGAAGGCGCGATTATTGCGCTCCGTGAATTGGCCCGCGGCGATCTGGTCCTGATTTTCCGGGTCGTCGACCAGATCGTAGTTTCCCAGCTCGGGGCTTTGGACCACGGCGAGGAAAAGCCCCGGCGAGCGCGCCGGCAGGTTCATTAGATCGAGCGCGAGCCGCGTATCATAGCCGCTGATGATATTCCGCAAAACGGGCGTCCACTGGCTATCTAGAAGCGCGCCCATCTCGGCGGATTTCTTGTTGGCGGGATTATTGGGAATCTGGGCCATGAGTGCCTGATAGTCCTCGCCGGTAAACAGGAGAACCGCCGCACGAAAGTGGTCGTCGAGATTAGGGACTCCGATATAACTGGCGAGCGAGCGGCGTTCGGCCAGGTTGGGAGGCCGCAGAATGACCTCGCCGTCCCCGTTCTCCACCTGGGTGATAAAAACGGCCGCGATGCGCCGGCCGGCTACGGGCTTGCTGAAAATCAGATAGCCGTCGGTGAAGTAAATCCGAAGATCGTCCTTGAACAGGGTGAGGTCGCGAACCCGGTAACACTCGTCACGGTCGAGGGAGTTCTCGCGGATGGATGTGGCCAGGTCGGCAGCCGGACCAGCCATGAGAGGCAGGCACACGAATAGAAGTGCGCCGAATGCCGGGAGACGCATCACAGTTCATCATCTCAAATGCGGGGTGAAGTGCTGAGCCGGTGTGCTTGTGCCCAGGTGGCCACCCCACCGGCGACAAGATCGCCAGCGCTACGTAACGCCGGCAGTCTTCGCCGCCGGTGGGCCTACCAGTTTTCACTTTTCCTTACAATAGTTATTAGTGCTTCCTTCCTTCGACCCCTTAGTATCCGACTGGTTCTCCGCGCGCTTCGGTGAGCCCACCGAACCGCAGCTTCGCGGCTGGCCCAAAATCCGCGAGGGGCACGACGTTCTTATCTCCGCGCCCACCGGCTCCGGAAAAACACTGGCGGCCTTTCTGCTGGCCATCGACGACCTGGTGCGGCGCGCGCGCCTCGGGGCGCTGCCCGAGCAAACCGAAATCCTCTACGTCTCGCCGCTCAAGGCTTTGAGCAACGACATCCACAAGAACCTGGAGATCCCTTTAAGCGAAATTTCCGCGCTGGCCGCCGAACGGGGCATCCCGCTGGCGCCGATCCGCACGGCATTGCGCACCGGCGACACGCCGCAGTGGGAGCGCCAGCGGATGACCAAAGAGCGGCCGCACATCCTGGTGACCACGCCCGAATCGCTGTATATCCTGCTCACTGCCGCCAAGCCGCGCGAGATGCTGGCGCGCGTCCGCGCCGTGATCGTGGATGAGATTCACGCGGTGGCCGATGACAAACGGGGCTCGCACCTGGCCCTCACGCTGGCGCGGCTGGACCACCTGGTGGAACAACACGGCGGGCGTAAGCCTCAGCGAATCGGTCTTTCGGCGACCGTGAAGCCTCTCGAAGACGTGGCCGCGTTCCTCAGCGACGATGCCCACGTGATCCACATCGGCCATAAGCGGGCCATGGAACTGGCGGTGGAAGTGCCGCGCGACGAACTCGGCCCGGTGGCGAGCAACGAGATGTGGGGCGAGATCTACGACCGTGTGACTGAGTTGATCCAGGAGAATCGCACCACCCTGGTGTTCGTGAACACGCGCCGCCTGGCGGAGCGCGTGGCCCATCACCTGGCGGAACGCTTGGGAGAGAGCGCGGTGCTGCCGCACCATGGCAGCCTATCGCGCGCGTTGCGGCAGGAGGCGGAGCGGCGCCTGAAGAACGGCGAGCTCAAGGCCGTGGTGGCGACGGCTTCGCTTGAGCTGGGCATCGACATTGGGACGGTCGACCTGGTTTGCCAGATCGGCTCGCCACGCTCCATCGCGGTGGCTTTGCAGCGCATCGGACGCGCCGGCCACTGGGTGGGCGCGCTGCCCAAAGGCCGCCTGTTCGCGACCACGCGCGACGAGCTCATCGAATGCGCGGCGCTGGTGCGCGGAATCCGGGCGGGCGAACTGGATCGCCTGGAAATCCCGCTGAACCCGCTGGACATTCTGGCGCAACAGATGGTGGCGGCGTGCGCGGCGGAGGATTGGGCCGAAGACGATCTCTACGCCCTGGTGCGCCGTGCCTGGTCTTATCGCACGCTAGAGCGGAGTGCGTTCGACGCCGTGCTGGAGGTGCTCTCGGAAGGCATCTCCACCGCCCGCGGACGCAGCGGCGCGTACCTGCACCGCGATGCTGTGAACCGGCGCTTGCATGCCCGGCGGGGCGCGCGGCTCACGGCTATCACTTCCGGTGGCGCCATTCCGGATACCGCGCAGTACCTGTGCGTGGCCGAGCCCGAAGGGATCACGGTGGGTACGCTGGATGAAGATTTCGCCGTGGAGAGCATGGCCGGCGACGTCTTCCTGCTGGGCACCACTTCCTGGCGAATTCTGCGCGTAGAAGCCGGGCGCGTGCGCGTGGAGAATGCTCGCGGCGCCGCGCCCTCGATTCCCTTCTGGCGCGGGGAGGCTCCCGGACGCACCAAAGAGCTTTCGCGTGAAGTGGCGAGGCTGCGCGAGGAGATCGCTTCCGGGCGTTCGGTGGAATTTCTACAGAGGGAGTGCGGGCTCGACCGGCGCGGCGCGGAGCAGGCGCTGGATTACGTGGTGGCGGGCCAGGCGGCGTTGGGAGCCGTGCCTTCCGCGGAGCGCATTGTGGCCGAACGCTTCTTCGACGAAGCCGGCGGCATGCAACTGGTAATCCATGCGCCCTTCGGAGCGCGCATCAACCGCGCCTGGGGCCTGGCTCTGCGGAAGCGCTTCTGCCGCACCTTCAACTTCGAGCTGCAAGCCGCCGCCACCGATGACGGCATCGTGATTTCGCTGGGTGAGCAGCACTCGTTTCCGCTGGAACTGGTCTTCGAGTTTCTCCGCCCCGATACGGTGGAAGAGGTGCTGGTGCAGGCGTTGCTGGCCGCGCCCATGTTCACGGCGCGCTGGCGATGGAACGCTACGCGCGCGCTGGCCATCCCGCGATACAGCGGCGGGCGCAAGGTGCCGCCACCCATCCAGCGCATGCGGGCCGACGACCTGATGGCCGCCGTGTTCCCGGACCAGGCCGCTTGCGGCGAGAATCTCGAGGGCCCGATACGCGTTCCCGACCATCCCCTGGTGAAGGAGACCATCGACAACTGTTTGCATGAGGCTATGGACCTGGACGGGCTGCGCTCGGTTCTGGGTGCGATTGGCGACGGCCGCATCGAAACCCGTGCGATTGAAACGCCCGCCGCCTCGCCCTTCTCGCACGAGATCCTCAACGCCAACCCGTACGCCTATCTGGATGACGCCCCGCTGGAAGAGCGGCGGGCGCGCGCCGTGCAGATGCGCAGTGCGTTGCGTGAAGATTTCGCCGAAGGTGCGGGCGCACTGGATCCCGCCGCCATTGAGGAGGTCGCCGCCGAAGCCTGGCCCCCGATGCGCGACGCCGAGGAAGTCCACGAGGCGCTGTGCGGCTTCACGCTTCTGGGGTGTGAACACAGCGAAGCGGCCGCGTTCCTGCCGCTCCTGATGGAGGCGCGGCGTGCCACCACTTTGCGCATGGATGGCCGCGAATTCTGGGTGGCGGCGGAACGGCTCGATCTGGCTTTGCGAGTCTACCCGCACGCTACTATGCATCCGCCCATCGCCGCTCCTGCCGGCATGCGCGCCATTCCGGAGAGCCGCGAAGCCTGCGCCGCGGAAATCCTGCGCGGCTGGTTCGAATGTTCCGGACCGCGCCACGCATCCGAACTGGCACGCGACCTTGCCATGCCGCCAGACATAGTGGACCAGGCCCTGGCGCAATTGGAGGCCGAGGGGCAGATTCTACGGGGCCGCTTCACAACGGGCGATGAAATGGAATGGTGCCACCGCCGCCTGCTGGCGCGCATCCACCGGCTGACCATCGGCCGCCTGCGGCGCGAAATCGAGCCGGTGACCACCGCGGAGTTTTTTGCATTCCTGAATCGCTGGCAGCACCTCTCGCCGGGGCAGCAGCTCCATGGCCTGGATGGCACGCTGCAGATCATCAAGCAGCTGCAAGGCAGCGAGTTTGCGGCGGCGGCGTGGGAATCCGAAGTTCTGCCGCGGCGAGTGGCCCAATATCAGCCTGAATATCTGGATCAACTGTGCCTCTCGGGCGAGGTGAGTTGGGGCCGCCTGTCGCCGCACCCCGCGTTCGAGCGCCACCACGAAGAACGCCATCGTGTGCGGCCCACACGCGTAGCGCCGCTGGCGATCTTCTTGCGCGATGACGCCTCATGGCTGCTGGCTACGCCGCAGCCCTCGCCCAAAGATGCGCTCTCGCACCCCGCGCGCGAAGTGTTGGCCGTTCTGGAAACGCGTGGCGCATCGTTCTTTGCCGACCTTCTGCGCGCCACCGGCCGCTTGGCCAGTGAAGTGGAGGATGCTCTGTGGGAACTGGTGACCGCCGGTTTGGTGACCGCCGATGGATTCGAGAATCTGCGCGCGCTGCTCGATCCCAAGCGCCGGCGGGGGGAAGGCCGAGGCCGCACCGCGCGTCCGCGTCACGCGCCCGGGCGTTGGGCGTTGCTGCGCCACACCGAAGTTCCGCCGGACGGCAATGCTGAAGCGTTCGCCCGACAACTGCTGGTGCGCTGGGGCGTCGTATTCCGCGATGCCGCGTATCGCGAGTCGCTGGCTCCTGCCTGGAGAGATCTGTTGGTGGCTTTACGCCGCATGGAATCGCGCGGCGAAATCCGCGGCGGCCGTTTCGTTGCGTCTTTCATCGGCGAGCAGTTCGCCCTGCCGGAAGCGCTGGAACTGCTGCGCGCGGTCCGGCGCAATGGAGAGACCGCTCCGGCGCCCGAGGGTCCGGGTCCGTGGAGCGCGCACTTAGCGAATGCGGTCGAAGTAGTTAGTGGGACAAGGGCCTAAGAGGCCCCGCGGTGCCGGCGACAAGATCGCCAGCGCTACGTAACGCCGGCGGTCTTCGCCGCCGGTGCGGCTACCGGAATCGAAAATGTCCGAACTCCAGTCGCAGGGGCCCTGCCCCACCCTGTTAACACCCGTGAACAGGTGTGCGGCTAAGTCGGCCACAAACTGTTAATTCACGTAGTTAGTTGTTAATTCGCGCTTGTAAGTGAGCGAGTGGACGTTTTATCCAAAGCCTCGGCACTTACAATCGCTGTTATGGGACGTGTACAGGGAGTAATAAGCCAGGTAGTCTTATTCGCTTTGGGAATGTCGGCCACACAGGCGTTCGGCCAGAGCTTGAGCAACGGTTCGGTCTCATCGATATTCAACTCCAGGCTGGCATCCAGCTTAGCCCATGCCGATACGGTTCCTCTTTCCGCATCGATATCTCAGATAGCCGACGGCGCGGGATGGAAGACCACGATCATTCTGGCAAACATCGATGTAGTGCCGGCAAACTTCACGCTGAATTTTTGGCTGGGCAGCGGATCGCCTCTGGCCCTTTCCATCGGAGGGCAAGGCACGCAGCAAGTTACCGGTACGATTCCGGTGAACGGTACGGTGACGATCGCTAGCGACGGAACATCAGCCAATCTATCAACCGGCTGGGGCCAGTTAATCACCACCAATGCGATCGGCGGCACCGCCATATTCCGTGAAAGCGTGCCGGGGCGGCAGGATTCCGAGGCTGCCGTGCCGATCATACCGCCGGTGAGTTCAACCCTGCTGCTGCCGTACGACAACACCGGCCCGCAAACTTCGTTGGCGCTGGTAAATCCGGATCCTGTCAACCCGGCCGCAGTGAACGCGACCGTATACGATGAGAACGGAAACATGATTGCCAGCGGCGTCATCAATTTGCCGCCTCAGGGCCAGCAACCATTTGGCTTGTCTACGCAATTCCCAGCGGCGAACGGCCACAGCGGGCTTGCCGTATTCTCGAATCCGAGTGGCGGCGCGATTACCGGACTTGGCCTGCGCTTCAGCGGTGCGCCGTTTACCTCGATCCAAATGCTGACGCCGGGTGCCCAGTAAGGGCCCGCCGAAGCTACGTTACACCGGCGACGAAATCCCCTCTAACGGGGCGGGACATGGGCTCGCCCCGCCCTGCGCTACAATCGAATCTCCCGCTTACCCATGAGCACTGCAACTTCCACGCGCGCGCTGGAATTTCGTGAGCAGTTGTCGCGCCGCATCCTGGTGGCCGATGGGGCCATGGGGACCATGCTCTACGGGCACGGTGTGTTCATCAACCGCTGCTTCGACGAGCTGAGCTTGTCCACTCCCGATCTGGTCGGCCGGATTCACCGGGCCTACGTGGATGCGGGCGCTGAGATTCTCGAAACCAATACTTTCGGAGCCAACCGGGCGCGCCTTTCGGCGTTCGGTCTTGCCGACAAACTGCAGGCCATCAACCAAGCCGGCGTCCGCTTGGCGCGCGAAGCTGCGCAAGGGGGTCCGTTCATTGCCGGCGCTATGGGACCGCTGGGCGTGCGCATCGAACCTCTGGGCCCGACTTCGTTCTCCGAAGCCCGTGCGATTTTCCGCGAGCAGGCCGAGGCACTCCTCGCGGCCGGCGCCGATCTGCTCATCTTCGAAACGTTTTCGGATCTGAATGAACTGCGCGAAGCGGTTCTGGCGGCGCGCGAGGCCGCCGGGGATGATCCGGTCATCGTTGCGCAGGTGACCATCGACGATTTCGGAAACTTGGCGAGTGGCGCAACGCCCGAAGCCTTCACGCGCGAGATGAATTCGTGGCCGGCGGACGTCATCGGGATCAATTGCTCGGTCGGTCCGAAGACTGCGCTCGAGGCCATCGAGCGCATGGTGGTGGTGTCGGAGAAGCCGCTCAGCGCCATGCCCAACGCGGGCCTTCCCACGCGAGTCGAAGGCCGCAACATTTATCTCTGCTCGCCGGAATACATGGCGCAGTATGCGCGGCGCCTGCTGGTGGCGGGCGTGAAAATCATCGGTGGGTGCTGCGGGACGACGCCCGAGCACATTAAAGAGATTCGCTCCGAGACGCGATCGATCCAGCCGCAGCAGTCGCGGCGTGCGGTGACTGTGGAAGAGCCCGAGGTACACGCGCAGGCGTTGACGCCCGTGCCGGCGGCCGAAAAATCGAAACTCGGCGCCAAACTGGCGGCGGGAAAATTCGTCGCCATGGTGGAGATTCTGCCGCCGCGCGGCGTGGATGCTGCGCGCGAGATTGCGGGAGCGCGGCTCTGCGCGGCCGCCGGCATCGACTGCATCAACGTGCCGGACGGGCCCCGCGCCAGCGCCCGCATGAGCGCCCAGGTAACCTGCCAGCTCATCCAGCAGGAGGCCGGGATCGAAGCCGTCGACCACTTCTGCTGCCGCGACCGCAACCTGCTGGGCATTCAATCCGAGCTGCTGGGCGCGCACGCCGTGGGGATTCGCAATCTGCTCTGCATCACCGGCGACCCGCCGCGCATGGGAATCTATCCAGAGGCGACCGCCGTGTTCGACGTGGATGCCATCGGGCTGGTGCACATTGTGCGCAACCTGAACCGCGGTATCGACCTCGCCGGCAACCCCATGGGCTCGCAGGCGGCGCTGCTGATTGGAGTGGGCGCCAACCCCGGAGCGCTGAGTCTGGATGAAGAAATCCGCCGCTTCGAATGGAAGGTGGAGGCTGGCGCCGAATACGTGGTGACGCAGCCGGTGTTCGATCTGGAGCTGCTGGCGAACTTCCTGCGGCGCATCGAGCGCGTGAAGATTCCGGTGATCTGCGGCATTTGGCCGCTCACGAGTTTTCGCAACGCCGAGTTCATGGTGAACGAGCTGCGCGTGCCCGTGCCCGAACGGTTTCTGGAGCGCATGCGCCTGGCCGACAGCGGGGACAAGGCGCGCCAGGAGGGCGTGGCCATCGCTCAGGAAATGGTGGCGCAGGTCAGGCAGTTGGTGCAGGGCGTGCAATTGAGCGCGCCGTTCGGCCGCTACCAGCTCGCGGTGGAAGTTGCCGAAGCCATCGGCTCGCGTTGACAATAGAGTCTGAGCTAATGGCTACCGACCTGATAGTGATCGATCCCGACAATCCGCCAGAGGAAGCGCTGCAGCGGGCCGCGGCTTCGGTGCGGCGGGGCGAAGTCGTAGCGATCCCCACTGACGCCTTGTACACTCTAATCGCCGATCCGTTCAATCTGGGCGCGGTGACCGGCGTCTTCCGCGCCAAGGGGCGCGAGGCGCACCGCTCGCTGCCGATTCTGGTGGGCGACGTGATCATGGCCGAGGAACTGGCCAACGAGCCGAGCAATCGCTTTTTCATTCTGGCACGGCACTTCTGGCCGGGGCCGCTCACCATCATCGTGCCTGCGTCGGCACGGGTGCCGCTCAAAGTGACGGGCAACACCGGCCGCCTGGCGCTGCGGCGTCCACTGTGCAAAATAGCCGACCGGCTCATCAGCATCCTCAATCATCCGCTGATTGCGACCAGCGCCAACATCTCCGGCCACCCCACGTGCCGCAGCGGCATCGATGTATTCGGGATGATGGACGGCCGCGTGAACCTGGTGCTGGACGGCGGCATGTGTACCGGCGAAGGCGCCACCACGGTGGATATCACGGAGCCCGCCTGGAAAATCATCAGGGCCGGCGCGATCGGCGAAAAAGAGATCGCCGAGTGCCTGCAACCGGCCTAGGAGCGTGCGGTACCTTCTGATTCTCCTCGGTGGCGGAGTCGGCTCGCTAGCCCGCTATGCGGCTGGCCTGGCGATCATGACTCGCTTCGGAGGCCGGTTTCCATTGGGAACGATGGTGATCAACGTCACCGGCTCGTTTTTGATCGGGCTGCTGATGACCCTGCTCACGGAACGCTTCCAGCCGCATCCGAACTGGCGCCTGGCTCTAGTGGTCGGCTTTCTGGGCGGCTACACTACTTTTTCCAGCTTCGAGTGGGAAACCTACTCGACCATCCGCGATGGCGGCTTTTGGATCGGCCTGGCCAACGTATTGGGTAGCGTCTTGTTCGGGTACGCAGCGGTGTGGTTGGGGGCGCTGCTGGCTCGGCGGTGATGGCGAAGTCGTTCCCAGCCACCTTGGAGCGGGGCCGTTCGCGGCTGAACTGGATCATCGCTCGCATCCCTTTCGATGTTTCGAAAGTCTGGGGAACGCGCGGGCAATTGCGGGTCAAGGGCACGATCAACGGCTTCGCGTTTCGCACGTCGCTGTTCCCGACCGGCGATGGCGCTCACGTGCTGCTGGTTAATAAGCGCATGCAAGCCGGCGCCAAAGCCTCGGTGGATTCGGTCGCTCAGTTCCGGCTGGAACCCGACACGGAAGAGCGGAGCGTTGCCGTACCTGAGGAACTGGATCGCGCGCTGGCGGAAGAGCGCGCGCTCCGCCGCTGGTTCGACCGGCTGAACTATTCTACGCGTAGGTGGATTGTCGATTGGATTACGGACGTCAAGAGCACGGAAGCCCGCATGCGCCGCGCCGAACAGATGGCCGAACGCTTGCTAGCCACCATGGAAGCCGAGCGCGAACTGCCGCCGATGCTGCGGACGGCGTTTGCCCGCAACCCTCAGGCGTTCGAAGGATGGAAGCGCATGTCACTCTTGCGCAGAAGAGGGCACTTACTCGGGATCTTCGGTTACCGCGAACCTAAATCGCGCGCCCGCCGGTTGGCGAAAATGGTCCAAGAGGCGTACGAATTGGCGGAGAGACGGCGAGCATAAACCGGACACAGGCAGGGATGCCTGTGCTACGAAGAGCTCACGGATAGATCATGAACTCCAGCAGATTGCCGTCGGGATCGCGCACATAGACGCTGGAAGCGGCCTTCTTGCGGCCGCCCTGGCGCCCCACGGGGCCTTCGATGACCTTGGCTCCCGCACGATCCAGCATCGCTTTCAACGACTCCGGCGCTCCGTCCCACACAAAGCACAAGTCGCCGCACGGCGGTTTCGCGGCGGGCGCACGCAACGTGAAGGATTCGCGCTGCCAGGCCGCCGGGCGATGAAAATTGATCATCTGGTCGCCGATATAGACGGAACACGCGTTGGCATTCTCGGCTACCTGCAATCCGAGGCCTCGATAAAATGCCAGCATGGCGTCGGTATTCTGCATCGGCAGTGCGACGTGATCGAAGCCGCGAATGTTTCCAGCAGGCTGTGCCAGCGCCGCCGAACCGCCCGCCAGCGCGCCTGCGGTAATCGCGCGTTCGATGAATTTACGGCGGGAGTTACGCTTCATGCGTGTTACTCCTTCTTATCCCACCCGGTCCGCATGCCGTACGGCACGTTCAGCACCAGGGCTTCGATCTGCAGAATCTTCCCGTCCTTGATCTTGAAAAGTTCTCCGATCAAAAACGAGAAGGGCTCGTCGAAGGGGGTGTTCACAGGGTGGGTGGTCCCGTCGTTCCACACCGTGGTCTTGTCCTTGCCGGCGTGATCGAAGCGCACAATTCCGTACGCCAGGCCGCGTTCTTCATCGACCACCGGGAAACGCCGGTCCCGGACGTGCGTGATGATCTTGGAAAAGCCCGTAGCGAACTGGTCCCCGCAGCTCATCTTGGCGATGGGGTTGCCAGTGGGATTGTTCGAGGTAACTACGCCATTTTCGATTCGCGTGCAGTTCTTATCGAACGGCGTGTACTTGTCGGTGGCCTTTTCCAGGCCTTCGAAGTACGAGTTGGCGACGGTGACCAGCTCGTCGCGGGAGCGCCGCTCGGAGGGCGCCAGTGGCTCGTGCAAGATGGGCTTGTCCTTCAGATCGTTTACCGCGGAGAAGCTGCCCCGCGCGGTGGAGCGGATGACAATCGCCTCCATTTCGCCGATGCGCCGGTTTTCAATTTTGAGACGCAGCCCGAGAATTGCGGGATGGCCGTGCTCCTCCAGAGTGCCGTAGAAGCCGACCTGACCGGATTTTGGATCGTCGAAATACACCTTGTAAGTTCCCAGAGTAATGGCGGGTCCCCATATGCCATCGCCCAGTTGCAGGGTTACTCCGTTTTCGGTGTACCTGGCCGTTTTTGTTAACGGCAACCGCGATGGATCGTGCGCCACCAGGGCCGCCACATACTGGTCCACGAAACCATCCAGGCAGGCCCGATCGCAGGCGGCGTCCGCGGCCCGGGCGCTAGGCGATGCGGCCATCGCGCCCAGCAACCAAACAGCCGCGAGGCGCATCCTATGATTATTCGCGCGCACTAATTCGCTCCTCCTCTGGTTTTCGAAGTATACAACTTCGGGCCCGCGGGTTTTTTGTTACAGTGGGGAATTCCCATGCGAAATGTAGTGATCATTGGTTCCGGCTGCGCCGGCAACACCGCTGCCATCTATGCGGCCCGCGCCAATCTGCAGCCTCTCGTGATCAGCGGCCACGAAGCCGGCGGGCAGCTTTCTTTGACTACCCTGGTGGAAAACTTCCCCGGATTTCCAGAGGGCATCAACGGGCCCGATCTGGTGGAGAACATCAAGAAACAGGCAGAGCATTTCGGCGCCGAGTATGTGCACGGAAACGTTCTGGACGCGGACTTTTCGGCGCGGCCTTTTCGCCTTAATGTGGAGGGCGAATGGACCGAGACGCGCACGGTGATTGTTGCCTCCGGCGCTTCCGCGCGATGGCTGGGCCTGGAGTCCGAGCAGAAGCTCATCGGAAAGGGAGTGAGCTCGTGCGCCACTTGCGACGGGTTCTTCTATCGGGAGCGAAAGATCATGGTGGTGGGCGGCGGCGATTCGGCCATGGAAGAGGCGAATTTTCTTACGCGTTTCGGCCGCGAAGTCATGCTGGTCCACCGGCGCGATGAGTTCCGCGCTTCGAAAATCATGCTCGACCGGGTGCGCCATAATCCTAAAGTCCGGTTCGTGACCAATGCCGCGGTAGAAGAGATTTACGACGTTTCCAAGAACCTGGTGACGGGAGCCCGTTTGCGCGATCTCAAAACGGGCAAGGTTTGGGACGAGGCGGTGGATGGATTCTTCGTGGCCATCGGGCATATCCCGAACACCAAAGTGTTCCGCGGCCAGATCGAAACGGATGCGGACGGCTACATTCTTTCGAAAGGCGGCGCGCGCACCAACATTCCCGGCGTATTTCATGCAGGCGACGTGCAGGATCGCGTGTACCGCCAGGCCATCACGGCGTCGGGCGCGGGCTGTATGGCCGCCATCGAAGCCGAGCGATATCTCGAAGAGGAAGGACACTGACGCCATGATCGAGCGGCTCACACCACCGGGCGCGCCCGCGCCGCGCGGACCGTATTCGCCGGCCGTGCGCGCTGGTGATTTCATTTTCGTTTCCGGCCAGGTGCCCGGAGAGCCGGGTGACATCGCACAGGAAACGCGGCAGGTGCTTCAGAACCTCAAACGCATCCTGGAAGGCTGCGGCGCCAGCCTTGCGGACGTGGTAAAGACCTCTGTGTTCCTGGCCGATGGCAAAGATTTCGCCGCCATGAATCAGGTTTACGCGGAGTTCTTCGGCGAGGCTAAACCCGCGCGCAGCACGGTGGTCACCGCGTTTGCTATCCCGAATATCAAGATCGAAATCGAAGCGATTGCGTACCAGCCGCGGTAGCTGCGTCGGGCCACCGCTCCCTTTGGTCACGGCTCTGTAACGCACATGCAATCGGTACGCTGTTACGGAGCCGTGACCAAAGGGAGCGGTGCTGTTTTCAGCACTACCGAGCCTCACTGAGCGCTCGTTCGAAGTCGCCCGGCTCATCCACCGAAAATGCCACGCGCGTCACCGACCGCCGGATGCCGAACATTCCCACGGCGATCATTGGTTCACAGAACTCGATTGCCACGTTAGGGTCGCCGCCTGGACAGAGGCGCAAATCGGAAGGGCCGCCGCCCCGGTGGATGGACGCGATCCGATCGAGCGGAACCCGCACCGTCCACAGAATGCCACTGCGAATGATCAGTTCGCCATTGCCCACCAGTACGGGGCGTAAGACCAAAGCCCGGCTCATCCCTGCCAGCCAGATGGCACCGTACACGCCAATCGCGCTGAGAACCCAGGCTACCGTGATGCTCCAGCGCATCACCAGCAAGTGGAACAGCGGGACTTCCACAACGCTGATTCCAGCGAACGCGCCGAATAGTGCAGCCGAGCCAGCTCGCTCGTGAATCGAGTAAGCCCGCATGCCCGGCGGCACTTCCGGCTTCTTGCGCCATGCGGCGAAGGCGTAGTACAGTACCGCCATTTCGCCGGCTGCGACGGCGGCCAATTGAGGCAGGCGGACGAAAGCGAGAATAACGGCTTCCATGCGCTCGAGGACATCGCCTCCCCGCGTGCTACGCAGGCTCCGGCGCGTGCTGGTGACGATCAGCGCAATGGCCGCGATTTCGGCGCCCCCCGCTAACAGGGGCCTGGCAATGGACAGACTGGGCACTACCCAAGTGGCGCGGAACAGCGCCAGCAGGCACAGCGGGATCATCGTCGCCAGCGGCTGGATGCCGCTGCGCACGACCAGCCAGAAATAGAGCGCCGGCACAATCACCGCCACGTCGAAAGCCGCTGCCATACCGACTGCCGGTTTGGAAATCGAGCGTGCCAACTGCGGGTCGATGATGTTGATCGACATGGCCAACGCCAGAAAAAGCCAGACGCGCGTCGGTTTGGCAATTGTCATTTTAAGCCCAGTCCTGGCACGCCGCCGAGTGTCTTGGCAAGTTTGACGGCACGGAGAATGGCCCCGGCCACGGCCTCTGCTCCGGCCACACCCAGCGTATTTATATCGGCCCGGCGATCGCCCAAGGAAAGCGCGAAAACCACGTCGCCGTCGAACATCGTGTTCACCGGATAGATGCTGCGCGCCATCCCCAGCCCTGCCAGTTGCGCGAGTTTCTGGGCCTGCACTTTGGTCAACTGCGCGTTGGTGGCGACTACGGCGAGGGTGGTGTTGGTGCGGCCGAAGCCGCCAACTGTGCCGCGTTTCATCAGTTCTTCGGTGTTGCCGAGATCGCGGCTGTCCGGCGCTCGGCGGACTCCGGCGATGGCTTTGCCGGTGGCCGGATCGCGCACATCGCCAAAAGCGTTGACCGCCACCAGGCTCGCCACCAGCACGCCTCCGGGGAGCGTCACGGTGAACGACCCGATGCCCGACTTCATCGCCTGTTTCATGCCGGAAATCTTGCCCACGGTGGCGCCGGTGCCCGCGCCCACCGCGCCTTCCGCGACGGCGTCGGTGCTGGCTGCCGCCGCGGCCGCTTCGCCCATCGCTACCGTGGGACGAACGTCCGCGCGCCCGATTTCCAAGTCGTACAAAATTGCGGCGGAGACGATGGGCACTTTGGCAGCGGCGGTGGTGAAGCCGACGCCTTTACGTTCCAGATAGCGCCGCACTCCTGAGGCTGCCTCCAGCCCGAACGCGCTCCCACCCGCCAGCAGAATTCCATGCACCTGCTGGGTGACGTGCAGGGGATCGAGAGCCGCCAGTTCCTCGGTCCCCGAGGCGGAACCGCGCACATCCACGCCGCCCACTGCGCCCGCTTCGCACAGAATAGCAGTGCAGCCGGTGATGGCCTGGAAATCGGAGATGTGCCCGACGCGGATACCCGAAATATCTGTAAGTCCTTTCATAGTTGGACTTATAGTTGTATGGTAGCATCGGAATTCGAGGACCGACCTATTTGCTCGAGCTGCTGAAAGGGCCTGTACTTGCGGTCCAAGAATTCTTCCTGTTGACGGGCCGGGCCGTTCGCGCCCTTTTCCGCACCCCGCACTACGGCGACGATATTGCCCTGCAGATGGACACCATTGGGGTGGGCAGCCTGGGCATTGTCGTGATGACCGGGTTCTTCAGCGGCGCGGTGATGGCGCTGCAATTTTCCCGCACTCTATCGCAGTACGGGCAACTGGGCATTCTGGGGAAGGCCGTCGCCATCGTCCTGGTGCGCGAGTTGGGGCCCGATTTGACGGCGCTGATGGTGGCCGGGCGCAACGCCTCCGGTATCGCCAGCGAATTGGGTTCGATGAAGGTCACAGAGCAGATCGATGCCATGCGCGCGCTGGGCACCGACCCGATCCAAAAGTTGGTCACACCGCGGCTTCTGGCCACCGCGGTGATGTTGCCCGTGCTCACCATCATTGCGGATTTCGTGGGCGTCTTCGGAGGATGGGTGGTGGCATATGCTTCTTTAGGGCAGCCGTCACGCCAGTATTGGACTTCGGCCTGGCGCGGCTTGGAGTGGAACGATGTGGCTCAGGGTCTGATCAAGCCGTTTGTTTTCGCGTTTGTGGTTTCCCTTATAGGATGCTATTACGGCTTGAAGACCACCGGCGGCACCCAGGGTGTGGGACGTGCGACCACGCAGGCGATGGTCATGGCCTCCGTGTTGATCTTTGTACTGACATACTTTATCGCCCAAATCTTCGTTACGCAGACCTGACGCGATGCCCGAAGCCCCCCAGCCCATTCTCCGGTTCGAGCACGTGACCGTGTCCTTCGACGATGTCCCGGCTCTTTCGGATGTCTCGTTCGAGGCCTTTGAAGGAGAGTCGCGCGTCATCTTGGGCGCCATGGGGAGCGGCAAAACGGTGCTGCTCAAGACCGCCCTGGGCCTGGTGAAGCCGGATTCCGGGAAGGTTTATGCGTTCGGCCGCGATCTGACCATCCTGTCCGAGCGGGCACTGTTCGAAGTCCGCAGCAAAATCGGCATGCTGTTTCAGGAGAGCGCGCTCTTCGATTCGCTGACCATCGGAGAGAACGTGGCCTATCCCCTGGTGAATGAAAAGGCGATTCATTGCCCGAAAGAAGATGTCCATCCGCGGGTAGTGGAAGCCCTGGAGTTCGTGGAGCTGGAGGGCACGCTCGACAGGTTTCCGAGCGAGTTGTCGGGCGGCATGCGCCGCAGGGCCGCGATTGCCCGCGCCGTGGTTACCAATCCGCCGCTGATTCTGTATGACTCTCCCACTGCCGGTCTGGACCCGATTACTTCGCATACCATCATGACGCTCCTGATCAAAGCGCGCGATGTGGCCCACACCACCACGCTCGTGGTCACGCATCGCTACCAGGATGGAAACCTGATCGCCAATTTCCGTTACAATTCGGAAAAAGGGGGGCTGGAGCCGGCTCGCAACGGAACCCGACGGGACGTGCGAACCACCTTTATGGTGATGCAGGAAGGCCGGCTGGTATTTGAAGGGGATCAGAACCGGCTGGAAGCATCGAAAGATCCTTACATTTCCAAGTTTGTAAAGCAGCGCGCATAGATGCCCGATCGCACCAAAGTCCGTTGGTCGCAACTGAAGGTAGGCGCAGTGGCCTTGACGGCCCTTATCATCGCCGGCGTGATGATCTTCCTGCTCACCAGCAAGACCGGCTTCTTAAGGCGCAATATCCTCTTGCGCACGTATATGGAAGATGCGTCGGGGATGCAGGATGGCACGGCGGTGCGGCTTAACGGCATTACCGTTGGGTACCTGGATAGTCTGCGGCTGACGAATTCGAGCAATCCCAAGCGGGTGGTCGAGTTCGACATGCAGGTGGAAGAGAAGTACCAGACTGAAATTCCGGTCGACTCCGTGGCGACTATCAGCAACGCCAACCTGCTGGGCGACAAATTCGTGAATATTATGAAAGGGAAATCGGCCGATCACGTGCGCGACGGCGCCGAACTGCTGAGCCTGAGTGGGCAGGACATTCCCGAATTGTTGGCGCAGAGCGCCAACCTGCTGCAATCGTTTCAAACCATCGTGGGGCGCGTAGATAACCTGCTGGCGGGCGTGGAACAGGGCAAGGGCAATATCGGCAAATTTCTCAAGGACCAGGAGCTGTACGACCGTTTTAACAGTATCGAAGCGGAGGCGCAGAAGCTGCTGACGGATGTGCGCACCGGCGGCGGGACCATCAGCAAGTTGATCTACGACGATTCGCTTTATCAGCAACTCCAGTCCCCCATTAAGCGCGCGGATGCCATCCTGGCAGAACTCGAAGCTGGGCGCGGCACAGCGGGCAAACTAATGAAAGACCCGGCGTTGTTCGATGAAGCGACCCAACTTACTACCGAGATCAAAACGCTGGTAATGAACTTGAACGCGGGCAAGGGCACGGCGGGCAAACTGCTCAACGACGATGAGCTCCATCAGCGGCTCGACCAATTGGTCACCCAGTTGAACTCCACCATCGACAAGATCAATTCCGGTCAAGGGACGATAGGCCAGTTGTTGGTGAACCCTCAGCTTTATGACACCCTGGGCAGCGCCACCACCGAGTTCCAGGGGCTCGCCAAGGACATTCGCGCCAATCCGAAAAAGTTCCTGCGCATTAAACTGGCCCTGTTTTGAGCTCCCGCAAGCAACTGGTGGTCAACGCCGACGATTTCGGCTTCACTCCCGATGTGAACGAGGGAATTCTTGAGGCGTACCGCAACGGCATACTAACCGCCGCCACGATCATGGCAAATGGCGCGGCGTTCGATCACGCTATTGAGTTGGCGCGGCAGGCGCCGAGGATCGATATCGGCTGCCACCTGGTGTTGATCGGCGGACAATCGCTGGTCACGGGGGCCGCATACCCGGCGACCGTGGGCCAATTGCTGCGCGCCATAGCCACCCGCCGGATTCGGGTCTACGACGAATTGCGCGCCCAGGTGATGAGAATTATCGAGGCGGGTCTTGCGCCGACGCACCTCGATACCCACAAGCATACGCACCTGGCGCCGCCGGTTCTCGAAGCCGTGGCGCGGCTGGGCGAAGAATTTCGCATCCCTTGGATTCGGCGGCCTATGGATTTTCCGCTGAGCGCGGCGCACGGCGCCGCACCACTGTTGAAGCAGTTGACCAGCGCCGGAATCGGGTTTCTGCGGGGGCGATTCCATCGCGTGGTGGAAAGCCATCACTGCCGGAGCACCGATCATTTTGCGGGATTCCAGATCACCGGGCGATTCCGCACGCGGGAACTGGTAGAGCTGATGGGCGTGATTCCCGAGGGCAGCACCGAATTGATGTGCCACCCGGGCAGGTGCGGCGAAGCGCTCCGCAACGCGCCGACGCGGCTGAAGGAAAGTCGCGAAGCGGAACTGGCGGCGCTGACCGCGGCAGAGGTGCGAGAGGCGGTTGAGCGCGCGGGAATCGAACTCGTCAACTACCGGGAGCTCACAGCCAATTGAGGTGGAGCAGGCCGTGCCCTGCCAAAAGCGCTAACTTGGGGCAGCGTCGCAGCGCCGCGCAGTTTCCCACACGTTATCTACTGTCTATTTCCAGCGTTACTATTCTTACTAAGATCTAGTCAACGTTTCCCGACCAATTTAGAATGACAGCTCCAGGCCACACACGGTGCGGCATTATAGTTGACGAGATGCTGTAGTCGATTCAACCGCAGGTTCCCGGCTTGAGCAAGGAAAACGGACCGAGCACTTCGGAGACGGAGCAGCACATGCAAGCGTCAAGTAAGAACAACTGGTTAGATAAGGTTAACCAGCTGTTCGAAACTGGAAATTATCTGCGCGCTCTCGATGTGATTGGAGAGGCACTGAAGGAGTTTCCAGGAGACCAGGAGCTGGAGCAACTGGAGACGCTGGCGTGGGGCGGGCTCGGGAAAGGCTCTGAGGCCGGACGGCTGGTTTTCAAGGCAGAGCGCGAAGCGCTTGAAGGTCCACAGGAACCAAGTCTCGGGACGAAAACCTTGCTGGATCTGATCGAGGACCGCCGGCGCGACCGGGTCATCGACGCGTGTCTGTATCAGGCGCGCTGGCTGCAATCGCAAAACGATGTCGCGGGGGCTTTGCGGGCTCTCGATGGCGGATTGAATAGGTTCCCGCATGAATCACGCTTGATGCAATTGCGTGATTCGTTGTATGTCGCGCCGGAGCTGGTCAAGCCGCAGGATCCTGGGCCAGTCAAGGCTGCGCTGCCGGAGGCGAACATCCTGCCGGCGCCTGTCGTCCAGCAGGTGGAGGAGCGCCCGGCGTCGTTAATAATCGCGCCCAACGGAGGCGAGCAGCCGCCAGCCGCGCCTGTGGCACACTCTCCGGAACCCGCTAAGCTTGCTCCGCCGGCGCTCTTGACGCGAGCGCGAGTCTGGGCCGGTTTGGGAGCGGCGGCAGTGACGATGCTGTTAATCATCGTCGCCGTGAAATTCGCTTCCGGCAGGAAGCCGCCGGCGGTAGTGATTCCCGCCACTCCCAAACAGGCAGTCTTAGAAATTACCACCTCGCCGGCGGGAGCCCTTGTCCTGCTGGACGGAAAAGAGTGCGACACGGCAGCGGCGATGCTCGGAATCCCGTTAGCCGCGGGACCGGTGCAGATCGAAGCCCGGCTGCCCGGCTATCAAACGGCGCGAACCACAGCAAATCTTCGCTCTGGCGTCCGCAGCGACGTGACCTTGGCCCTCACGCCCATTCTGACGTTCCGGCTTCTTCTTCCGGGCGATGGGGAGATTTCCGTAAATAATGAAGAACCCGTCAAAGTGGAGGGCGGCACATTCTATCGCGAGTTTACTCCGGGAACTTATTCGGTAAACATCACAACCGCCCGCAACGGCTTGTTGAGTTTCGCGTTCCCGGTGGACTCCGGCGGCCCGGCGGTCTTGACCTCGCTGCCCAACGCCCGCGATGTTTCCGCTCTACTGATCAGCAACTTTGGCGAACAGGGGCGAATCTACACGACGGGGCCGCCCGTGGATATCAAACTCGATGGTCAGGCTCTTGGCGAACTCAACCAGGCCGGCCTCGATCTTCCCAAGGTAGCGGCTGGAAGTCATGAGCTGGAACTGGGAGAGAACCAGACTCTGCGAAAGACATGGGTCGATTTCGGAACATCTCGGACGTTGACTGCGATTATCAATTCCGATTCGAATACCGGAACTCTGGTGGTGCAGGCCAATCAAAATGGTGCAGCCATCACTGTTCTCGCCGGCGGAACGGAGGTAGCGCATGGCCAGACCAAGAACGGGCGTTTTAGCCTGCCGAATTTGCGTGCTCAGCGGTATGTGGTCAGGGCCGCGAAAGACGGCTACTACGCGGACCCCTCCGAGCGGTCAGCGAACATTCAAAATGGACAGGACAAGGTCGTCGCGTTTGCATTTCGAAGGAAGACGCGGCCGGGCTCCGTGCGCATTCGCGTGACGGCCGGCTCTGAACTGTTCGCCGATGGCAACACCATCGCGACGGTGGCGGGCGAGACCTACACGATGACTGATCTGATGCCAGGAACGCACACGTTCCGGGCGCAGAAAGGGAAGCAGTTCCTACCGAATCAAAAGTCAGTTGAGATTGTGGCCGGCCAGAACGGCGAGATCGATCTGCGGTTGGTCGCCGCCTCGATCCCGGTGGAAATCAAGCGAGTTCCCGCAGACGGCACCGTCACCTACACACGCACCGGCGATCCTGCGGTTCACACGTTCAGCGGTAACCGTCAGGATCTTCCGGAAGGAGACTACAGTTTCACAGCACGAGCCAATGGGTATCTGGAACGGGTCCAGGCTGTTCACGTCTCGTGGGATCTCGCCGGGCCGCTGGATCTTGCAGAATCCGCCGCGTTCGCAGAATGGGGCAAGGCAAGTTGGACCGAGAACCGGGGCTGGTACTCCCGCAAAGGAGGCGGAATCATATATTTTCCCAAGCCTCTCGGAACCGGCTCAATTGAGTTCGCGCTTCACTGGCCAAGCAAAGGGCGCGCGCAATGGATTTTGAACGCGAGCAATAGCAGCTACCTGCAGTGCGAACTCGACGATGAAGGATTCCAAGTCTTCCGCGTTACCGATGGAAAGACGCCTGTGCCAATCAGCAAAAAGAAGCTGGTCGCGAAGAGGGCGTCGTATACGATCCGGATCGAAGTCAAGCTGGACAGCGTTACTCACAAACTCCAGAAGGATGGCGCATGGGAGACTCTGGATGTCTTGCAAGATACTGCACCGGCCGCCGGTAAGTTCGGTTTCAACATCCCGAATCGGCAAGAACTATTTCTGGCGAACTTTGTTTTCCAGCCGGATCGTTGAGCCGGCTCGCGGACGGGTACCACGTGCCCAGATGAGTCTTGGCACGGCGGACACGAGTGTCCGCCCCACATGGTGGCGCACGCTTCAGCGACGCTTCAGCGTGCTGCGTCGGCACTCGTGCCGACGCGCGGCGGCCTCCACTCAATCCCCTTCAGGAATCGGGATTTGTCTCTCGGTCATCAACTTCTTGATGAGGGCGACGGTCTCGGGTCTATTGACCGGCGCTTCGACCGTTACGGCTACCCCCTTCGCAAAGTTCAAGGCGAGCATCGGGCGACCTGAGCAAGTTCTCCTCACGGCATCGCCGCAGTATGTTCCTTTGTCTCGAGCGTCCAGTTTCGCGCCGTGTTCCACCAAAACCACCAACTCTTCGTTGGCCCCTCTTTGTGCGGCGCCCATCAAGGGCGTCAACCCCTGGTCGTTGGCCGCGTTCACGTCGCCGCCGGTATCCAGCAGCAATCTGAGAGCTTCCATATCTTCCGCATGGGAACGATGCTGAACCAGGCCGAGCACAAAGCCGACTCCCGCAAATGCCATAAGCGGCGTGGTGTGGTCCTTGGTCGATATTTGCGGATCGGCGCCATGCGCCAATAAAAGTTTCATTACCTCGGCGTCGCCGCCATAAGCTGCGCGGAAGAACGGAGTAGCACCCTCCTCTTTGAGCCATATCACATGGTTGGCAACATGCACTTCGGTCTCATACGCCAGCCGCGTGTTCACTTCCGCGCCACGATCCAGAATGAGCTTGATGAAGTCCAGTGCCTGATCGGCGTTCGGGGGGATCGGCATCGTCCCGGTCTCATTAGTGCGGTGCTTGATGGCAAGGTACAACGGCGTCCAACCCTTTTTGTTGGCCAGGCTGGCATCTGCTCCTTTGTCGATGAGGTACCTCGCGATATCGTAACGGCCATTCAGAACGGCCACCAGCAAGGGGCTACTGCCGTCACCCGCGGTCAGGTTGACATCGGCTTTGAAATCGGTCAGAACTTTGATGGACGCAAAGGAGCCTTCCCGGACCGCAAACAGCAGAGGCGTCAGCCCTCCGCTTTGAAGGTGTTCTGGAAGCTTCGCGGCCGGTCCGGCTGTTCCATAGGGCGTGGCCTTTTCTTTTTTGGATTGAGCGTTTATGTCCGCTCCGTGTTCGATCAAAACTCGAATTGCATCGGCGTGGCCCTCGACTGCAGCCCACATTAACGCAGTCGTTCCGCGGAGCGTTTCCTTCGCGTTCACATCGGCCCCATGATCGAGCAGCATCTTGATGGCTTCGATACTACCCGCGCGCGACACCTCCATCAGTGCTGTCTCTCCTGTGGACAGGAACGTGCCGTTCACATCGGCTCCAGCCCTCAAGAGCCTTTCGATGATAGCCGCGTTTCCATTTTCGCTGGCTTGGTATAGTGCAGTGGCGCCATCCCGGTTCGCCGCCCGCACGTTCGCCCCGGCCGCGAGCAGCAGGTCTACCAGTTCCAGATCATTAGCTCGCGCCGCCCAAGTAAGCGCCGTTGTGCCATCCGGCTGGGGCGCATTCACGTCCGCCTTTTGGGCCAGCAGTGTGCGCACCTCCGCTTTGTCCTGATGCATCGTAGCGTCCGCCACAGGGCTCGGTGTTGCGCAGAAGCTGGCGATCGAGGGAGCAACGCCTAAACAGATCAGGCGGGTAAGGGATCTGACAGTCATTTCCGGGCACCTCCGCGATGGACTTCGCAAATAGGTTAGACTCGCTTAGTTTACTCCTGCCTGGGATTCGTTCCAACCCCCAGACTGGAGTTTGGACATTGCCCCACCGGCGGCGAAGACCGCCGGCGTTACGTAGCGCTGGCGATCTTTGTCGCCGGCTTCGGCAGGCTGAAAGCCTGCCCTGCGGGGGATTCGTTCCAATCCCCAGACGAGGGTTGAGCACCTGGCTTGGTTACGATATACTTCGACCCGGAACGGAGTAGCGGTCATGAGACGGGCCTTGCGGGTTGCTCTTATCGCGGTACTGCCAGCGGTTGTTGCCCGGGCCCAGTCCGACAGCGCGCCTAAACAAGCTCCCAATCGGGTTCCGATCTCCCTAGCGGCGGAGCGAGCCCTTATCGACCAGTACTGCGTCGGCTGCCACAATCAAAAGGCCAAAATCGGCGGCTTGGCACTTGACGAATTGGATCTATCCCGCCCCGGCGATCATGCCGAAACACTCGAAAAAGTAATTCGTAAACTCCGTGCGGGCATGATGCCCCCTGCGGGCGCTAAGCGTCCGGATCCTGCCACCTATGAGGCGCTGGCATCTAGTATCGAGAAAAGCGTTGATCAGGCGGCCAAGGTCAAGCCGGCCGTGGTTCCGCCGGGAGTACACCGAGTCAACCGCGTAGAGTATGCAAACTCAGTCCGCGACCTCCTGGGTGTTGAAATCGATCCGGCAGAGTTCCTGCCAGTCGATGATGCAGGTTCCGGCTTCGACAACCAGGCCGGCAGTTTGACCTTGTCTCCGGCTCTTGTGGAAGGTTTCGTATCGGCAGCCGGGAGAATCAGCCGGCTCGCGCTCGGTCATGAGACTGGCTTGACTGAGAAACGGTACGTGATTCCAGGCGACCGTTCTCAAGAGGACCATGTAGAAGGTCTACCACTCGGCACTCGCGGCGGAGCGCTCTTTAGATACTACTTCCCCGCGGACGGCGAATACGTGATCTCGTGGTATGCGGTCCGAGACTACAACGGTGTTCTGTTTGCGGGTAACCGGAAGGGCGAGAAGGTGGAGCTTCTCCTCGACGGCGAGAGAATCAAGCTGTTTGAAGTGGATCAGGTGACGAAGGTCGCGGAAGCACTCAAGGAAAAAAATCAAATCCGTACGCCCGTGAAGGCGGGTTTACATACCGTGGGCGTTGCTTTCCTCGCCACCACCCAGATCCCTATCGATGACTTGAACCGCCACAACCTCAGAAGCGTCATCGAGTCGGGTCCTCTGGAAGGATTCACGTTCTCACCGCAGATCGGTCAGGTTGTGATCACGGGCCCTTACAATGCGGCGCCCGCGACGGATTTGGCGAGTCGCCGCAGAATCATGGCGTGCCAGCCAGTTGGTGCTGCCGATGAGGTGCCATGCGCCAAAAAGATCCTTTCCGAACTGGCTCGCAGGGCGTATCGAAGGCCGGTGAAGGATGCGGATCTTGAGGATCTGCTGAGCGAGTACCAAAGCGGCAGGAATCAAGGCGGAAACTTTGAGAGTGGGATCGAAAGGGCGCTCCAGACGATTCTGGCGGACCCCGAATTTGTTTTTCGCGGTGAGGCCGTGCCGGCCAGCATTAAGCCGGGCCAAGTCTACCGCATCAGCGACCTGGAATTAGCATCGCGCTTGTCATTCTTTCTTTGGAGCAGTCCGCCTGATGAGCAGTTGCTGGCACTGGCGAGCCAGGAGAAGTTGAAAGATCCCGCCGTGCTCGAGCGCCAGACCCGGCGTATGCTAGCCGATCCCCGCTCCCGCGCGTTGGTGACTAACTTCGGGGGGCAGTGGCTCCAACTGCGAAACCTGGCGAATTCCTCTCCGAACGTACTGGATTTTCCGGACTTCGACGACACCCTGCGCGAGGCATTCAAAACCGAGGCCGAGATGTTTTTGGAAAGCGTCATCCGCGAGGATCGCGACGTGGCGGAACTGCTCGATGCGGACTATACGTTTGTGAACGAGCGCCTGGCCCGGCACTACGGGATCCCGAATGTTTACGGCAGTCAATTTCGGCGCGTAAAGCTGGATGGGGAGTTGGAACTGCGCCGCGGACTCCTGGGCAAGGGCAGTATTGAGTCGGTGACATCTCTGCCCGATCGGACATCCCCCGTGCAGCGCGGCAAATGGGTCTTGATGAACGTCCTGGGGATTATTCCTCCGGATCCGCCGCCTAACGTGCCGCCCTTGAAAGAGCGCAATAGCGGAGAGATCAGCGCCCCGATTCAAATGTCCATGCGCCAACGCATGGATGAGCACCGCACCAATGCGGCCTGCGCCAGTTGTCATAAGATGTTCGACCCGATCGGGTTCGCGCTGGAGTCCTTCGACGCCGTGGGGCGATATCGTGCCACCGAGTTCGGCCGGCCGTTGGACCTTTCGGGTCAATTCGTGGACGGCACCCCATTCACCGGCCCGGCGGGACTGCGACAACTATTGCTCCGCTACTCTCCTCAGTTTGTTCGAGTGCTTACCGAAAAGCTGCTTACCTATGCGCTAGGGCGCCGCGTGGATTTCTACGATATGCCAACGGTACGCGCGATTGTGCGCGAGGCGGAGCCCGATAACAATCGTTTTTCATCGCTAGTGTTGGGGATCGTCAAGAGCGCACCGTTTCAGATGAGCGTGAAGCCTGCGGAGAAACTCGTCCGCACTGCCCAGGCCGTCCGCCGTTAAGTCGACGACGGCGAAGGAGGATAATAGAGCCAATGTTGATCACCGGCAAGCACATTCCACGCCGCGCCTTCCTACGCGCTTCGGGTGTCAGCATAGCGCTGCCTTTCCTGGAGTCTATGATTCCCGCGCGGGCTCTGGCGGCGCCGGTCTCCAAGACTCGGTTCGCCGCCCTTTTTTCTCCTCACGGTTGGGCTCCTACATACTGGGCGGATAACCGCACCGAAGGTCTGCAAGGGGTGAAAATCGAAAAGCCGGAGGAGCGGAACGTCGGACTGGGATTCATTCACCAGCCCCTGGCGCCGTGGCTGAATCAAACTACAATTGTGGCGGGATTAGACGCTACCGCATCGATGCCTCCTCCGGGAACTACAGGCGGCGATCACGACCGCGCCGCTGCCGTGTTTTCCGGTTTTCCTCCAAAGAAAACTACGGGAGCGGACATCCGTTGCGGGATGAGTATCGACCAGATGATCGCGCAGAAGTACGGCCAGGAAACGCTCCTGCCGTCCATGCAACTGGCGATCGAAGACCCGGCCGCAAACACCGGCGTGTGTGGCTACGGTTATAGCTGCGCTTATTCCAATTCCATATCCTGGGCCAGTCCCAACCAACCGCTTCCACAGGAAATCAATCCAATGGCCCTGTTCCACCGGATGTACGGCGACGGCTCCACCCTCGACGAACGTAGGACTCGAAGGCAGGCCGATTCCAGCATCCTGGATAAGATGACTCGTAAGTTAGCTCGCTTCGAGCTGGATCTTCCGAGGGAGGATCGTAGCCGGCTCCACGACTATCTCGATTCCGTCCGGGAATTGGAACGGCGGCTGCAAATTGCCGAGAAGGTATCGGCCGAATCGCCATCCATGAATGTCCCGTTCGGCGTACCCGAGTCGTTCGACGAACACATCAAGCTGCATTTTGACCTGCAGGTGCTCGCCTTCCAGGCGGACATTACGCGGGTCACTTCCCTGATGATCGCGCGCGATATCAGTCTTCGGAGCTATCCGGAGTCCGGAGTGAAGACAGCCAACCATGCCGCGTCGCACCATGGTGAAAATCCCCAAAAAATGGAGGAGTACGCCAAGATCAATCGCTACCATTGCGAGTGCGTCGCGTATTTTCTCAAGAAGCTGCAGCAGACTCCGGACGGGGACGGCACCTTACTCGATCATTCCTTGATCATGTGGGGGAGTAACATGGGTAACTCAAACCAGCATAATCACACCAACGTCGGCTATCTTTTGGTTGGGGGCGCCTCGGGGAACCATAAGGCTAAACTGAATGTCACAGCTACGGGGCCGACGGCGAATATTTTGCTGACGGCTTTACAGATGATGGGTATTGAAAAGGACTCTATTGGCGACAGTACCGGAGCGGTTTCCATTTAGCGTCGTTTGTTTTTGTAACCCGCCCCGCTCCGTACTCCGTCAAGATATCCAAGGAGTTTGGCAACCGACATTGACTACCGCGCCACCCTCGCCAAAAGCCCGGACACCGCAGGCAATGCTGACAATGCTGATTGCGCTGCCGGCGCTCTGGCTGCTGGCCGCACCCGCTTTCGGACAGCAGACGTATGTCACTCAGTTCGACGCGTTCTCGGGCTTCGCCTTTCTGGACACCCCGAGCCTAAGTCTTACCGAGCCCGGCTGGGCGGCGCAGTTCGGCTTTCGGCCGAAAACCTGGTTCTCCGTCGGTTTTGATTACAGCCTCTCGTCCGGCGATTTGACAGTTACTCCCAGCCTGCTGACGCCGGCGTTGCAGCAACAGGTGGGCGCGTTACTCAATGGCCTGTCCGCCGCCGGAATCCTGCCGCCCGGGTACAAACTGGCTGTGGTGGCGCATTCCCGCACACAAACCTTCGCGTTCGGGCCGCAGTTGGCGTACCGCCATTTCCAGCATGTGACCCTGTTCCTGCGGCCCGTGTTTGTCGGAGCCATTCGCGAGACGGCTAATCCGCAACCGGGCGATCCCATCGTCAATTTGGCGGTGGCCGCATTGGTGCCGTCTGGAAGTAAGACGGACACGGCTCCGTTCATTGGCTTCGGCGGCGGCTTCGACGTCCTGTTCGGAAAACACTTCGCCCTCCGGACGCAAGCCGATCTCGTCTACGACCATCTGTTTAACGACATCCTGCAAAATGGCCGGTTCACCGCGCGCTTCTCGATCGGTCCGGCGTTCAACTTCGGCAAGAACATCGCGAAGTGACAGTGCCGGTCAAAAAGCCCAGAAGCCGTTTGGGTAAGTGGCGTTAGTACCAGCAATCCCTACGAACACCGAGCGGTTGAAGAAGAATGGCAATCCCAGATCGACGTAGTCCGTGGAGATACCCGTGCCGCTATCCCCACCCAGATTGTTAAACGCCCCCAAGCCACTGTTAAATATGTTGTCGGCATTCGCGATGCTAAACGACACCGCGCCGCTTACGCTATTCGCCCCATAAACGGTGACGGTGAATGGGATGGCTGAGGCGGGACAGTAAAATCCCGCATTTTGGTCGCGGCACTCGATGATTCCGGTCGAGGCCAAGCTGGTGGCATCGGAAAAGAAGATGGCGTTCGAGCCACTATCGATAAAGCTGCCATTGTTCGGGGAAACATAGGAGATGCCATTCAAAACGACCTGCGGGAAATTGCCGTACTGGTCGGTTTCGTAGACTTGCGCGGAGCCTAGGCCATTGTCGGATTGAGTTCCGATACCGAAGATCATCGACCCCGTGACGGAGGCCGCGCCGCCCGCGCCCACAGACGGCAAGGTGATTAAGAGCCCATTGGTGTCCGTGGAGGAAAACGCGGAAATGGGATTCCAGAGCTGGAGCTGCAAGGGCACAACCGCAGCCGCGCATACGCTGCCAGGACAGATATAGTACTGGGGTTCCGCGGTCGAAGCGCAGAAGCTGCCGCAATCCTGTGGGATCTGCCCAATGCCCAGAATGCCGTTAGCGCCGAGCTCCTCTACCGTGTTGAGGTCAACCGCCAGGCCGGGGGTCGGAGGCGTCCCCAGGCAACTCGAGGGCACGGCATAGGTCGGATTAGCCGCAATAATCTGGATGGGAACGCCCGAGTTCGCGGGTTGCCCCGGAACCTGCAAGGCCGCTTCTCCAGTGCCGGGGATCTGAATGGCGGCCAATGCCACCGGCCCCCAGATGTAGGAGAAGTCAATGAACTGGTAGCATTCCTGCAGCACGTTTCCGTTGGCGCCTTCGACGGACGGCAGCGAAATGGTGAGCGCCGAAGAAAGCAGACGCAACCCCACAGAGCCGGTATCTACCAGCACGTTGGGGATGGTTTGACAATTGGAAGTGCTGCCCGGAGCGCAGACCGTAACCGAGGTCCAGATCCCATTCACATACTCGCCAGACGGCCCCAAAGCCCCAAAACCGACCGTGACCGCCGCCGTGTTGGTCACGGACGTGGTCCCGGTCGTGACGGGTGTGCTGCTGCTGCCGCCACCACTGCAACCCGCCCAAACCATCAAGCTCATTGCCACGGCAAGACGACCGCCGCGTGCGGCCCCTGAACCATTCCCGGGCTTCATTGCACCGCCTCCGCAGAGACGTTGCCGGGGACCAGGCCAGGCACGTAAGCGTACCCGTGGAGGGCCCGCATGTGACCGCCACTGACGAACACCAGCTTATCCGTCCGCACGATCAAGGGTCTCCGGCCGGGCTGGTGCGTCATGGATTGCATGGCCACCTGGAGTTCCGCCATATGGGAGCCAAGCAGTTGCTGGAGGTTGGGCATGTGCGATGCCTGCCAGGCGACCCCGAAAACCACCCCCGCCGGCGAAACAAATTCCTTCACCACCGAGCCGTCCGCAGCCGTGATTTGGTGGAGCTTATAGCCCTGACGCACCTCCTGGCGATCCGCACCGCGCAGAATCTGTTGATCCAGGCTCACCGAAGACTCCGGTTCACCCAGAGCCGCCCACATTGGCGCGGCTCCTAGAATCCAGATCACAAGGCTTGCCGAGGTGGTTTTCATATGCTCCCATCGTACATTTTGGTCCGGCTGCCGCAGTGTGGTGACCGGCTGGCGCCCATAAACAGTGACGTCGCCTCCCGACTGTGGACGGCTGGCATAGGCGCTAAGTTCCAGTCCACCAAGGGAAGAATGGGTTTAGATGAGTAACACCGTGCGGTCTGGTACGGTGTCCGGGTTCCAAAATTTTTTCGTGGCTGCATGTAAACCCGATTGGCGACAGTACCGGTCCCGCGAATCCTCGACTCCTGGTGAAGCCCACAGAGCTAATTTCACCGCCAACGTGAGCGATTCTGAACAGACACGCTTCCGCCGGAATGTTGCAATCGTTGTGCGCACTCAAAAATGGAAATAGTGGGCGCCCACTCTTCGTAGCACGGCATTCCTGCCTGTGTCTGGTTTTCGCGATCGTCGAGCGCGTTGCACGCATGCGGGAGGGCGTAAATGAATCGAGAAGTGGCTCTGAAGATAGTGTTGGCGTTCGTGGGAGTGCTCTTTTTGGCGTTGGCTTATCCCTTGGTCATGTTTGTGCGGCAAGACCCTGCGACGTCGATGATGTTCAGCATTTATGTCACGCTCGGCGTTTTCTTGCTTCTCGCAATCCGCAACCCATTGTCGAGCCGCAGCCTGATCGCTTTTACAGCATGGTCGAGCTTCGCTCATGCCGCTGTTATGGGCACTCAGGCATTGCGAAACATGATTTCACGTGGAGAACTGGTGGGTGTGGCAGTTCTCGTCGTGATCGGCGTAACCTTGATTGCGCTCGCGCCAGCAAAGCAGCGTGCCGCAACCGCCTAGCGCCAGATTGATCGCGTTACTTCCGCTTGCCGTTCGGTATTTCAATTTTGACCGTGCTGTGCGTGATCCTCGTCGAGGGTCCCAGTCGCCACGATCTCGTCCAGCAACAGCTTCACTGGTTCGCGATAACGATCTCATCGGCAGCCAGACGGGCCGCGTAATCGAGGGCAGCCGTGATGTGTTCGGGCCTGAGTTGCGGATATGCAGAAAGGATAAGCTCGCGTGTCGCCGGCAGCGAGCTTTTCCAAAATCAAGTACACCGGAATTCGGGTCCCTTTGAGACACGGCTTGCCCATCATCACGTCAGCCCGAGCCTCAATCAATTCCGGAAACTGCATCGCCTTCACTGCACCAGAGATCCTCCTCAGGGTGGTTGGTCTGATCGACAGGGGGAACCCGCGCTTCCCCTCCATGCTAGACATCAGGTGATACCTCTTTGCCGCCGCGTTATGGACTCTGTCAACGAAATCGACGCGAGCACTGGCTTGGCTCTCTTTTTGGGTTCGTTTTATGGCGCAAGATCCACTTTAGTTTCATAGGATTGCCGTCGCAAAATTGGGTTCGTTTCGTATTTTCGTTATGGACGGTTCGCCGCCGTCTTCGAGAGTCTGCAGTATCCCTCCTGTCGTCCTCACAAACACGCCGGTATGGGCGGTATAGGGGTACCCCTCGATTCCGGCCACATTTTTGCCTAAAATGGGAAAGCTTGCCGCCATGCACCTCCGACGGCAAGTGATTGATCGCGCGATGGATTGCAAAATATGAAGCGTCTCTTTTCCGTGAGTCCTCTGGTCGTACTCACCGCCGCTCTTTGCTTTTTACCAACTGGGGCTCTGGCGCAGACTGGTGCCGAGAGCACGCCTGCCGGACCCGATCCACATCGCGCGATGTTGACGAAGTACTGCTTCACCTGTCACAGCACCCGCGTGAAGTCTGGTGGCCTCGCCCTGGATGCGCTGGACCTGCAAGCCCCGGCCGATGACGCGCAGATCTGGGAGAAGGCGTTGCGCAAGTTGCGCGGACGTTTGATGCCGCCGCCCGGCGCTCCCCAGCCGCCGCAGAAAGACATCGATGCCTTCACTGCCTGGATGGAGAACGCTATCGATTCCCACGCCAAGGGTCCGAAGGCCGGCTATGTGCCAGTCCAACGATTGAACCGCACGGAATACGCCTCCGCGGTGAAGGTTTTGGTGGGTGTGGACGTGAATGAGAAGGACGTTTTGCCGCAGGACATTCGAGTCGGAGGCTTTGACAACATCGCGGCCAGTTTGAGCGTCTCTCCCGCGTTCCTCGATCAGTACATCACCTCCGCGCGGCACGTTGCGAAACTGGCGGTCGGCAGTCCCAATCCGCGTGTTTCGAGTGTGAAGTACTTGATCTCTGCCGTCCAAAACAGTGACGACCCCTTGCCTCCGGGCACGCGCGGCGGTGTAAGGTTCAAACACAATTTCACCGCAGACGGAGAGTATCGCATCAATGTCCTCGATCTTTCGGTGGGCCTGTACACGGCGCAAGTGGAAAATGAGAGCACGCTGATCATCATGATCGACGGCAAGATCGTGTTTCGCAAGCCGATCGGCGGGCCGGCCGATCTGGATCTCGCGGTGCGCAAGGCGGCCGACGGGCGCGCCGCCATCATGGAACGCTTCACCAAGATTCCGGTGCAAGTCGAAGCCGGCGTGCGCGACGTGGTCGTGACATTCATCGACCGCTCCCATATCGAGTCGGACGAAAACGTCGCCAATGCGTTCGGCGGCGCCGGCATCGGCGGCTTCGGCAGCGCAGCTACGGCCCGCATGCCGCGCCTCGCCGACGGTATCGAAATCTCAGGACCCTACAATCCTACGGGTATTTCGAAAACGCCCAGCCGCGCCCTGATCTTTGTCTGCGATCCCAAGAAGACCGGTGAGCCCGCTTGCGCGAAGCAAATTACGGAAACTCTGGCGCGCCGGGCGTACCGCCGTCCGATCACGGCAGAAGATGTGGATCGCCTCATGCCTTTCTATGAAGACGGGCGTCAAGGCGGGGGAAGCTTCGATCAGGGAATCGAGCGGGTGGTGGCGGCCGTACTGGGCAGCCCCGAGTTCCTTTATCGCGCGATTCGCGGGCCTAAGGGCGCCTCGCCGGACACGGAGTTTGCGCTCACCGATCTGGAATTGGCCTCCCGTCTTTCGTTCTTCCTGTGGAACACTGACCCCGACGAGCAACTCCTCACGCTGGCCGCGGCGGGTGGATTAACCAAGCCAGGAGCGATGGAAAAGCAGGTGAGGCGCATGCTGGCCGATCCCAAGGCCTCCAGCCTGGTCACCAGCTTCGCCATGAAGTGGCTGAACATCGCCGATCTCGATGCCGTGCAGCCCGACCTCGCTTTGTTCCCAGGATTCAACCCCCCGTTGTTCCCGGCATTCATCGATCAACTGCGGCATGATTTTTCGACGGAAGCGCAAGAATTTATCAGCAGCATCCTTCTGGAAGACCGGAACGTCGTCGATCTTCTGACCGCCGACTACACGTTCCTGAATGAACGGTTGGCCAGCCACTACGGCATTTCCGGCGTCCTCGGCCCCGAGTTCCGTAAGGTCACTCTGGCTGAGAAAGAGCGCTGGGGTCTGCTGGGCAAGGGTGCGGTGCTGCTGCGGACATCCTACGGCGATCGCACGTCTCCGGTTCTGCGAGGAGCGTGGGTGCTCGATAAGTTGATGGGCACGCCCCCGTCGCCGCCTCCGCCGAACGTCGCAACCAGCCTGGATCAAAAGGCCGGCGAGGCGCCGAAGACCGTTCGGGAACGGCTCGAGCAACACCGCGACAAGGCGGTCTGCAGGCAGTGCCACGGTGTGATCGATCCGCCCGGTTTGCCGCTGGAGACTTTCGACGCGGTTGCACGGTGGCGGACCATCGACCGCCAGGCGAACCAGCCGATCGATGCCAGCACCGTGCTGCCGAATGGCGTACCGATCAATGGTCCCGTGGACCTCAGGAAGGAACTTGCCGATCACCCCGCAAGGTTTGTCGAGACCCTCACGGAGAGGCTCATGATGTACGCCCTCGGCCGGGAACTGGAATACTTCGATATGCCGCAGGTTCGTGCGGTCGTTCATGGCGCGGCGAAGGATAACTACAAGTTTTCTTCCATCGTTTTGGGTGTCGTCAATACGGATGCGTTCCGTAAGCAGGGTCCGGCGCCCGCTCGGAAAGAAGACATAGTGAAGTCCGCTGCAGTTAAGTAATTGTGGCTCGTTAGGAGAGAACATGTTCATCACCAAGAAACATCTTGACCGCAGAATGGTGCTGAAGGCCGTCGGAGCGACACTGGGGTTGCCGTTTCTGGACGCCATGGTGCCCGCCCGTACGGCTCTTGCCCAAACTGCCGCGGTGCCCAAGATGCGGGCAGGCTTCTTCTACATTCCCCACGGCGCGATCATGTACAACACGTCGCATGGTCCGGCCATGGATAAATGGACGCCCAGCGGTTCCGGCGCCGATTTCAAGCTCAGCACGATTCTCTCCCCGCTCGAACCGTACAAGAAGTATGTGACGTCGTTCGGCAACCTGGAGAACGCGGCCAGCGCGGGCTCGGTTCATACGCTCAATCCGGCGACGTGGCTCAGCGCTACTCGTCCCGACACCGGCGGTCCGCGCGCGCACATGGCTACGACCCTCGATCAGGTGATCGCGAAGGTCATCGGCCAGGACACTCCGCTGCCTTCGCTGGAACTCGCTTCGGAAACCACCAACCAGGTGGCGGCGGGCGGCGGCGGCAGCTATACCACGCTGTCTTTCCGCGACGCGGAATCGCCTCTGCCTATGGAGTACAATCCGCGGAAAGTCTTCTTGGAACTCTTCGGTGAAGGCGACACGCCGCAGGAACGCGCATCCATCAATCACCAGACCAGCAGCATCCTCGATCTGATGCTCGACCGCACCAAGAAGCTGCAGGGCAACCTGGGACCGAGCGATCGTGCCGCTCTCGACGGCTATCTCGAAACCGTACGCGAGATCGAACGGCGCACCGAAAAGGCATCCGCGAGCGGTACTTCCGGCGTCAAGATTCCCAATGCTCCCGTCGGAGAGCTGGAAGACTTCGGCGCCCAGGTGAAGCTGATGTTCGACCTGCTCGCTCTTGCCTATCAGGCCGACCTCACCCGCGTGGCAACCTACATCATGGTCTCGGAAGGCACCAACCGGACTTACAACCATATCGGCGTTCCGGACGCATTCCACCCGGTATCGCACCACGCCAACGAACTCGACAGACTCAACAAGCTGGTCAAGATCCAGACCTGGCATGTGGAGAAGTTCGCGGAATTTGTGAAGAAGTTGGCGGATACGCCGGACGGCGAGGGCACGTTGCTCGACCACTCCATCCTCATGTATGGTTCCAACATGAGCAACAGCGACCTGCATAACAACTATCCGGAACCGAACATCCTGGTGGGTGGAGGCAACGGCAAGATGAAGCTGGGCGGTCAACACCTGGTGCTGCCGGAACGCACGCCCATCGCCAATGTCCATTTGACCGTGCTGCAGAAGGCAGGGTTGCAGCGCGATAAGTTCGGCGACAGCACCGGCCCGATTGCGGGCGTCTAGGTGGCACAGGCATTCCTGCCTGTGTCTGGTTTCATCCGGCACTTTAGTGTTAGGGAGCGGAGGTTTAGTGGATCGACGACAGTTTCTGAACAGCGCCGCGGCGGGTGCAGTCGCCTTATTAGCGTCGCCCCGGATCCGCGCCCAGGAAACTTCGGCCGGTGTTCGCCGCCTGGCGGCCAATCTGGCAGTGGTGGACGGAGGCGCCAATGTGCTGGCTTTCCCCACCGGTGAGGGGCTCGTTCTGGTGGACAGTGGCTCTCCAAAATCCCGCGACCAGCTAATGGCCGCGTTAAAGAATGTAGCCGCCAACCCGAAAGTGCAAACCCTGTTCAACACCCACTATCACCTCGATCAGACGGGCAACAACGAACTGTTCGCGGCGGCAGGAGCCAAGATCATCGCGCACGAGCGCACCCGCCAGTGGATGTCGAGCGATTACTGGGTGCCGGCAAAGGAACGCTATGAGAAGGCACGTCCCAAGGCCGCCCTCCCAACCGAAACTTTTCTGACCACCGGCACTTTGAAAGTGCGCGCCGAACAGATCGACTATGGCTACCTGCCTCTTGCGCACACCAGCGGCGACATCTACGTCTTCTTCAAAACTTCCAACGTGATTGCCGTGGGCGACGTGGCATCGCCCGTGCGCGATCCGTCGCTCGATTATTTCACCGGCGCTTGGATCGGAGGCCGCGTGGATGCGATGGATATCGTGCTCAAGCTGAGCAATGAGCAGACTAGGATCGTGCCCGCGTACGGCCCCGTCATGACCCGAGCCGAATTCAAGGCGGAACGCGACCTGATGGAAGAGGTTCGGGCCCGCCTATTCAAACAGGTTCGGGAAGGCGACGGTCCCAAGGATATGTTGGAGGGCGGCGTTCTGAAGGGCCTGCCCCGCATGTGGGAAGATCCGTACAAGTTCCTGTATGACGCAGCCAAGGGTTTATGGGGCCACCACAACAAACTGGACCCCAACGTTGTTTAGTTTACCGAGCCGCGACCGTGAGGGAGCGGGGGTTGTTCTTAACCGTTTGGAGGCAAGCGTGAAACGTTTCATCCTCGCCGTACTCAGTGTGGCTGCCGCCGTGGCGCCGCTTCTGGCGCAGGCCCAGAAGGATTCTCTCGCCAGTCTGATTGAAGCGGGAAACCGCAAGGCGGCGCTTGAGAAAATTCGCGCGGGCGCGGATGTGAACGAAGCGCAACCCGACGGCACCCGCCCGATCCACTGGGCGGTCTACCGCGTGGATTACGATCTGATCGAGGCGCTGCTCGCGAAAAAGGCGAAGGTGAACGTCACCAATGAATTCGGATCCACCCCGCTGGCCGAAGCCGCCAAGCTGGGTGACGCCCGGATGGTGAAGATGCTGCTCGATGCCGGTGCGCAACCGGAGAGCGCCAATCCGGATGGCGAGACAGCGTTGATGCTGGCGACGAAAACGGGGGAACTGCCCGTCGTCGAGATGCTGATCAAAGCCGGCGCCAATGTAAACACGATTGAGAAATTTCACCATCAAACGGCCTTGATGTGGGCTGCCACTGCGCCCAAAAATGCGGGCGAGATCGTCAAGCTACTTCTCTCCAAGGGCGCCGACGTGAAGGTTCAGGCGCTGTATAGCGACTGGGATAGCCAGATTACCTCGGAGCCCCGCGCGCAGTATCGCCCCACCGGCGGGCTGACCGCCTTGTTATACGCGGTGCGCGATGGCTGTTATGACTGCGTCGATGCGCTGATCGCTGCCGGCGCCGATCCGAATGTGCCGACGCCCGAAGGCGTGACGGCACTGTTGATCGCTCTCGATAGCGATCACAACGATGTCGCCAAACTGCTGATGGATCGCGGAGCCAATCCCAACGTTTGGGATTGGTGGGGGCGCACGGCCCTGTACATCGTGGTCGATCGAAAGGAGGGCGGCTCTAGCCGCGGCCTCAACCCCGGCGGCAGAAGTGTAGTCGATGCGCCCAAGCGTGACGCAGTGCTGGCCGCGGCATCTCGCGTCTCCGGTCGTCCCGTCGTTCCCGACATGGAGATCATCAACGCCCTTCTGGCTGCGGGCGTCGATCCCAGTCCGGAGCTCAACATGCATCGCCCCAGCCGGGGAGGCAACAGCGGACGCTTCATCGACCCTCTTCTGAACACGGGATGCACGCCTTTACTGCGTGCCACTATGGTCGGCGATATGGAACTTGTTAAAGTCCTTCTGGCGAAAGGCGCTTCCCCTAACGTCGACGACATGGGCCTGACATCGTTCCTGGTCGCCGCTGGCGTGGGTACCGGCACGCGTGGAGGAACGGGCCTTGCCGCACAAGCCGCCGCCGGCAGCCCGGCGAATATGCCGCTCATGGCTCTGCTCCTCGAACACGGCGCCGACATCAATACCCAAATCACCGGCACGAAAACTTATTCCATGCGAATCGCCCGCGCGCCGTCTGCCAATGAGGGCATCACGGCGCTCCACTGGGCCGCTCTGACGGGCAAGACCGATGTCGTGCGTTTCCTGCTCGACAAAGGAGCCAATCCCGAGATCCTCGATAGCGACGGCCACAAGCCCATCGATTTAGTAAGCAGCAGTGCGCCACCAAAGGCGCCCCCCGCTCCCCAAGCTACCGGGGGCGGTGAGGCCAGTGCGCCACCTGCTGCTGCAGCCGGAACTCGCGGCGGCCCCGGCGCTGGAGGCGTCAGCGCAGCCACCGCGGCCGAAATTCGCGCCCTTCTGCAGAACGCGGCCTCCAGCAAGTAACCGGCACCGGAAAGATCTTCGAAAATCCGCGCAGGTGATCGGAAGGAGTTTGGTTGAGGGGGACTGCGGTTCACCGAACGGGCTGCCTGGATCTAGGGCGTGTGGAGCCCGAGATCGGTCAATCTCGGTCCGAAAACGCCGTTCGATCCCCCCCGCGGCCATCATGTTTTCAATGATTTACACACCGCTCACAGGGATGGGAGGTGGTCGGAGATGGTGACCCGCACGCTATAATAACGTTGAGGGAGTTGCTGTCATGTGCAAGAAGGGTCCAAGGTCGTTCTTCGATTCGCCTGTCGCTCGGCTCGTTTACTTCGTTTCTGCTATCGTCACGATATTTATGTTCGTCATTTCCACGGTTCAACGGCAACCCGCTGGGACGACCAACGTAACACTACTCTCCAAGACTCTATCGTCGGCTCCCGCGGACAGAATTGCCGCCACCACCATTCCGCCAGTTCCACGCGGGGCGAGCGTGCGGCCAACCACTGTCCAAACTTCTCGCGGTGTACAAAGTCCGAACCTGAGCAACGTTAAGCAGAACGTCAATATTCGATATGGCTCCACTACGGTGACGGAAACGCCGGAAGCCTCGGCGAAGATATCGGCCATTCCCCCGGCAACTTCTACACCTATCGCTTCGACCACACAAACTTCTTACGGCGCTCAGAGCCCGAATGTCAGTGGCGTCGGCGGCGATGTCGATATTCGATATGGTCCTTTAGCGCCCGGCAGCTCTGGGGAGGCGGTGGAGGGAAAGTAATGAGGCAGCTGGCGTTGACCCTACTTTCGGCGCTTGTGGCCTTTGCGCAGACGCAGCAAGTTTCTTCTGGCATCAACAGTCCAAATGTCGCTAATGTTGGCGGCAGCGTGACGATAACAATCTATACTTGCGTCGTCGATTCTGGTTGGCTCGATGGCCCACGAGCCACCTTCACCGGTACTTCGACTTACAGCACAACTTTGCCGTCAGTCGCTGGGACCATCGGCGCCAGCTCAATGTTCACCGGAACGGGCAATCTGCCGTTTCAAACGATGGCGGCAGGTACTTCGACCACGGGCGTGACAATTGATTTCCAGTCATTCGGGCAGACCCCGGTGCTCGCCAGCTCCATCCTCACCGGCGCAGGCGATCTGCTACCGTTCCAGAAGGTAGCCGATCGAGCCGAAAGCGGCACCAATGGTCTAATCCTCGCCGGAACTTCGATCGGCGGCGTGACAGTTAATTTCCAGCCAGCCGCGCAGACCCCGGTGCTCGCCAGCTCCATCTTCACCGCCGCAGGCGACCTGTCGCCGCTCCAGGACGTGGCCTATGGAGCGGACAGTCACACCTCCGGCTTCATTCTCGCCGGCACTTCGGCCGGCAGCGCGACATTGGACTGGTCGGCAAGTGCGAAGAATTCCCTGGCCTCCAGTTCCATCATCACCGCTACGGGCGACCTGTCGCCGCTCCAGAACGTGGCCTATGGAACGGACAGTCGCACCTCTGGTTTCATCCTCACCGGTACTTCGGCCGGCAGCGCGACATTGGACTGGTCCGCAGGCGTGAAGAATTCCTGGACCTCGAACTCCATCATCACCGCCACAGCCGACCTCTCGCCGCTCCAGAACGTAGCCTATGGAACGGACAGTCGCACTTCCGGCTTCATCCTCACCGGTACTTCGGCCCGCAGCGCGATATCGGACTGGTCCGCAGGCGCGAAGAGTTCCCTGGCCTCCAGCTCCATCATCACCGGCACAGACTACCGGTCGCTGTCCAAGAGTCTTGCCGATCTGACGGCACGCGGCAATACCATTACTGGGTGGACCCTACTCTACACCGAGCGATCTCTTCAATAGAAACCAAAAGTTCTCCAGGCCATGTGACTAACCGCGCTAGCGACACTCCGGTGAATCTCCGCTTGTCTTGCCAGGCAGTCGGATGTCATATGGCAGAATGGAATCGCGGTGGCAATGAGGAGATCCATGCAGAAACCCGGCCGAACCATTTCGCTTTCTTTTATTGCGCTGGTTACGTTGCTTCCTCGTGCAACACTGTTCGGCCAGATTCTTCTGGATGGCGAATGGTCGCCTCGATATCACGAAGATGAGCCGGAGCGCATCCCCGGTCCCGAGCTGGGCGATTACCTGGGGCTGCCGATCAATGATGCAGCCCGCCTGAGGGCGGAGAGTTGGGACGCATCGCGGCTCACTCTGCCGGAAGAGCAGTGCCGCGTGCACGTCTCGCCATACATCTACCGCGGTCCGCTGGACCTGCGCATCTGGCAGGAAAAGGACCCCGCGACCCAGCAGGTCATCGCGATCAAGAATTACATCAGCACATGGTCGCAGTTTCGAACCATCTGGATGGACGGGCGGCCGCATCCGCCCGACTACGCTCCTCACACCTGGATGGGATTCTCCAGCGGCAAATGGGAAGGCGATGTTCTCACCGTTACCACCACGCATTTGAAAACCGGCTGGGTGCGGCGCAACGGCGTGGTTATGAGCGACCATGCGACCATGACGGAACATTTCATTCGCCACGGCGATTACCTGACTCACGTAATGATTCTTCATGATCCGGTGTATCTGACTGAGCCGTTAATCAAGACCGAAGACTTCGTTTTGAACCTGCATGCCAGTGATGCATCCTGGGTTTATCATTGCCGCTCCGCGGAGGAAATCGCCAACCGGCCGAAGGACGAGGTGCCCAACTACCTTCCTGGCGAGAACCCCTTTATGGCGGAGTTCCCGAAACGCCACGGGGTTTCGGAGAATGCCGCACTCGGCGGCGCCGAGACCATGTACCCCGAATACCGTTCGAACATGAAGAAATCCACGCACCCGGTTTCGCGGGATCGCCTCGTGCCGCCCCCGGCAGCGCCTTCGGAAATCCAGGTTGCGAAAGTGCAAGGCAACGTGTTCTTACTCGTGGGCGATGGCGCAAATATACTGGTCCAGACTGCCGAGGAGGGCGTCCTGATGGTGGATACCGGGCGGGAGGGAATATCGGCGAAAATGCTCGCGGCGGTTCACCAGCTGTCCGAGCGGCCCGTCCGTTGGATTCTCAACACCGGCCCGGATGCGGATCATGTGGGGGGTAACGAAGCCGTCTCCAACACTTACGGCGCCTCGCGGCACGTCGACTTAGTGAACACGCCGTTTTCTACCGCCGTGAACACCGTGGAGATCGTGGGCAGCGAGGCCGTCCTCAGACGAATGAGCGCAGCGGAAGGGACCAGGCCCGCTTACCCTTCCGAAGCGTGGCCCACCGAAACGTACGCCGGTGACACGGACGAGGTGTTCTTCAATGGAGAGGCGGTCCAGATGTTCCACTCGCCAGCCGCTCACACTGACGGAGACAGTTTGGTGTTTTTCCGGCGTTCCGATGTCATCGCTACCGGTGATCTTTTCGATACCGATCATTATCCAGTGATCGACCTGGCGCACGGCGGCACTTTGCAAGGAATCATCGAAGGCCTCAACCGCGTCATCGACCTGGCGATTCCGGCCTACTCCGAGGAGGGCGGAACTCTGGTGATCCCCGGCCACGGGCGGATCTGCGACGAAATCGATGTAGTGGAGTACCGGGATATGCTGACCATCATCCGCGATCGTCTCCGGGCGATGATCAGAAAGGGAATGACTCTCGAACAGGTCAAGGCGGCCAGGCCAACGCTGGACTACGACCCTCTGTTCGGCGAGACCGGCGGCCCCTGGACCACGGACATGTTCGTCGAGGCGGCTTACCAGAGCCTGGTGCGCGCACCCAAGCGATAGCGTTTCGGTGGAGCTAGGCCTTGAGAAGCGCCTGTACGTACTCGGGCTTCAAAGGAAGGCGCCGACCAATCTTCCCGGTTGCATCAAAGAGCGCTGCGGCGATCGCGGGCGCAGCGAGTGCATTCGCGGCCTCAGATCCGCCGCCGTAGCTGCCAACCTCTGGCCGGTTGAGGAGTACGACTTTAACCTCGGGAATATCGGCCATCTTCAGAATCGGGTACGTGCGCCAATCGCGGGTGGTGATCCCGCTCTCGTCGAACTGCAATTCCTCCAGCAGTGCGTGGCTGATCCCCATCATCGTCCCGCCTTGCACCTGCCGCTTCAACTGCATGGGATTGACGACGATGCCAGGGTCCACGGCAATCGTCATTTTCTCCACCACGATTGCGCCCGTCGAGGGAGTGACGGAGATCTGGCTCACGCACGCCCAGTAAGTTGCCGAGCGGAACATCACCGACACGCCCTGGCCTCGTACCGGAGTGGTTCCGGAGGGCGCCGCCTTCGCATGTGGCGAGGAACGTGTCTCCCATCCCGACGCTTCGCGGACTGCCTTGAGCACACCGATGACGCGCTCTTCCTTCGTATGGTCGAGCCGGAACTGAATGGCATCCACGCCAGCTAGCGCCGCCGCCTCACTAATCGCCAGTTCGCGAGGAAAATTCTGCTGGAACTGTCCCGGCGTTCGCATGCTGTGATCGCGGAGTCCGACTGCGAGCGGCGAGGCCTTCTGCCCAACCTGGAACGTGCCGTGACCGCGTTCCAATAGAGTCACGGCTCCGTCGTAGATCCACGGGTCTTGATTGTCGTTGACTGTCGAGCCGACGAAAACACCTTTCTCGCTGGGAGCCGGCATGGTCGGCAGACCGGCGAGCACCGCGCCGATGGGCCGGTCATCCTGCATCGCGGGCATGTAGTGGTCGATTTGGTAGGCAACCATCTTGCCATTTGCGTCCAGTCCGATTTCGACATCTGAAAGTGCCGCGGGCGACTGCGTGGACCACTGGAAATCCTCCGGCCGCATCCACTGTACCCGCACTGGCCGGCCCACGGCCTTCGACAGGATCACCGCCTCGTCCTCCGCGCCGGCGTTACCGCCGTTCGATCTTCCATAGTGTCCCGGGCCCGCGAACGTGCGCACGACGATGGTGTCCGGCGTAGTGGCTAGCATCTGCGCGAGTTCACCCCGAAGCGCCTGGGGGTTCTGGTTGTGCGTGTACACGTAAACCGTCCCGTCCTTGCGCGCATCGGCCAAGGCCATGGTAGGTCCCATGGGCGAGTGCTTCATGTAGGGAAGCTGATAAGTGGCAGAGAGCTTCTTCGCAGCCGCCGCCATTGCCGGCCCTACGTCGCCTTTGGATTTCTCGCTCTTGGTGACGGGTGTCGTCTTCCAATCCGCGTCTCTCTTCAGATAGTCGAACAGCCGCGTGTGGCCAGGCAGCCCTTTCCAATCGCTCCACTTCGTGGCGCCGGCCACCTGCTGCGCGGCACGGATGGCTTCCCACTCCGTGGGCGCAACCACTCCCACCAGATTACCCTTCACGACCACCTGCGCGTTTGGAAAACGGGTCTTGTCCAATGCACCGACGGACACGAGCGTGGAGCCAAGACTCTTCGGATGCACCATGCGCGCGTGCAGCATGTCTGGGAGCCGCACATCGGTGGCCCAAGTTTCCTTAGCGGTGACTTTGGAAGCGGTGACGGAGTTCCGATAGGATTTGCCGATGACGGTATATTGGCTCACCGGCTTGGTGGGCGGGTTGCCATCCACCGTCAGCCCCATAATGCTGGTCAGGTCGCCCTTTACGGGGATCGTGAGCTTCAACTGCTGCCCCTTCACCAGATCTCCGTACGACATGCTTTTGCCGCCTCCCGAAACCGCGCCGTCCTTCACGGAGAGCTCGCTCTTGGGAACCCCGAGCCGCTGCGCAGCCAGATCCAGCAAGGCCTGGTAAGTGTACGCCGCTGCCTTGCGGATGTTCGGCATACCGCTCCCCAGAAAATCGAAAGCGCCGCTGCCGTCCGGCGTGCGATCGGTGTCCCCCATCACAACTGTGGTGATGGCCTCAAATGGCGCGTTCAGCTCTTCGGCCACAATTTGCCGGTACGCCGTGAACGTCGTGCTTTGGCCGAAATCGCTTTTGCCCGTGCGAATCAGGATCGTGTTGTCAGGATGAATTTCAATCCACGACTCGGGGAGCGTCGCGTCCAGCGAGTTCCTGGGGGTGGCAGCCTTGGCGGAATTCTTCAAGCCGTCGGCGCCAACCATGCCGAAGCCGACAAACAGAGCGCCTCCCGCTTTTACGAACTTGCGGCGCGTTAGCGCTGCGCCAAAAACGTTGATCGATGTTTCGTTCGGAGTCGCCATCACTTACCTCCCTTTCGCCGTAATCGTCGCAGCGCGTTGCACAGCCTCGATGATGGCGGTGTAGCTTCCGCAACGGCATAGGTGCGCCGACGGACCAGATGTGGTGAACGCATCTTTAATTTCCGCGACGGTCGGCGTCGCGACGCGCTCCAGCAGCTCGACCGCCTTGATCATCATGCCGTTCTGACAGAAGCCGCACAAAGGCGTCTGCTCGTCGATCCACGCCTGTTGCACTGGGTGAAGCGTCTTTTCAGCATCAGCCTGGGACAGGCTCTTCTGCTTTGCCCATCTCGCCGGGAGCCCTTCCAGCGTGGTGACCTCTTTGCCAGCAGCAGCCGAGAGCGGCATTGTGCACGACCGGATTTCCTTGCCGTCGAGCAAAACCGAACATGCCCCGCACTGCGAGAGTCCGCAACCGAACTGCGGTCCGGACAGCTGGAGATCGTTTCGAAGGACATAAAGCAGTGGAGTGTCGGTGGGAGCTAGGATCTCCCGCCGGGCTCCATTGACGACCATCGTAACCATGAAAACTCCTTCAGAAATGAGCTGCCGATTTGAGATTCAGTTTATCAGAAAGCGATAAACCGGACCTGTCAGTAGAACTATCGCGTGCCCGGCGTTCGCCACGGCGCGAACTGCTGCTGGCCCCGCCTGAATTGGCAAGGCTAGCGGTGTGTGGGAGGTTGCTCATTTTACGCGATACACGCTGCGCCAGCCGCCCGTAGGCACCAGCGCACCCACGGCCGCGCCGATTACGGCTCCCAGCGGCGTGACCGTTTCCTTAAGGCCGTTCCTACCGAGAGGTTCGAAGCAGCCAAAAAAACCCGAGTGGCAAGAGTTGGCGTCTCCGACTGCTCCCAGGATCAAGCCAGTTCCGGCGCCAGCCCCGAAGCCGATCAGAGCGTTTCGCAATCTGTGGCTCTTGCCTTCGCAGGACACTTTCGTGACCATTGTGCGGCTCAGCGTCTCCTGCGACTTTGAAGTCGCAACGACCAGAGCATCGTCGGTAGCACTTTGGAACTCGCCCCGGAGATTTCGGCCGTCCATCAGGGTGACCCGGATTTCATTCCCCCCAGCCAATTGCCTTACGCTGTCCCAGTTTGCAGGGGCTCGCGCGATAAGCGCAGGCGCGAGCGCCAAAAGCAGTATCGCCGACATTAAGCCAGGTTGATCCATTGCGGAAGCGTAACACACCGAAGCTACCGATAATTGCCCTTAACGCGGCCGTTTACTGTGGGACCTAGGTTTGGAGACGGAGTCGGTAACCGTCTTGTAGAGGGCGGGCGCGACCGCAACACCGACACAAATCGCAGTTATGGTACAGTTCGTTGGAGGTCGAGATCGACGACCACCGTCGGACCGGGCTGAGCGACCCTTATGAGTAAAGGACGTGAGATTCATTGCTACGACTACGTCAACCACCCTTATGAGCAGGTCCGCGACGCACTGAATAAGAACGCTCTGACCGTGTTTCAGTCGGCCACAAAAGCGGCCGCTTCTCGTGCGCGATCGATCGCCTCCGAACTGCGCATCGACATCGGCGGGATTGGGGTCGAAGCCGATATCAGGATTTCCGTCAAGAACATCGAGGAGAAGCCTTCCGAAGCCATGTCGGATCCCGCCAGCCGGTTGCAGCTGGAATGGGAGGCCGCAACGATGCCACGCCTTTTCCCGCTCATGAAGGCGGAACTCTCCGTCTATCCATTGACTGCTACCGAAACGCAGTTGGACTTCCTGGGTATCTACGAACCACCGCTTGGCGCTCTGGGAAAAGCCGTGAACGCGCTCGTCGGGCATCGCATCGCGGAAGTGTCGGTTCACCGCTTCGTTAGCGACGTTGCGGGGTACCTCCGACAAACCCTTGCCTAGGCTATAGCCGGCTGACTTCTATAGTTCGAGCTTGCCGTTGAACACCATGTCCTTCAGGCGAAACTTAGACGTCACGGCCGATGGGCCAATCCTGGTGGAGAACTCAACTTCTTTGTCGTCGAGGGATAAGGAGGCGGATCTAGGAAAGGTGAAGTATACGTCAACCGTCTTGTTGTTGGGCATGATCTGAACGTCCGAAGGCGTAAGCACGCCTTTGCCTTTGACGGCCAGTGTAGTTCGGCCCTTCAATGCGCTCTTCAATTGTTCTTGAGGTCCGGCCAACATCTCCGGCGGGGCGGAGACCGCGATCACGTAGGTGGTCTCTTCGTGATCGAGGAAGGTCTTGGCGTCAGCCGAATTCGCCACGTCCTTCCCAAATTTCAGGCAGGCCAGAGCCTGCTTTATGGGAAGGGCTGTTTGCCAGCGCAACACCACACTGACCGGGGCTGGGGTTGCAACATCGCCTCCGGGGCCTCCCCGGCCGCGGCCGCCGCCGGGAGTACCGGCGCCCGGCGCTCCGCCCATCATGAGCTCCACCTCTCGCGCCCACGGCGAGTCGTTCAGCAATCTTTGCGCTTCTTTGTCATTCCAATCGGTGTACGGCTTGGTCTGCCAGAAGTTGGCCGCCCATAGGGAGAGGATCATCAGGAAGAACACAAACAATCGTAGTTTCATGTTACTTGCCCTTCATATGCGGGACGTCCTTTTCGCTTTCATTGCAGATGTACTCCTGGACTTCCTCGCTCGGTGCCAGATCCCAGCTCGTATGCATTTTCCAAGGTTTAGCAAATGTACCAGGATCCTCGATGGTCAATTCTTTCTCGATGTGCGCCAGATCGGGCCGGCGATAGCGCTGGATCACGTGCAGCATTTCAGTGTGCGGGTAGAGGCGAATCCAGCTCATATCGTTGAACCCGACCGTGTCCACCACGAGGGTGTCGCCGTCCCAACTGCCTGTCGAATGGCCCATCCAACTCGGGAACGGAACTTTGGGATGGCCGCGCCCATCCAGGAAAACCTGCATCACACCAGGAACGTTGCCCTCCCATAGTATCGCGATCACGCTCGGGGTTTGAATCACCTTGTACAGGAAAGCGTTGACCAGCAGAATGTCGCCCGGCAGGCACGATTCCCCAGGGTTGCCGGAGCCATCGCGGCCCCGTCTCTCCTTGGTGATCGTCTCCGCCCATGAGAGTAGCACGGCGTCTTCGCCTTCCGCTGGGTTCCCGATCCAAACGCCGGAAAAGTCGGGTTTGCCATCGAGCATTCGCGGTGTTGGTCCATTCGGACGGCCTTTGCTGCGGACCCAGGTGGAGATGTCGTCTCCCGGCGTTCCCAGATTCCCGCCCCAAGCCAGGCGGAGGTCGAGGTGCAAAGATTGCCCGGCCATCACTTCGACATTCTTCCGTTGGAATCTTGGAAACGTGAAACCGATCGGGGGAATGGTGATGTCATAGGTACCGGCCGGAAGTTGCGAAAGCGTATAACCGCCGTTGGCGGCGCTGATCGCCTTGTACGGAATCCCCGTGGCTACGTTTGTGGCTTCAATTCTTGCCAAAGGAACTGGCCCTCCGTCCGGATCGGTCACGGTGCCCTGGATCGATCCGATGCGAACTTGGCCGTTAAGGAAGGCGGCCATCACAGAAGCCCACAAACAAACGGCTGCACAACGCATGGTCTATGGTAGCCCAGGATTGTGGGGCCAGATCAAGAACCGCTCCCTACGGTCACGGCTTCCATGAGAAGGCCTGCTCCTGTCAAGTACCCCCGCTGAAAATCTTGCGGGGGATTCACAAGGGGGCGGAGCCCTCTTGTGGGGGGAGCCGCGCTTTTGGCGG
>Ga0182024_10000927_pt1 | contig 75814 bp, 83 predicted proteins | sample P32metaG_FD_120480 | JGI IMG/M metagenome (GOLD analysis project Ga0182024, IMG submission 120480) | Permafrost microbial communities from Stordalen Mire, Sweden - P3-2 metaG (Illumina Assembly) | ecosystem: Environmental > Terrestrial > Soil > Wetlands > Permafrost | place: Sweden: Stordalen...
CCGAGACCGACGCCGAGACCGACGCCGAGACCGACGCCGAGACCGACGCCGAGACCGACGCCGAGACCGACACCGAGACCGACGCCGAGACCAAGGGAGAGGCCTGATGCGCGAGTCCATGAGCGTGCTGCACCGCCCGGTCGTCTCCGAGAAGACCTACGCGCTGATGGACGCGCACGTCTACGTCTTCGAGGTCGATATCGACGCGACCAAGATCGACGTGCGCCACGCCGTCGAGCAGGCGTTCGGCGTGAAGGTCGAGAAGGTCAACACCATGCGGCGCAAGGGCAAGACGGTGCACAACCGCCGGACGAACCGCGTCGGGCGCCGCGACGACATCAAGCGGGCGCTGGTCACTCTCGCCCCCGGCAACAAGATCGACCTGTTCGAGTCATGAGGATCTGATGGCACTCCGCGCACGCAAGCCGACGAGCCCTGGACGGCGGTTCCAGACCGTCTCGGACTTCTCCGAGCTCACTCGCGCGAAGCCCGAGCGCAGCCTGCTCGCCGCGAAGCCCAAGACCGGCGGACGCAACGTCGCGGGACGGAAGACCTCCCGCCACCGCGGCGGCGGCCACAAGCAGCAGTACCGCATCGTCGACTTCCGGCGCAACAAGGACGGCGTGCCGGCCAAAGTCGCCCAGATCGAGTACGACCCCAACCGGACGTGCCGGATCGCGCTGCTGCACTACCTCGACGGGGAGAAGCGCTACATCCTCGCGCCGAACGGGCTCTCGGTCGGCGACATGGTCCAGTCGGGTCAGGGCGCGGACATCCGTGTCGGCAACGCGCTGCCCATGCGTTTCATCCCGACGGGCTCGGTGGTCCACAACGTCGAGCTGCGCCCCGGTGGCGGCGGCAAGATGGCGAGGAGCGCGGGCATGAGCGTCCAGCTCGTCGCCAAGGACGGCGGGTTCGCGACGCTGCGGCTCCCCTCGACCGAGATGCGCCGCGTCGCGATCGACTGCCGGGCGACGCTCGGCGTCGTGGGCAACGCCGAGCACGAGCTCTTGAAGCTCGGCAAGGCCGGTCGAAACCGCTGGAAGGGCGTCCGCCCGCAGACCCGTGGCGTGGCCATGAACCCCGTCGACCACCCGCTCGGCGGGGGCGAGGGCAAGTCCTCGGGCGGCCGGCACCCGACCTCGCCGTGGGGCAAGCCCGAGGGTCGCACCCGCCGGGGGTCGAAGGACTCTGACGCGATGATCATTCGCCGACGCCGCGGACGCGGCGCGAGGCGCTAGGAGCGAGATGCCGAGAAGCCTGAAGAAGGGACCCTTCGTCGACGACCACCTGTTGAAGAAGGTGGAGGCGATGAACGCCGCGGGGGACAAGAAGGTCATCAAGACCTGGTCGCGACGCAGCACGATCATCCCCGACATGGTGGGGCACACCCTCGCGATCCACGACGGACGCCGCCATGTGCCGGTCTACGTGACCGAGGCCATGGTCGGCCACAAGCTCGGCGAGTTCGCGCCCACGCGGACCTTCCGATTCCACGCGGGCCAGGAGAGGTCGGTCCGGCGCTGATGGCCACCACCACCAAGACCAACGAGCGTGCCGGGACGCGTGCGGTGCTCCGGCACTACCACATGTCCGCGTCCAAGGCCCGGCTCGTGCTCGACCTCATCCGCGGCAAGGACGTCATGCGTGCGCAGGAGATCCTGATCGGGACCCCCCGCGAGGCCGCCACCGTCGTCGCCAAGGTCCTCGCCTCGGCGATCGCGAACGCCGTGAACAACGACGGCCTCGCCGCCGAGGAGCTCTACGTCGCCTCGGCCTTTGCCGACGAGGGCGCCACGATGAAGCGCTTCCGGCCTCGCGCGAGGGGCCGCGCCGCGCGCATCCGCAAGCGCTCCTGCCACGTCACGATCATCGTGGCGCGCATGGACGAGCGCCAGCTCGAGCGCTTCCGTGCCACGCGCAGCGCCGACAGCACGTCGAGGTCGCGGCGCGTCGCCGGCTCGCGCCGTCGCGCGGACCAGCAGTCGCACGCGCACCGTCGAGAGGTCGCCCGCGAGGAGGCCGTCGCAACCGCCGAGGCGACCGCGGCCGAGGAAGCAGCCGCCGAGGCGGCGCTCGAGCACGACCACGAGCACGACCACGAGGACGGGGCCGACGAGGTGGGCGGCGCATCGGACGCGGTCGACGCGTCGGACGAGACGGCGACCGAGCCGGCCGACGAGGCCGACGAGGCGCCTGAGGGCGACGCCACCACGGCGAGCGAGGAGCACACGGACTGATGGGCCAGAAGGTCAACCCATACGGGTTCCGACTCGGGATCACCACGGACTGGAAGTCGCGGTGGTTCAACGAGCGCACGTACCGTGACTACGTCGTCGAGGACTGGAAGATCCGCGACTACCTCAACACCCAGCTCGAGAGCGCCGCGGTGAGCAGGATCGAGGTCGAGCGCACGGGCGACCGGACGCGCGTCGACATCCACACCGCTCGTCCCGGCATCGTCATCGGACGGCGCGGCGCGGAGGCCGACCGCCTGAAGAAGCACATCGAGGAGATCACCGGGCAGGCGAACCGGGTCTCGCTCAACATCCAGGAGATCAAGCAGCCCGAGCTCGACGCGGCGCTCATCGCGCAGGGGATCTGCGACCAGCTCGTCCGGCGCGTCGCCTTCCGCCGTGCCATGAAGCGCGCGATCCAGACGGTCCAGAAGGCAGGGGCCCTCGGGGTGCGCGTCCAGTGCTCGGGCCGGCTCGGCGGCTCGGAGATGTCCCGCAAGGAGTCCTACCGCGAGGGGCGGGTTCCGCTGCACACGTTGCGCGCCGACATCGACTACGGGATCCGCGAGGCGCGGACCTCGACGGGGCGCATCGGCGTCAAGGTCTGGATCTACAAGGGCGACCAGCTCCCCTACAAGGTCTCGGTCGACGAGAAGATCTCCCGCGAGGCCGCGATGGCCGTGGGCGACGCCGCGGGCGCGCCGGGCACGGCGACGGCGAGCAGTTCGCCGCGGCTCGTCACGGCCGGTGGCGGGCGGCGCCGGGTCGGTGCCGCCGCGGCGGCCGCGCCGAGTGGCGAGGACGATGACACGGACGCGGACGCGGACGCGTTGCCGGACGTCGATGAGCACGTGGCCGACACGGGCGACGCCTCGCTCGACGGGGCGGACACGGCCGAGGGTGCCGAGGGCGGCGAGGCCGTCGACACGCCCCCTGCGGACCTCGTGGCCACGCCCACCGAGCCCGACGAGCTCGAGGCGCGCCTCCGCGCCGAGGAGGAGATCGAGCGTCGCACGGCCCACGACCACCACGAGGCCCCCCACTTCCGCAAGGAGGTGGACTAGATGCTGATGCCCCGCAAGACGCGGCACCGCAAGCAGCAGCGCGGCCGGAACAAGGGCGAGGCGAAGGGCGGCACGATGCTCAACTTCGGCGACTTCGGCATCCAGGCGCTCGAGCCCGCGTGGCTGACGGCGCGCCAGATCGAGGCCGCCCGCGTCGCCATGACCCGGCACGTCCGACGGGGCGGCAAGGTCTGGATCCGCGTGTTCCCCGACAAGCCGGTCACCCAGAAGCCCGCTGAGACGCGCATGGGGTCGGGAAAGGGCAACCCGGAGCACTGGGTGGCCGTCGTCAAGCCCGGCCGCATGCTCTTCGAGCTCGGCGGCGTGGACGAGGCGCTCGCGCGCTCCGCGATGGAGCGGGCGATCCAGAAGCTGCCGATGAAGGCCAAGTTCGTCGTGCGGCCCGGCTCGCACGGGACCCCTGAGGTGACGATCTGATGACCAAGGTCGCCGAGTTCAGCGCCCTGGGCGACGAAGAGCTGCTGCACCGGCTCTCGGACGCACGCAAGGAGCAGTTCAACCTGCGGTTCCAGTTCGCAACGGGACAGCTCGATAGCTCCGCGCGCATGAGCCAGGTCCGCCGCGACATCGCGCGGATGCTGACGGTGCTGCGCGAACGCGAGATCGCCGCCCACGAGGCGATGACAAGGAGTGAGGCGTAATGACCATCGAGAGCGGCGCGACGCCGCGTGAGAACGCGCGCAAGGTGCGCGAGGGCATCGTCGTCAGCGACAAGATGCAGCAGTCCATCGTCGTGGCGGTCCGTGACCGCGTGCGGCACCCGCGCTTCGGCAAGACCGTCCAGCGCACCAAGCGCCTCTACGCCCACGACCAGGAGAACCAGGCAAAGGTCGGCGACCTCGTCCGGATCACCGAGACGCGGCCGCTCTCGAAGCTCAAGCGGTGGCGGCTCACCGAGATCGTCGAGCGTGCCAGGTGATCCAGCAGGAGTCGCGGCTCAAGGTGGCGGACAACTCCGGCGCGCGAGAGGTGCTCTGCATCCGCGTGCTCGGCGGCTCACGCCGACGGTACGCGTCGATCGGGGACATCTTCATCGCGACGGTGAAGGACGCCATCCCCGGGGCGGCCGTGAAGAAGGGTGACGTCGTCAAGTGCGTCGTCGTCCGGACCGCCAAGGAGCGCCGCCGGCCCGACGGCAGCTACATCCGCTTCGACGAGAACGCCGCCGTGCTCATCAACGACCAGCAGCAGCCCCGCGGGACGCGCATCTTCGGCCCCGTCGGACGTGAGCTGCGCGACAAGAAGTTCATGCGGATCATCTCGCTCGCACCGGAGGTGCTGTGATGAAGCTCAAGAAGGGCGACCACGTGATCGTACTCACGGGCAAGCACAAGGGCGAGATGGCCGACGTGCTGACGGTGCTGCCGTCCAAGAACGCGGTCATCCTCGACAGCCTGAACATCGCAAAGCGACACACGAGGGCCTCACAGGTGGGGCCGAACCGTCGTGTCAACCAGGCCGGGATCATCGACAAGTTCATGCCGATGGACGCGTCGGACGTCGCGCTGTGGTGCTCCAAGCACCAGGGTGCGGCGCGCGCGGGCTACAGAGAGGACCGCGGCAAGAAGGTCCGCTTCTGCCGGAAGTGCGGGGAGCAGCTGTGACCGCGCCTCGACTGAAGGAGCGGTACGTGACCCAGATCCGGCCCGCGCTCAAAGACGAGCTCGGGCTTGAGAACGTCATGCAGGTGCCGCGCCTCGTGAAGATCGTCCTCAACTCCGGCGTCGGCCGGGCGACGGCACAGCAGTCGCTCATCGAGGGCGCCCAGCGTGACATCGAGCAGATCACCGGGCAGAAGTCCGTCGTCACCCGCGCGAAGAAGTCGATCGCAAACTTCAAGCTGCGCGAGGACATGCCGATCGGCGTCAAGGTGACGCTGCGAGGTGACCGGGCCTGGGAGTTCCTCGACCGACTCATCAGCCTCGCCATCCCTCGTGTCCGCGACTTCCGCGGCCTCTCGCCGCGTTCGTTCGACGGCCACGGCAACTACACGCTCGGGATCAACGACCAGCTGATCTTCCCCGAGATCGACTACGACCGAATCGACACGACGAGGGGCTTCGACATCTCGATCGTGACCACCGCACGCACCGACGCGGAGGGCCGCGCATTCCTCACGGCCTTCGGCTTCCCGTTCCGACAGGAGACGCGCTAGTCCATGGCGAAGAAGGCTCTCATAAACAAGCAGCAGCGCACGCCGAAGTTCAAGGTGCGGGGCTACACGCGGTGCCAGCGCTGCGGGCGGCCGCGCTCCGTCTACCGCAAGTTCGGGCTGTGCCGGATCTGCCTGCGCCTCATGGTGCACCAAGGCGAGATCCCCGGCGTGACCAAGGCCAGCTGGTGAGGGGGGTGGGACGATGACGATGACCGACCCCATCGCCGACATGCTCACGCGCATTCGCAACGCGAACAGCGCCCAGTTCGACTCGGTGAAGATGCCTGGCTCCAAGCTCAAGGAGTCCCTCGCTGCGATCCTCGAGCGGGAGGGCTTCATCGCGAGCTACAGCGTGAAGAAGGACCCCGCACGCCCCGGCACGACCCTCGAGATGACGCTCAAGTACTCCGAGGACCGCATCCGGACCATCGGGGGCATCAAGCGCGTGTCGACGCCGGGACTGCGCATCTACGCCAAGGCCGACGCGATGCCGCGAGTCCTCGGCGGGATCGGCGTCGCCGTGCTGTCGACGTCCAAGGGGCTCATGACGGACCGCGAGGCGCGCAAGCGCCACCTGGGCGGCGAGGTGCTCTGCTATGTCTGGTAGCGCCCGCGGCGTCGGGAGGCACGGCTGATGTCGCGCATCGGACGCTCCCCAATCCCGGTGCCGAGCACCGTGACCATGACCGTCGCCGACGGACGCGTGACGGTCGCAGGCCCGAACGGCTCCCTCGAGCGCGCGATCCCCGAGGGGATCTCGCTGCGCCAGGACGGCGACGTCCTGGTCGTCGAGCGGCCGGACGACGAGCGCGAGCACCGCGCGCTCCACGGGCTCACCCGATCCCTCGTCGCCAACATGGTCCAAGGGGTCACGGAGGGCTACTCCAAGGAGCTCGAGATCGTGGGCGTCGGCTACCGTGCGCAGTCGACCGGGCCGGGCTCGCTCGAGCTCGCGCTCGGCTTCAGCCACCCGGTGGTCTTCACGGCCCCCGAGGGCATCACCTTCGAGGTCCCGGTCCCCACCCGCGTCATCGTGAAGGGCATCGACAAGGAGGCGGTCGGCCAGGTGGCCGCCAACCTCCGCAAGCTGCGCAAGCCCGAGCCCTACAAGGGCAAGGGCGTGAGGTACGCCGGCGAGCGCGTCTTGCGCAAGGCAGGAAAGGCACAGAAGTGATGGCACGGTCATCGAGAGAGCTGCGGATCCGCCGGCACCAGCGCGTCCGGTTCAAGATCGCCGGCACCGCCGCGCGCCCGCGCGTCGCGGTGTCGCGGTCGAACAAGCACATCAGCGCCCAGGTGATCGACGACGACGCGGGGCGCACGCTTGTGGCGGCCTCGTCGACCGAGACCTCCCTGCGCGGTGCCGACGGCACGCCGAAGGAGCTCGCCGCCAAGGTGGGCACGCTGCTCGCAGAGCGCGCGACGGCTGCCGGCGTGACCACCGTGGTCTTCGACCGCGGCGGGTTCACCTACCACGGGCGCGTCGCCGCGCTCGCCGATGCGATGCGCGAGAGCGGGGTCAGGTTCTGATGGCAGAGGAGCAGTTCGAGGACCGCACCATCAAGGTGAACCGCGTGGCCAAGGTCGTCCAGGGCGGACGGCGCTTCTCGTTCACCGCGCTCATGGTGATCGGCGACGGCAACGGCCGCGTCGGGCTCGGCTACGGCAAGGCCAAGGAGGCGGGGCTCGCCGTGCAGAAGGGGATCGAAGAGGCGCGCAAGTCGATCTTCGAGGTCCCGCTCGCGGGCTCGACGATCATCCACCCCGTCGTGGGCGTTGCCGGCGCGGGCCGCGTGCTGCTGAAGCCCGCGGCCCCGGGCACCGGCGTGATCGCCGGCGGCGCGGCGCGGCCCATCCTCGAGATGGCCGGCATCCGTGACATCGTCGCCAAGTCGCTCGGCTCGTCGAACGCGATCAACGTCGCGCACGCCACGATCGCCGGGCTTCGCGCGCTCAAGCGCCCCGACGAGGTCGCGGCCCTCCGCGGGAAGTCCGCCGACGAGGTCACCCCCTCGGGCGTGCTGCGCGCCTACCGCGAGCGCCGTCGCGAGGGCGACCTGTTCGCTGGCGAGGTGAGGTAGCGATGACCCAGCTCAAGGTCACCCAGGTCCGCTCGTCCATCGGGACGAAGCCCAAGCACCGCGGGACCCTGCGGGCGCTGGGCCTGCGCGGCATCGGGCAGTCCAACGTGCTGCAGGACCGGCCCGAGATCCGTGGCATGATCGCCCGCGTCCCGCACCTCGTGCAGGTGGAGGAGGTGTCATGAAGCTCCACGACCTCGCCCCACCGAAGGGCTCCACGCACGCCAAGCGCCGCGTCGGTCGCGGCACCGGCGGCAAGGGGGGCAAGACGGCAGGCCGCGGCACCAAGGGCCAGAAGGCACGGACCCAGATCCCCGCGGGCTTCGAGGGAGGCCAGCAGCCGATCCTGGCGAGGGCGCCCAAGCTGCGGGGGTTCACGAACCCCTTCCGGGTGTCCTACACCCCGGTCAACCTCGAGGCGATCGACGCCCTCGGGCTCGACCAGGTCGGTCCCGACGAGCTCGTGGCCCACGGCCTCGCGCGCAAGGGCGACCTCGTGAAGGTCCTCGCCCGAGGGGCGATCAAACGATCGGTGCAGGTCTCGGCGCACGGCTTCTCGAAGGCAGCCCAGGGCGCCATCGAGGCGGCCGGCGGGTCGACCACCGTCATCGCCCCGCCGTTCGGCAACGGCCGTCCGCCCGCGCGCGGCAACCAGCACACGAACCGATAGCGCGCTCGCATGCTCAACCGGCTCGCGAACATCTTCCGCGTCCCCGACCTTCGGAACAAGGTCGCGTTCACGCTGGCGATCATCGCGCTGTACCAGTTGGGCGGCAACGTCCCGGTCCCCGGCGTCAGCTACGCCCGGATCTCGCTGCTCACGTCGATCTCGGGCAAGCAGAACGCGCTCGGCTTCCTGAACCTCTTCAGCGGGGGAGCGCTGTCGCGCCTCGCGATCTTCGGGCTCGGCGTCATGCCGTACATCACGAGCTCGATCATCATCCAGCTGCTGACCTCGGTCATCCCCAAGCTCGAGGAGTGGCGCGACCAGGGCGCGGTCGGCCAGAAGCGGATCACCCAGACGACGCGGTACCTCACCGTCGCGCTCGCCCTGCTCCAGAGCAGCGGCCTGATCTACGCGTTCCACGGGCACGACAGCGGGCTGCTCGGGACCACGATCGACCTGATCCCGAAGCTCACCTTCCCCCTCGGGGTCTTCATGGTGCTGTGCCTGACCGCGGGCACCGCGATGGTCATGTGGATGGCCGAGCTCATCACCCAGCGCGGCGTGGGCCAGGGGATGAGCCTGCTCATCTTCGCCAACGTCGTCGCCGGCATCCCGACGGGCGTCCACGCCGTCCTCATCGCCGGCGGATGGCTGAAGGCCGGCGTGCTGATCGCCGTCTCGATCGCGCTGCTCGTCTTCATCATCTTCATGGACCAGGGCCAGCGGCGCATCCCGGTGACCTTCGCGCGGCGCATGGTCGGCCGCCGCATGACCATGGGCCAGTCCACCTACATCCCGTTCAAGGTGAACCAGTCCGGCGTGGTGCCGATCATCTTCGCGAGCTCGATCCTGTACATCCCGTACCTGATCAGCAACATCGTGCCCTGGACGGGGTACCAGCAATGGGTGACGTCGCACCTCGCCAACCCGACGTCGACGGTCTACATCCTGCTGTATTTCGTGCTGATCTTCGCGTTCACGTTCTTCTACGTGTACATCATCTTCGAGCCGCACCAGCAGGCCGAGCTGATCCGCAAGCAGGGCGGGTTCATCCCCGGCATCCGGCCCGGGCCGCCCACGGAGCGCTACTTCTCGAAGCTCATCAGCCGGATCACGTTCGTCGGCGGCCTCTTCCTGGCCTCCGTCGCGATCATCCCGAGCATCCTCATGCACCTCTGGAACATCCAGCGGTTCCCCTTCTACGGGACCACACTGCTCATCGCCGTCGGCGTCGCGCTCGACACCATGCGCCAGATCGACAGCCAGCTCATGATGCGTAACTACGAGGGATTCCTCAAGTAGGCGACATGGGCGTTGGCCTCCTCGTCATCCTCGGCAAGCAAGGCGCCGGCAAGGGCACGCAGTGCCCCCTGCTCGCCGCGCGCTACAGCGTCCCGCACGTCGCCACGGGGGACATGCTGCGCGCCGCGGTGCGCTCGGGCTCCGAGCTCGGTGCCAAGGTCCGGATCCTCATGGACGAGGGCCACCTCGTCCCGGACCACCTCATCACCGAGGTCGTCCGGGACCGCCTCGCCGAGCCGGACTGCGCACGGGGGGCGATCCTCGACGGCTACCCGCGCACCGAGACGCAGGCCGACGCGCTCGAGGGGATGGCGGGCGCGCGCGGAATCGCACGTTGCATCGTCCTCGACGTGCCCACCGAGCTGGTCATCGCGCGGCTGAGCGCGCGTCGCATCTGCTCGAGCTGCGGGACGGTCTTTGCCTCGGACGCACCCGAGGTCTGCACGGCCTGCGGTGGCGAGGACACGATCGTCCAGCGTCTCGACGACGTCGCCGAGGTCATCGCCGAGCGGCTCAGCGCCTACGCGCATGAGACGAAGCCGGTGATCAAGCACTACGAGGAGCGCGGCCTGCTGAGCCACGTCGACGGCCAGGGCACCGTGGAAGAGGTGTTCCAGCGCCTCTGTGACATCATCGACGCGGTGCACGCCTGATGCGGCGCAACGCGGAGGAGCTCCGAAAGATGCGCCTTGCGGGCCGCGTCGTCGCCGAGATGCACGCGGCCACGAGGGCCGCGATCGCCCCCGGGGTCACCACCAAGGAGCTCAACGAGGTCGCGGCCGACGTCATCGACCGACGAGGGGCGCGGTCCAACTTCCTCAACTACCACGGGTTCCCCGCGGTCATCTGCACCTCCCCCAACTCGATGATCGTCCACGGGATCCCCGGTGACTACACCTTGAAGGAGGGGGACATCATCTCGGTGGACTGCGGCGCGATCATCGAGGGCTACCACGGCGACGCGGCCTACACCGCGGCGGTGGGGGAGATCAGCGACGAGGCGCAGCGCCTCATCGAGGTGACCGAGCGCAGCCTCTACGCGGGCATCGACCAGCTTGTGAAGGGCAACCGGCTCCACGAGGTCGGCCGTGCCGTCCAGCAGGTGGCCGAGGCCGCGGGCTTCAGCGTCGTGCGGGAGTACGTCGGCCACGCGATCGGCACCGAGATGCACGAGTCACCGCAGGTCCCCAACTACTGGCCCGGCACGCCGGGCCCCGCGCTCAAGACCGGCATGGTGTTCGCGATCGAGCCGATGGTCAACGCGAAGGGGCCTGCGACCGAGCTGCTCGACGACGGGTGGTCGGTCGTGACCGCCGACGGCGGGCTGTCGGCGCACTTCGAGCACACGATCGCGGTCACCGACGACGGGCCGGAGATCTTCACCGTCGCCTGAGCCCTCCCGCGCGGTGAGCGCTGCGCGCTCAGGCCGTTGCGGCCCACGGCTCAGGTCCCGCGGGCCCGGCGTACACGGCCTCCCCGAAGCCGAGCATCGGCCAGAAGATGAACGGCAGCAGCCAGAGGCCGAAGAACCAGCCAGCCGACTTGCCGAAGCTCTTGGCGAGGTCCCACAGCGCGATCAACAGGACCACGATGTTCGCGAAGGGGATGAAGTACAGGATCAGCCACCACTTGGGTCGGCCCACGATCCGCAGCAGGCACCAGAAGTGGTAGATGGGGATGATCACCGCCCAGCCGTGCTCGTGCGCCTTCTCGTACGCCTTCCACATGCCGGCGATCTCGAGCACCGCGACGATGACGACGACGACGATCCAGATGAAGACGAGCCCTGATCCGGTTGCCAGGTAGGTCGTTGCGAGTGGCACGTGGCCTCCTTGTCACTCCGTGCGAGGACGGCGTGGCGATCGCCAGTCGACCCGATGTCGGCCGTCGAGTCAAGGATCCTCACGTGTGCCGCTGCGGGGCGCCGGAGTAGGGTCGCCACGACCGCGGGGCGCCCCGCGACGGAGAGGGGCTGCGTGCTCGAGTTCGGCGTCTCCTTCATGGCTGACCCACCGGCGAGCACCGTGGTCGCGCGCACCGTCCTGGCTGAGCAGCAGGGGTTCTCCTACGCATGGCTGTGGGACTCCCACGTGCTGTGGCAGGACCCCTATCCGATCTTCGCGCTGTGCGCGCAGGCGACGTCCACGATCCACCTCGGCACCTGCGTGACCAACCCCGTGACGCGGGACCCGACCGTCACCGCGTCGGCGATGGCGACCCTCCAGGAGATCTCCGGGGGCCGCATGGAGCTCGGCATCGGGCGCGGCGACTCCGCCCAGCGGGTGCTCGGTCGAACGCCCGTCACCGTCGAGCACCTCGAGCGCGCCTGCACCGAGATCCGTGAGCTCGCCGCGGGTCGAGAGGTCGATCTCGACGGCACGACGGTCCGGCTCCCGTGGACGATCGGCCACGAGCTGCCGATCTGGGTGGCGGCCTACGGCCCGATGGCGCTGCGGTGCGCGGGCCGCGTGGCCGACGGGGTGATCCTCCAGCTCGCCGACCCCTACATCATCGAGTGGGCCCTGCGGTTCCTCGGGGAGGGGGCCGCCGAGGCGGGCCGCTCGCTCGACGACATCACCGTGATGTCCGCGGCACCGGCCTACGTGACCGACGACCTCGCCCACGCGCGCGACCAGGTGCGGTGGTTCCCGGCCCTCGTCTCCAACCACGTCGTGGACCTCGTGCACCGCTACAAGAGCACGGAGCTCCCCCACGAGCTGACGGACTTCATCGAGCGTCGCAAGGGCTACGACTACTCGCACCACGCGCGGACGGGCTCGGACAACGCCGAGTTCGTGACCGACGAGGTCGTCGATCGCTTCTGCGTGATCGGCACCGCCGACGCGTGCGCGGTCAAGCTCGCCGACCTCGAGGCGCTCGGGGTGAGTCAGTTCAACATCTACTCGATGGTCGACGACCCCGAGGGCGTGCTGCGCAGCTTCGGCTCGAAGATCATCCCGCGCTTTGCGTCCGCCGACGAGGCGGGGAAGGGGAGCCCATGACGACCGTCCGAGCGGCGCTGATCCAGGCGAACGCGAACATGGAGAAGAAGGAGGCCATCGACAAGCACGTCGAGATGATCGCCGAGGCCGTGCGCCAGGGCGCGCAGATCGTCGGCCTCCAGGAGATCTTCTTCGGGCCCTACTTCTGCGCGGAGCAGGACCCGAAGTGGTACGCGACCGCCGAGCCGGATGACGGTCCGACCGTGACGCTCATGCGCGAGGTGGCGAAGTCCCACGGGATCGTGCTCATCGTGCCGTGGTACGAGGAGGCCCAGCCGGGCGTGTACTACAACTCCGCCTGCGTCATCGAGCGGGACGGCACGGTCCTCGGCAAGTACCGAAAGACCCACATCCCACAGGTCGGGCCGTGCTTCTGGGAGAAGTTCTACTTCAAGCCCGGCAACCTCGGGTACCCCGTGTTCGAGACGTCCGTCGGCAAGGTCGGGCTCATCATCTGCTACGACCGCCACTTCCCCGAGGTCGCTCGCGAGCTCGGCCTGAAGGGCGCCGAGCTCGTGTTCAACCCGTCGGCGACGGTCGCATCGCTGTCGAGGTACCTCTGGGAGCTCGAGCAGCCCGCGCACGCGGTCGCCAACGGGTTCTTCATCGCGGCCTCCAACCGTGTCGGCGTCGAGGCACCGCTCAACTCGGCGGAGTTCTACGGGTCGAGCTACTTCTGCAGCCCGCGCGGCAAGATCCTCGCCCAGGCCTCGGCCACCGACGACGAGGTCCTCGTCTGCGACCTCGTCCTCGACGAGATCCGAGAGGTTCGTGACACCTGGCAGTTCCTCCGGGACCGCCGTCCCGAGACCTACGGCGAGCTCGCCCAGCTGCTGCCGTGACGACGCACGACCACGTCTCGCCCGACGAGCTGCTCGCGCGGCACCGCGCGGTGCTGCCGAGCTGGCTCGCCCTGTACTACGAGCGCCCGATCGAGCTCGTGCGCGGCAAGGGCTCGACGGTCTGGGACTCGGAGGGCAACGAGTACCTGGACCTGTTCGGAGGGATCGTGACGACGATCTCGGGGCACGCCGTCGACGCGCTCGTCGAGGCGCTCAAGTCCCAGGCGGACCGCATCGCGCACACCTCCACCCTGTACCTGATCGAGCCGATGGTCCGCCTCGCGGAGCGCCTCGTCGAGCTCGCCCCAGTCGACAGGCCCGCGAAGGCGTTCTTCGTGGGGTCGGGCACCGAGGCGGTCGAGGCCGCGCTCCTCATGGCGACGAGCGCCCGACGGAGCAACCAGGTCCTGGCGCTGCGCAACTCGTACCACGGCCGGAGCTTCGGGGCCGTGGGCGTCACGGGGAACCGGACGTGGTCGGCGACGTCCTTCTCGCCGCTCAGCGTCAGCTACGCGCTCGCCCCCTACTGCTACCGCTGCCCGCTGCAGCTCACGTACCCGAGCTGCGGCGTCGCCTGCGCCGACGACGTCCGCAACGTCATCGAGACGACGACCTCGGGCGACGTCGCCGCCATGATCGCCGAGCCGATCCAGGGCGTGGGGGGGTTCATCACGCCGCCGAAGGAGTACTTCGCGAAGGTGAAGGCGATCCTCGACGACTACGGCATACCCCTCATCATCGACGAGGTCCAGACGGGGTTCGGACGGACGGGCGAGGCGTTCTGGGGGGCGGACGCCTACGACGTGCGGCCCGACCTGATCACCTGCGCGAAGGGGCTCGGCAACGGGATGGCGATCGGCGCGGTCGTCGGCCGCCTGGACCTCGTCGACGCGATCGCCGCGAACTCCATCTCGACGTTCGGCGGCAACCCCATCGCGACCACGGTGGCGCTCGCGAACCTCGACTACCTCGAACAAGAGGGGCTCCAGTCCAACGCCCAGCGGGTCGGCAAGCTCCTCTTGGAGGGCCTCGACGACCTGCGCGAGCGCCATGAGCTCGTCGGCGACGTGCGCGGCAAGGGGCTCATGCTCGGCGTCGAACTCGTCGTCGACAAGGCCTCGAAGGCACCCAACCCGGCCGCGGCCGCCGCGGTCATGGAGGGTTGTCGCCGCCGCGGGGTCCTCGTAGGGAAGGGCGGTATGCACGGCTCGGTGCTGCGGCTCTCGCCGCCGCTCGTGCTGAGCGAGGACGAGGCGCGGCGCGGCGTGGCGGTCCTCGACGAGGCGCTCGAAGAGGCGGGGGGAGCGACACGATGAGGACGCTGATCACGAACGGCAGGGTGGTCACCGCCGCGGAGGAGACGAGCGCCGACGTGCTCATCGACGGCGAGACCATCCGTGCGGTCGGCACCGGCCTCGGCGAAGCCGACCGGGTGATCGACGCGGCCGGCTGCTACGTGATGCCGGGCGGCATCGACGTCCACACGCACATGGAGCTCCCCTTCGGCGGGACGTTCGCGTCGGACGACTTCGCCACGGGCACCCGGGCCGCCGCGTTCGGCGGCACCACGACGATCGTGGACTTCGCGGTCCAGGGCTTCGGCGAGTCCCTCTCCCAGGGGCTCGACACGTGGCTCGAGAAGGCCGAGCCGAAGAGCCACATCGACTTCGGCCTCCACCTGATCGTGCGCGAGATCAACCCGATGATCCTCTCGGAGATGGACGCGATGATCGAGCGGGGCGTGACGAGCTTCAAGCTCTTCATGGCGTACCCGGGCGTCTTCATGCTCGACGACGCCTCGATCTTCCGTGCCATGAGCCGCACCGCGGAGAACGGCGGGCTGATCATGCTGCACGCCGAGAACGGCGGCGCCATCGACGTCCTCGTGCAGCGCTACCTCGCCGAGGGGAAGACCGCGCCCATCAACCACGGCCTCACGCGCCCCTCGTCCATGGAGGGCGAGGCGACGCACCGCGCGATCGCGCTCGCCGAGCTCGCCGAGGTGCCCGTGTACATCGTGCACCTGAGCGCGAAGGAGGCCCTCGACGCGGTCCGCGAGGGTCGCGACCGCGGTGTCCACGCCTACGCCGAGACCTGCCCGCAGTACCTCTACCTCACGCTCGAGGACATGGGACGGCCAGGGTTCGAGGGCGCGAAGTTCGTCTGCTCGCCCCCGCTTCGCCCGCGCGAGCACCAGGCGGAGCTCTGGAAGGGGCTCGTCCTCGACGACCTCCAGGTCGTCTCGACCGATCACTGCCCGTTCGACTACAAGGACCAGAAGATCCTCGGCAAGGACGACTTCTCGGCGATCCCCAACGGCCTGCCCGGCGTCGAGGACCGCTACACGCTCCTGTGGGACGGGGGCGTCGCGACCGGCGAGATCACCCCGATGCGCTTCGTCGAGCTCGTCGCGACCGCGCCCTCGCGGATGTTCGGGCTGCACCCGAAGAAGGGGACGATCGCCCCCGGCAGCGACGCCGACGTCGTGGTCTTCGACCCGAACAAGGTGCGGACCCTGTCGGCCACCACGCACCACATGCGCGTGGACTACAGCTGCTACGAGGGGCGGGAGGTCACCGGCTCGCCCGAGGTCGTCCTCCAGCGAGGCAAGGTGCTCGTCGAGCGCGGGGAGTTCTTCGGGAAGCCGGGCGACGGCCGATTCCTCGAGCGCCGGCCCTTCTCGGTCCCGGGCACGCGACCCTGACGCGCGAGACGCGACACCAAGGAGACGAGATGGCGACGACATTCGAGGGCACGATCGCCCGACAGCTGATCGACGGCGAGTTCTCCGCAGGGAGCGGCGCCGAGGAAGACGTCTTCGACCCGGCGACCGGTCGCGTCCTCGCGGTCGTCCGCCACTCGACGGCCGCCGACATCGACGCCGCCGTCCGAGCAGCTGCGACCGCGTTCCCCTCGTGGGCCGACACCCCGGTACCGGACCGTGCGGAGGTGATGTTCCGCTACAAGTCGGTGCTCGAGGCGCATGTCGAGGAGCTGGCCGCCCTCGTGACCGCGGAGAACGGCAAGACGCTCGCTGAGGCGCGTGGCGAGGTGCGCCGCGGCATCGAGGTCGTCGCGCTCGCCTGTGGGGCGCCGACCCTGCTCCTCGGCACCGCGCTCGACCAGATCGCGAACGGGATCGACGAGGAGCTCGTCCGGTTCCCCGTCGGCGTGGTCGCCGGCATCTGCCCGTTCAACTTCCCGATGATGGTGCCCCTGTGGATGCTGCCGCTCGCCCTCGTCGCGGGCAACACCTTCGTCCTCAAGCCGTCGCCCCGCACGCCGCTGTCCGCGGTCCGCGAGCTCGAGCTGCTCGTGGACGCGGGGCTCCCGAAGGGCGTCGTCAACCTCGTCCACGGTGACCGGGAGCCCGTCGAGGCGCTGCTCGCGCACCCCCTCGTCGACGCGGTGAGCTTCGTCGGCTCGGCCGGCGTCGCGCGCCACGTCTACGCGACCGCCGCGGGGACCGGCAAGCGCGTGCAGGCGCTCGGGGGCGCGAAGAACCACCTGCTCGTCATGGACGACGCCGACCTCGCCCAGACCGTGCCGGCCGTCCTCGGCTCGGCGTTCGGCAACGCGGGGCAGCGCTGCCTCGCGGGCAGCGTCGTCGTCGCGGTGGGGGCGATCGGGGACCGCCTCGTCGAGGAGCTGTCGGGGGCCGCCGCGGCGCTGCGGCTGGGCCCGGGCACCGATCCCAGCTGCCAGCTCGGCCCGGTCATCCGCGCGACGCGCGTCGCAGAGCTGAGCGACGCGGTCGCCGAGGGCGAGAAGGCCGGCGCGACGCTCGTCGTCGACGGTCGCGAGCGCTCGCGGGACGAGGGGTACTTCCTTGGCGCCACCCTCTTCGACCACGTGACCGAGGACATGGCGCTGTGGCGCGATGAGCTGTTCGGACCGGTCCTCTCGGTCGTCCGCGCCGACTCGCTTGACGAGGCGCTCGCGCACCTCAACGCCTCGCGCTACGGCAACGCGGCCTCCATCTTCACGAGGTCCGGCGCCGCAGCGCGCACCTTCAAGCGGCGGGCGGAAGCCGGCATGCTCGGGGTGAACGTCGGTGTGGCCGCGCCGATGTCCTTCTTCCCGTTCTGCGGGTGGAAGGAGTCGTTCTTCGGCGACCTGCACGCGACGGGCGCGGACGGCGTGCGGTTCTACACGCGGACGAAGGTCGTGACGTCGCGGTGGTTCGACACCCAGGTGCTCGACGAGGATGCCCCGGAGGGCCGGGGTCACTGACGGCGTCGGTCGGCGCACGGCCGACCTACGCTTCGACGATGCCCGGGCCGGACCACCATGCGCGGCGCGCCGCCGCGCGCATCAGGACCGTCGACGACACGCGCCGGCTCGCCGAGCGCCGGCTGCCGCGCGTGGTCTTCGACTACGTCGACGGCGCCGCGGAGTCCGAGCACACGATGCGCGAGAACCGCAGCGCCTTCGACCAGGTCGGCTTCGTGCCGAAGATGGCCGTTCCCGGGCTCGGGATCTCACCGACGCTGTCGACCACCGTGCTCGGACGCGACGTCACGCTGCCGGTCCTCCTCGCCCCCGTGGGCTTCACCCGCGCCATGGCGCCGGGAGGCGACGTCGCCGGGGCCCGTGCCGCGCGCGCCGCGGGCACGCTCTTCACGATGAGCACCATGTCGGGCCACACCCTCGAGGAGGTCGCCGCGGCCGCCGACGGCTCGGGCTGGTTCCAGCTCTACGGCCTCGGCGGCAGGGTCGGCGCCGAGCAGCTCGTCCGCAGGGCCCGGGCGGCGGGCTTCACGGCGCTCGTGGTCACCGTCGACACCCCGATCCCCGGCAACCGCGAGCGCGACCTGCACCACGGGGTCGCCCTCCCGCTCCGCTTCACGAAGGAGACGGCGATCCGCTTCGCCCCCCAGGCCCTGGTGCGGCCACGCTGGCTCTACGACTTCGCGCGCGACGGCTTCTCCATGGACCTCGCGCTCTCCCACGGCCTCGGCCCGTCCGACGCGCCGATGTCCTCGGACGAGGCGGTCATCGGCTGGGTGCTGTCGCCGATCACGTGGGAGGACTTCGGCTGGCTTCGCGAGGCGTTCGACGGGCCTGTCATCGCCAAGGGGCTGCTCACGCCCGACGACGCGGGCCGCGCCGCCGACGCGGGCGCCGCCGCGGTGATCGTCTCCAACCACGGCGGACGCCAGCTCGACGGCGTCCCCGCGGCGCTCTCGGCCCTGCCCGGCGTCGTCGACGCGGTGGGCGGGACCGTCGAGGTGCTGATGGATGGCGGGGTGCGGCGCGGCTCGGACGTCGTCAAGGCGCTCGCGCTCGGCGCGCGCGCGGTGCTGATCGGCCGCCCCTGGGCCTATGCCCTCGGGGCGGCAGGCGAGCCCGGCGTGCGGCGCGTGCTGGAGATCCTGCGGACCGAGCTGGACCGGACCCTGCGGCTCCTGGGCGTCGGCTCGGTCAGCGAGCTCGCCCGGGCGGACGTGACGTTCCCGGACGCATGGCTCGCCGAGGACGGGCGCCGGCCCTAGTCCGCGACGTCCCGCTTGGCCACGACGCTCGTCGGGGTGACGCGCACCACCATCTCGGGCGGCACGGCGTTGCGCGCGCCGTAGGCCTCGGCGAGGTCGTCGCCCATGTAGCGGCCAGCGATCCTCGTCGCCCACTCGAGCAGCTCGCCGGCGTCCTCGGAGATCGCGGCGGTCCCGGCGAGCGAGACGAAGCTGAACGGCGGCCGCTCGTCGTCCCAGCACAGCGCGACGCGTGGATCACGTCGGATCGCGCGCCCCTTGATCGTCGTCCCCGAGGTGAGGAAGACGACGTCGTCGCCGTCGAGGTCGACCCAGATCGGCGCGACGTGCGGCGCGCCGTCGGCCCTGACCACCGCCAGCTTCGCGGTCCGAGGGGGCGACGCGAGCACGAAGTCCCGCCACCATCCCTCCGGTGCCTTCGTGTAGCCCACGGGCACCGACCCTACGGCGGACCGTGCGCTCGGGCTCCCGTGCCGTGCACCTGCGGCGCCTGCGACGGGGTGTAGAACGGCCGAGTGGGACGTCTCGGAGCACGCAGGTGGGCGAGCTCGGCGCTCGACGCCGGCGTCCTCGGCACGGCCGGCGCCGTCATGGGCGCCGCAGGCGTGCTCCCGAGCGCCGCTGCCACCGCGTCGGTGCCCAAGGTGGTCAGTCACACGAGCCAGGTGCCCATCTCGCTCGCGCACGCCGGATCGACCGGCACCGTGTACGTGCTGTCGAGCTCGTGCTGGCCGTCGTCGTGCCTCGAGCTCGCCCGCACGACCGACCTCGGGGCCCACGAGACGACGACGACCCCGCCCCCCGTGTCGCGCCGCGACCAGTTGCCCCGGCTCTTCTTCGCGACGCCGAACGACGGGTTCGCGATCGTGGACACCTTGACGGGCGAGCTCACCGTGTTCTACGCGACGATCGACGGCGGCGAGACGTGGTCCAGGTCCTCGGTGGGCCGGGGCCAGTCGATCGTTTCGTTCACCGCGATGCCCCAGTCGTACTACGCGGTGATCGCGACCTGCCCGCCGCGCCAGCCCTGCCGGTCGTACCGGCTCGCGAGGTCGCCGGTGACCGCGGTGCGGTGGACCTCCCGCGGGTTGTCCAACCAGGCGGGACTCTCCCAGTCCGGCGCCGAGGTCGCCGCCGTCGGCGTCCACGTGTGGCTCTCTGAGTGGACCGCCAAGGACGTGCCCCTGCTCGCGACCTCCACGAACCGCGGCGCGAGCTTCCGCCTCGAGGTGCAGCCCCACCTCGGCGCCGTGACCGCCTGCTACCTGTCGGCGACGTCGGCGGCCTCGCTGTGGGCGACCTGCCCGACCGGGACGCTCGTCTCGTTCCTCCACTCGACCGACGGCGGAGCCACCTGGCAGTTCCTCCCCCTCCCGCTCACCGCGGGCACCGGCGGGTACCAGTTCGATCCCGTGGCCGGCGACGTCGCGTACCTCGCCCACGGCTTCAACCACGGGGTCTACCGAATGTCCGGCGTCGACACGGTGGCCAAGGTGGGGCAGCTCCCGGCCACCCAGGCCGCCGGCCTCGTGTTCACGAACGCCCGCGACGGGCTTGCGATCGGCGGGGTCGGGAACAGCGGCTTCCGGCTCCTGCTCCTGCGGACCACCACCGGTGGGGCCTCCTGGCGCGCCGTCCCCTGAGGGCGGCCCGACCCACCGCGCCGCTCGAGCGGTCGACTGGGGCTCCGGGCGCCTCGACGGCGCCGCCGCGGGCAGACCCGAGTGGCAATCCGGCCCGCGACCGGTAAGATGGCGACCCGGTCTGCCCGGCCCTAGGGTCGTGGCGTGCCCGGAGACCCCTTGGTCGGCGCGCCCACCGTGGCCGTCTGAGGGACGCGCGAGCGAGTTTAAGGAGAGCAACCTGCCCAAGCCGAAGGAAGATGCGTTCACCGTCGAAGGGACGGTCGTCGAGCCACTGCCAAATGCCATGTTCCGCGTCGAGCTGGAGAACGGCTACAAGGTTCTCGCCCACAGCTCCGGGAAGATGCGCATGCACCGGATCCGGATCCTGCCGGGCGACAAGGTGCAGGTCGAGATCACCCCGTACGACATGACGCGCGGCCGCATCACCTACCGCTACAAGTAGCCGAGCAGGACCACCACGATGAAAGTACGACCCAGCGTGAAGCCGATGTGTGACAAGTGCAAGGTGATCCGACGGCACGGCAACGTCCAGGTGATCTGCACGAACCCCCGGCACAAGCAGCGCCAGGGCTGAGAGGGGACCGATGGCACGCATTTCCGGCGTCGACATCCCGCGCGAGAAGCGCGTGGTCGTCGCCCTCACCTACATCTTCGGCATCGGCCCGACCAAGGCCAAGGAGATCGTCAGCGCGGCTGACGTCGACGAGTCGACGCGCGTCCGTGACCTGACCGACACCGAGGTCAATCGCATCCGCGCCTTCATCGACCAGAACCTTGAGGTCGAGGGTGACCTGCGGCGAGACGTCGCCCAGGACATCAAGCGCAAGCAGGAGATCAACTGCTACGCCGGGATCCGGCACCGCCGAGGACTCCCGGTCCACGGCCAGCGGACGCGCACGAACGCGCGCACCCGCAAGGGTCCCAAGCGCACCGTCGCCGGCAAGAAGAAGGTGAAGAAGTAGTGGCCAAGCCCGTCGGCTCGCGACGTCCGCGTCGTAAGGAGCGCAAGAACATCGCCTTCGGCGTCGCGCACATCAAGAGCTCCTTCAACAACACGATCGTGTCCATCTGCGACCCCGAGGGCAACGTGCTGTCCTGGGCGTCCTCGGGCAACGTCGGGTTCAAGGGCTCGCGCAAGTCGACGCCGTTCGCCGCCCAGCTCGCCGCAGAGAAGGCCGCGAAGGCTGCGATGGAGCACGGCGTGCGCAAGGTGGACGTCCTCGTGCGCGGGCCGGGCTCGGGCCGCGAGACCGCGATCCGCTCGATCGCCGCGGCCGGCATCGAGGTCGCCGGCATCAAGGACGTGACCCCGATCCCGCACAACGGCTGCCGCCCCAAGAAGCGCCGGAGGGTCTGAGCCGATGGCCCGCTACACCGGACCGGTCTGCCGGCTCTGCCGCCGCGAGCGCGTGAAGCTGTACCTCAAGGGCGAGCGCTGCTACTCACTCAAGTGCCCGGTCTCCGACCAGGTGACTGACCGCCACTCGCGGGCCTACCCGCCCGGCGAGCACGGCCGCGACCGCATGCGGCAGGGATCCGAGTACCTCGGCCAGCTGCGCGAGAAGCAGAAGACGCGTCGGATCTACGGGCTGCTCGAGAAGCAGTTCCGCAACCTCTACGACGAGGCCAACCACAAGCCCGGCATCACCGGCACGAACCTGCTGCAGTTCTTGGAGCTGCGCCTCGACAACGTCGCGTACCGCGCGGGGTGGGGCGCCAGCCGCTCACAGTCGCGCCAGCTCGTCCGCCACGGCCACATCCAGGTGAACGGGAAGCGCGTGACGATCCCGAGCTACCGGGTCCGCCAGGCCGACGTGGTCACGCTCAAAGCGTCGACCCGTGACAACTTCCACGTCCGGCGAAACCTCGACACGCTCGACCGCCAGGTCCCGGCGTGGCTCGAGAGCGCCGAGGGCGGCTTTCAGATGACGGTCCGCGCGGTCCCGCTGCGCGAGCAGATCGACGAGCCCGTCCACGAGCAGCTCATCGTCGAGCTGTACTCCAAGTAGTCGACCGCCCCCAGCCCAGCCCCGAGGAGCCCCCACCATGCTCATCATTCAGCGCCCTACCGTCGAGACCATCGGCGAGGAGGAGCAGCACCGCCAGTCCTTCACCGTCGGCCCGCTCGACCCGGGCTTCGGCCACACGCTCGGCAACTCGCTTCGCCGCACGCTGCTCTCGTCGATCCCGGGTGCTGCGGCGACCCAGGTCCGCTTCGACGCCGCGCTGCATGAGTTCACGACGATCGAGGGGGTGAAGGAGGACGTCACCGACATCCTCTTGAACCTGAAGGACATGATCCTGCAGGTCCACAGCGACGAGCCCGTCGTCGTGCGCCTCGACAAGCGGGGCCCCGGTGACGCACTGGCATCCGACTTCCAGACCACGAGCGACGTCGAGATCCTGAACGGTGACCTGCGCATCGCGACGCTCAACGCCCAGGGCCACCTCGCCCTCGACGTGACCGTCGAGCGCGGCAAGGGCTACGTGAGCGCCGAGCGCAACAAGCGGCCCGGCGCGATCGGGGCGATCCCGCTCGACTCGGTGTTCTCGCCCGTCCGCCGCGTGACGTTCTCCGTCGAGCCGGTCCGCGTCGAGCAGTCGACGGACTTCGACCAGCTCGTGCTCGAGATCGAGACCGACGGGTCGATCTCGCCTCGCGAGGCGCTCGCCTCGGCCGGCGCCACGCTGCGCAGCCTGTTCGACCTCGTGGCCTCCCTTGACGAGGAGTCGGCCGGGCTCGAGCTCGGCGACGTCGGCTCGGCCGCGAGCGCGGGCTCCGAGCTCGACTACCGCATCGAGGAGCTGGGGCTCACCGAGCGCGCGAGGAACTGCCTCAAGCGCGGTGGCATCAACACCGTCGCCGAGCTCATCGGCTGCACGCCCTCGGACCTGCTGTCGATCACGAACTTCGGCCAGACCTCCTTGAAGGACGTCACGGACCGGCTCGACGAGCGCGGGCTCGCGCTGCGATCGGAGGACTGACGTGCAGGGGACGCCCCGCAAGGGGAAGCGGTTCGGAGGCAGCGCCGCGCACCAGAAGGCGATGATGGGCAACCTCGTCGCCTCCCTGATCGCGGCCGAGTCGATCGTGACCACCGAGGCGAAGGCCAAGGCCATGCGTCCCGTCGTCGAGAAGTGCGTGACGGCGGCCAAGCGCGCGCCCGAGGGGTCGCTGCACGCTCACCGCCGAGTCGTCGGGCTGCTCCGCGACAAGGACATGACCCACAAGCTGTTCGCTGAGATCGCGCCGCGCTACGAGGAACGCCCCGGTGGCTACACGCGGATCCTGAAGCTCGGCCCGCGCCCCGGCGACAACGCGCCGATGGCGCGCATCGAGTTCGTCTGAGCGACCCGGTGCCCGCCGCTGCGCGGCGCTGGCGGCTCGATGTCGCCTACCGCGGCGAGGGCTACCACGGCTTCGCTGTTCAGCCCGGCACCCGCACCGTCGCCGGCGCGCTGAGCGAGGCGCTCGCGACGGTGCTGCAGCTCCCAGCACCGCCGCCGCTCGTCTGCGCGGGCCGCACCGACGCCGGCGTCCACGCGCTCGGCCAGGTGGTCCACGTCGACCTCGCCATGCCCGACGACGGGGGTGACGACGAGGCGTGGGGGACGCGCGTGGCGAGGTCCTGCACGAGGCTGCTCGCCCCCTCGATCGTCGTGCGATCCTGTCGCCCCGCGCCCGAAGGCTTCGACGCGCGCCACGCCGCGACGTCGCGGACCTACCGGTACCTCGTGCACGAGGCGGCGTCACCCTCGCCGCTGCTCGTCGGCCTCGCCTGGCAGGTGGCCGGGCCGCTCGACGTCCGCGCGATGGCTCAGGCGGCCTACGCGGCGCTCGGCGAGCACGACTTCCGCGCGCTGTGCCGTCGCCCGAGCGGCACGGACGCCGCCGAGCCGATCGTGCGCCGGGTCCTCGACGTCGCCGTGGACGTGGTCGGCGACGACCTGGTCCTCGGGGCCGACGGTCGGCTCATCCGCGTCACGATCCAGGCCAGCTCGTTCTGCCACCAGATGGTGCGCTCGTTCGTGGCCGTCCTCGTGGCCATCGGCTCGCGCTCGCTCAACGCGGCCGACCTCAACGAGCGGCTCCGGACGGGCGATCGTGCCGGCCTCCCGCCCCCGGCCCCGCCCGAGGGGCTCTGCCTCGTCGCGGTGGGCTACGGCTGAGGCTGCCTGCTTGCCGGTGATGGCGCCGAGCGCCTATCGTGGTGCCCCTGCCCGGCGCGGTCCGACCGCCCCGATGCCCTCACTGAGGGCGACGGCGGGCCACCAGAACGACGAGGATCGCGACGTGCGCACGTACTCACCCAAGGCGAGCGAGCTCACGAGGAGCTGGCACGTCCTCGACGCTGACGGCGTGGTGCTCGGACGGCTCGCGACCGAGGTCGCGCGACTGCTGCGCGGCAAGCACCGCGTGTACTTCGCGCCCCACCTCGACACGGGGGACGCGGTCATCGTGATCAATGCCGACAAGGTGCGCATGACGGCGAACAAAGCCGCCTCCAAGCTCGCCTACCGGCACTCCGGCTACCCCGGGGGGCTGCGTTCGACGACCTACGAGACCCTGCTCGAGACCCGACCGACCGAGGTCATCGAGCGCGCGGTCCGCGGGATGGTGCCCCACACGCGGCTCGGCCGCGCCCAGATGAAGCACCTGTTCGTCTACGCCGGGCCAGAGCATCCCCACGAGGCCCAGCAGCCGACCCACTACGACACCTCGACGATGCGTCGAGGCTGAGGAGCCAGATGCCCAAGCCACTGACGCAGACCACTGGACGGCGCAAGGAGGCCGTCGCGCGAGTGCGCCTGCGCCCGGGCACCGGGGTGATCACGGTGAACTCGCGAGCCTTCGACCAGTACTTCACCTCGGCGACGCACCGGATGGTCGTCGTCGAGCCCCTGCGGCTCTGCAGCGTGGTCGAGACCTACGACGTCGACGCCACGATCGACGGCGGTGGCGTGGCCGGCCAGGCGGGCGCCATGCGCCTTGGCATCGCACGGTCGCTCATCGAGCTGGACGGCGAGCTGCGCGCGTCCCTCAAGAAGGCGGGGCTCCTCACGCGCGACTCGCGGGAGAAGGAGTCGAAGAAGTACGGCCTCAAGAAGGCCCGCAAGGCGCCGCAGTACTCGAAGCGCTAGACGCGTGCCGCTCCTCTTCGGCACCGACGGTGTCAGGGGGCGCGCCAACGACGAGCTGACCCCCGAGGTCGCCGTCGCCTTCGGGCGCGCCGTCGTCCGGACCCTTGGCGACGCGACACTGGTGGTCGGGCGCGACACCCGGCGCAGCAGCCCCATGCTGGCCGCGGCGGTGTGCGCGGGCGCCGCCTCCGAGGGCGCCGACGTGGCCGACCTGGGGGTCCTGCCGACCGCAGGGGTGGCCGCGCACTGCGTGCGCCACGGCGTCCCGGGCGTGGTCGTCAGCGCGTCCCACAACCCCTACGGCGACAACGGTCTCAAGGTCCTCGCGGGGTCGGGCCGCAAGCTCGACGCGAGCGTCGAGGCCACGATCGAGATCGCCTTCGCGGCCGCGCGGCGGGACGGCTCGGCGCCCCGGCCGACGGGCCGCGGCGTAGGGCTCGTGCGCGCCGTCGACGACGCGAGGTCTTGGTACGTGTCCCAGCTGCTGGCAGCGACCAGGGGCGCGAACCTCGCAGGTGTGCACGTCGTCGTCGACAGCGCCAACGGCGCGGCGAGCGGGATCGCGCCCGACGTGTTCGCGGCGCTCGGTGCGACCGTGACGGCCATCGGTGACGACCCGGACGGCTGCAACATCAACGACAAGGTCGGGTCGACCGCCCCCCAGGCGCTCGCCGACACCGTGGTCGCGGTCGGGGCGGACCTCGGCGTGGCCCTCGACGGCGACGCCGACCGCTGCATCGCCGTCGACGCCACCGGGCGCGTGCTCGACGGGGACTGGCTCCTCGCCCTCTTCGCGACGCACCGCCGACGCGCGGGGACGCTCGGTGGTGGCGTCGTCGTGACCGTGATGTCGAACCTCGGGCTGCACCACGCGCTGCGCGACGCGGGCATCGAGGTCGTCGAGGTGCCCGTCGGCGACCGTCACGTCGCCGAGGCGCTCGCGCGCACGGGGTGGGCGCTCGGCGGAGAGCAGTCCGGCCACGTCGTGTTCGCGGACCGCGCCACGACCGGCGACGGCGTGCTCACCGGCCTACTGCTCGCCCAGCTCGTCGCGACGCTCGGCCCGCTCGCGGCGCTCACTGACGGGCTCCTCGTGCCCGTGCCCCAGGTCCTCGTGAACGTCGAGGTGGCCGACGCCGCGACGCTCGCCGACGCCGCGTCGGTCTGGGCCGACGTGGCGGCCGCCCAGCGAGAGCTCGGGGAGCGCGGCCGGGTGCTCGTCCGGGCGTCGGGCACCGAGCCGCTCGTCCGGCTCATGGTCGAGGCCGACGACGAGGCCGTGCTGCAGCGCGTCGTGGACATGCTGCGCTCGAGCGTGCTCGACGCCCTCGGGGCGCCGTCGGGCCCCGGGTAGCCTCTGTCCTATGTGCGGCATCATCGGCGTCGTCGGCGCTGATGATGCGCTCGGCGTCCTGCTCGACGGCCTCAGGCGCCTCGAGTACCGCGGCTACGACTCCGCCGGTGTCGCGATCCAGCAGGCCAACGGCGAGCTGTGGCGCTGCCGGGCGGCCGACGGCACGCGGTCCGTCGCAGCGCTGACCGAGCGGTGCGCCACGGCGCCTGCAGGGTCCGCGACCGGGATCGGCCACACCCGCTGGGCCACCCACGGTGCGCCCATCGAGGTCAACGCCCACCCGCACGTGGACTGCGCCGGCAGCATCGCGGTGATCCACAACGGGATCGTCGAGAACCACGCGGCGATCGCCGAGCGACTCCGCGCGAGCGGACACACCTACGTGAGCGGCACCGACACCGAGGTGCTCGCCCACCTCGTCGAAGAGCACCGGGCCGCCGGCCTCGATCTGGCCGACGCGGTCGCCGCGGCCCTGCGCGAGGTCACCGGGACGTTCTCGATCGCCGTCGTGGACGCCGCCACACCCGGCCAGATCGTCGCGTCACGTCGGGTCTCCCCGCTCGTCGTCGGGCGCGCGGACGGCGTCACCTACCTCGCGAGCGACATCCCCGCGATCCTCGAGCGGACCCGCGACCTCGTGGCGGTCGAGGACGACCAGCTTGCCGTGCTCACCGCCGACGGGCTCGAGCTGCGCGACCTCGATGGCGCGCCGGTCGAGCCGACGGTGCTGTCCGTCGACTGGGACGTGGAGACCGCCGAGCTCGGCGGCCACCCCGACTTCATGACGAAGGAGATCTTCGAGCAGCCCGACGCCGTCCGGGCCACGCTGGCCGCTCGACGCGACGCCGGGGGGCGGATCGTCCTCGACGAGCTCTCGCTCGGCGACGAGGAGCTCGCGGCGATCCACCGTGTCGTCCTGGTGGCGTGCGGGTCGAGCTACCACGCCGCGCTCGTCGGGCGACACGCCATCGAGGGCTGGGCCCGTGTCGACTGCGACGTCGAGATCGCGAGCGAGTTCCGCTACCGCGGAGCGGTGCTCGACGGGCGCACGCTGGTCGTCGGCGTCTCGCAGTCGGGGGAGACGATCGACACCCTCCAGGCACTTCGCGAGGCGCGACGCGGCGGGGCGAAGATCGCGGCGGTGTGCAACGTCGTCGACGCCTCGATGGCGCGCGAGGCCGACGCCGTCCTGTACACGAGGGCGGGCCTCGAGATCGCGGTGGCGTCCACCAAGACGGTGCTCGCCCAGATCGTCGCGCTCGAGCTGCTCGCGCTGCGCCTCGCCCAGGCGCGCGGGACGGCGACCGCGGAGGTCCTCGAGACGGCGTTCAACGCGCTGCAGGCGATTCCCGAGCAGATCGCCGCCGCCCTCAAGGACGCGGACCACATCCAGGACGTCGCGGTCGGGCTGCACGGCGCGCGCGACTTCTTCTTCATCGGCCGTCACGTCGGCTACCCCGTGGCGCTCGAGGGTGCGCTCAAACTCAAGGAGCTGAGCTACCTGCACGCAGAGGGCTACCCCGCGGGCGAGCTCAAGCACGGGCCGATCGCCCTCATCGAGCCGGGCACCGTCGTGGTCGCGGTCGTGACCGACGACGCGCTGCGCGACAAGGTGCTGAGCAACGTCGCGGAGGTCAAGTCGCGGGGCGCGAGCGTCGTCGTGCTCCACCGCGAGGGCGACGAAGAGGCAGCCGCCCTTGGCGACTGGTCGCTGCGGATCCCCGCCGCGGACCCGTTGTCGAGCCCGGTGCTGGCCATCGTGCCGCTCCAGCTCCTCGCCTACCACCTCGCCCGGCTCCGGAACCTCAACGTCGACCGGCCCCGCAACCTGGCGAAGACGGTGACCGTCGAGTGACGAGCGTCGTCGGCGTCGGCATCGACCTCGTCGACGTGGCACGGCTCCGCTCGGCGATGGCGCGGCGCCCCGGCTTCGCCACCCGCGTGTTCACCGACCGCGAGCGCGACACCCCCGCGACCGGCGGCCGCGCGATCGAGCGGCTCGCGGCGCGCTTCGCCGCGAAGGAGGCCACCATGAAGGCGCTCGGCGTGGGGCTCGGTGCCTTCGCGCTGCGTGACGTCGAGGTGGTCGTCGACGAGGGCGGGCGCCCCTCACTGCGCCTGCACGGCGCGGCCGTGGAGCGCGCGGGCCGGCTCGGGGTGCGGTCGCTCGTGGTCAGCCTCTCGCACACCGCGACGCTCGCCTCCGCCGTCGTCGTCGCGGAGTCCGGCACGTGAGGCCGGTCGTCACCGTCGCCGAGATGCGCGCCGCCGACGAGGCGACGATGCGAACCGTCCCCCACGACGTCCTCGTCGAGCGCGCTGGCCTCGCCGTGGCCATCGCGGCCGTGCACCTTCTCCCGCGCACCTACGGCACCCCCGTCACGGTCATCTGCGGCCCGGGGTCCAACGGCGCGGACGGCCACGTCGCAGCGCGCCATCTCGCGGCGCGCGGGGCGGTGGTGCGCCTGCTTGATGCCACCGATCTGCCCTCGCGAATCGACGGGGCGTCCCTCGTCGTCGACGCCGCGTTCGGCACCGGGCTCTCGCGGCGCTGGGACGCGCCGCAGGTCGATCCGGCCACCCCGGTGCTCGCCGTCGACGTGCCCTCCGGCGTCGACCCCGATACGGGCCTCGCGGCCGGGGACGCGCTGCGCGCGACGAGGACCGTCGCCATGGGCGCGCTCAAGCGCGGGCACCTGCTCGCCGACGGGGCGACCCTGAGCGGCGTCGTGCAGGTCGCCCCGATCGGGATCGAGGTCGTGGGCGCGGCGTGCGCACTCGTCGAGGACGACGACCTCGACGCGATCCCGCCGCTCTCGCGCGACGACCACAAGTGGCGACGCGCCGTCGTCGTCGTGGCGGGATCGCCCGGCATGCTCGGCGCACCTGCCCTCGCCTGCGACGGCGCCCTGGCGGTGCAGGCCGGGATGGTCCTGCTGTGCGCGCCGGACGTGCCGCGTCGCCGCGAGGGACCCTGGCCGCGCGAGGTCGTCCGGCTCGCTGCCAGCACCCCGGACGTCGAGAAGGTGGTCGGCGACGTCCTTGACCGCGCCCGCGCGCTCGTCATCGGGCCGGGACTGGGTCGTTCGGCGCGGCTCCAGCGCGCCGTCGTCGACGTCGTGCGCGCGACCCGCGAGCCGGTCGTGCTCGACGCGGACGCGCTCCACCTCGTCGACGCCGAGCTGCTCGCCGCGCGTCAGGAGCGCGGCGGGAGCCCGATCGTGCTCACCCCGCACGACGGCGAGTATGCGGCGCTGTTCGGCGCCCCGCCGGGCACCGACCGGTTCGCGGCCGCCGAGCGCGCCGCGCGCCGCACGCGCTGCACCGTGCTGCTCAAGGGCCCGACGACGGTCATCGCCTCCCATGCGCCCCCGCCGGGCGTCCCCGGCCTGCTCGCGGTCACCTCGGGCACGCCGGACCTCGCGACGCCGGGCTCGGGCGACGTGCTCGCCGGCGTGATCGGGGGCCTGCTCGCCCGCGGGGTACCCGCCCACCTCGCCGCGGCCCTCGGCGCGCACGTCCACGGGCTCGCCGGGGCCGCCCTCGGCCCCGCCTGCCGCGCGACGGCGCTGCCCGACGCGATCGCGTCGGTCCTCGCGGGCCGCGCCGCGCGCCGCGAGGCCTAGGGGGTGCCGGTCGAGGGACGCCGGCGTCCGGCCTGGGCGGAGGTGGACGTCGCCGCGCTCGCGCACAACGCCGCTGCGCTCGCCGCACTCGTCGCCCCCGCGCGGCTGTGCGCGGTCGTGAAGGCGGACGGCTACGGCCACGGGGCGCGCACCGTGGCGCCCTCGCTGCTCGCCGGCGGCGCCGGCCTCCTCGGCGTGGCGCTCGTCGACGAGGGGATCGAGCTGCGCGAGGACGGGGTCGAGGCCCCGATCCTCCTGCTCGCCGAGGCCCAGCCCACGGCGCTGCGCGACGCGATCGACGCGCGACTCACGCTCACGGTCGGCTCGGTCCGTGCCGCCCAGGACCTCGTCGCCGCGGGCGGTGCCGCGGCGGTCCCGGTCCACGTGAAGCTCGACACCGGGATGCACCGCCAGGGCGTCGCCCCCGGCGACCTCGTGACCATGCTCGCCGTCCTCGCCGACGGCGGCGTCGCCGTCGGGGGGATCTGGACGCACTTCCCCGTCGCGGACGGCGACTCGGACGAGGCGCGCGCGTTCACGCTCGGGCAGCTCTCGACGTTCGAGGCGGCCATCGCCGCGGTGCGGGGCCGGCTCGCCGCGACGGTGGTCCGCCACGCCGCCAACACCGCCGGTGCTCTGTGGTTCCCCTCGGCCCGGCTCGACCTCGTGCGCGCCGGGCTCGGGGTCTACGGCTGCTTCCCGCACCCGGCGATGGCCCAGGTGCTCGAGGCGGCCGGCGTGCCGGCCCTGCGCCCGGTGCTCTCGGTGAAGGCCCGCGTGGTGGCGATCCGCGACCTGCCGGCGGGCGCTCGCCCGAGCTACGGGCGCCGCCGCGCCTTGGCGCACGACGCCCAGGTGGCGACCGTGCCCGTGGGCTACGCCGACGGCTACCCGCGCGCGATGCTCGACGGCGGCGCCGAGGTGCTCATCCGGGGGCGCCGTCGCCCGCTCGCGGGCGTCGTGACCATGGACCAGCTGCTCGTCGAGTGCGACGGCGACGCCGAGGTCGGCGACGAGGTCGTGCTGCTCGGCCGCCAGGGCCACGAAGAGGTGACCGCCGACGAGTGGGCACGCGTGCTCGGCACGATCAGCTGGGAGGTGCTCTGCGGGCTCAAGCCGAGGATCCCGAAGCTCGCCGTCGAGTGACCCCGGTACCATCGCGGCCGATGGGCGCCCCCACGCTCGAGGCGCTCGCCCGGCAGGCCTCGACGTGCACCGCGTGCCGCCTGAGCGAGACCAGGACCACGGTGGTCTTCGGCACCGGCTCGCCGGCGAGCGGCCTGCTCGTCGTCGGCGAAGGCCCCGGACGCGAAGAGGACCTGAAGGGCGAGCCCTTCGTCGGGCGGTCCGGCCAGCTCCTCGACCGTTTGATCCTCGAGGAGCTCGGGCTCACGCGCGCGTCGTTCTACATCGCCAACGTCGTCAAGTGCCGTCCGCCGGGCAACCGCGACCCCGCCCCCGACGAGGTCGCCGCGTGCGCGCCGTTCCTCCAAGGGCAGCTCGGGTTCCTCGATCCTCGCGTCGTGGTGTCGCTCGGCAACGTCGCCACCCGCGTCCTGCTCGGCACCGACGAGGGCATCTCGGCCCTCCGCGGCCGGACGCACCCGTGGCAAGGCAGAGTCCTCGTGCCCACGTTCCACCCTGCCTACGCGCTGCGCGGCGGAGGGGCGGTGGTGGCCCAGATGCGCGCGGACCTCGTCCGCGCGAAGCAGGCGCTCGCCGCGACGCGATGAGGGCCACGACGGTGCGCTGTGCGACCGTGGCGGCGACCGAGCGGTGCGCCGCGACGCTCGCGGGCTACGTCGCACCCGGCCAGCTGGTCGTCCTCTCCGGCGGGCTTGGAGCAGGAAAGACGACGTTCGTGAAGGCCTACGCCGCCGCCCTGGGCGTGGACGCCTCGGTCACCTCACCGAGCTACACGCTCGTGCACCACTACCGCTGCGCCCCGGGCGCCCCCGTCGGCGTCCTCCTCCATGCGGACCTGTGGCGGCTCCAGGACGCCGTCGAGGTGGCCGACCTCGCGCTCGACGAGCCGCTCGACGACGGCGCCGCCGCGATCGTCGAGTGGGGGGAGCGATTCGACGTCGCCGCGGGCCGCGACCACGTGATCGTCGCGTTCTCGGTCCTCCCCGACGGCTCGCGCGACCTGGCCGTCGACCTCGCCCGCTCCTCGCTGCCTGACGACGTGCTCGCAGCGCTCGCCGAGACCGCACGATGAGGCTCGTCGCGATCGAGTCCGCCACCGCCGCGACGGCCGTCGCCGTCGGCGACGACCACGAGGTCGTCGAGGTCCTCGCCGACGACCGTCGCCGGCACACCGAGGCCCTCGCCCCGTGCCTCTCAGCGCTGCTCGCCGTACGGGGCTGGACGCTCGGACAGCTGGACGCCGTCGTCGTCGACGTCGGGCCTGGCCTGTTCACCGGGCTGAGGGTGGGCGTGGCGACCGCCAAGGGCCTCAACCTCGCGACCGGGGTCGGCCTGCTCGCGGTGTCGAGCACCGATGTCCTTGCCCAGGCCGCCTGCGACGCCCGCATCGAGGGCACCGTCGTCGCCGTCGTCGACGTGCGCCACGCCGAGGTGGTGGCTGCCACCTACCGCTGCGCCGACGGCGTGGCGACCCCGCTCGAGGCCGCCGGGCTCTGGACGCCGGCGGACCTCGCCCAGGCGCTTGACGCGCGCGGGGCGCTCGCCACCGCGGTGGGCGACGGCGCGGTGCGGTACCGAGGCGTCCTCGGCCCCGTCGTGGCCCAGGTCCGCGACGACCTGTCGGTGCCGTCGCCCGCGGCCGCGCTCCGCCTCGCGAGGCGGCGCCTCGACGCGGGCGAGGCGACGCTCGCGCACGACGCGGTGCACCCCTGGTACGTGCGCGAGGCCGACGCCGTCGCGAACTTCACCGTGCGCGACGCCGCCACATGACGGCGCCCACGATCTCGGGCCTCGAGCACGCCGACCTCGACGAGGTGCTCGTGATCGAGAAGGCCCAGTTCGACGACCCCTGGTCGCTGCAGACCCTCTGCGACGAGCTCGACGACGCCTCTCGCCGCTACACCAAGGCCGCCTTCGGCGAGGTGGTCGCCGGCTACCTCGGGCTGATGGTCCTCGACGCCGAGGCCGAGGCCCACGTGAACACGATCGCGACCGCGCCGGGGGTCGAGGGTCGCGGCGTCGCGACGGCGCTGCTCGTCGAGGGGCTTCGGGCCGTCGTCGACCGCGGCGTCCGCGGCGTGACGCTCGAGGTCGCGTCGCGGAACCTACGCGCCCAGCGGCTGTACGCGCGCTTCGGCTTCGCGCCGGTCGGGGTGCGACGCGGGTACTACCCGCGCTCCGGCGACGACGCGCTCGTCATGTGGGTCCGCGAGGTGCACTCCGCGTCGTACGCTGCGCGGCTCGCGGCCATCGAGGCCGCGTAGCCTCGTGCGCGTGGCGCAGCGCGTGGTCCTGGGCGTCGAGACGAGCTGCGACGAGACGGCGGCCGCGGTCGTCGACGAGGACCTCGTGGTGCGCTCGAGCGTGGTCGTCTCCTCGATCGCGCTGCACGAGCGGTTCGGCGGCGTGGTGCCCGAGCTGGCCGGCCGCGCCCAGGTCGACGCCATCGCCCCTGTCGTCGACGAGGCACTGCGCGCCGCGGGGTGCGACCCCCATCGTCCTGGGCTCGACGCGGTCGCCGTCACCCGGGGCCCCGGGCTCGTGGGCTCGCTCCTCGTCGGGGTGTCGGCGGCCAAGGCCATGGCGATGGCCTGGGGCGTGCCCGTCGTCGGGATCAACCACCTCGAGGGCCACCTCGTCGCCGCTCGCCTCGAGAACGAGGCGCTCGAGCTGCCCATCGTGACCCTGCTCGTCTCGGGCGGGCACACCCTCATCGTCGCGGAGCGCCAGGCCGACCGCTTCGAGCTGCTGGGCGCCACGATCGATGACGCGGTGGGCGAGGCCTACGACAAGGTCGCGCGGTACCTGGGTCTCGGGTACCCCGGCGGCCCGGCGATCGACCGCCTGTCCGACGAGGGCGATCCGACCGCGTTCGGGTTTCCGCGCCCCATGCGCGACACGGGGCTCGACGTGAGCCTGTCGGGGCTCAAGACGGCCGTCGTCCGCGCGGCGGACGCCGCCCCGTCGAGCGCGACCGCCGACGTGGCCGCGAGCTTCCAGGCCGCCGTGGTCGACGTGCTCGTCGCCAAGTGCGCGCGCGCCATCGATCAGGTCGGCGCATGCACGATCGCGCTCGGGGGCGGCGTCGCGGCCAACCGCGCGCTGCGCGCGGCGATCGAGGCCCTCGCCTCGTCGCTCGGGATCCGCAGCGCGCTGCCGTCCCTTGCCTTCTGCACCGACAACGCCGCGATGATCGCGGCCGCAGCCTTCCACCGCCTCGACGTTGACGGACCGAGCCCGCTCTCGATGAGCGCAGAGCCCTCGCTCGCCCTGGCGGTCGCGTGACGACGCCCGCCGACGACGCGCCCGGATCCGACCCGCTCTCGGTGTTCGCGCAGTGGCGCGCCGAGGCCGGCGGGGCGATCGCGGACCCCGACGCCATCGCCCTCGCCACCTCGACGACCGACGGACGACCGAGCGTCCGCTACGTGCTGCTGCGCGGGATCTCCGGCACCGGCGTGCGCTTCTTCACCAACTACGAGTCCCGCAAGGGGCGCGAGCTCGCCGCGAACCCCCGCTGCGCGATCGCGTGGTTCGACGCCTCGAGCCGCCGGCAGGTCCGCGTCGAGGGGCGCGTGACCGAGCTGTCGGCGGCGGACTCCGACGCCTACTTCGCGAGCCGCGACCGTGGGCACCAGCTCGGCGCGGTGGCCTCGCACCAGTCCGCCGCGCTCACGGACCGTGCCGTCGTCGAGCGCGCCTACGTGGAGGCGGCGGCGCGCTTCGACGGGCGCGACGTCGAGCGTCCGGCGCGCTGGGGCGGGTACCAGCTCACCGCCACCGACGTCGAGCTGTGGCTCCAGCGCGACGATCGCCTGCACGACCGGTTCGCGTACCGACGCGAGGCCGATGGCTGGTCTGTCGAGCGTCTCGCGCCGTGAGCTGCCCGGAGCGTCCCGCCCTCGTCGCATACGCTCGCACGGACCGAGGAGGGACGTGTCGAAGCAGGGGCGAGCGCCGTCGTTCCGGGCCGTCCGCGTCGACGACGCCGACCGCCGCGTCGTGAGGCCGGCCCGAGGCATGCGGCCGATGCCGCCCCGCTGAGATGGGCCTCCACTTCCCGCCGTCGGGCTTCACGGACCGCACCTCGGGGCGAGCGGGCGTCCGCTACGCGAGCTGGCTGCGGCGCTTCGGGGGGTGGGCCGTCGACACGCTGCTCATCCTCACGATCAACTACGTGATCGGCCTGATCTACAGCATCACCATCGGGCCGATCACGAAGGGGTACGTGTGGACGCTCATCCTGATCGGGATCGCCTCGTCGACCGCGATCGTCTACAACACCCTGTGCCTCGCCAAGCTCGAGGGACAGACCCCGGGGATGCGGGTCCTCCAGATCCGCTGCACGCCGATGGGCAACCGCCGGCGGATCTCGATCCCCCAGGCCCTGACCCGGTCACTCGTGGGGGCGCTCTTCACAACCTCGATCGTCGTGACCTTCGTCCGGCCCTTGCTGCCGGGCTGGGCGGAGGCGTCGCTGCTGGGCCTCGCGCTGCTCGCGTGGTTCTGGCTGCTGGTCGACCAGCGCCGGCAGACCTGGTGGGATCACCTCGCCGCGACGATCGTCGTCAGCGACGCGGGCTGGTAGCCGGCGCCCGCGAGGTGAGGTCCACGGCGCCCTCGGCCGTCGCTGCGTGGTCCCGCGCGGGCTGACCCTTCGCCGAGGAGCGCGGCGCCTGCCCTTGGGGGGCGACGTCGACGGGCCCCGGGCGATCGGGGCGGGCCGGGCCCGCGCCCAAAACCGCTCCGTCCGCTCCGGCCGGTTCGTCACCGTTGGCACTCGCCGGCTCCGGCTGCTAACTTGGCAGTCGCACCCAGCGAGTGCCAACGACGCCAAGGAGACGCTCCATGAAGTTGAACCCCCTCGACGACCGCATCGTGGTCCGGCCGAACGAGTCAGAGGAGACGACGGCCTCGGGCCTCGTCATCCCCGACACCGCCAAGGAGAAGCCCCAGCAGGGCGAGGTCCTGGCCGCCGGACCCGGCCGGCGCGCGGAGAACACGGGCGAGCTCGTCCCGCTCGACGTCAAGGTCGGCGACACCGTCGTGTACTCGAAGTACGGCGGCACCGAGATCACCATCGACGGCGAGGACCTCTTGATCCTCACGGGCCGCGACGTGCTGGCCACCGTCACCAAGTAGCACCACACAGGACTCGATCCGGGCGGGGCTGCCGCAGGCGGCCCCGCCGGCTCACGTAGGAGGACATATGCCAAAGCTGATGAAGTTCGACGAGTCCGCGCGCCGCGGACTCGAGGCGGGCGTGAACAAGCTCGCCGACACCGTCAAGGTCACGCTCGGCCCGAAGGGCCGCAACGTCGTCATCGAGAAGAAGTTCGGAGCGCCGACGATCACCAACGACGGCGTGTCCATCGCCAAGGAGATCGAGCTCGACGACCCGTTCGAGAACATGGGCGCCCAGCTCGTGAAGGAGGTGGCGACCAAGACCAACGACGTCGCCGGCGACGGCACGACGACCGCAACGGTGCTCGCCCAGGCGCTCATCAAAGAGGGGCTCCGCAACGTGGCGGCGGGTGCGAGCCCGACCGGCCTCAAGCGCGGGGTGGACCAGGCGGTCGCCACGGTCGTCGACGCGATCGCCAAGCAGTCCAAGGAGGTCTTCGACCGCACCGAGATCGCCCAGGTGGCGTCCATCTCGGCGGCCGACGCCGTGATCGGCGACGTGATCGCCGAGGCGATCGACAAGGTCGGCAAGGACGGGACCGTGACGGTCGAGGAGTCCAACACCTTCGGCATCGAGCTCGAGCTCACCGAGGGCATGCAGTTCGACAAGGGCTACCTGTCGCCGTACTTCGTGACGGACCCCGAGCGCCAGGAGGCCGTCCTCGACGACGCCTACCTCCTGTTCGTGAACTCGAAGATCTCCGCGGTCCACGACCTGCTGCCGGTGCTCGAGAAGGTCATGCAGACGGGACGCCCCCTGCTCATCGTGGCCGAGGACGTCGACGGGGAGGCGCTTGCCACGCTCGTCGTGAACAAGATCCGCGGCACGTTCACCTCGGTGGCCGTCAAAGCGCCTGGGTTCGGCGACCGCCGCAAGGCGATGCTCCAAGACATGGCGATCCTCACAGGCGCGACGGTGGTCTCCGAGGAGATCGGGCTCAAGCTCGAGTCCGCGACGCTCGACCTGATCGGCAGGGCGCGCCGCGTGATCGTCACCAAGGACGACACGACGATCGTGGATGGCCAGGGCGAAGAGCACGAGGTGAAGGGCCGGATCGCCCAGATCAAGCGGGAGATCGAGGAGACCGAGTCGGACTGGGACCGCGAGAAGCTCCAGGAGCGGCTGGCCAAGCTCGCCGGCGGCATCGCCGTCGTCAAGGTGGGTGCGGCGACCGAGGTCGAGCTCAAGGAGAAGAAGCACCGCATCGAGGACGCGCTCAGCGCCACGCGGGCCGCCATCGACGAGGGTGTCGTCGCCGGTGGCGGCACGGCGCTCGTGCGGTGCCGCGCGGACGTCTTCGCGCTGATCGAGACGCTGCACGGCGACGAGGAGACCGGCGCGCGCATCGTGGCGCACGCCCTCGAGGCGCCGCTGCGGCACATCGCGAACAACGCGGGGCTCGAGGGTGCCGTCATGGTCGAGAGCGTCGAGGCGGCGAAGGGCAACGTCGGGCTCAACGCCCTCACGGGCAAGCTCGAGGACCTCGTCAAGATCGGCGTCATCGACCCGGCCAAGGTGACCCGCTCGGCGCTGCAGAACGCCGCGTCCATCGCGGGGCTCCTGCTCACCACCGAGGTGCTCGTGACCGACAAGCCCGAGAAGGGCGACGCCGGCGCTGCTGCCGCGGCGATGGGCGGCATGGGCGGCATGGGTGGCATGGGTGGCATGGGCGGGATGATGTAGGTCACGCCACCTGCGTGGTGTTGTCGGAGGGCCGGGCCGTTGCCCGGCCCTCCGTCGTTGGTGCCGTCGCTACGCTCGCGGCGGTGCCGTCGAGCGACGAAGCTGGCACCGGGGGAGCACAGCGGATCCCGCGGCCGCCGGACGCCGCTGCGGGGCGTCCCGCTCCCTGGGCGGTGCTGCCCGCCTCACGGCGTCGCGGGATCGGCCTTGACGCGCTCCGCGTCGCGTTGGCGACCGCGGGCCGATCGCTCGACGTCGCGGCCCCGGACCCCGTCGAGGAGCTCACGGGTCTCGACGCCGACGCGTCGGCCGGCCTGCGCGACAGCGCGGTGCTCGTCGCTGCGTTCGAGGAGGACGGCGAGGCCCGCGTCGTGCTGACCCGTCGGGCGGGCACGCTGCGCCGCCACCGCGGCGAGGTCGCCTTCCCCGGGGGGCGCCTCGAGCCCGGCGAGGCCCCGCTCGCCGCCGCGCTGCGCGAGGCGGACGAAGAGGTCGGGCTCCGTCCGTCGCTCGTCGACCCCGTCGGCTGGCTGCGCCCCATCGTCACCTTCGCGTCCGGGTCGATCATCCGACCCTTCGTCGGCACGCTCGGGGCGCGGCCCGTGCTCCTCGCGCAGCCCGGAGAGGTCGACCGCTGCTTCGACGTGGCGCTCGCGGACCTGCTCGCCGACGGCGTCTTCCACGAGGAGCGCTGGCGGCGCCCCTCGCCTCGGTCCCGCAGTGCCGACGGGACGTTCCCCATCTACTTCTTCGAGGTGGCGGACGAGACGGTGTGGGGCGCGACGGCGCGCATCCTCACCGAGCTGTGCACTCTCGCGGTCGGGCTCGCGCCGCACTAGCGACGGATTCGCAACCACCGCACGGGTAGAATCGGGGATCGCCGGGGTCGGTCTGGCGTTGGACTGCGAACCGGAGGGCGCCGTGGCAGAGGTCGAGATCGGGATCTACAAGTCGGGCCGCCAGGCCTACGGCTTCGACGACATCGCGATCGTTCCGAGCCGCCGCACGAGGGACCCCGAGGACGTCGACATCTCCTGGCAGCTCGATGCCTTCTCCTTCGAGCTGCCGCTCCTCGGCGCGGCGATGGACGGGGTGATCAGCCCTGCCACCGCGATCGAGCTCGGGCGGCTCGGCGGGGCCGGCGTCCTCAACCTCGAGGGGCTCTGGACGCGCTACGAGGACCCCACCGCGCTCTTCGACGAGATCCGCGAGCTGGACGACGACAAGGCGACCGCGCGGATGCAGCAGATGTACCTCGAGCCGGTCCGCCCCGAGCTCGTGACCCAGCGGATCCAGGAGATCCGCGCGGCAGGCGTCGTCGCCATCGCCTCGCTCACCCCGCAGCGCACCGCGCAGCTCGCCGCGGCCTGCGCCGAGGCAGAGCTCGACGTCCTCGTGATCCAGGGCACGGTCGTCTCCGCAGAGCACGTCTCGAAGACCGTCGAGCCGCTGAACCTCAAGCGGTTCATCCGCGAGTTCGAGATCCCGACGATCGTGGGCGGCTGCGCGAGCTACCAAGCAGCGCTCCACCTCATGCGAACCGGCGCGGTCGGCGTGCTCGTGGGGGTCGGACCGGGCAACGCGTGCACCACGCGCGGCGTCCTCGGGATCGGCGTGCCGCAGGCGACCGCGATCGCCGACGTCGCCGGCGCCCGCATGCGACACCTCGACGAGACCGGCGTGTACGTGCACGTGATCGCCGACGGCGGCATGTCGAAGGGCGGGGACATCGCCAAGGCCATCGCCTGCGGCGCCGACGCGGTCATGCTCGGCTCCCCGCTCTCGTCGGCCTTCGAGGCCCCGGCGCGCGGCTACCACTGGGGCATGGCGACGTTCCACCCGACGCTGCCGCGCGGGGCGCGCGTGCGCACCGAGGTCCGCGGCACCCTGCGCGAGATCCTGCTCGGTCCCGCCCACGAGAACGACGGCCGGATGAACCTCTTCGGCGCGCTGCGCACGGCGATGGCGACGTGCGGCTACGAGACGCTCAAGGAGTTCCAGAAGGCCGAGGTCATGATCGCGCCCAGCCTCCAGACCGAGGGCAAGCAGCTGCAGCGCCAGCAGGGCGTCGGCATGGGCCATTGAGCGACCAGGCGACCGTCCTCGTCGTCGACTTCGGCGCCCAGTACGCACAGCTCATCGCACGACGGGTGAGAGAGGCGCACGTCTACTCCGAGATCGTCCCGCACACCATCACCGCCTCAGAGGTCGCCGCTCGGGGGCCCGCCGCGCTCATCCTCTCGGGCGGCCCTGCGAGCGTGCACGAGCCCGGGGCGCCCACGCTCGACCGCGACATCTACGAGCTCGGGATACCCACGCTGGGCATCTGCTACGGCGCACAGCTGCTCGCACAGGACCTCGGTGGCCGGGTCGAGACGTCCGACGCGGGGGAGTACGGGCGCACCGAGCTCGTCCGGCACGGCGCCACCTCGCTCCTCGACGAGTTCCCCGAGCGCTCCGTGGTCTGGATGAGCCACGGCGTCTCGGTGACCAAGGCGCCCGAGGGCTTCGTCGTCACGGCCGCGACCGCCGCGGTGCCGGTCGCCGTCATGGAGGACCCAGCACGGCGCTGCTACGGCGTCCAGTTCCACCCAGAGGTCGCCCACAGCGAGTTCGGCCAGCCGCTGCTCCGCAGGTTCTTGCACCACGTCTGCGAGATCGCGCCCACCTGGACCAACGTCTCGATCATCGAGGACCAGGTGGCCCGCATCCGCGCCCAGGTGGGCGGCCACCGGGTGCTCTGCGCGCTGTCGGGCGGCGTCGACTCCGCCGTCGCCGCCGCGCTCGTGCACAAGGCCGTCGCCGACCAGCTCGTGTGCGTCTACGTGGACACGGGCCTCATGCGCGCGGGGGAGAGCGAGCAGGTCGAGGACACGTTCCGGCGCCAGTTCCACGTCGAGCTCGTCCACGTGAAGGCCGCCGACCGCTTCTTCGATGCGCTGCGCGGCGTGGAGGACCCCGAGGTCAAGCGCAAGCGGATCGGCGAGCTGTTCATCCGGGTGTTCGAGGAGGTCGCCCGCGACCTCGGGGCCGGCGGCGACGGTGACGTCGCGCCGCAGTTCCTCGTGCAGGGCACCTTGTACCCCGACGTGATCGAGTCGGGCAACGAGCACGCGGCCAACATCAAGAGCCACCACAACGTCGGCGGGCTCCCCGACGACCTCGCGTTCGAGCTCGTCGAGCCGCTGCGAGGTCTGTTCAAGGACGAGGTCCGCGCCGTCGGTGCCGAGCTCGGGCTCCCCGAGGAGATCGTCTGGCGCCAGCCGTTCCCAGGGCCCGGCCTCGCGGTGCGCATCGTCGGCGAGGTGACCCGAGAGCGCGTGGACGTGCTGCGCGCCGCCGACGAGGTCGTGGTCGACGAGCTGCGCCGCGCCGGGCTGCTGCGCGAGCTGTGGCAGGGCTTCGCGGTGCTGCCAGCCGTGAAGACGGTGGGGGTGATGGGGGACGGCCGCACCTACGCCTACCCGATCGTGATCCGCGCGGTCACGAGCGATGACGCGATGACGGCGGACTGGGCGCGGCTCGACTACGACCTCGTGGAGCGGATCGCCAACCGGCTCATCAGCGAGGTGGACGGCGTCAACCGCGTTGCCCTCGACGTCACGTCGAAGCCTCCTGGCACCATCGAGTGGGAGTGACCGGACCGGATCTCGGCACCTGGCCGCCCAGCGCACCCGCGCGCCGCGCCGCTGACCCCGACGCCCTCGTCGCCGACCTGACCGGGCCCCAGCGCGCCGCCGTCGAGCACCGCGGCGGGCCGCTCCTCGTCGTCGCCGGGGCGGGCTCGGGCAAGACGCGGGTCCTCACGCGCCGGATCGCGCACCTCCTCGCGACGGGCGACGCCACGCCGTTCTCGATCCTCGCGATCACCTTCACCAACAAGGCCGCCGACGAGATGCGCGCGCGCGTCACCGAGCTCGTGGGGCCCGGCGCAGAGCGCATGTGGGTGCTCACGTTCCACGCGGCGTGCCTGCGCATGCTGCGGGCGAACGCGGTGCGGCTCGGCTACCAGCCGGGCTTCACGGTGTACGACGACACCGACACGCGCAACGTGCTCACGCTCCTCATGGTCGACGAGGGGCTCGACCTGCGGCGCCTGCCGCCGCGCGCCGTGCAGGCTGCCATCTCGGGGGCCAAGTCCCAGCTCCAGGACGCCGCGGCGTTCGCGGCCGACGGCTTCGGCACGGCAGACCCCTACCGCGCACGGATCGCGGTGCTGTTCGCCCGCTACGAGGAGCGCTTGCGAGCGGCCAACGCGATGGACTTCGACGACCTGCTCGCCAACACCGTGCGGCTCTTCCGGACGAGCCCCGACGTGCTCGAGCACTACCGGAAGCGCTTTCGCCACGTGCTCGTCGACGAGTACCAGGACACCAACCTCGCCCAGGACGAGATCGTCCGCCTGCTGTCCGCAGAGCACCGCAACGTCGCGGTGGTCGGCGACGCCGACCAGTCCATCTACCGGTTCCGCGCCGCGGACGTGCGGAACATCCTCGAGTTCGAGGCGCACTTCCCCGACACCGCGGTCGTCCTGCTGGAGCAGAACTTTCGCAGCACCCAGACCATCCTCGACGCGGCGAACGCGATCATCGCGAACAACCCGGCGACGCACCGAAAGCACCTCTTCACCGAAGGGGACCAGGGCAAGCGCATCACTCGCTACCGCGCGACCGACGAGCACGACGAGGCCGCGTGGATCGCCATGGCCATCCGCCGCCTGCGGCACGAGGCCGGCGTGTCGTGGGGCGGTGTGGCGATCTTCTACCGGACCAACGCGCAGTCCCGCGTGCTCGAGGACGAGCTCGTGCGAGCAGAGATCCCCTACAAGGTCGTCGGCGGGACGCGCTTCTACGACCGTCGCGAGGTGAAGGACGTGCTCGCCTACCTCCGACTGTGCGCCAACCCGCTCGACGAGGTGGCCGCGCGCCGCGTGGTCAACGTGCCGAAGCGGGGCATCGGCGCCACCTCGGTGACGCGGCTCGGCGCCTACGCCGCCGAGCGCGGCATCAGCTTCGCCGAGGCGATCCGCCAGGCCGAGGACGCGGGGCTCACGGGCAAGGCGCTGCGCGGCGCACACGAGCTGGGCGAGCTGCTCGAGACGCTGCTCTCGATGCGCGACGACGTCGGTGCGGGCCAGCTCGTCGAGGAGGTCGTCGAGCGCACGGGCTACGGGGCGCTGCTCGACGCGGAGGGCACCGACGAGGCGTGGTCACGGCGCGAGAACCTCGCCGAGCTCGCCGGCGCCGCCGCCGAGTACGAGTCGCTCGAAGGGTTCTTGGAGCGCATGGCGCTCGTCGCGGACAGCGACGACCTCGATCTCACCGGGGGTCGCGTCTCGCTCATGACGCTCCACGTCGCCAAGGGGCTCGAGTTCGACGCGGTGTTCCTCACCGGGATGGAAGAGGGCGTCTTCCCCCACCTGCGCAGCCTGCAGGACCCCTTCGCGCTCGAAGAGGAGCGACGGCTGTGCTACGTGGGCATCACCAGGGCGCGCCGCCATCTCGCCGTGACCCACGCCTGGACGAGGAGCCTGTTCGGCTCGACGACGCACGGCATCCCCTCACGGTTCCTCGCCGAGCTGCCCGAGGGCCTCCTCGACGACGTTGCGCCCCCCGTGTGGATGGCGGCCCGGGGCGCGCCCGGGCGGCGCGAGCCCCCCGACCCCGACGGGGGCACGACGTTCGGCACCGGCGCGCCGCCGCTGCGCCGCGCGGCGTCCACCGGAGCCGAGCTGCTGGGGCTCGCGCCGGGCGACGAGGTCGTCCACGAGCGATGGGGGACCGGCACCGTCGTCGCGGTCGAGGGCACGGGCGCCCAGATGCGCGGGAAGGTGCGCTTCGAGACGGTCGGCGAGAAGCAGCTGCTCTTCTCGATGGCGCCGCTGCGTCGCGGCGAGGCGTGACCTGACCCAGGGTCACCCGGCGAGCACCGCGAAGATGCGGTGGTCCGGGCGTTGATGCGACGCGGGAGACGCCGCATCCATTGGTGACGTGGCCCGAACCGAGGCGGACGCCTTGCTCGAGGCCACGCGCGACCCAACCGTGACGCAACCTCCGCGCGACGCCCCGGATACTTCTGTGACGATCGTGCCGAGCATCGGCGTGGCGTGGGACGACCTCGAGGTGCCTCGCATGCCGGCGATGGCGCGCGGACGCCGCGGGACGTAGAGTCGCGGCGCGGTCAACGACCGCTCGCACTTGGAGGAGGGGTCCATGAGTTCTCGTCGAGTTCTTCGCGCCGCCGCCGTCACCGCTGCGCTGTGCACGAGCGCGGCGCTCGCGCTGCCTGCCGCAGCCCTTGCGGCGCCGCGCGTCGCGCCGGCACCGCACGCCGGCACGTACATGCTCTTCCTCAAGTCGCCAAGCCGCTCGATCGCAACACGCGCGGACCGTGCCAAGGTGCGCGCGGCGCAGTCGACGATCGCCTCGAGGCTCGCGAGGATGGGCGTGCACGTGTCAGCCCGCTCGCTCGTGCCGGACACGCTCACTGCAAAGCTGACCTCCTCGCAGGTCGCCAGGGTTCGCGGCATCCGCGGCGTCACCCACGTGCTCGCGAACACCATCGTCCCGATGCCGACGCAGGCCAAGTCCACGATTCGACGGCACAGGAGCGCCAGCTCGACCTCGCACGGGATCTTCAGCAACGGCGCCAACGCGGTGTGCGGCACGGCCGCCCATCCCCAGCTGAATCCCGAGGCCCTCAACAACATCGACGCAGAGCCCGCGATCAATGCAGGCTTCGACGGCGCCGGGATCAGGGTCGCCTTCCTCGCAGACGGCGTCGACACCACCAACCCGGACTTCCAGCGCAACGCGGCGTTCGCGACGCCGAGCTCGCCGACCGGCAGCCCGGTCGTCAACACCGTCGACTTCTCCGGGGACGGCCCCACCGCGCCGACCTCGGGCGGGGAGGCGTTCCTCGACGCGAGCTCCATCGGCGCCCAGGGCAACACCGTCTATGACCTGTCGAACTACGTGAACGCGGCGCACCCTTTGCCGGTCGGTTGCGACATCCGCATCCAAGGCGACGCGCCCGGTGCCAACGTCACCTCGCTCCGGGTCTTCTCGTCCTTTACGCCCTCGTACAACACGAACTTCGTCTCGGCGATCAACTACGCCGTCGCCTCCGGTGAGAAGGTGATCAACGAGTCGTTCGGCTCCAACCCCTTCCCGGACACCTCGCTCGACGCGATCCGGCTGGCCAATGACGCGGCCGTCGCCGCAGGTGTGACGGTCGTCGTCAGCTCCGGCGATGCTGGGATCACCAGCACGATCGGCTCGCCGTCCTCAGACCCCAACGTGATCTCGGTCGGGGCGACGACGACGTTCCGCGCGTACCAGCAGGACGCCTACGGCGGCATCAACGTGCCGGGCGTCGGCAACGGCCGGGTGGACGACAACAACATCTCCTCGCTCTCCTCGGGCGGCTTCGCCCAGGACGGCAAGACCGTCGACCTCGTCGCCCCCGGCGACCTCAACTGGGCCCTGTGCACGGCCTCGCCGAACTTTGCGGACTGCTCCTCGAACCTGGAGCTCACCGGCGGCACCAGCGAGTCGGCCCCGCTCACCTCCGGCGCCGCCGCGGACGTCATCCAGGCCTACGCCAGCACGCACGGCGGCGCCTTCCCCTCGCCCGCGCTCGTGAAGCACATCCTTACGAGCTCCGCAGACGACATCTCCGCGCCCGCCGAGCAGCAGGGCGCCGGCATCCTCGACGTGAGCGCGGCGGTCAGCCTCGCGCGGTCGATCCCCGGCACGACGGTGCATCACCCGAACGGCGGGCTGCTCGCCAGCACCTCGCAGCTCGACCTGTCGGGCCAGCCCCACACGACGGCCTCTGGGACCGTCTCGATCACGAACACCGACTCGAGCCCACGGCTCGTCGTGCCCCACGCACGCCAGCTCGTGCAGCGCGGCGCGACGACCGGGTCCGTGACGCTCGACCCGACGGCGACGACGACCCAGCCGCACTTCCCCATCTGGTCCGGGATCCAGGAGATCTACCAGACCTCCACGTTCAAGGTGCCCGCCGGGATGGATCGGCTGAAGTTCGACGCCGCGTACACCTACACGGGGCAGAACTCGCTCCTGCACGTGGCGCTCTTCAATCCCGACGGTGTCTACGAGGGCTACTCGCTTCCCCAGGGGCTCGCTGGCTTCGCCGACGTGCAGGTCGCGAACCCCGAGCGCGGCAGGTGGACCGCAGTGTTCTTCACCGAGTGGGAAGGCGGCGGCCAGACCGGCGTTGGCACGTCGGGGCTGGTGCCGTACACGGCCAGCTTCTGGCAGTACCACAACGTGTGGGACGCCGATCCCGGCATCCTCTTCATCCCGCCGGGCGCCACGAGGAACGTCACGGTGCAGCTCCCCACGGGCAATAACCCCGGTGATGCCGCTGCGTCGCTGGTGCTCGGCGGCGGAATGAGCATCCCGATCACGCTGCGCACGTTCGTCCCGGTCAGCGCGACGACGGGTGGCACGTTCTCGGGCGTGCTCACCGGCGGCAACGGCCGAAGCGCCGGTGTGGGTCAGATGAACACGTACCAGTTCAAGGTGCCGTCAGGTAAGTCGGACCTCGACGCGAGCATCGCAATGAGCTCGAACCCCCCGGGTGGCGTCCTGCCTGCCGACCAGTTCGTCGGCTTCCTGATCGATCCGAACGGCCAGATCGCGGCCATGGACTCGAACTACACGGACGGCACCGGAGGCGAAGAGTTCAATCCTTACCTCCAGCTGTACGCGGTGCGACCCGCGTCGGGCACGTGGTCCCTCGTCGTGCAGTGGATGCAGCCGACCACCGGGGTCTCGACCTCCGTGCCGTTCACCGGCGCGGTCCGATTCAACCTGGTGTCGGCCGCGAGCACGTTGCCCGACTCGGCGTCATCGACCGTGTCGACGTCGGGTGGCGGGACGTACTCGGTCACAGTCAACAACACCGGGCTCGCGCCGATGACCCTCACGACCGACGCGAGGCTCCCCACGAGCCAGGTGTTCGCACTGGCCGACTACTTCGGCTCACCGGCCACCCAGCCGCTCCCAGGGGCGAGCAACTCGTACTACGTGCCGACGCAGACGTCGTCGCTGGGCGTGGCGATGACGTCGTCGGTCCCCGCGTCGTTCGACGTCTCGACGTACACCGGCGACCCGGACATCTCGCCGCAGACCGGCGGGCCGTTCGTGACGTCGACAGGACCGGGTACGTCGTCGTCGATCACGTATACGCCACCGACGGGGGTCGCACCTGGACTGTGGTTCAACGGTGACGCCGAGCTCGGCCCGTTCTCGGGTCCTGAGCCCTCAGGCACGGAGACGACGACCGCCACGGCCACCGCGCTCGCGTTCGACACGTCCGTGTCGTCGTCTTCCGGCGACGTCGTCCAGCTCCTCACCACGGGTGCGGGCGGCTTCAGCCCGGCGCCCATCGAGCCGGGCCAGACGGCCGTGATCACCGTCGCCATCAACCCGACCGCCGTGGTCGGCTCGACGGTGTCCGGGACGCTGTACGTCAACGGCTTCACGTGGGGCAACCTCCTCCCGACGCTCGCGGGGTACCCGCCACTGTTCACCGGCCAGCTCGCCGCCATCCCCTACGAGTACACCGTCGGGTCGTAGCGAGACGACGTCGTGCCGGTCCGTCCTCGGGCCGGCACGACGTCGACGGTGGACCGCGGGCTCTCGCCGAGGGCGAGGCAGCCGGACGCGCCACCGTTCCGTCCGGCCTGGTCAGGACCGCGAAGACTCCGTGACCACCTGCGCGAGCGAGCGTCGGCTCGCCGCTTAGATTCGGGCGGCGGCCACGAGGCTGCACCTCCCGAGGACCCACCATGCGCGCTCGCCCCCTGGCTCGTCTCGCCGCCGCCGGCGTCGCCGCGACCGCTGTCGTCGGCTTCGCCGTGCCCGCCGCAGCGTCCTCTGCGCCGCCCGTCCGGTCGACCGTGATCGTCCTGCTGCGCGCGTACGGCTCGCCACGGGCGTCGACCTCGCGGGCGCTCGCCCTGGCGGACCAGGCGACCGTCGCCACAACGGCCGCGGACCTCGGCGCCACCGTGCTCGCGAGGACGACCGTGCCCGCGGCCCTCACGCTGCGCGTGACGCCGGCGCAGGCGGACGCCCTCGCCCGGGACCCCCTCGTCGCCCGGGTGCTCCCGAACACGCTGATCCCCGGCCCCGCGGCGCCCGGGCTGGCGGTGCCACTCGGCGCGTCCCGGACGCCCGCTCGCCCCCCGACGGCGCCCCCAGGGGCCTGCGGGACCGCCCGGCACCCCCAGCTCGACCCCGAGGCGCTCACCGCCATCCACGACGCGCCCGGCGCGACGCTCGGCTTCACGGGCAAGGGCGTGACGGTGGCGTTCCTCGCCGACGGCCTGCAGATCGCGAGCTCGGACTTCAAGCGCAACGCCCAGTTCGCGTCGCCGGGCTCGCCGAGGGGCAGCGCGGTGATCTCGCAGTACCGGGACTTCTCGGGCGACGGCACCGCCGCGCGGACCGGCGGGGGAGAGGCGTTCCTCGACGCGAGCTCGATCGCCGCGCAGGGCAACGTCGTCTACGACCTGTCGCGCTTCGTGGACCCGTCGCACCCGCTGCCCAGAGGGTGCGACGCGAGGATCGTCGGCGCAGCCCCCGGCGCGTCGGTCGAGGCGCTCAAGATCTTCTCGAGCCGCGACACGACGACGAGCTCGGGATTCATCCAGGCCATTGACTACGCCGTCGCCCACAGGGTCAGCGTGATCAATGAGTCCTTCGGCGGCAACGGCTTCCCGGACACCTCGGCGGACGTCGTTCGCGCCGCGGACGAGGCGGCGGTTGCCGCCGGCGTCACGGTGGTCGTGAGCTCGGGCGACGCGGGCATCTCGAGCACCATCGGCTCGCCGTCGACGGACCCCGAGGTCCTCTCCGTCGGCGCCTCGACGACGTTCCGCGCCTACCAGCAGGACAGCTTCGGCGGCATCAACCTGCCTGGCGAGCGCGATCGGTTCATCGACGACAACATCTCGTCGCTCTCCTCGGGCGGCTTCGCCCAGGACGGCAAGACCGTCGACCTCGTCGCGCCCGGCGACCTCAACTGGACGCTGTGCTCGGCCGCACGGGCCTACACCGACTGCGCCGGCCAGCAGCTCCAGCTGTCCGGCGGGACGAGCGAGTCGTCCCCCCTCACCGCGGGCGCCGCGGCCGACGTGATCGAGGCGTACCGCGCCTCGCACAGAGGGACGAGCCCGGCACCCGCCCTCGTCAGCGAGATCCTGACGAGCACCGCGACCGACCTCGCCGCGCCCGCGACCCAGCAGGGGGCCGGACTCCTGGACGTGGCCGCCGCCGTGCGGCTCGCCCTCTCACTGCCGGGCACGACGCGCGCCGCGCGCCCCGGCGGCGTGCTCGCCGGGGCAACCGAGGTGAACCTCGCGGGCGCGCCGTCCAGCTCGGTCAGCAAGTCGATCACCCTCACCAACACCTCGATGCACGCCGTGCGCGTCGACGCCTCCACCCGTGCGCTCGTGCCCGTGCACGTGACCAGCGGCGCGATCCTCCTCGACCCCCGCGCGAGCTCGCACCAGCGGAGGTTCCGCGTGTGGACCGGCGCCGAGGAGGTCTATCGCGTCGTGCGGCTCCACGTCGGCGCGCACGTGGGCCGGATCCAGCTGCAGGCCGCCTACCGCGACAACGACGCGACCTCGCTCCTGCACGTCGCGCTCTTCTCGCCCGTCGGTGCCCTCGCCGGCTACTCCAACCCCCAGGGCCGGGGCGACTACGCCGACGTCGAGGAGAGCCGCCCCGCGCAGGGCACCTGGACGGCGGCGTTCTTCACGCTGTGGGACGGCTACCAGCCGGGGATGACGGGCACGTCGGGGCGCATCCCGTACGCGCTCACCGAGCTGCGCTTCGCGCCGGCCGGCACGATCGCCCCGCCCTCGGTCACGCTCGCCGCCGGGGCGTCGCGGACCGTCACGTTCCACGACACGCTGCCCGCGGCGCCCGGCGACACGGACGCGTCGATCGTGCTGCGCGAGGGGACGGGTGCGTCGGCGGCGGTCACGTCGATCCCCACCACGCTGCGCACGTTCGTCCCGACCGGAGCGGGCGGCGGCCACTTCGCGGGCACGCTCTCGGGCGGGAACGGCCGCGGTGGCGCCCCGGGCCAGACGAACACGTACGTGTTCACCGTCCCGTCGGGCAAGCGCGACCTCGACGTCGGCGTCTCGATGTCGTCCAACCCTGCGGCGGCCCCTCTGCCCGCGGACCAGCTCATCGGGATGCTCGTCGATCCTTGGGGCAACGTCGTGGCCTACGACACCAACTTCACGGTCGCAACGAGTGGCGAGGTCGAGACGCGCTTCGTCGACCTCTACGCCGCGGACCCCGCGGCGGGGACCTGGGAGCTGGTCTTGGAGTGGGTCCAGCCGGGGACCGGGGTGCGCACGGCGATCCCGTTCACGGGCTCGGTCGAGTTCGACCAGGTCTCGGTCTCGAGCGCCCTGCCTGACGCCGCGTCGGCCCACGTGCCGACCGCGGGGGACAGCTACACCGTGACGGTCCACAACACGGGCGTCGCCCCGATGATCGTCTCGCCCGACGCGAGGCTCACGACCTCCGTGGCGCTGCCGCTCCCCGACCTGCAGGGCGTCTCGGCCACCCAGCCGCTCGGGGGCTCGGGCAACGAGTACTACGTGCCCACAGAGACCTCGTCGGTCAGCTTCGACGAGGTCTCGACGGTGCCGGCGACCTTCGACGCCTCGTTCGCCCCCGGCGACCCCGACCTCGCCCCGACCGTCGCGGCCCCCGGGGTGACCGAGTCGTGGACCCCGACCGCCAGCACGCTGCACTACGCGCCGCCCGGCGGGGTGAGCGCCGGGCTGTGGGACGTGGTCCAGGCAGAGGTCGGGCCCTACCCGTCACGCGGGGAGCCGTCGGGGTCCGAGACCACGACGGCCACGGCCACGACGCTCGCCTTCGACCCGGCGGTCACCTCGTCCGTGCCCGACACGGTCCGGGCGATCGCGTCGGGCACCGAGTTCAACCCGGACTACGTCCCCGCCGGCGCGACGACGTCGATGACGATCACGATCACCCCGACGGCCTCGGTGGGGACGACCGTCACGGGCACCCTGTTCATCGACGGCCTCACGGAGGGCTCGCAGCTGACGGGCACGATCGGGCTCACGTCCCTCTTCACGAGCGACCTTGCCGCGATCCCCTACCAGTACACCGTCGGCCCGTAGCCGCCGACGCGGGCACAGCTAGCCGGGGAGCCGCCGCCAGATCGACTGGGGGAGGAGCGAGAGCACGCCGAAGACGTAGCGCAGCGCCGGCGGGCTCCACAGCACCGTCGCCTCGGACGAGAGCCCTGCGACGGCGACGTCCGCGACGGCGTCGACGTCGGTCGTGAACGGCGCCTCCTCGCGCCCCTCGGTCATCTTCGACCGGACGAACCCCGGGCGCAGGACCTGGAGGGTGACGCCGGTCCCGCGGAGCGACTCGGCCATGCCGACCGCGGTCGCGTCGAGGCCCGCCTTCGCGCCGCCGTAGAGGTAGTTGGACCTTCGCACCCGCACCCCGGCGACGGACGAGAGCACGAGGATCCGGCCCGTGCCCTGGGCGACGAGCCGACCGCGCAGCGCGCTGAGGGCGGCGACGGGCCACGCGAGGTTGGCGTTCACCACCTCGAGGGCGCGCGAGGGGTCGTCCTCGTCGAGCGCCTGGTCGCCGAGCGCGCCGACCGCGACGATGACGAGGTCGACGGGACCCCCCGCCGCCTCGAGGCAGGACGCGACGGTGTCGGCCGCGGTCTCGGGCGCCAGCGCGTCGAAGTGCACGGCCTCGACGTCGGTCGCGCCCGCCTCGGTGAGCTCGGCGGTCGCTTCGGCGAGCAGGGACGGGGACCGCCCCGCGAGCACGACGGTGCGCACGCGCTCCCGGCAGAGCCGCACGGCGATGGCGCGGGCGATGTCCGAGGTCCCGCCGAGCACGACGAGCCGCTGTGGGTGTCCGAAGGCGTCCTGCACTCCTGCTCCTCTGCTCAGCGGATCCCGAGTCGCCGCGCGAGGTCCGATCCCAGCACGCGCCGCGGGTCGAGTCGAGCGCGGACGGCCTCGAGCTCGGCGAGGCGCGGATACATCGCGGCGATCCGGCGCGGGTCGAGCCGCGCGTCCTTGGCGAGGTAGACCCGGCCGCCCGCGGCCTCGACGAGCTCGTCGAGCCGATCGAGGATGTCGGGCAGCTGGGGTGGCCCGACGGGCACGTCCAGGGCGAGCGTCCAGCCCTCGATCGGGAACGAGAGGGGACCGGGGTCGGCGGGGCCGAAGCGCTTGAGGACTCCGAGGAAGCTCGGCACGCCGCTCTTGGCCAGCAGCTCGACCGCCTGGCGGACCGTCTCGTGGGCCCCGTCGGGCACGGCGAGCTGGTACTGGACGACGCCGCGTGGCCCGTAGAGCAGGTTCCAGTCCGTCACGAAGTCGAGCGGGTGGAAGAACGCGCCGATCGACGCGAGCTCGCCCACCCGGTGCGACGGCGCCCTGCGGAACCACGCCTCGTTGAACGCGCGGATCGAGAGCTTGTTGAGCAGCCCGCCCGGCGCGGGCACCGGGACGCGCAGCCTCGAGGGCGACGGCGCGCGCAGCGGCGCGTCGCGCTCGGCGAGCGGGAGGTCGTCGCGCCGCGCGTGGTCCCCCCTCGTGAGCACGGCGCGCCCGAGACGGGCGCCCGTCGCCATGCAGTCGACCCAGGCGACCGAGTAGCGGTGGTCTTCGTCGCCCGTGGTCATCGCGGCCATCAGCTCGTCGAGGTCGCCGCAGCGGTCCGTGTCGACGGCGAGGCGGTCCGTCTCGATGGCGAGGAGCCGCAGCACGGCGGACGTCACGATGCCCGTGAGCCCCATCCCCCCCGCGGTCGCCCAGAACAGGTCGGGCTCGACGTCCGGGCCCACCGTCCTCGCCCCGGTCGGGGTGACGAGGCGCAGCGAGGCGACGTGCTCGCAGAACGCGCCGTCCCGGTGGTGGTTCTTGCCGTGGACGTCCGCGGCGATGGCCCCGCCGACGGTCACCTGCCGGGTCCCCGGGGTGACGGGGACGAACCAGCCCTGCGGCACCGAGGCGCCGAGGATCGCGTCGATGGAGGCGCCAGCGCCCACCGTCACGAGCCCCGTGGCGCCGTCGATCTCGCCGACCCCCCCGAGGCCCCGCCCGTCGATCACCGTCCCGCCGGCGGCTTGCGCGGCGTCGCCGTAGGAGCGCCCGAGCCCGCGCGCGATGACGGGTCCGGGCGCCTCGGCGAGGATCGTCGCAACGTCATCCTCGTTGGCAGGCGTGACCACCCGGGCGACGACCGGCTGGGTGCGGCCCCAGCCGCGGAGGGCGGTCACGCGTAGATCCCGACGGCCACGAGGACGGCCCAGCACACGCCGAGCAGCTGGACGACGTGGTCCTTCAGCACGAGGTCCTCGGGGGCGCCGCCACGACCCGCGTCGAGCTGCAAGAGGACGTAGAGGACGGCGAGCACGACCGGCACGACCGACAGCTGGATCCAGATCTGGTCGTGGTGCACGCTCAGGCCGGTGCTGTCGGCCACGAACGCCCACAGGCAGTACCCGGTGATCGTCACGGCGGCGCACATCGTGAGCGCAGCGTGGAGGAAACCCTCGGTGTACTCGTCGAGCACGGCGCGGTGCTCGCCGCGGTCCGTGCCGAGCTCGTGGAACTCCGCCACCCGCTTGCCGACGACGACGAAGAGGGCCCCGAAGGAGATGACGACGAGGAACCACGGCGACAGGGGCAGCGTCGTGGCGACGCCGCCGGCGATCGCACGCAGCACGAAGCCGGAGGTCACGAAGCCGAGCTCGATCACTGCGAGGCGCTTGCCGCCCATCGAGTAGCCGACGGACTCGGCCACGTAGAGCGCGACGACGACGCCGAGCTGCCAGCGCAGGGCGAAGGCGATCCCGAGACCGACCGCGAGGAGCGCGATGGAGGCCGTCATCGCCGCCGCGACGCTCACCGCGCCCTGGGCGATCGGCCGGGCGCGCTTGCCGGGGTGGAGCTGGTCCGCGGCGCGGTCGCGGACGTCGTTCAAGAGGTACGTGCCCGAGGAGGCCACGCAGAACGCGACGAACGCGACGGCGGTCTTGCCTGCGACCCCCGCGTGGAGGAACTTGCCCGCGGCGACGGGTGCGACCACGACGAGCAGGCTCTTGACCCACTGGCGCGGCCGCATCGCGACGAGGAGCCCCATCGCGGGGGACCGGCGCGCGGCGGGGACCGGCGGGACAAGGGGGTCGGCGGGGCGCTCCTCCACGATGTCGACGACGCTACCTGCACGTCCGCACGCGTCGAGGCCCTGACAGCGTGGGCGTATGCTCTGGCGCCGTGCACCGCCCCTACCGCGTCGTCGTCGCCAAACCGGGGCTCGACGGCCACGATCGCGGGGCCAAGGTCATCGCTCGCGCGCTGCGCGACGCGGGCTTCGAGGTGGTCTACACGGGACTGCACCAGACGCCAGAGCAGATCGTCGCTGCCGTGGTCCAAGAGGACGCGGACGCGCTCGGGCTCTCGATGCTGTCCGGCGCGCACCTCACGCTCGTGCCGCGGGTACTCGAGCAGCTCGCGAGCGCCGGCCGTGACGACGTCGTGGTGGTCGTCGGCGGCATCGTCCCCGACGCGGACGTCCCCGTCCTCGAGGCTGCCGGCGTCGCCCGTGTCTTCGGTCCGGGCTCTGCGCTGCACGAGATCGGCGAGTGGCTCGAATCGCGCCTCGACTCCCTCAACCCCGTGAGCACGTAGGAGCAACGTGGACCTGTTCGAGTACCAGGGCAAGCAGTACTTCGCGCGCTTCGGCATCCCGACGTCGCCCGGGGGGGTCGCCGAGACGGTCGACGAGGCCGTCGCAGCGGCCCAGGCCGCGGGATTCCCCTGCGTGATCAAGGCCCAGGTGAAGGTGGGCGGCCGCGGGAAGGCCGGTGGCATCAAGCTCGCCGCGACGCCCGAGGAGGCACGCGCGCACGCGGCGGCCATCCTCGGCATGGACATCAAGGGCCACGTCGTGCGCAGGGTCTGGGTCGAGCGCGCGAGCGACATCGCCGCCGAGTACTACGCGGGCTTCACCCTCGACCGCCCGAACAAGGTGCACCTCGGGATGCTGTCGGCGCAGGGCGGCGTCGAGATCGAGGACGTGGCCGCGACCAACCCCGACGCCATCGCACGGCTGTCCATCGATCCCGTGCGCGGCCTCGACCTCGAGACCGCGCGCCGATGGGTCGCCGAGGCCGAGCTCGACCCCGCCGTGCGGGAGGCCACCGCCGCGTTGCTCTGCGACCTGTACCGCTGCTACGACGAGGGGGACTGCGACCTCGCAGAGATCAACCCGCTCATCGTCACGACCGACGGACGGGTCCACGCCCTCGACGCGAAGGTGACCCTCGACGACAACGCGACGTTCCGCCACCCTGAGTGGGCGGAGTTCGCAGCGACCGAGACGGAGGACCCCCGCGAGCAGCTGGCCAAGCAGAAGGGGCTCACCTACATCGGGCTGGACGGCACCGTCGGGATCATCGCGAACGGCGCGGGGCTCGCGATGAGCACGCTCGACGTCGTCAACCAGGCGGGCGGGTCCGCGGCGAACTTCCTCGACATCGGGGGCGGGGCGAACGCTGACGTGATGTCGGCGGCCCTGGAGGTCATCAACACCGACCCGAAGGTCCGCTCGATCTTCGTCAACATCTTCGGCGGCATCACCCGGGTGGACGAGGTCGCCAAGGGCGTCCTCGCCGCGCTCGAGCGCGTCAAAATCGCCGCGCCCATCGTGCTGCGCCTTGACGGGACCAACGCCGAGGCCGGCCGCGCGCTGCTCGAGCCGCACCTCTCGGACCGGTTGATCGCCTCGCCCACGATGCTCGAGGCGGCCGAGCGGGCCGTGGCGCTGGCGGGGGGCTGACGTGGCGATCTTCGTCGACGAGTCGACACGGGTGATCGTCCAGGGGCTCACGGGGGGCCAGGGCCGGTTCCACGGCGTGCGCAACCGTGACTACGGCACCAAGATCGTAGGTGGGGTCACCCCGGGCAAAGGTGGTGAGGACGTGGAGGGGATCCCGGTCTTCGACACCGTCAAGGACGCCGTGGCCGCGACGGGCGCGACCGCCTCGTTCGTCTGCGTGCCCCCGCGGGCGGCCACCGCGGCGATCCTCGAGGCGGCCGAGGCAGGCATCGACTTCGTGGTCTGCATCACCGAGGGCATCCCGGCACACGACGAGGCGCGCTGCTACAACCAGCTCGTCGAGGGCTTCCCCGCGACGCGGCTCTTGGGGCCCAACTGCCCCGGCGTGATCAGCCCGGGCCGCTGCAACATCGGCATCACCTCGGGCGACATCGCGCTGCCGGGTGGGCCCGTCGGCATCGTGTCGCGCTCGGGCACCCTCACCTACCAGGCCCTCCACGAGCTCTCCGCCAAGGGCGTCGGCCAGACCACGTGCGTGGGAATCGGCGGCGACCCCGTGCCCGGCACCAACTTCATCGACTGCCTGGCGGCCTTCGAGGCCGACCCCGAGACCCGTGCGGTCATGATGATCGGGGAGATCGGCGGGTCCGAGGAGGAGCGCGCCGCCGGCTGGATTCGCGAGCACATGACCAAGCCGGTCGTCGCCTATGTCGCCGGCGTGACCGCGCCCCCCGGCCGCAAGATGGGCCACGCAGGTGCGATCATCTCAGGGTCGAAGGGCACCGCGCAGGCGAAGATGGAGGCGTTGGCCTCGGCGGGGGTCACCGTGGCGCGCAACCCCACCGAGGCGGGCGAGCGCATGGTCGACGTCGTCCGCAGCCTGTAGGCGGCATCCCGGTGGCCACGGCCGTGCTCGTCTCAGGTGAGGGGACGATCCTCGACGCCATCGCCGCGGCGACGGCCGTCGACGTGGTCGTCGCCGACCGGCCGTGCCGGGCCCTCGAGGTGGCCCGCCGCCGTGGGGTCGAGGGCGTGCTCGTCGACCGCGCGGCGCACGGTGGGTTCACCTCGCGGTTCGACCGAGCCGGCTACACCGCGGCGCTCACCGAGCTGCTCGCCGCGCGCCGTGCGGACCTCGTCTGCATGGCGGGGTTCGGCACGATCCTCGCGCCGTCGTTCTTCGACCACTTCGAGGGTCGGGTGCTCAACACGCACCCGTCGCTCCTACCGGCGTTCCGCGGCTGGCACGCGGTCCGCGACGCCCTTGCGGCCGGGGTTGCGACGACGGGGTGCACCGTGCACGTGGCGACCCGCGAGCTCGACGACGGTCCGATCCTGCGCCAAGAGTCCGTCGAGGTCCGTGACGACGACGACGAGACGTCGCTGCACGCGCGGATCAAGGCGGTCGAGCGGCGCCTCTATCCAGAGGTCATCGCCGAGGTGCGCGCCGCGATGGCCGCGGGCCACGGCCCCGCGTCGGTGGCCGACCGCACCGAGGTGGCCGGGCGATGAGGGCGCTCCTCAGCGTCTGGGACAAGCGGGGGCTCGTCGAGCTCGCGCGCGGCCTCGGGGGGCTCGACTGCGAGCTCGTCGCCTCGGGTGGCACGTCGGCCGCGCTCCGCGACGCCGGCATCCCCCACGTCGAGGTGGCCGAGCTGACCGGCTCGCCCGAGATGCTGTCGGGCAGGGTGAAGACCCTGCACCCCTCGATCCACGGGGGGATCCTGGCGGACCTCGACGACCCCGCCCACGTGGCGGACCTCGCCGCGGCGGGCATCACACCGATCGACCTCGTGGTCTGCAACCTGTACCCGTTCCGCGCCGACCCGTCCATCGGCCTCATCGACGTCGGCGGGCCGACGATGGTGCGCGCCGCCGCGAAGAACCACGCCCACGTCGGGATCGTCGTGGACCCCGATGACTACGACCTGGTGCTCAACGAGCTGCGCGCGTCCGGCCGGCTGGACGACGCCACTCGTGCGCGGCTCGCGCGCAAGGCGTTCGCGCACACCGCCGCCTACGACGCCGCCATCGTGGCGTGGTTCGACCGCGACGTCGTGCGCAGCGAGGGCCTGCCCGAGTCGCTCCACCTGACGCTCGAGCGCGCCGAGGCCCTCCGCTACGGCGAGAACCCCCACCAGCGCGGCGCGCGCTACCGGCTGGAGGGCGTGTCGTCGTGCTGGGACACCGCCCGTCAGCACGCCGGGGTCGCCCTCAGCTACCTCAACCTCTTCGACGCCGACGCGGCGTGGCGGCTCGCCCACGAGCTGCGCGATGACGCGGGCGCGCCCGCCGCCGTCCTCGTCAAGCACGCCAACGCCTGCGGGGCGGCCGTGGCGACCAGCGTCGCCGAGGCGTTCCGGCGCGCGCTCGCCTGCGACGAGCTGAGCGCGTTCGGCGGCGTCTTCGCGCTCGCCGGCGAGCTCGACGAGCCCGTGGCCGAAGCCATCGCCGCGGGCCCCCAGGCCGACGTCGTGATCGCCGCGGGGCTCACGGACGGCGCGCGCGAGCTGCTCGTCGCCCGGCGCAAGGCGACGCGCCTGCTCACCGCCGACGCACCCGGGCCACCGGTGCTCTCGGTGCGCACGATCGGCGACACGGTGCTGGTCCAGGATCCTGACGACTTCGTGCGCGCGCCCGCGAGCTGGGAGGTCGCCACGACGCGCGCGCCGACCCCCGACGAGCTCGGCGACCTCGTCATCGCCTGGCGGGTCTGCGGGCGCACGTCGTCGAATGCGATCGTGCTCGCGAACGACGGTGCGGCCGTGGGGATCGGGGCCGGCCAGCAGTCGCGCGTCGCGGCGGCCGAGCTCGCCGTGGCACGGGCCCGGGACCGCGCGAAGGGAGCGGTGGCGGCCTCCGACGCCTTCTTCCCGTTCGCCGACGGCCTCGAGGCGCTCGTCGACGCCGGCGTGACGGCCGTCGTCCAGCCCGGCGGCTCGATCCGTGACGCCGAGATCGTGGCCGCGGCGGACGCCGCGGGCCTCGCGATGCTGCTCACCGGCGAGCGGCACTTCCGCCACTAGGAGCGCGATGGCAGCGACGATCCTCGACGGCGAGCGGCTGGCAGGCCAGCTCAAGGCCGAGCTCACCGTGCGCGTGGCGAGCCTGGCCGCCGCCGGCAAGCGCGTCGGCCTCGGGACCATCCTCGTCGGCGACGACGTGCCGTCGGCGCGCTACGTCGCGCTCAAGCACGAGGACTGCGCCGAGGTGGGGATCGAGTCGCACCACGCCCACCTGCCCGCCGACGTGCCGCAGCGCGACGTGCTCGAGGCCGTGCGGGCGTTCAACGAGGACCCCGCCGTCGACGCCTTCCTCGTCCAGTTCCCGCTGCCGGGCGACCTCGACGAGGAGGAGGTCCTCTTCGCCGTCGACCCGGACAAGGACGTCGACGGGCTGCACCCGATCAACCTCGGCCGGCTCATGCTCGGCACGCCCGTCGTGCTCCCGTGCACGCCGTCCGGCATCGTCGAGCTCCTGGCCGCCCACGCCGTGCCCGTCGATGGGCGCCACGTCGTCGTCATCGGCCGGGGCCTCACCATCGGACGCCCGCTGTCGGTGTTGCTCTCGCTCAAGCGACCGGGCTGCAACGCCGCGGTGACGGTGGTGCACTCGGGGGTCGACGACCTCGACGAGATCGTGCGCACCGGCGACGTGGTGGTCGCCGCGGCGGGTCGCGCCGGGCTCGTGACTCCTGCCATGATTAAGCCCGGCGCGGCGGTCGTGGGCGCCGGCACCACCTGGGAGGGCCGACGAGTGCTGAGCGACGTGGTCGAAGAGGTCGCCGACGTTGCGGGGTGGGTCACGCCGCGCCTCGGCGGGGTCGGGCCCATGACGCGCGCGATGCTGCTCGCGAATGCCGTGACGGCCGCGGAGCGGCACCGATGAGCGCCCTGCACGAGGCCGAGCAGCGCCCCTGGGGCTCCTTCGAGGTCCTCGCCGACGCCGAGACGCACTCGAAGGTGAAGTACATGACGGTGCTCCCCGGGCGCCGGCTCAGCTACCAGTCCCACGCCCATCGCGCCGAGCACTGGGTCGTCGTCCAGGGCGCCGCGGAGGTCACGTTGGACGACGTCGTCCACCTCGTGGGCGTCGGCGAGTCGATCGACGTCCCGAAGGGCGCCAAGCACCGTTGCGCGAACCCCGGTGACGTGGACCTCGTCTTCGTCGAGGTCCAGCAGGGCGACTACTTCGGCGAGGACGACATCGTGCGGTACGAGGACGACTTCGGCCGACTCGGCTAGGTGCGCATCGATGCGCTGCTCGCGAGCGGCCCGACCACGTCGTTCGAGTTCTTCCCCCCGAAGGGCGACGCGGAGGCAGCGACCCTCGAGCGCGCGCTCGCCGAGCTGGCGCCGCTGAAGGCGAGCTTCGTCTCGGTCACCTACCGTGGCGGCGCCTCGTCGCGCGCGGCCACCTTCGCGCTCGTGCGCCGGCTGCACGAGGAGGGCGATGTCGAGCCGATGGCGCACTTGACGTGCGTGCACCACACGAGGGCCGAGCTCGTCGAGATCCTCTCGGACTACCGCGACGCGGGCATCGAGAACCTGATGCTGCTCGGCGGCGACGTCGACCCCGAGCACGGTGCCGTGGGCGAGCTGCGCCACGCGAGCCAGCTCGTCGAGCTCGCTCGCGGCGTCGGGCCGTTCTGCATCGGGGTCGCCGCGCACCCCGCCGGCCATCCCAGCTCGCCCGACCTCGCGACGGACCGCCGGTTCCTCGCTTCGAAGCTCGCGGCCGCCGACTTCGCCGCGACCCAGCTGTTCTTCGAGGTCGACGAGTGGCGCAGGCTCGTCGAGGCCCTCTCGGAACTCGGCGTCGACAAGCCCGTGCTGCCCGGCATCATGCCCGTGACGACGCTGCGGGCGATCACGACGATGCGCGACCTCGGCGGTGCGGTGCCTAGCTGGCTCGTCGAGCGGCTCGAGGCCGCGTCGTCGTCGGGGCCGGCTGCCGTGCGCGCCGCCGGCGTCGCCGCGGCCACCGAGCTGTGCGAGGGGTTGCTCGCCGCCGGCGCGCCGGGGCTGCACTTCTACACGCTCAACCGCTCCACCGCGACGCGCGAGATCGTCGCCCACCTTCGGGCGTGACCGGCTACTTCTTGGCGAGCAGCCGCCACTCGTGGACGAGTGCGGGCACGAACTTCGCCGCGTCGATCGTGCCCAGCCCCGTCGCGAGGTTGTAGGACGCGGTCGAGTTGAAGCCGGGCACCGTGACGGTCTTGCCGCCGGACTTGAACGCCACGGTGTTGTTCCCCGAGGTCACCGCGACGAGCCCGCTGTTCGCCACGTGCTGCAGCGCGTAGAGCGCAGGGTTGATCAGGCCGAGTCCTCGGCCCGCCTCCTGGTCGGCGAGCGCGATGATGGCCGCGAACAGCGGCGTCGCCTCGCTCGTGCCGCACAGCGTCTGCCACGGGTGCGTGGCCACGCCGACGTAGACGTCGACGAGCCCCGAGCACGACGCGCTCATCGAGATGTCGGGCACGGCGCGGTGCGCCCCCGCCGCGGCCTTGACGCCGCCCTGGTAGGACGGGCGCGCGAAGAACTCCGAGTGGCCCCCGCCGGTCGCCGAGGGGTACGGCGGGGTGCGCGCGTAGGTGTCGTTCCAGGCGCTTGGAGGGGCGAGCGGCTTGCCCTGGTTGCTGAGGTCGAGGTAGGTGCCCCCGACGGCGGTCACGAGGGGATCCGACGCCGGCCAGCTGGTCACCCGGAAGGGGAAGATCGTGGAGGCGTTCAGCTCGAAGTCCGTCGCGCCGAGGTCGCCCGAGCCGCCGAGGACCGTCACGCCGGCCTTCTGCGCCGCGACGAAGGCCGAGCGGAGTCCCATGAGCTGGGCCCTGGACGAGAAGGTCTGCTCGGTCGCGCCGAAGCTCTGGCTGATCACGGTGCCGAGGTGGTGCGAGATGACGTAGCGCTCCGAAGCGACGATGTCGGGGAACCCCGACGTGCCCTCGACCTCGTCGGTGGGGGTCTCCACGAGCAGGATCGAGGCCTTCGGCGCGAGGGCGTGTGACCACTCGACGTCGAGCGAGGTCTCGCTGGCCCAGCCGGCGCGGTCCTTGCCGGTGGACGTGTACGGCGGGATCGGGCCACGCGGGTGGATGATCCGGAAGGAGGGGGGTGCCGGGATCCCGAAGGCCTTGTCGAAGGCGCGCAGGTCCGCGGCGATCGTGGGCGAGCCGTAGGAGTCCACGATGACGATGGTCTGGTGCTGTCCCTCGATCCCCTTGGCGTAGAGGGGGGCCAGGTCGTAGGCGACTCGCAGCTGGGCCGGGTCGTAGCAGGCAGAGGCGCCACCACTCTGCGCCCGGCAGCCTGCGGTCGTCGGCGGGGAGTCCGCGGCGCCGAGCGACGTCACGACGGCCCCCGGGGTGCGGCTCACCCCGGACCGTGCGCCCCCTGGCAGCGTGGTCGCGAGAAGGGCCGTAGCCAGGAGCACGACGGCGCCGGCGGCGAGGGTCGCGCGCCGGGGCCGGGTCACCATCGCATTGCTTCGCACAGTCATCCCTCCGCCCACGTTGGGTCGCCACGCTAGCAATCGCCCCCCGTGACGGGGCGGCGGGCCGCGGCCTCGCCGGGGGACCTCGCCGGGGGACCTCGCCGGGGGACCTCGCCGGGGGACCTCGCCGGGGGACCTCGCCGGGGGACCTCGCCGGGGGACCTCGCCGGGGGACCGCCGTCGGCGTGTCAGGCGTCGGTGTCGTCGCTGCCCGTCGCGCCGCCCCCCTCGCGCGTCGTGGTCGGACGTCGAACTCGCGTGCGGAGCAGCACGAGCGCGACCAACGTCCACAGCACGATGAGTCCCAACCACAGCGAGAGGAGCTCGCCGCGCTGCCACCTCGACGTCGTCAACACCGACTGAAGCGGTGCGTAGCCGGTCCAGCCGGTGACGTAGGAGGGACTCGTGATGACCGAGGAGAGCCACTGTCCGATTGCGAGCAGCGCGACGCCGGTGGCGACGACGAGCGCCACGCGCTGCGCGCGATTGAGGTCTGTCATGTCGCGATGCTGCCACACCGGTTCGCGATGTGCGCCGCCGCAACGCAGCACCGAAACGATCGAGCTCGCGCAACCGTCTCGCGTCACCCGCGTCGCGCGAGCGTCCCACGATGGTCACCTTGGCGCACCGATACGTGTCGACACTGTCGTCTCCCAGGTGACTGTTTGTCAGGTGCGAAGTACCATCAACGCTTCCTCAATGCGTGCACAACGCAAGGAGGGGGGGGCGTGCAGAATTTCACTGTCTTTTCGGCGCACACCGCATCGGCGTACTTCTGGCTCGCATTCCTCACACTGTTCTCGATCGCCTGCATCTGCGCGTTCGCGTCGATCTTCCACAAGTCGGGCTTCTCGCCGTGGTGGGCTCTCGTGCCAGCGGCGCCGACCCTCCTCATCCTGGGCCTGCTGTACATGGTCTTCTTCATCCCCCGGACGATCTCGACGGGACTCGGCACGATCAGCCTGCCGTCGACGACGGGCGACTGGCCCGACCTCATAAGGGCCATCGACGTGCTCGACTTGGTGAACGTCATCGCGTTCTTCGTCTTCGCGATCGTGCCGTGGCCCGTCGAGCGGGAGATCGCCCAGCTCCGCATCAGCGTCCGGGAAGCCCGAAGTGCCGCGTTCTTCGCGAACGTCCGCACCCCAGCGTCGGCCCCGCCGCCGTCGTCGGCGATGACGAGGGTGCCGCCTGCCGGGGGCGGTCGGCCCGGCTTCGGTCCGGGGACGGCCCTGCTCGTCGCGCCTGCCCTGGCGATCGCCACCGAGGTGACGAGCTTCTTCTGCAGCTGGTGCGGAAAGGAGCGTCGCAGCGACGCCCTGTCCATCCACCACTGCGGTTCGAGGGAACGGATCCCCGCCTTCTGCGCATCCTGCGGCCGAGTGCTCGAGGACGGGGTGCGGTTCTGCGACGGCTGCGGGGCGGACGCGTCGAGGCTCTCGCCTCCCTGAGCGGCGACGGCGCGAGGTCTCCACGAGGCGTCGGCGGTTCCCGTCGGCGTGTGAGCTCGGCGCACCGCACGGGCTCGCGGCCAAGAGGAGCCACACTCCGGCTCGCATAGGCTGGCGCCATGGCTGACACAATCACGATGGGGGCTGACGGCACGCTGCACGTCCCCGATGAGCCGATCATCCCTTTCATCGAGGGCGACGGCACGGGCGTGGACATCTGGCCCGCCGCCAAGCTCGTCCTCGACGCCGCCGCGGCCAAGGCCGGCAAGAAGGTGGCGTGGACGGAGGTGCTCGCCGGCGAGAAGGCCTTCCACGAGACGGGCGACTGGCTCCCCGAGGCGACCGTCGAGTCGTTCCGAACGCACCTCATCGGCATCAAGGGGCCGCTGACCACCCCCATTGGCGGTGGCATCCGAAGCCTGAACGTCGCGCTCCGCCAGCTGCTCGACCTCTACGTGTGCCTGCGCCCGGTGCGGTGGTTCGAGGGGGTGCCGTCGCCGGTCAAGCGACCGGACCTCGTCGACATGGTGATCTTCCGCGAGAACACCGAGGACGTCTACGCGGGCATGGAGGTGGAGGCCGGGACGCCCGAGGCAGAGCGCCTGCGACGCTCGCTCATCGAGACGTTCGGCTGGAACATCCGGGAGGGCTCGGGCATCGGCATCAAGCCGATCAGCGAGTTCGGCTCCAAGCGCCTCGTCCGTGCGGCGATCACGTACGCCCTCGACAAGGGGCGGGAGTCGGTCACCTTGGTTCACAAGGGCAACATCCAGAAGTTCACGGAGGGCGCGTTCATGAACTGGGGCTACGAGGTCGTCCGCGAGGAGTTCGCAGACCGTGCCGTGGGCTGGGACGACTGCGACGGCAAGCCAGACGGCAAGCTCCTCGTGAAGGACACGATCGCCGACATCACCCTGCAGCAGGTGCTCACGCGTCCGAGCGAGTTCGATGTGATCGCGACCACCAACTTGAACGGCGACTACCTCTCCGACGCCCTCGCGGCCCAGGTCGGTGGCATCGGCATCGCCCCGGGGGCAAACATCAACTACGTGACGGGCCACGGCGTCTTCGAGGCGACCCACGGGACCGCGCCGAAGTACGCGGGGCTCGACAAGGTCAACCCAGGCTCGGTGCTGCTGAGCGGCGTGCTCATGTACGAGCATCTCGGTTGGACCGAGGCGGCGAACAGCATCGTCCGTGCCCTCGAGGCGACGATCGCCGACAAGATCGTGACCTACGACTTCGCGCGCCTGATGGAGGGCGCGACCGAGGTCAAGTGCTCGGAGTTCGCGAGCGCCATCGTCGACCGGCTCTGAGCCCCTTCACCGAGGAGCATCCCTTGGCACCCACACCCGTCCACGTCACGGTCACCGGCGCCGCCGGGCAGATCGGCTACCAGCTGCTGTTCCGCATCGCGTCGGGCCAGCTGCTCGGCGCCGACACTCCGGTCGTGCTGCGACTCCTCGAGATCGAGCCGGCGATGCCGACGCTCGCTGGGGTCGTGATGGAGCTCGAGGACTGCGCGTTCCCGCTGCTGGCCGGCGTGGAGGCGACGTCCAGCCTCCCGACCGCGTTCGACGGTGCGAGCTGGGTGCTCCTCGTCGGCTCGGTCCCGCGCAAGGCGGGGATGGAGCGTGGCGACCTCCTGTCGGTCAACGGCGGCATCTTCAAGCCGCAGGGCGAGGCGATCGCGAAGCACGCCGCGAGCGACGTGCGCGTGCTCGTCGTGGGCAACCCCTGCAACACGAACTGCCTCATCGCACGTGCGAACGCGCCTGGCGTGCCCGAGGACCGCTGGTTCGCGATGACCCGGCTCGACCAGAACCGCGCGGTCGCCCAGCTCGCCGCTCGCGCGGGGGTCGGCGTGGACGAGGTCGCCAACGTGGCGATCTGGGGCAACCACTCGGCGACCCAGTTCCCCGACTTCGAGAACGCCAGGATCGGCGGCGTCCCGGCCACCTCGGCGATCGATGACGAGCGCTGGCTGCAGGGCGAGTTCCTGACGACGGTCCAGAAGCGCGGCGCCGCGATCATCGAGGCGCGCGGCGCGTCGTCGGCCGCGTCGGCGGCCAACGCCGCGATCGACACCGTGGTCTCGCTCACGACCCCCACGGCCGACGGCGCGTGCGCCTCGGTGGCCGTCACGTCCACGGGGGACTACGGGATCCCCGAGGGCCTCACGTTCGGGTTCCCGGTCGTCGCTGACGGCCTCGGCGCGTGGTCCGTCAAGCCGGGCTTCCAGCACAGCGCCTTCGCGACCGAGAAGATCGAGGTCACGACCAAAGAGCTGCTCGACGAGCGCGAGGAGGTCCGCGCGCTCGGGCTCATCTGAGCTCGGCCCGGGGACAGGGGTGCGCGGCTCGCCTCAGAGCCGGGCGGCGGCCTCCACGGCGAGGCGGAACAGGGACGTTCGGATCGTCGTCGCACGGTTCCAGCCACGCTCCTCCCAGGCCGCGCCGGCGACGGTGTCGCCGGCGTAGAGCAGCTGGGCGAAGCGGACGCCGCGGAACCTGGCGACCGCCATGAACGCGGCCGCCTCCATCTCGACGGTGAGGCAGCCCTCGGCGACGCGCCGCTCGATGCGGGGCCGCGCCTCGCGATAGAAGGCGTCGGTCGTCCAGCTCTTGCCGGTGAGGAACGGGACGTCGCGCTCGGCGAGCAGCGCCTCGAGCACGCCGACGCCGTGCGCGTCCGCCCGCACGGTCCTCGACGGCGCGAGGTAGTGGAAGGACGTCCCCTCGTCGCGCACCGCCTCGTCGACCACGACGGCGTGGCCGAGCACGAGGTCGTCGCGCAGCGCGCCCGCACCACCGCACGCGACGATGCGCGTGCAGCCGAGGGCGATGACCTCCTCGAGGATCCCCGCGGCGAGCGGGGCCCCGACGCCCGGGTGCACGACGAGGACGTCGATGCCCGCCGCGTCGACGACGTACAGGGGGTTCGGGCCGACCTCGCTCAGGAGCCGGCCGATCGGCCGGGCCACGCCCTCGGCCGCCAGGGACTCGAGCACCTCCTGGAAGAAGCACAGCACCGCCGCGGCAGGGACCGCGGCGTGCAGCTCGAGGGGGAGGAGACCGTCGCCGGGCTGGATGACCCCGGTGGCGTCGAGGTCGTCCTCGAGCAGTGGGATCTCGGCGAGCAGGCGTGCCGCGACGTCGTCGCGGAGGGGCTCGCGCGACCCGCTCACCGTGAGGGCGGCTGCGGCGCGCGGCGCCGCGGTGTCAGGCGGCCGAGACCTGGACGCCGAGCCCGGCGCGCTCGAGGAAGGCGAGCTTGGCCCGCAGTGCGGTCATCCACAAGACCATCTCCTCGTTGAAGTGCGGCCCGTCGCCGTCCTCGCAGGCGTGCTCGAGCTCGTCGAACGCCTGGTCCTCGGCGTCCATCAGCTCTCGGTACCGCAGCAAGAAGTGGTCGTTGAACACCGTTGCGGTCATTGCGCTCCCTTCCTAGATGCTGGCAGCTCCCTGGCCCCGCGCACGGGGCACCCCACCTCGGGGGATCGACGTCGACGTCCACCTCGCGGCGGCTCGGACCCACCGGTGGGCGCGGCAGATTGGAGCCCTCCCTACGCGGCGGTGGGACCCGGCCAGGGGGGCGGTGGCGGCGTCCGTCGCGCTCGCCCCGAGGTCCTCGCGGTCCACGCCTGCACCATAGACCCGAGGTGGTGCCCGCGTCACTGGTCACCTGCTTCGAGCGGAATGGCAGGCTTCCTCGATGCCCGGCACCCCCCAGCGCCACGTCGGGATCCTGCTGTTCGACGAGGTCGAAGAGCTCGACGCCGTCGGGCCCTACGAGGTGCTCGCCGCGTGGGCGAGCGCCTTCCCCGATGACGGGTGGTCGGTCGTGACCATGTCGTCGGATGGCGGTGAGGTGACGGGCGCCAAGGGGCTCACGATGCGACCGCACCACGCCGTGGCCGACGCACCCGCGCTCGACGTGCTCGTCTACCCCGGTGGCTGGGGCACGCGCGCGCTCCTCGCCGACGCGGCCTACCTCGAGTGGGTGCGCGAGCAGCGTCGGCGCGTGCCGCTGCTCGCGACGGTGTGCACGGGGTCCTTGGTCCTCGCGGCGGCCGGCCTCCTGTCGGGTCGACCCGCGACGACGCACTGGGCATCGCTCGACATGCTGCACGACCTCGACCCGACCATCGACGTGCGCCGCGACGTGCGGTTCGTCGACGACGGCGACGTCGTCACCTCGGCCGGGGTCTCCGCGGGGATCGACATGGCCCTGTACCTCGTCGCGGGACTCGCCTCGACCGAGACGGCCGTGTCGGTGCGCCGCAGCATCCAGTACGACCCGGCGCCGCCGGTGTGATCAGCGGGCCCGGAGCCGGGCGTGCGCCTCGGCGAGGACCGACACCAGCTCGACGACGGCCCGCAGGTCCCCTCGCACCCGGACGCGCCCCTCGGCGAGGGCGGTCGCCGGGTCGAGCGCTCCAGCATGCAGCGCCTCGGCGTCGCGCATCGACACCGTCAGCCACGCCGACGCCGCCGGCACCTCGCCGGCGTGGAGTCGCACGCCGGCATGGTCCGCGACGAGGGTGATCGCGTCGTGCGCCCCCTCGGGCGCGTCCGTCACGAGCTCGGTGACGAGCAGCGGACCGCGCGTGTCGTCGAGCGCCGGCAGCTCGGCGAGCGCCGCATTGCACTCGTCGATCCACGCGTCGGTGAACAGCGGGGCGAGAACCACTACGGCGCAGGCTGGACGGCAGCTTCGTCCGTCGTGCGCACCTTGCGCCGCCGCACGACGCGCCCGAGCCACGCAACCGGGTCGTAGGTCGCCCCGACGACGCGCTCTTTGAGCGGGATGATCGCGTTGTCGGTGATCTTGATGTGCTCGGGGCAGACCTCCGTGCAGCACTTGGTGATGTTGCACAGCCCGAGCCCCTCGCGCTCCCGCACGAGCTGGCGCCGGTCGTTGGTGTCGAGGGGGTGCATCTCGAGCTCGGCGTAGCGGATGAAGAACCGGGGACCCGCGTAGCGCGGCTTGAGGTCGTCGTGGTCGCGGATGACGTGGCACACGTCCTGGCACAAGAAGCACTCGATGCACTTGCGGAACTCCTGGCCGCGCTCGATGTCGACCTGCTGCATGCGGTAGCCGCCCTCGGGCCGCTCGGGCGGGGAGAACGCCGGCACGCGCTTGGCGACCTCGTAGTTGAACGAGACGTCCGTGACGAGGTCGCGGATGATGGGGAACGTCCGCATGGGCGCGACCGTGACGAGGTTCGCGTCGAGGTCGTCCATCCTCGTCATGCACATCAGGCGTGGCCGCCCGTCGATCTCCGCCGAGCAGCTCCCGCACTTGCCGGCCTTGCAGTTCCAGCGGCACGCGAGGTCCGGGGTCTGGGAGGCCTGGAGCCGGTGGACGACGTCGAGCACGACCTCCCCCTCCACCTTGTCGACGCGGTAGTCCTCGAAGGCGCCGCCCGACGCGTCACCCCGCCAGACGCGGAGCGTGATCTGCTCGCCGGTCGTCGCCTGGTCGGTCACGTGGCGTCCTCGAAGAGGGCGCGCAGCTCGGGGGGCATCTCGAGGATCGGCTCGGGCACCGTCTTGATCTCCCCGCGATAGCCGCCGCCGCTCGGCTGGGAGTGCACGAAGTTGATCTTCCCGAGCTCGGCATCGGGGGTGGGGAAGTCCTCTCGGGTGTGCCCGCCGCGGCTCTCCTTGCGGTTGATCGCGCCGAGCGTGGTGCATCGCGAGACCGTGAGCATGCTCGGAAGGTCCGTCGCGAGGTTCCACCCAGGGTTGTAGGCCCGGCCCCCACGCACGGCCAGGTTCGACGTCCGCTCCGACAGCCTGTCGAGCCCCGTGAGTGCGTCGGCGAGCTCGCTGCCCGTCCGGATGATGCCCACGTTGGACTGCATGAGCTCTTGGAGGTCGCGCTGGACGTCGTAGGGGTTCTCGCCGACCTCGCGCGCGAGCGGCGCGGTCGCCTCGTCGATCGTGGCGTCCACGACGGCGCCGTCGAACGGCGCGGCCTTCTTGCCGCCCTCGACGTAGTCGGCGGCGCCCACGCCCGCGCGCCGGCCGAACACGAGCAGGTCGCTGAGCGAGTTCCCGCCGAGCCGGTTGGAGCCGTGCATGCCGCCGGCGACCTCGCCGGCGGCGAACAGGCCCGGGACGCTCGTCGCCTCGGTGTCAGCCTCGACGCGGACGCCGCCCATGATGTAGTGGCACGTCGGGCCGATCTCCATCGACGTCGTCGTGATGTCCACGCCGGCGAGCTCCATGAACTGGTGGTACATCGAGGGCAGGCGGCGCTTGATGAACTCAGGGGACCGTCGCGACGCGATGTCGAGGAAGACCCCGCCGTGCGGCGTGCCACGACCGGCCTTCACCTCGGTGTTGATCGCCCGGGCCACCTCGTCGCGCGGCAGGAGCTCGGGGGGGCGACGGCCAGCGCTGTGGTCGTCGTACCACTTGTCGGCCTCCTCCTCGGAGTCGGCGGTCTCGGCGCGGAACATGTCGGCGACGTAGTTGAACATGAAGCGCTTGCCCTCCGAGTTGCGCAGCACGCCGCCGTCGCCCCGGACCCCCTCGGTGACGAGCAGGCCGCGCACGCTGAGCGGCCAGACCATGCCCGTCGGGTGGAACTGGATGGCTTCCATGTCGATCAGCTGGGCGCCCGCCCACAGGGCGAGCGCGTGCCCGTCGCCGGTCGACTCCCACGAGTTCGAGGTGTACTTCCAGGACTTGCCGACCCCGCCGGTCGCGAGCACGACGGCGGGCGCGGAGAACGTGACGAAGCCGCCGGTCGGGCGGTGGTAGGCGACGCAGCCAGCGATCGCGCCGTCGGCGTCGGTCACGAGGCGCAGCACCTTGCACTCCATCACCACGTCGACGCCGAGCGAGACGACCTTTTGCTGCAGTGTGCGGATCATCTCGAGGCCCGTGCGGTCCCCCACGTGGGCGAGCCGCGCGAAGCGGTGGCCGCCGAAGTCACGCTGGAGGATCCGGCCGTCGGGTGTCCGGTCGAACAGCGCCCCCCAGGCCTCGAGCTCGTGGACACGGTCCGGGGACTCCTGGGCGTGCAGCTCGGCCATGCGGTAGTTGTTGAGCATCTTGCCGCCGCGCATCGTGTCTCGGAAGTGCACCTGCCAGCTGTCCTCGGGGTACACGTTGCCCATCGCGGCGGCCACGCCCCCCTCGGCCATGACGGTGTGGGCCTTGCCGAGGAGCGACTTGGTCACGATCACGGTGCGAAGTCCCCGGCGCGTCGCCTCGATCGCCGCGCGCAGCCCCGCGCCGCCGGCGCCGACGACGAGGACGTCGTAGTCCTGGTGCTCGGTCTCGTGGATCTGGGCCACCCCCTAGAGGAGCTTGTAGTCGGTGATCGCGCCGCTCGCGACGAGCCGGACGTAGACGTCGGTGAGCGCGACGAAGATGAGGCTCACCCAGGCGATCTGCATGTGCCGGGCGTTGAGCGGCGTGATGAGCTTCCACAGCCGCTGGCGGACGGGGTGCTCGCTGAACTTGCGGACGTGGCCCCCGCACAGGTGCCGGCAGGCGTGGCAGCTGAGGCTGTACAGCCACAGCAGGACCGCGTTCACGACCAGCACGAGGGTGCCGACCGAGACCCCGATCCCGATGCCGGGCATGTCGAACGCGAGGATCGCGTCGTAGGTGAGGACGACGTTGACGATGAGGGCGAGGTAGAAGAAGTAGCGGTGCGAGTTCTGCAGCAGCAGGGGGAACCTCGTCTCGCCGCTGTAGCGGGGGTGGCTGTCCTGCACCGCGCAGGCCGAGGGCGACCCCCAGAAGGCGCGGTAGTAGCTGCGGCGGTAGTAGTAGCAGGTGAGCCGGAAGCCGCCCGGAATGATGAGGACCAGGAGGGCCGGAGAGAAGTTCCACCAGCTGAGCTGGACGTGGTGGGAGGCGCCCGCGACGCACGACGCGGCGATGCACGGCGAGTACAGGGGGCTCAACAGGTCCCGGTGGTAGGGGAACGCCCCCACGTAGTAGTTCTTGTTCTGGAACGCCGCCCAGGTGACGTAGATGACGAAGGCGCTCAGCACCGAGATGGTGACGAGGGGCTGGAGCCACCAACGGTCCTCACGCAGGGTGCGGGCGTTGGGTCCCCCCCGACGGGCGGGGAGCGCGACCGGAGTGGATTCCTGGACCGCCGTCACCCACGCTCCTTGTCGTCGCCGCGGGCCTGACGCCGTGTCGGGCCGGGAGCCATCCTAGGCAGCGTCCCAATCGGCCTCCGGCGACCGCGTCGGACGGGCCGAGGGTGCCGTCCGCGCCCTACGCTCGCCGCATGACCGAGCGCACGAAGGAGCACGCCACGCCGAATGAGGGCCGCGCATCGACGCTCGGCGAGCTCCGCGAGAGCGGCTGGACGTCTCGCCGCGTCGCCGACGAGCTGCGAACGAACCTCGAGGGCCGGATCGCCTCGGGTGAACCGCTCTCGGTCGGCATCTTGGGCTACGAGGACACGGTGCTGCCCCAGCTCGAGAACGCCATCCTCGCGGGCCACGACGTGATCCTGCTCGGCGAGCGCGGCCAGGCGAAGACGAGGATCCTGCGCTCGCTCGTCGAGCTCTTGGACGAGTGGCTCCCGATCGTGTCGACCAGCGAGATCAACGACGACCCCTACGCGCCGGTCTCGCGCCACGCAATCGAGCTCGTCGCCGAGCTCGGCGACGAGACGCCGATCGACTGGGTGCACCGCTCCGAGCGCTACGGCGAGAAGCTCGCGACTCCCGACACGACGATCGCGGACCTGATCGGCGAGGTCGACCCCATCAAGATCGCCGAGGGTCGCTACCTGTCCGACGAGCGCGCGCTCTCCTATGGGCTCGTCCCGCGCGTGAACCGCGGGATCTTCGCGATCAACGAGCTGCCCGACCTCGCCGAGCGCATCCAGGTGGGGCTGCTGAACGTCCTTGAGGAGCGCGACATCCAGATCCGCGGGCACCGCATCCGGCTCCCCCTCGACCTCGTGCTCGTCGCCACGGCCAACCCCGAGGACTACACGAACCGCGGCCGGATCATCACGCCGCTCAAGGATCGCTTCGGCGCCCAGATCCGCACGCACTACCCGAGCGACGTCGACACCGAGCTCGACATCGTGCGAAACGAGGCGTCGCTCCCGCCGACGGCGGTGCCGATCGTGGTGCCGTGGTTCATCGAGCGCGCCATCGTCGAGATCTCCCAGCTCGCTCGCCGCAGCCCGCTCGTGAACCAGCGCAGTGGCGTCTCGGTGCGCCTCTCGATCGCCAACTACGAGAGCGTCGTCGCCAACGCGCTGCGCCGGTCCCTGCGCACCGGGGCCGACGCCATCGTCCCTCGCGTCAGCGACCTCGGTGCAGTTGTCGCGTCCACGCAGGGCAAGATCGAGATCGAGGCGATGGAAGAGGGGCGCGAGCACGAGGTGGTCGCCCAGCTCGTCGCGGCCGCGGTGCTCCTCGTGTTCCGAGAGCACGTGGTCTTGGAGGACGCCGCCGACGTCGTCGGCACGTTCGACGACGAGGTCGTCGTCCACGTGGGCGACGACCTCGCGGCGCACGACTACGTCGAGGTGCTCGACGCGCTCCCCGCCCTCGAGCCGGCGACCCGCCAGATCGCCGGCGAGGACGCCGGCGACGAGGAGATGGCCGCCTCCTTGGAGTTCCTGCTCGAGGGGCTGCACCTGACCAAGCGCCTCAGCAAGGACTCGTCCGGGCCGAGGGCGCTGTACCGCCAGCGTCGGCGGTGAGATGGGGGCACGCTACGGCTACCGGCGCTTCGACGGCTCGGGCGACGACGACGAGCTCGACGCCGAGGCCCTCTTAGAGGCGCTCACCGACGACCTCCTCGAGGGCGGCGACCTCTCTGACGCGCTGAACCAGCTGCTGCGCCGCGGCATGCGCACCGAGGACGGCGAGCGCCTCGAGGGGTTGCAGCGCCTCATGGAGCGGGCGCGCCGCCGCCGTCAGGAGCTGCTCGAGCGGGGGGACCCCGACGAGCAGTTCGCCGAGTTCAAGGAGCGCCTCGAGGAGGTCGAGCGCCAAGAGCACGCCGCGCTGCAGTCCTTGGCCGACGAGGCGGCCGAGTCGGGCGACGAGCGACGCCAGGCGGTCACCGACGACGTGGTCGCCGAGCGCTCCGTCGCCCTCGACATGCTGCCGGACCGCTTCGCGGACCGGGTCGACTCGCTGCGCCACTACGAGTTCGTCTCCTCCGAGGCCCGCGAGTCCTTCGAGCAGCTGCTCGCCGAGCTGCGCGACCAGCTGCTGGGCTCGTACTTCGAGTCGCTCAAAGGTGCCCTCTCGACGCCCGACCCCGAGCAGCTGCGGCGGCTGCGCGAGGGCATGGACGCCCTCAGCCGGATGCTCGAGCAGCGCGAGCGCGGCGAGGACCTCGACCCCACCTTCGAGCAGTTCATGGCCCAGTACGGCGACCTGTTCGGGCCTGCCGAGACCCTCGACGAGCTGCTGGAGCAGCTCGCCCGGCGCATGGCGGCGGCGCGGGCGATGTTCGACTCCCTGTCGCCGGACCAGCGCGGCGAGCTCGAGCGCCTCGCCCAGTCGCTGTTCGAGGACATGGACCTCAACTTCGCGATGAGCCGGCTCGCGTCGAACCTCTCGCGCGCGTTCCCCGAGTTCGATGCCTCGAGGGGCTACGCCTTCGAGGGCGAGGGCCCGATGTCGCTCACCGACGCGACCGACGCCGCGGCCCAGCTGGGGGATCTCGAGCGCCTCGAGGACCTCTTGGGCTCGGACAACCCGGCCGCGGCCCTGCCGGAGATCGACCTCGACGCGGTGCGGCGCAACCTCGGCGAGGACGCCGCGCGCAGCCTCGACCGGCTCAGCCGCCTCGTGAAGGAGCTCTCCGACGCGGGCCTCATCGAGCGTCGCGCGGGGCGACTCGAGCTCACGGCCCACGGGGTCCGCCGGCTCGGCGCGCGGGCGCTCGCCGACCTCTTCGACCGGCTGCGCGCCGGCGCGTTCGGCGAGCACGCCGCACTGCGCTCGGGCCACGGCCACGACCGCGAGGAGGTCGCGAGGCCCTGGGAGCCCGGCGACGCGTTCAACCTGCACCTGCCCCGCACCGTCCACAACGCCGTGGCGCGCCAGGGAAGGGGCGTCCCGGTGCAGCTCGAGCCGAAGGACTTCGAGATCGTGGAGCACGAGGCCCTCGTGCGGTCCGCGACGGTGCTCGCGATCGACCTGTCGATGTCGATGCCCATGCGGGACAACTTCGTGCCCGCGAAGAAGATGGCGATCGCGCTCGCGACCCTCATCCGGACCCGCTTCCCGAGGGACTTCCTCTCGGTGGTGGTCTTCTCGGAGGTGGCAAGGGAGATCCAGGTC
>Ga0182024_10000928_pt1 | contig 75782 bp, 58 predicted proteins | sample P32metaG_FD_120480 | JGI IMG/M metagenome (GOLD analysis project Ga0182024, IMG submission 120480) | Permafrost microbial communities from Stordalen Mire, Sweden - P3-2 metaG (Illumina Assembly) | ecosystem: Environmental > Terrestrial > Soil > Wetlands > Permafrost | place: Sweden: Stordalen...
CTGACCAGCTATCCATTCGGATACGTGCTGATTTCGCACGACCGTTATTTTCTGGATACGACCGTGAACCGGACAGTCGAAGTGTGGAACAAGAAAGTCTGGTTCTACAGCGGCAACTACGAAAAATACCTGGCGCAGAAGGCCGAGCGGAAGATGCAGCTCGAAGCGGCGTATAAGAATCAGCGCGATCGCGTGGAGGCGCTTGAGGCATTCATCAATCGCTTTCGCGCGACGGCCACGAAAGCCAAGCAAGTACAGTCACGCATTAAGGAATTGGAAAAGATCGAGCGAATAGAAATCCCTCCGGATGAGCAGACGATTCATTTTTCCTTCCCGCAGCCGAAGCCGAGCGGCCGCATTGTCGCCGAGTTCAAGAACGTGTCAAAAAGCTACGGCACGAAGCACGTTTTCAGCGACGCGAACTTCGTGATCGAGCGCGGCGACCGCATCGCACTGGTAGGCGTGAATGGCGCGGGCAAATCGACCATGATCAAGCTGCTGGCGGGGACCGAGCCGCTGACGTCCGGCTCCTACACGCTGGGTCACAACGCGATGCCGGACTATTTCGCGCAGGATCAGTACAAAGAGCTGGACCCGGAGCGGCGCATGCTCGACGATCTGGGCGATGCGGCTCCGCGATCCACGAATACGGAATTGCGGACGCTGCTGGGATGTTTTTTGTTCAGCGACGACGACGTGTTCAAGAAGATCGGAGTCCTGTCGGGCGGCGAGCGCAACCGGTACGCGCTGGCTCGGATGCTGCTGGCTCCGTCGAATTTTTTATTATTGGACGAGCCGACGAATCACTTGGATATGCGCGCGAAGGATGTCCTTTTGGACGCGCTGAGTAAGTATTCAGGAACGGTGGTGTTTGTTTCGCACGACCGGTACTTCATCGATAATCTGGCGGCTCGGGTGTTTGAGATCGAAGATGGGCACGTGCACGTTTACCCGGGAAATTACGAAGATTATTTGTGGCGGAAAGCGGGCGGGCCAGAACAGATTCAAGCTGCAACGGCGGCTGTTGTGGTCGAGCCGGAGCCGGTTGCCGTGGCTGTCGATTCAAAGAAGCGCGTGAATCCGATGAAGTTGAAAAAGCTACAAGAGCGATTGCGAGCGGTGGAGCAGGAAGTGTCGTCGCTCGAATCCGAGATAGCGCAGCACGATGCGGCGCTGGCGGATTTCAAGAGCATGGAAGAGACGGTGCGGATTTCCGAGGTGGTCGCGGAAAGAAGGAAGCAGTTGGAGGCTCGGGTGGCGGAGTGGGAGCGAGCGTCGGCGGAGTTGGAAGGGGCTGGGTAGTGTCGCGTCGGCTCCGATTTTCAGAAATGCGTCTGTCCCGATTTCCCGTGCTGAGATCCAGCGTTTCAAGTCAGCTCACATCTTACTTTGTTGACACGCTTCTTACGACGCCATGGATCGGCTGTGTACCGAAATGCCCGGTTGCAGGTCCAGAGTACACCAGAGTCACGTTCGAAAATGAGACTTCCGACCCTCCCATGATGCAGACCTGGAGGGTTGATGGACCCTTAGCCTCAAAGCTCGCCGGCCCGCCATTTCCCGTGGTCGTGGCCGTACCGTTGACCACCAGACCAGAAACGGTGGTAGGAGGGGTGTTGGCGGGGCAGACGCTGGTGTCATAGCTGAACGTCACGTTCGTCATGCTGATATGGTGAGTGTGGGGGCTCCGGGTCGCCGGATTCGCCGGATCCACCTGGGTGGCGCCCGTAATCCCGTAATCGGACGTCTCCATGTTCAGGTCCGCCGAAAAATTGGCTGTGCCAGCTCTAACCAGGTCTAAGGACCACTCGCCGCGAATTTCATACGGACCGCCTGATACCGTTGACGGCGAATAGTCGTTGACCACCCCGCTAAAGTGCACGGGCCTCAGATCTTGAGCCTGAGCCGGCAGCGACGCGAACCCGGACAGTGCGATCGCAAGCCCACAAATTTCCGCTTTGTATCTCGTTCTTCTCATTGTTCCACCCATTTTGGATGTCTTTTGCGAACCATCCGGCACCACGATGCGCCCAGCAGGAATAAAGAGCAAGCCCGAACAGGTTGAAAACGTGTTTGATACATTTGCACGCCGATGAAAACAAGATGTATTCTCGAAACGTGCCTATCGCGCGTTCAGATCATGAGGCCACGCGCCAGCAATTAGAACGCATCCTGGCGAGCCCTGGTTTCCTTCGGAATGAGCGCATGAGCCGATTCCTCAGGTTCCTCGCCGAGCGGCATCTGGAAGGCCACGGCAACCAGCTCAAAGAGTCCGTAATTGCCGTCGAGGTGTTTGGGCGAAAGCCGGACCATGATCCTTTGCAGGATTCGATCGTGCGGACCGAAGCGGGCCGGCTTCGCGGCCGGTTGGCTGAGTATTACATGGGCGAAGGAAAAGACGATGCAATCGTCATCGAGCTGCCGAAGGGCGGATATACACCGGCCTTTCGTTTGCGGCACCCGGCGTATCCACCTGACAAGCCGACGCTACCTAAGAAGAAGATACCCCGACGCGTCTGGCTGGTCGCTGCGGCGGTATCCATCGCGTTGGCGATCACCGCAATCCGCTGGGTTCAAAAGACGGAACGATTCTGGCGAAACCCCATTGGGGAAGTCCGATTTCAGACCCTGACCGACTTCGATGGAACCGAGCAGGCGGCGGCTGTGTCACGCGACGGCAAGTTCGTGGCATTTTTGTCGAGTCGAGATGGACATACTGATGTCTGGGTCACACAACCCGGTTCGGGACAGTTCCATAACCTTACTCACGGAAGCGCTCTGGAACTCGTCAATCCCTCGGTCCGGGTTCTGGGATTCTCGCCCGATGGCTCCTCGGTCACGTTTTGGGTTCGCAAGCCAGCCGGCGAAAGCGGGCAGATCGGCATATGGGCGGTACCGACGCTGGGCGGCCAGTCCAGGCCATATCGGGAAGGCGCAGCGGAGTTGGATTGGTCGCACGACGGTTCGCGGCTCACGTACCATACGACGGCTTTAGGAGATCCGCTTTTCGTTTCGGACGGCACCACGCATCCTCACGGACCAATCTTTACCGCTCCCGCGGGCCTGCATTCTCACTTTCCGTTATGGGCGCCCGACGATCGGTTCATCTATGTCGTCTACGGCGCGCTTCCCGACAAACTGGACATCTGGCGCATTAAGCCGGCGGGCGGAATGCCTGAACGGATCACGTCACACAATGGGCACGTGAGTCATCCAGTGTTGCTGAATCGGCGTACGTTGATGTACCTTGCCAGCGATCCCGACGGTTCAGGACCGTGGCTGTACAGCATAGACGTCGAGCGCCGCATTCCCCACCGGCTCACCTTTGGTCCGGACCGGTACACGTCACTTGCCGCCACGGCTGACGGCAAGCGCCTGGTTGTCACCCGCGCAAGTCCGAAGAGCACCCTCTGGCGAATGCGGATTAGTGATTCAAGCTCCGAGCCTTTGCCCCCAGTTCGAATCGCCCTGACGCCCGCTACCACGTTCTCTCCCCGGCTAGGGCCGGATTATCTTATGTTCGTCTCTTCGGCCGGTACGAGCGAAAGCATTTGGAAACGGGCGAACGGAGCAGACACGGAACTGTGGCGTGGTGATGGAGCGCAACTCATTGGCAGCCCCGGCATCTCCCCCGATGGCGGACATATCGCATTTTCGGTCCATCAGCGCTCGCAGACCCTGTTGTATGTGATGCAGGCGGACGGGACCAACGCGCGGGTGGTGGCCGATTCACTCGAGTTGCGAGGCTCTCCAGCCTGGACGCCGGATCGTCGATCGATCACCACGGCTGCGAACGATCACGGTGTGCCTCACCTTTTCCAGGTGCCGATCGATGGCGGTCCGCCAGCTGTCCTTCTCCGCGACTACTCGGTAGATCCGGCATGGCAGCCCTCCGGTGGCTTCGTTGTCTACTCGGGACCCGACGTTGGCACGACGTTTTCAGTGAAAGCCGCGGCGCCCGACGGCCTCCCGCGCTCTCTTCCGCGTCTGACTACCCTGACGCGGGGCGCTCGACATCTGAAATTCCTCTCGGGAGGACGTGGACTCGCTTTCCTGCGGGGAGGGATTGAACACAAAAATCTCTGGCTAATGGACCCGGAGACCGGCGCTGAGCGGCAGCTGACCAACCTTCCGGGCGATTTCAATATTCGGGACTTCGACATTTCCCCAGACGGCCGTGAAGTTGTCTTGGAACGGGTGCAGGAGCGCTCTGACATTGTGCTCCTCGACCTTGCTCGGCCGTAAGGGGTTAGCTGTCGTGGTCACGGCTCGGAGAGCAAGCGCGCTGTGCCGCATGCAACCTAAGCAGGTGCGTTAATCGGGACGCCGGCTGAAGCCGTCGCTGCAAGCTGAAGGTCGCGCCACGCTGATCTAATTCGAGCCTGTGCCGACTGCTGTGATCATCGCGGTGGGGCTGATTTCCTGGGGTTGGCGGTTGTAGAAATTTGAGGCGTTTAGCGCTTTGTATACATTGCCCGCTACTCCCGAGGCTGCCGGACCGCTGACTAGTTTGCCGCCGGTTAGGAGGACGACTACTACGTATTTTCCCTTGCCCGAATCGACGAACGATCCGAACCAGCCTAGATGAGTCGGCGTCCTATAGTCGGTGCAGGTGCCGGTTTTGCCGTAAACCGGGGTATTGGGGTCGAAACCCATGCGGCGCGCGGTGCCGTATTCGACCGCTCCCATCATGCCGGGCTTGATTTCTGAAACCAGGTTATCGATTTCCAGGTGGCGCTTCACGCGGGGAACCAGCGTCTCGGCGTCATGATCTGTTTTCGGGTATTGAAGGTAATAGAGCGTCCCGCCATTGGCGACGGCGCCGATTAGCGCGGCGTATTCCAGAGGCGTGAGAGTAATTCCGTCGCCGAAACTGGTCATCATGCCGACACCCGATTTCGGCACTTCCGCGGGAAGCACGCCGGACTGCTCACCTTCAATATCGAGGCCGGCTTTCTCGCCCAAGCCGAACATTCTGGCGTAGTAGGAAACGCGCTCAAAGCCGAGCTTCTCGCCCAGATTCGCGAAGTACTGATTATTGGAGTGCGCGATGGCCTCCGTCATGGCTATGGATTTACGCTTGGAGAGTTTGTAAAGTGTCTCGCGATCGACGACATTCTCGCTGAGAGCGGCCAAGGCAACGGGAACCTTCACGGTGGAGCAGGGCTGATAACCGCTCTTCAACGCCAGTTTCTGGTTGACCATCGTGAGGATGCGGCCGGTATTGGCGTCGGTCACTACTACGCTGCCGTTCAGTGGGCCGAGGGCGTCGACGGCGGCGCGGCGGACGAGTAGATCTTCTCCATCGACATTGTCGCCTTCGAGCGAGTCGGCGTAGTTGGGCGATTTCCAGACTCCGCGCGAGGGGATGCGCTTGCCGGCATTCATTCTGGCGACGATGGCCTGATTTGTGGAGGAGGTTGAGGCGACAGTGTGCTTCGCACCCGCCTTGGCAATCACGCGAGGCATCGCCGCGGTCCGGATGGACGCCCTTGCCGCTGCTCTCGCCGGAGCATGCTTGGCGGACGATACGGCTCCGGCATGGACGATCTTCTTTTTATATGTTGGTTTTACGGGGGCAGCCGCAAAAATAAGCGACGATGCCGTCAGGAAAAGTGCGAGTCGAATTACAGAACGCGGCCGGATGAAAGAGAGCAAAGCTTCGTCCTCTACATTAGAAATTCCGCTGGAACTTGAAAGAAACATTCTCTCCTATTCGGGCGGGTCAAGTCAAGTCTTTATGCTGCGGTCCACCCTCCATCTATCGGCAGGACGGCGCCGTTCATGAATCCGGCCTCGTCGGAGGCGAGATAGACCGCCAGATCGGCCACTTCTTCGGGCCGGCCGAGGCGCCCGATGGGCTGGCGCTGGCGCAGGTCTTCGCGAACCTTGGCCTTCTCATGTTTATGATATTTTTCGAGAAATCCTTCGACGAAAGGCGTGTCGATGGTGCCAGGGCAGATGCAATTGACACGGAAGTCGGTGGGATAGTCCACGGCGAGCTGCTTGGTAAGAGCGATGACGGCGCCTTTGGTCGCGCAATAGGCGAAACGCCGCTTCACGCCGATCTGGCCGGCAACGGAGCCTATATTGATGATGGATCCGTGGGACGCTTTGATGAGTCCGAGGGCGGCTTTGGTGACCAGAAACGTTCCTTCGACGTTGACGCGAAAGAGACGCTGCAGATCGTCGAGCGAGGTTTCCTCAATACTGCCGACGAGGCCGATACCGGCGCTGTTTACGAGGATATCTAGCTTTTTAATGTTTCCAATCGCAGCGGAGACGGCGCTTTGGTCGGTGACGTCGCAAACGATTACGCTTGAGCCGGGAAGCTCCGCAGCCACGGCTTCGGCGCGAGGTTTGTCGATGCTGAGAATAATGACGGAGGCTCCGGCACGGGTGAAGGCGCGGGCGGTGGCTTCACCAATGCCGCTCGATCCGCCGGTGATTAGGGCGATGCGGTTGTCGAGCCTGAAGGGGGATTTCATTCCACTTATTGTAGCCACTTCCCCGGGAAGATATGGGATACCAGAAGTACTATCTCCTTCAATACATTGGCGAAATTGTATCGCTTTTGCATTGAAATCGTCATCGGGAGCAGCTATGCTGACTTAGTCCCCCGGAGATAGGGCGCGTCAGGGTAAGCGCGCATGAGGTGAATTGTTTCCAATGAAAACTAAATTTTTGGCCTATGTCGTACTGTTTTCGCTCGCGGCTGGTTCGTTATGGGCGCAGGCGGCGGCGGGCGTTGCCGGCATTTCGGGCGTGGTGCATGATGCATCGGGCGCCGCGGTGCCTGGCGCCAAAGTGGTGATCTCGAGTGCCGCGCAAGGGCAGGTGCGTTCCATCACGACGAACGGCTCGGGATTGTTCACGGCTCCGGCTTTGGCGCCCGGCACAGGATATAGTGTCACCGTCTCAGCGGCGGGATTCGCGGCCTGGGATGTGAAAGACATCGATCTACGTGTTGGGCAGGATTTAGCGTTGACGGTGAACCTGGCTATCGCCCAGAGTGCGACTCAAGTAGAAGTGAGCGGCGCCGCGCCCCTGGTGGATACATCCAAGACGGACGTATCGCAGGTGGTGGGCACGAACGAGATCATGAATCTGCCGATCAACGGCCGGCGCGTCGATTCGTTCGTTCTGAATACGCCTGGCGTTACCAGCGACGGAACCTTCGGACTGTTGACGTTCCGCGGCGTGGAAGGCAACAACTCCTTCCTGCTGGATGGCAACGACAACACGCAGCAATATTACGACGAGAACGCGGGGCGCACGCGCATCGTGTCGCAGATCTCGGCTGACGCGGTGGAGGAGTTTCAGGTCGTCTCGTCGAATTTTTCAGCCGCGTATGGCCGGGCCATGGGCGGAGTCGTGAATACCGTGACCAAGAGCGGGTCCAACCAGATTCACGGCTCGGCGTTTTATTTCCTGCGCAGCACCGGTTTCGATGCGCGGGATCCATTTGCAACGTTTTCCCTGCCCACGGGACAGGTTATCGGGATCAATCCCTCGGAGCACTTCCTGCAGGTGGGAGGAACTGTCGGCGGACCCATCATTAAGAACAAGCTGTTCTTGTTCCTGAGCACCGATATCACCCGACGCAACTTCCCGTTCGTCGACAGTCAGATCAAGGTAGGCGTGCTCGATCCTAATAATCAGGTATTCCTGGGCTGCGCCCTTCCGGCGACTCCGGCACAGTGCGCCGCGATCAATACGCTGTTGCCGCGCTTCTACGGGACCATTCCTCGCACGGCGGATAACGATCTGTACTTCGGCCGAATGGATTATCGGCTCTCGGAAAAGAACACGTTCACCGGGAGCTTCAATTTTCTCCGATGGATTTCTCCCAACGGCATCCAGACAGGACTTTCCAGTACCACCGGCGCGGGAATCACGGGCAATGGCGACGATTTTGTTACCCTTCGCAACGGATCGGCATCCTGGACCTATGTTCCTAACGGAAGTATCGTAAATAACTTCCGATACGGGTTGTATACGGATCGCGAAGCCGACGGGTACGATAACGCGGAACTCGGCGGCGGCTTGGGCTTTCTCGATGTGGCGGTGGGCGGCGTGCAGCTTGGACCACCCACATATTTGCCGCGCATCCAGCCGCTGGAAGTCCGCAACGAGTTTGCAGACGACCTTACTTGGAGCAAAGGAAAGCACATCTTCCGGTTCGGCGCGGATGTCGCCCGGACAACGGATTTCGTCAATAGCATTAGTCCGAGATATGGATCCTATACCTATCTGACGCCTACTCTGTTCGCGGAGGACTATAGCGGCAACACCACGGGCGCCAAGAACTGGTCGGCCTACTCACAAACATTCGGGAATCCGGCGATCACTTATGCGATCAAGGAAATCGGATTCTACGCGGAAGATCAGTGGCGCGTGACCGATAAACTGACGGTCACTTTAGGCGCCCGCTACGAGCATTCGATCGCGCCGACTCCTACGGTCTCCAATCCAAATTGGCCGCAGACGGCGACGATTCATACGGGCGCGCTAAACCTGGCTCCGCGTTTGGGAATCGCGTACAAATTGAACGATAAGACCGTGATCCGGGGAGGTTTCGGAACCTATTTCGCGCGGCTGCTTTCCGGCATGGTGCAGGATACGCTCGAGGGGCAAGGACTCTATCAGCAGGCGATCTCGCTGACTGGGACGAACCCGGCACAACTCGCCATCGGACCAAACCTGCCGAATACGCTTGCCGCGGCTCCAACAGGAGCCACCGCGTCCGCGGTCAGCCTCCAGTTCACGGCGCCGAATCTGAAGACGCCGTACTCTGAGCAGGCATCGCTCGCCGTTGAACGCCAGATCCGGAAGGATATTGTGTTAACGGTTTCCGGCATGTGGAGCCACGGCGTCAACCTGTACGGCGTGACGGATCTGAATGCGCCCCAGCCGACCGGGAGCTTCACTTACAAAGTCGACGATGCGACGGGAAATCAGGTAAGCACGTTCACAACTCCGATTTACCTGAACCCCCGCCCGAATACCAAGTTCGCCGGTGTCTATGAAACCACCAACGGCGTCAGCAGTTGGTATGACGGGTTGACGGTGGCATTCGATAAGCGGTTCTCTCATGGCTTCCAGTCGCTCGCTTCCTATACCTGGTCTCATGCCATCGACGACGGCCAGGGCAGCAGCACCAACGCCGTGTTCACCGGCAGCACCAGCATCTGGACGTACAACGGCAACTATGCGTTCGACAAGGGCAGCGCCGCGATCGATCAGCGGCATCGCTTCGTGTACTCGTGGATCTGGACTCCGACGCTGATGCACGGTAACAGCGCGTTTGCCAAGTATGTGGCCAATAACTGGCAGCTTTCGAGTATCACGACGCTCGCCAGCGGCCGGCCCACAGGCAGCGAAACCATCCGCCTGACCGATACGCCTGTCACGGGAATGTTGTCCAGCAATTCGATTGACGGATTTGGCGGCAATTCGCGGGTTCCGTTCCTGCCGGTGAACGGCCTATACACGCCTCCCGTCTATCGCGAGGACCTGCGCATCACGAAGATGTTCCCGCTCCCGAAAGAGCGGCTAAAACTTTCGGTGAGCTTTGAGGCGTTCAACATCAGCAACACCTGGTCGCCCACGAGTTTGACGACGCAGGCGTATACCGAAGCCAAGGGAGTGCTGACGTACACGCCCACCGCTTTTGGCCAGGGATCGGCGGACGGCGGATTCCCGGATGGCACGCAAGCCCGGCGATTACAGTTCTCCGCGCGCCTTGTGTTTTAATTTCGCGGTTTAAATTTCGACCGCAGTCGAAAGGGCTGGCCTTCGGGCTGGCCTTTTTTCATTTACACGAGCATTTTCTGAACGACGCGCCCTTCGACATCCGTGAGCCGGAACTCGCGGCCCATATATTTGTATGTCAGCCTGGTGTGATCGAACCCGAGGCGATTGAGAATAGTCGCCTGCAAATCGTGCACGTGTACTTTATCCTCAACCACGTTGAATCCTAGCTCGTCCGTCTTGCCCACCACCGTTCCGCCCTTCATTCCGCCGCCCGCCATGAACATGCTGTAGCCGAAGGGATGATGGTCGCGGCCGGCGTTTTCGGGATCGCTGGTATTGCGCTGCTCCACCATCGGCGTGCGGCCGAATTCCCCGCCCCACAGGACCAGCGTAGAATCGAGCAGCCCGCGCTGCTTCAGATCGCGAATCAGCGCGGCGGTCGGCCCGTCGGTGATGTCGCAATTCTTCTTGAGATCGCGATTGAGATATGTGTGCTGGTCCCAACTGGCGTGCATCAGCATGACGAATCGCACGCCGCGCTCGACCATCCTGCGCGCCAGCAGACAGTTGGTGCCAAACGCGCGCGTCTTCTCCGCATTGACGCCGTACATATCCAAGGTCGACGGCGATTCCTTGGAAAAATCGAGCAGATCCGGTCCGGCCGCCTGCATCCGGAACGCCAGCTCATAAGAGGAAATGCGCGAGGCGATTTCGGCGTCTCCGGTAGTTTCAAGACGCTCCTGATTCAAATCGCGCAGGACGTCGAGGGACACGCGCTGCTGTTCGCGCGTAACGCCTTCAGGCGATTGGAGGTAGACGATGGGCTCAGCGCCGCTGCGGAACATGACGCCCTGATACGACGACGGCAAGAATCCACTGGCGAAGTTCGACTCGCCGCCGCTGGTACCCACGCCGGAGCTCAACACCACGAATCCGGGAAGATTCTGCGATTCGGAGCCGAGCCCGTAGACCACCCAAGCTCCCATCGTCGGACGTCCGAACTGCTGCGAACCGGTAAACAGCAGCAACTGCCCGGGATGATGATTGAACGCGTCAGTCACCATGCTTCGAACCAGGCAAATATCGTCGGCGCAGGAGGCGATGTTCGGAATGTAATCTGAAAATTCGATTCCACTTTGCCCGTGCTGCGTAAACTTGCGAGGGCTGGCCAGCACCGCCGCAGTGGGCTTGATAAACGCGAGCCGCAGGTCTTTCGTCATCGACGGCGGCAGCGACTGACCCGAATATTTTTGCAGCGCCGGCTTGGGGTCGAATAGATCCATCTGGCTCGGCGCGCCTTCCATGAAAAGACAGATCACGTTTTTGGCGTGCGGAGCAAAGTGCGGAGCCTTGGGAGCGAGCGGATCGGCGACTACGCCAGCGAGTCCTTCACGCTCCAGCAGACTGGCGAGCGCGAGCGTCTCGATTCCGCCGGCGCAACTGCGGAAGAAAGATCGCCGGGACTGTATTTTTAGAAATTCAGGCAGATTCATTGGTTATTCTCGCGTGATCAATTCGTCCAGGTTCAGCAAAATGCGGCTGACGCCCACCCAGTCTCCGCCTTGTGCGCGATATTGCTCGAGGCGCGCGCGCTCGGTCCTGGTAGGCATTCGTGCGACGCACAACTCGAATGCGTAGCCCAGCGGATCGGCGCCGCCTTCCTTCTGAATACGCGCCGCGAGCGCCTGCGCGGCTTCGTAAAATACCGGATCGTTCAGGAGGTTTAGGGCTTGCAGAGGCGTGTTCGAACGGCGCCGGCGAGTGCAACTGACGTTCGAATCCGGCTCATCGAAGTTGCTCATCTGCGGGTAAGGGGTGGTGCGCTGGTAGTGAATATAGAGTCCGCGGCGATACTTATCGGCGCCAATCGACTCGCGCCACTTCACGCTGTTCGCATAGCCCAGCTCAGCCACGCCTTTGGGTTGTGGAGGACGCACGCTGCGGCCGCCAATTTCAGGATTCAGCAGACCACTGGCCGCCAGCGCCTGGTCGCGAATCAACTCGGCGGGCAAACGGATCCGGGCTTGGCGCGCCAGAAGAGTATTCTCCGGGTCCTTCGTTTCAAGTTCTGGCCGCGCCTTCGACGACTGCCGGTAGGTCGCCGACATGACGATCATTTTTTCAATGCGCTTCATGCTCCAGCCGCTTTCTTTAAATTCAGATGCCAGGAAATCGAGCAGCTCGGGATGCGATGGCCGATCGCCCTGTGTCCCGAAATCTTCCGAGGTGAAAACGATCCCGCGTCCAAAAAACTCCTGCCAGATGCGATTGACGGTGACGCGCGCGGTGAGAGGGTTTTCCTTCGACACCAGCCAACGCGCGAAATCGAGGCGTGTAGGGGCGGAGGCCGCAAGCGGCGGCAGAATCGCGGGTGTACCCGGCGATACCTCGCTGCCGAACGTCTTGTAATCGCCACCAACACGCAGCCGCGTCGGCGGAATCGATGGGTCGGCATGCATCGCCTGCGCCTGACTATAGGAGGGCAACGCCGCCGCGAGCGCATCGAGTTTGTCACGCACCTCCCGCAGCGCGCCCGCCGTCGCGCGGTCCCTGGAATAATCGACCCCGATGTGTTGCAGGAACCAGGCAGTGATGCGGTCGCGTTCGCGCGGCGAACGTTTTTCGGGATCGTCCGTGAGCAAATCGTGGGGGTGATCAATGCTGGAAGTAAAGTCGGTCAGCGTAAAATCCCACTCGCCGTCTTCACCGGGACGCTTGTACGCCTCACGTAAACGGCGTTCCCACGGCGGCTGCAGCTCCGGAATCCAATACTGTTCAAGAATCTCCTCGCGCTTCGTGTAATAATCCGGCGGCGGAGGTTTTTCGCCCGGCATCGGCGCGTCGATGTCCTGTTCCTCGGCGTGATCGAAAAACGCGTAAAGAGAATAGTATTCCTTCTGGCTGATGGGATCGAACTTGTGGTTATGGCACTGCGCGCAGCCCGTGGTAAGACCAAGCCACGTGGTTGAAACCGTATTCGTTCGATTCACGATCTGCTCGAAGCGCGCCTCGTTGCGATCGACACCGCCTTCGCGATTTGTCAGAGTGTTGCGCAGAAAGCCGGTCGCGACGCGATCGTCGGTGCGGGCGCTCGGCAGCAAATCGCCGGCAATCTGCTGAATCGTGAATCGATCGAACGGCTCGTCGCGATTCAGCGCGTCAATCACCCACTGGCGATAGCGCCACGCCCACGGGCGCGAAAGATCCTTCTCATAACCGTCGCTATCGGCGTAATGCGCGACGTCGAGCCATGGGCGCGCCCACTTTTCGCCATAGTGCGGTGAGGCGAGCAACCGGTCGACAAGTTTTTCATACGCATCCGTACCTGGATCGGCGACAAACTCTTCCACTTCACGCGGCGTCGGCGGCAGGCCGGTCAGATCGAGGCTGACGCGCCGGATCAGCGTGCGGCGATCGGCTTCGGGCGCTGGAGCGATGTTTTCCTTGGCGAGCCGCTCCAGAACAATTGCATCGATAGAATTCTTTACAGGCCGCCGAATGGGCTGGAATGCCCAGTGTGTCGAAGCGATTACTGCTGGAAATTTAGCACCTGCGTCGATCCACGATTTGATCCTGGCGATCTCGTCGGCGGTCAAGGGCGCTCCGATAGGCGGCATCATGAAGCCCTTTTTCGTACTGCTGATACGTTCGAGAAGCGGACCATTGACAACACGCGCCGCCGACGCTGGAGAATCGAGCCGCAGATTGCTCATCTGTTGCGTGGCTCCATGGCAGCCCTGGCACCGGCGTTCGAAAATCGGCTGAACCTCCTTAAGGAAGTCCTGCGCGCAAGCGCCTAATGAGGCCGCCGCCAGCAGCATGGCAATGCGGAGGTTCATAATGAATCCTATTGTAAGCCCGATCTCTAATTCAAATGAAAATCACCAAAATCGAAGCGTACAAAGTCGAGCTGCCGCTTCACGAAGGCAGTTATAAATGGTCGGGCGGAAATGCGGTCGCGGTGTTCGACTCCACCGTGGTCGCCGTATCGACAGATGAAGGGATCACCGGTTATGGAGAAATTTGTCCGCTCGGGTCGGCATATCTTGCCGCTTATGCCAGCGGCGCGAGAACGGGGATCGCGGAACTGGCGCCATCTCTGATCGGCCTCGATCCAACCGAGTTTGGCGTGCTGAACGCTCATATGGATCGGGCCATGCGCGGGCATCCTTATGTGAAGTCGCCCATAGACGTCGCGTGTTGGGACATTTTAGGAAAATCCTGCGGGAAGCCGGTCGCGACGCTGCTCGGCGGACGATTCGCCGACGATTTCCCGCTGTATCGCGCGATTTCGCAAGACACTCCGGAGGCGATGGCGGAGCGCGTCGCGCAGTACCGGGCCGAAGGCTACACCAAATTTCAGTTGAAGGTCGGGTCCGATGTAGACACAGATGTCGCCCGCATCATCGCGGCAGCGGAGCAGCTTGAAACGGACGATGTGCTGATCGCGGACGCCAATACCGGCTGGACTCAACACGCCGCCATGCGCGTTGCCGCGTTCGTACGCGACGTCGACGTCTATATCGAGCAGCCCTGCCGAACATATGAAGAGTGCGTGGCTGTTCGCCGCCACACCGATCGCCCGTTCGTTCTTGACGAAGTGATCGACGATCTGGCGATGGTCGTGCGGGGCCACGCGGATCAGGCGATGGACGTGATCAATCTGAAAATCTCGAAGATCGGCGGATTGACGAAGGCGCGGCAGATTCGCGATTTGTGCGTGTCGCTCGGCATTGCAATGACGATCGAGGACACCTGGGGAGGCGATATCGTCACGGCGGCAATCGCACATCTGGCGCACTCGACACCTCCTGATTTGCTGTTCACGACGACGGATTTCAACAGCTATGTGACAGTCAGCATTGCGGAAGCAGCACCGCAGCGCAAGCAAGGCCGTATGACGACGTCGAATGCGCCCGGGCTCGGGATCACGCCGAGATTTGAGGTATTGGGGAAGCCAGTGCTATCGGTGGGCTGAAAATGTGGGGCAGGTAGGTGCGGACCGATTGTCAATCGGTCCATCCGGGCGCAGCCCGGACGGCTAGACACTGTTTTCAATTCCGCCACACTCTAGCGGCCGCGAACACAGGGAGCGGTACTCGCGGATGTTTTCGCGAGTGGCGCCGCCCAATTCAATTTCCAATCGACGGCATAACCACCACTGGCCGCCGCGCACGCTCCACCATCGCCGAGCGCAGCATCATGATTGCTGTATAAATCACCACTACGATCACCAGCCACTTCACGGTTCTGAGCGACAATTCCTTCACGATGTAAGCAGCGATGAGAACGCCAGGGATGCCTCCAAAGGCCAGGCCCAGCGCGGATTTCAGGTTGTAACTTCGCTCGCGAATAAATCGGATGCTGCCTACGGGCATCAGAAACGCGCAGGAGCCCATCATGATGGGAAAGGCAACCTTCGGATTCATTCCCAATAAAGTGACCAGAATCATGCAAGGCGCGAATAGGCCGATCCCGAGCGTCATCAGCGCTCCAAGCACGAAACTTGCGGCCACTGCAATTCCCAGCCTTACGCCCTTCACGCCAACATCCGTTCCACCCACCGGATCGGGCGACAACTGCGAATGAAGCATCAGTCCGGCGGCTGTGACAAGCGCCAGCCCCATGCCGATCTGCACCGCCTTGCGCGGCCAACGCGCCACGACACCGGCGCCAAGCCATGCGCCCAGGCTCGACGCGGCGATCATCGAGAAGAGAGTAGTAGCATCCACCGTCACAATCGCAATGAAAATGAAGGCTTCGGCAACGGTCGCCATCGTGTGTCCAACATTCAGCGTTCCAGGAATCTGCTCGTCACGAACCAGATTTCGAAGTTTGAAAATCGCCGTGGTTGGCGCAAAGGACCCGATGCCGAGGGTATCGAAAAAGTTCGTCGCGAACCCGATGAGCATATCCACAGGGCCGGGCATCCATCTCCCGCCCTCCGGGCTCGCGTGCGTGCGAATGGCAGCGATCCAAAACAGAATGAAGCCCACCGTTGTGATGGCGAGAGCGATAAAAAGTGCCGTCTTCATGTGCTTCATCAGAGTATAGCGGCTTATTACTGGACATCAATAAGGCAGTCGGGCATTCCAGTGCTGGCCCTGAACGGCTCGCGCGATTTCCAGGTGCACCCGCGTCGCAAAATCTTCCGGCGGTCAAGGCAGGGTTGACCGCGGCCGGAAATGAGGATCTTGACGTCATCGAACTCCCCGGCCTGAATCACCTCTTTCAAACCTGCCAGAAATGTACCTGGGCGAGTATGGAACGCTGGTAGAAACATTTTCTCCGAAAGCGCTCGACGTGATGGGCCGGTGGCTGGCGCGTCATACTCGTTGGGCGTGGCACCAAGGTGTTACGCTAATTCCTTGGCTCAGATGACGACCCGCGAACTGGTAATCCGCAACATTGATGGCAAGAATGTGAACGTGCCGCTCGACCGGGATCGCATTACCCTGGGCCGATCGAGCGCTAATGAGCTTTGTTATCCCGACGACGCCGGTCTCTCCCGCCAGCACCTCGCCCTAACCCGCACCGGCGACAACTGGCAGGTGGAGGACCTCGGCAGCAAGAACGGAACCGTAGTCAACGGCAAGCGCATCGACAAACCGACTCTGTTCACCGAAGGCGACCGCATTTCCGCCGGGCACCTCACCATCGAATTCGCTGAAGCGTCGCTGAATACCGCCAACACGGTGGTTTTCGTCGAACAAAACGAAGCGTTTTCGAATACGTCGACCACCGTGGTGGCCAGCCTCGACGCCGTGCTCGGTCCGCAAACCGACGATCTGAACAAGACGCACGTCATGCAGGGCAGTCCGCAAATGCGCGCCCTGATCCGCGCAGGCCGTGAGCTCGCCGGCCATCGGCCGCTAGACGAGTTATTCAACGTGATCATGGATCTTTCGGTCGAGGCCGTAATGGCCGGGCGCGGCGTCCTGATGACGCTAGAAGGCGATGAACTCCAAGTGCGTGCCGCCCGCGGCGATGGTTTTCAGATCTCGACCACCGTTCGCGAGCGTGTGCTGCGCAAGAAAGAATCGCTGCTGGTTCGCGACGCGCAGCTCGATCAGGCTCTGCGCGAGCACGTGAGCATCGTGGAGCAGAAAGTCCGCAGCATGATCGCCGTGCCCCTCCAGACCAACGACCGCGTTATCGGCCTGATCTACGTCGATTCGCCTCACCTGATCCGCGAATTCTCGCGCGAGGATCTGAATCTCCTCACTGTCATGGCCAACGTCGCCGCGATCCGCATCGAACATGCGCGCCTCAACGAAATCGAAGAGGCGGAGCGCGCCATGATGAAGGACATGCAGCAGGCCGCGCTGATCCAGCAGCGTCTGCTGCCTGAGAAATCGCCGGTTGCGCCCGGACTCGATATCGCCGGCCGCACCAAAGCCTGCCGCACCATAGGCGGCGATTATTACGATTTCCTCCCGTTCCCCGATGGCCGCATCGGCGTTCTGGTCGGCGACGTCGCGGGAAAGGGCATGCCCGCTTCGCTGCTGATGTCGAGCCTGCAAGCCCGTGTGCAGGTGCTGTTCGAAGACGGCGACGATCTGGCCCGTAAAATCGGACGCCTCAACAAAGCCGTTACCGCCAACTGCCCCGACAACCGGTTCATCACGTTTTTCATGGGAGTCATCGACCCGAAGACGGGGGAATTTGTCTACACCAACGCCGGCCACAATCCACCCGTAGTGGTGCGCGCCGACGGCGAATTTGAAACCCTCACTGAGGCGGGCGGCGTCATCCTCGGGATCCTTCCTATGGCGACGTATCAGGAAGCGCGGACGACGCTGAATCCCGGCGACGTGCTGGTGCTGTTCAGCGACGGCGTCACCGAAGCCGCCGACCCCAGCGACGACGAGTACGGCGAAGAACGGCTGGGAACACTTGTCGCTTCGATGAAGGATCGCCCCTCTGAGGAAATCGTCGAAGCGATCCACAACACCGTCATCGCCTTCACGCAGGGTGCCCCCGCGGCCGACGATATCACTGTAGTGGTCGCCCGCCGCCTCTAGGTGCCACAGACTATTAGTCTGTGGCCCGCTCTATAGTTTTATTTCATGACGTTTTCGTACCATTTCAAGTTGGTTGTCGCGCTGCCGATGCAAGCCAAGTCGATACGATGGTCCGCGTTTAGATCGACCGCGGCGCAGGACGCGGCGGCCATGGTTCCAGCGTCGAGCACGCGGCGAGTCCAGTGACCGGATTTGTTGGAATAGACGAGCACCTGATAGGGCTTGCCCCGCATGCCGGCTACGATCTGATCTCGTCCATCGCCATCGAGGTCCGCGGTGAGGATGGTGTGGGCATCGAGGAGGGAATCGTCGATGACCTCACGATTCCACTTGACGCGACGTTCGACGTACACCACGACCTGATTGCCATGCCACGGCTCGATTGTGGCGAGGAAGCGCCGCTTGCCGAAATGGCCGACGGCGATGTCGCTGGTGCCGCTCTTCGAGATCTCGGTGCGGGTCCATTGATTGTGATAGCGGTAGAGATCTATTCCCGAGAAGGACGCGGTCAGAATGGAGTCGCGGCCTTTGCCGTCCCAATCGACCGTGGTGATGCCGTGTTGGATGCCTTCATTGTCGTTGGCGATTTGAATCCGCTTCCAGGCTCCACTTGGGTCAGAGGGCCGGTAATAGACGAGAGGCACGTGGTCGCGATAGTCGGGAGCGACTGCATTCGCGCCGATTAGAGGAGCGTTGATGAAGACCGTCGACCCATCGAAATTGGCCGATCTGATACGATGCGAAGTCGGCAAGCGGTCGATTTCGGTCAGGGTCCACCGCTGGCGCGGATCGCCGTTATGCTTGAGCACGGCCACGATGCCCTTGCTGGTGGCGGCCTGCATGGTGAAGCCGTAGGCGAGCACGATTTCGGGAATGCCGTCGCCATCGATATCTGCAACGGCAAGATTGATCATGCCGGTCAGACCGGAGGCGATTACGTGACGTTCCCAAGAAGTAGCCGGTGGCGTCGGATTTTCAAACCAGACCAAGTCGGTCATCTGGGTGGCAAGGGCGATCAGGTCGGGTTTGCCGTCGCCGTTGAGATCGGCCGCGACGACCTGGTAGCCGCCTTTAAGGTCTGTGGCGATGACGTGCTCGCGGAAGTCGGCGGCGAGCAGGGTTGCGAGGAGGAGGCCCAGCGTCATTTTGACGCCGGAACTATTTTGAAATCCCAGACCTGAGTGTTGATGCTATCGAGACCGTCGGTGTATTCGACCAGCGCGTACTCGCCGGGCTCCAGATCCTTCTGCGGCCAGATTTTGTAGACGTTGTCGCCTTCCTGCTTCTTGAAGGAATCGATCTCCTGGAGCCTTTGCCCGATCTCTTTCGTTATCGGGACGATCTCTATATCCTCCACCACCCGCGAGCCCTTTTTTGTCGGCGTCACCTTAATGATGGCGAAGCGCTCAAAGTTCGAGAGGCAGAAAAAGAATTCGGGGCGCTTCTCGGAAATTGCCTTCGAGGAGGTGTCGCCATCGATCTCAAGAGTCGCTTTGCCGGAGACCATCGGGATCGGCGAGAGAACCTTCAGCACCTGCCGCTTCTTGTTGTTGACGAGTTTCGACTCGGCGACCTTGACCGGCTCCAAGGTGTCTCCATGGATGTAATAAACACCGGGGTCGGAGGGGATTTGCTCCACCTGTTTCACGGCGCCGCGCTCGGCCGCGTCCTCCTCAGCCTGTGATTTGGCATCAAGCTTTAGGTCCTCCTCGTGCTGCGCGGCTTCCTTCTTCGTGCGATCGAGGTCGACAAGTGCAAGGGGAAGCTCTTCCCACTCGCCTCGCTCCGAGCTTAAGTAACTGACACGGTCTTTGAGGACCTTATATTCGCTGGCCAACTGATAGGTGCCGTCCTTCAGGTAGAGACGGGTTACTCCGCCGAAACCAGCGGCGGCGAACACGTAAAAGAAAGCGAGGTAGAGCATGACGCGAGAAAACATTTTGTTACCTGCCTTTATTATGTAAGAATGCGCTATCGAAAACTTGGACGTACCGGCATTGAGATCAGTGACATCGGATTTGGGGCCTGGGGTATAGGGGGCAAGCAGTGGATCGGCGGATCGGATGAGGAATCAAGGGCGGCGCTGCGGAGGGCGCTGGAGCTCGGAGTCAACTTTATCGACACGGCGCTCGCGTACGGCGATGGGCATAGCGAGGAGCTTGTCGGCGAGATCGTGCGGTCGGCTGCGGGTGAAGTTTACGTGGCGACGAAGGTGCCTCCCATGAATAAGAAGTGGCCGGCTAAGGCGGGGGTCGGGATTGAAGAAGTTTTTCCTTACGACTATGTAATGCGGTCGACTGAGGAGAGTCTACGGAATCTGAAGATGGAGGCGGTCGATCTGCAGCAGCTTCACGTGTGGAACGCGGAGTGGACGGATCGCGACGAATGGAAACGGGCGTTTGAGGATTTGAAACAGTCGGGCAAGGCGAAGGCGGTCGGCGTGTCGCTGAATGCCGGCGATCCGGACTCGGGGCTCGACCTGATTCGCACCGGGCTGTGCGATTCGGTGCAGGTGGTGTACAACATTTTCGATCAATCGCCGAATGGGAATTTGTTGCCGCTGGCGCTGTTGCATCGTGTCGGTGTGCTGGCCCGCGTGCCGCTCGATGAGGGCGCGCTGACGGGGACGATCGCGGAGGATACGGTGTTCGAGAAGGGCGAGTTTCGCGACTGGTACTTTCGGGGCCGCGATCGGAAGAAGCAAGTAGTGGAGCATGTGAGCGCGTTGCAGAAAGATCTGGAGGGTGTCGCGGGGAAGCTGCCGGAGATTGCTTTGCGGTACTGCTTGTCGCATCCCGCGATTTCGACGGTGATTCCGGGGATGCGTAAAGTGCGGACGGTCGAATCGAGCTGCTCCGTGTCGGACTTGGGTGCGCTGCCGGACGAGGTGCTCGCGAAGATGAAAAAGCACGCTTGGGTTAAAGATTTTCACTCGTGAGAATCGGGCTGCATACGTCGATTGCGGGCGGCCTGGAGCGGTCGGCGATCAAGGCGGGGGAAATGGGTGCGAACACATTGCAGATTTTCTCGTCCAGCCCGCGGCAGTGGAAGGCGTCGGTGCCCAGCGCTCCTGCCATTGAACTGCTGAACGCGTTTCGGAAGAAGTACGACCTGACGCCGCTGGTGATTCACGATAACTATCTGATCAACCTGGCGTCGGCGAACGAAGGGATACGCAAGCAATCGATCGAGGCGTTTCGCGGGGAACTGGTCCGGGCGATTACGATTGGAGCGGAGTATCTGGTGGCGCATCCGGGAAATTACAAAGGGCAGACGATCGAGCAGGGGATTTTCCATTTTCTGCAAGGGGTCGGAGCGGCCGCTGAGGGTCTGAAGTTCGATAAGTTGATGCTTCTCGTTGAGTGCACGGCGGGCGCTGGCGCGCAGATCGGAGGACGCTTCGAAGAACTGCACGCGATTCGCGAATATGCGGCGCAGATGACGCATCTACCAGTCGGATTTTGCCTCGATACGTGCCACCTTTTAGTGTCCGGTTACAATATCTCGACAGAGGATGGATTCAAGAAAACGATTGCCGAAGCGGATCGCATTCTGGGGCTCGATCATGTGCGGGTCATCCATACGAACGATTCGAAAGCGCCACTCGGATCGCATGTCGACCGGCATGAACACATCGGGCAAGGTTATATTGGATTAGACGGGTTTCGTCGCATTCTCACCCACCCGAAGCTTCGCAACAAAGCCTTCATTCTTGAGACGCCGGTGGATCAAGAGGGCGACGACCAACGGAATCTCGACACGCTGAAATCCCTATGGAAGAAAAAGTCTACGACCACAACCAAATCGAGCTGAAGTGGCAGGAGCGATGGCTCGCAGTGAGCAAGACGGACGCGGACCTTTATCGCGCCGATCCGAACTCCTCCGCGCCTAAATACTACGTGGTCGAGATGCTTCCATATCCCAGCGGGCGCCTGCATATGGGCCACGTCCGCAACTACTCGATCGGAGATGCGCTGGCGCGTTACATGTGGATGCGCGGCTACAACGTCCAGCATCCGATGGGATGGGATGCGTTCGGATTGCCGGCTGAAAACGCCGCGATCAAGGGCGGTGCGCATCCTCGCGACTGGACCATCGCGAGGATTGCTGAGATGACGCGGCAGATGCACCGCATGGGTTTCGCTTATGACTGGAGTCTCGAAATCACCACTTGCGAGCCGGAATATTATCGGTGGAACCAGTGGTTTTTCCTGAAAATGCTGGAGCGCGGCCTGGCATATCGCAAAAGGGCGCTGGTCAACTGGTGCCCGGAGTGCGGGACGGTGCTGGCCAATGAGCAAGTGGTAAACGGCTGCTGCTGGCGTCACGAAACCACTCCGGTGTCCCAGCGCGCTCTCGAACAATGGTTCTGGAAAATCACCGATTACGCGGATGAACTGTTGCGCGACATCGATGAGAAACTTGAAGGGCGCTGGCCGGATCGCGTGCTGTCGATGCAGAGGAATTGGATCGGCAAGTCGGTCGGATCGGAAATCGATTTCAAGCTCGAAGGATCGGAAGAACAAATTCGCGTGTTCACGACGCGCGTCGACACTATTTACGGCGCGACATGCGTGATCCTGGCTCCGGAGCATCCTTTAGCGCAGCAACTTCTGGACGAAAAAGGCCGCGCACGATCCAAAGAAATGATCGATGCCCGGGCCAACAAGGGTCCCGGCGATGTGGTCAAGGATGGCGCGCCTACCAGCGGTTTTGCCATCAATCCGTACAGTGGCGCACGCGTGCCCGTGTGGATCGGTAACTTCGTATTGATGGACTACGGCACGGGTGCGATCATGGCGGTGCCCGCGCATGACGAGCGCGATTTCGAGTTCTGCACTACGTTCGGACTGCCGATCGTTCCTGTGATTCGGCCCGTCGAGGGCGTGCTGGACGTCGCGCCCAAAGCGTCGTTCGGCGACGACGGGATCGTTGAGAATTCTGGCGAATATTCCGGACTCGGCAGCGCGGACGCCCGGGTCCAGATGAACGCGCGAGCTGAGCGCGAAGGCTTCGGCAAAGCCGCGATCACGTTTCGCATTAAGGACTGGGGCATTTCGCGCCAGCGATACTGGGGCACTCCGATTCCGGTGATTCATTGTCCGAAATGCGGCGTGGTTCCGGTGCCTGAGAAAGATCTGCCGGTGAAGCTGCCGTACGATGTGAAATTCACGGGCATTGGACGCTCGCCTCTTGCCGAGAATCCGGAGTTCATGAACGTGAAGTGTCCTCAATGCGGCGGCGATGCGCAGCGCGAGAGCGACACCATGGATACCTTCGTAGATTCGTCCTGGTACTTCTATCGTTACTGCGACCCGCACAATGACAAAGCCCCGTTCGATCCCGCGAAGATCGCGAAGTGGTTCGAGATCGATCAGTACATCGGCGGCATCACGCACGCAATTCTGCACCTGATCTATTCGCGATTCTTTACGAAGGTGATGCGCGATCTCGACTTGATCGCGAACGATGAACCGGCGGCAAATATGTTTACGCAAGGCATGGTGCTGGGCAACGACGGCACGGCGATGTCAAAATCCAAGGGCAACGTGGTCGATCCCGAAGAGATGGTGGACAAGTACGGCGCGGACACCTGCCGGCTGTTCGTTCTATTCGCCGCGCCTCCGAAAAAAGACATGCCGTGGATCGAGGCGAGTGTCGGCGGCCAGCGCCGGTTCCTCGAACGCGTCTGGAAATTCGTGACGCGGAACATCGACCGCGATGCGGGTACGGGCGACCCGGCCGCCGATCGGCGGGCGTCGCGCAAGCTGCACCGGACGATTCACAAGATGACGGACGATTTCGGGAACCGCTGGCATTTCAACACCTCGATCGCGGCGCTGATGGAGCTCATCAATACGCTAACTGAAGAGGAGGCTCATCTCTCCCGCGCCGCCCTCGATCGGATTCTGCCCTCGATGGTTTTGCTGATGGGCCCTTTTGCGCCCTACATGGCCGAAGAGCTGTGGGAACGATTGGGCCGCACCGGTCCAGTGTTCAAGCAATCCTGGCCCGTATACGACGAGTCGTTAGAGAAAGAAGACGCGGCCGATGTCGTGCTGCAGGTGAACGGAAAAGTCCGCGGACATCTCTCGGTGCCCTTCGGCACGCCGAAAGAAGAATTGGAGCGGCTGGCCCTAGCCGATCCTAAGACGCAGGCGTCGATCAGCGGCAAGCAAGTGGTGAAGGTAATCGTGGTGCCGGATAAGCTGGTCAATATCGTCGTAAAGTAAAGCATATGGCCACAAAGACGCTTGTCACGGTGGAGGAGTACTTAACAACCGTCTACCGTCCCGACTGCGACTATGTCGACGGAGAGGTATTGGAGCGCAATTTGGGCGAACGGGAACATAGCTATATTCAAGCGGCGCTGGTGTCATACTTTTTCGCGCGACGCAAGGCATGGAATCTTGAGGTCTACCCTGAACAACGTGTGCAGGTGCGAGAGAATCGCTTCCGCATCCCCGACATCTGCGTCGTCCTGGGCGGGACAAAGGAGAAAATTTTCACCACTCCTCCGTTCCTTTGCGTTGAGATTCTTTCCCCCGAAGACCGGATGGGCCGCGTGCAGGACCGCATTGACGACTACTTCGCGATGGGAGTCCAGAACGTCTGGGTGATCAATCCGGCCAGGCGTTGCGCCTACTACGCCACAGCGACGGGTGATCTCCACCGGGTGACCACCGGCGTGCTTTGCACAACCGATCCCTTACTCGAAGTTCCCCTCGCTGAAATATTCGAATAACAGGACGCGCTCGATGCCGGCCCGCTCCCGCTATTGAACCGCGACGGTCGGACCGAACGGAGTAGAAACCCCGTTGATCGTGACCACCAGCGGCAGGGCGCTTCCGGTGCCGGCCCCAGCGGGCACGGTGATATTCACCTGAATAACCCCGTTCACTTCTCCCGGCGCGGCGCCCGCGAACTGGACGGGAGCGTTCACACCGTTGATGGTCGCGGAGACTTGGTTGGTGGGGATGATGTAGTAAGGACTCGTCAAGGGCGTGACGGTCCCCGTCACACTTGGCGGAGTGGTCTGTCCGCCACCGGTCATGTACACCACAATTACCGAGCCGCCTGCCGCGGGCGTAGTCGGGATACTGGTCCCGTTGATCACAATCCCGATCGCAGGTCCATTAAATGTGTAGTTCTGGTTGAGGACCGCCGCCTGTCCGGCTCCCGTCGCACTGAAGGTATAAATACCCGGCGCCTGATTCGCGACGTTCTGCGGAATCACGGCCGACTGCTGCCCCTGATACAACACGGTGACATTCGTTGACGAGCGGCCCGCAATTTCGTACGGGACGATCACGTTGATTTGGGTAGCGGAGACATAAATGGGCGTGCCCGGAATATTGTCGAAGAACACCTGCACTCCGGCGAGCAGGTTACTCACCGTGTTGCCCGCCGCCACCGTAAAGGACGCGGGCGTGGCCGGGCCGAGGGCCACTCCTTTAATGGTGATTAGTTCCCCGGGCGCGATCGGCCCGAATTGCAGGCTCGCGCTATTGGAGATACTCGACGGTTCGGGTAGGGGAACTCCCATCACGTTAGCCGTTACCTGCACCGTGATTGGCGTTTGTCCCGTTGACGGGGTGATGGTAATCGTACCGGTGTATGTCTGGGCCGTTGTGAACGCGGAAGGCACTAGCGATACCGCCAAAACCAGCGGTGTTCCCGATGATCCCGTCGTGCCGCCGGAAGGTGTGATCGCCAGCCAGGAAGCGTTGGTTGACGTCGAGATGCCGACCGCTCCTCCCGCACTGGTCACGTTTAGATTCTGCGCGGCGGGCGCCGCCGCACCGAGTTGATAGTTGAAAACCAGTGGGGTGGTTGGCGAGACGGTGACCGTCTGCGCCGCCGACACTACCAGCTTCACCAGGATCGTGGTGGTTGGCGTGGCCGAATTTTGGAACGTCAGCGTGATGCCGCTGTTATACGTGCCTGGCGAGAGCGTATTCTGGGACACGCTCGCGGTGACAATGCTCGCCGTGCTGCCCGCCGTCACGCTGGACTGCGAGATTTGGAGCCAGTTCCCGCCCGTAATGGGCGTGACCGACGCGGTGTATGTGGTGCTTCCGCCGGTCGCCATCAGGGTGATTTGCTGCGATGCGGGCGGAGCAGCGCCTTGCGTCTGCGCGAATGTAAGAGAGGTCGGCGTCACGCTTACCGTGGTATTCGCCGAAACCGTCAATACGACCGGGATCATGAAGTCTCCGCTCGGAAGATTCGCGCTGTTGTTCGCATGGATCGTGATCGTCCCGTTGTAAACCCCCACCGGCAATCCACTTGGCGTAATCACCACTTGTATGTACTGCTGGGTGGTGCCCGAAGAAGACCCGAGGAACAGCCAGGAAACCGGTGCTCCCGGCGTGGAAGCACTTGCCGAAAAACTCACGGCCGATCCATCCGTGCTGTTGACGGAGATCCTGGACGTGATCGATGTCCCCGCCCCATACGTCGCTGTGAATACACCGAAGCCGGGATCTGGAGTTACCGTCAACAGAGGGGTGGGTCCGACATCGACCGTCACCGGAATCGTAACCGTTTGGTTGGCATTCACTCCGTTGTTATAAGTCACGGTTACGATGCCCGCGCAGGATCCCGCCGTCATTCCCGCCGTCGCGGCGCTAATCGAGAGAGTCGCCGGCGTGACTGCCTTTGACGCGGTCCAACTCAGCCAGTTCGAGGTGGGGCAGTTGCCGGCCGGCGTCGTGCTGGTGGTCACCGAAAATGCGACCTGAGTCGCGCTGGTCAATTCCACCAGTTGAAGACCGGGCAAACCCATTGTCGTCTGATCGCTGAACAACAGCGCATCGGGCGCAGCGTAAATCTGTGTGCTGGCAGCAGTTACCGTAAGCGAAACGGCAATGGGAACGTTGTACAGCCCATAATCGGCGTTGTTCGGATACACGATGACAGTTCCGACATAAGGAGTCGAGCTCACTGGCAGATTCGCCGCATTCACCGATATCGTGAAAGTGCCTGGCGTCGTTCCGCTGGACGGCTGTACTGTCAGCCACGGTTGATTCGTCCCCAACGTGTACAAAATACTCGTACCCGAACTGGTCACGTTGACCAGCTTCGACTGCGACGTCGCCGTGCCGAACGGTATCGAGAACGATACCGAATTGGTGTTCACGTTGAGAAGCGCATTGTTGCTTATAATCAGCGTTGCTGTGACATTGGTCGTGTTCCCGTTGGCGGGACAAGTGGGTGTTCCGGTCGGACAAATGGCGAGATTGGCGACGTACGTTCCCGGCTGTAAGGATGCAACGTTCAAATAGGAAGAAAGGCTCACCGAGATTGCCTGCGCCGCCGTGGTAGCCAAGCCTCCCGTGGGAACCAAGAGCCAGTTCGTCGTCAGCGAGGGTCCCGAAACGAACGTCGGCAGCACCTGATAATAAACGGACGAGCTGCTAGTCGAGATCGTTAGCGTTTGCGTTTCGTGCGAGAACCCCCCCTCGCCGGAGTTGTACTGGAAGATAAAGTTATTCAGCGTGCCCGTGACGTTCAACTCGGAGCCCGTCGTCACGCTCAGCGTCACCGGAATCGTCACCGAATCTGTCGTCGTCGTGCTCTGTACTGTGATGGTCCCGTTGTAAGTGTTCCCCGGCGTCAGTAGCGAGGGGTTCACCTGCACCGTGAAGCCTTCATTACTGCCCGTGTTTCCAGCGGTCGGATTCAGCAGAATCCAGTTCCCGCTGTTGTTCTGCGTCGCAGCGCTGACCGTATAGCTCAGTTGGGCTCCGCTGCTGTTGATTGTGACCGGGATCGAACTCGGAGAACCCACCGAAGCGCCCTGAACCGCGGTGAACGAAAGCGCCGCCGGAGTTCCGCACCCACTGCACGATGCCGACAAAAGCGAAGGATTCCCGACGGTCAGCGCGACTTGGTAGGTGATCGCACTGCTTGCCAATCCGTTGACCTGAACCATAAAACTGCCGGTGTACGCTTGGCCCATCGACAAGCCCGACGTATTCACCGTGACCGGCAATGTCAAAGTGCCATTGGAAGCCGTATTCGGGCAATTGGTCTGACCGGAGGTCCAGCCGTCGACGGTCAGCCATGCCGGGGTGTTCACCAGACTCACACAGAGCGTAGTGGATCCCGAACTCCAGGTGAAGTTAACGTTGTTCGTCGAAGTGGCACCTCCGCTTTCTACCGTGACGTTCAACGCGCTCGGCGATGCGGTGAGTGTTTGCCCACTGGCTGTGTCGGAAAAACCCAATCCCATCAGGCACAACATGGTCCCAAACATTGCGATCTTATGGCAGTTCATCGAATTTCTCCACATTTCAAACTCCCTACGGTGCAATCGGCTCGCCAAATTCAGCATACACCGAAACAAATCTTGTCAAAAATGTTCTAATGCCGTACGCTGCTTATAAGCCTGTCCGACGATAAGATGGTAATCAGCGCATGTCTGTTTCGAACGAAATTGCCATCAGGGCCGTGGGCCTCGCCAAATCTTACGTCTCCGGCGGCGCCGAGCTGGTCATTTTCTCCGGTCTCGATTTTGATGTCGCGCGCGGTGAGCGGCTCGCATTGGTCGGCGAGTCGGGCGCGGGGAAGAGTACCCTGCTGCATTTGCTCGGTGGTCTGGACAGGCCGACGGAGGGTGCGATATACTTCGGGCATAAGGACATTTGCCAGCTCCCTCAAAGCGAGCTGGCCGATTTTCGGAACCGGGAGTTGGGTTTTGTCTGGCAGATTCATACATTACTCGCCGAGTTCACGGCTCTTGAGAACGTGATGATGCCCCTGCTCATACGCGGGCAATCGCGGGATCGGGCGGAGCCCGTTTCGCTGGCCCGGCTCGATGAGGTGGGTCTCAAAAATCGCGCCAGCCATCGCGCGGGAGAGTTATCCGGCGGGGAACAGCAGCGCGTTGTTCTCGCCCGAGCCCTGGTCGGGGATCCGCAGGTCCTGCTGGCCGACGAGCCGACCGGAAGCCTCGATTACAAAACGGGCGACATGATCGTGGGCCTGATTGAGGACCTTCATCGCTCGCGGAATCTTACCTCGATTCATGTGACCCACAATTTGAATTTTGCGCGCCGCGCCGACCGTGTGCTCGCGCTGGAGCGCGGTCAGCTTATCGAAATGGCAGGAGCCGAGCCCCATGTTTAATCACTTCACGGTCAGCGCACGGCGAGCCATTTTTTTTGCTCGCTGGGAGGCAGGCGCAGAGGGCGCCGCTTCGATCGCGGGTGAACATCTTCTGCTCGGTCTGCTGCGAGAAGATCCGGCAATCGAAAGTGCTTTTCCCGACGCTGGAGCGGCTCGGCGAATTCGGGAACGGATCGAGGCGCATTCACCGCGAAGGGAAAGTTTGCCCGAATCCGTCGACATGCCGGTCAGCATCGATTGTCAGCAGGTGTTCGAGGCCGCCACAAAGGAAGCCAAAGGGCTTCATCAGACCGACGTGAGTACCGAGCATCTTCTTCTCGCCCTGTTGCATCAGGAGAAGGGCTTCGCCACGCAGATTCTTCTGGAACAAGGTTTTGAGTTAGAGAAATTCCGGAGCCAACGGGCTCCTCTGAATCCGTCAGATTTCGAATAGAGCAGAATTTTATGTTTGAACGTTATACCGAAAAGGCCCGCCGGGTGATCTTCTTCGCCCGGTATGAAGCCAGCCAGTTCGGCAGTCCGTGCATCGAGACCGAGCATCTGTTGCTCGGATTGCTAAGGGAAGATAAGGCGCTGGCCAACCGCTTCCTCCGCTCGAGCGCGTCCGTCGAATCCATCCGCAAGCAGATTGAGGCGCACACCACTCTGCGCGAAAAAGTATCGACCTCGGTCGACCTGCCTCTCAGCCACGAATGCAAGCGCGTGCTTGCCTATGGCGCAGAGGAGGCCGAGCGGCTGAATCATAAACACATCGGAACTGAGCATCTTCTTTTAGGTTTGCTGCGCGAGGAAAAGTGCTTCGCCGCCGATATATTGCATGAGCGTGGCCTGCGCCTTTCGCAGGTCCGCGAGGAGATCGCTCGTTCGAGCTCAGAAAAAATGTCCTCCAACCGCCCCAAGGAAAGCTCTCTGCTCAGTGAGTTCAGCCGCGATTTGACGCAAGCCGCGATGGACGGCCTGCTCGATCCGTTAATCGGTCGCGACTATGAACTCGAGCGTGTGGTCCAGATCCTCTGCCGCCGCACGAAGAACAACCCCGTCCTCATAGGCGAGCCCGGCGTCGGCAAGACCGCCATCGTTGAAGGCTTGGCCCAGCGCATCGCCGATGGCGACGTGCCCAGCTTCCTCGCCGACAAGCGCATCCTCGCGCTCGACCTGTCGCTGATTGTCGCCGGCACCAAATACCGCGGCCAGTTCGAAGAGCGCCTTAAAACCATCATGAAGGAGTTGATGGAAAATCAGAACGCCATCATCTTCATCGACGAGTTGCACACGCTCGTAGGCGCCGGGTCCGCGGAAGGCTCGCTCGACGCGGCCAATATCCTGAAGCCGGCTCTTTCACGCGGCGAAATTCAGTGCATCGGCGCAACGACGCCTTCCGAGTACCGCAAATCGATCGAAAAGGATCGTTCCCTGGAACGCCGCTTTCAAGCCGTCAAAGTTCCCCCGCCCAACGAAGCCGACGCCATCCGCATTCTTTTCGGCATCAAAGAGCGCTATGAGAAATTCCACGCCGTCTCGTATACGGACGAGTCCATCGAAAACGCCGTCTACACCTCCACCCGCTTTATTCCAGACCGTTTTCTGCCAGACAAGGCCATCGATCTGATCGACGAAGCGGGCGCGCGCGTCAAACTCCGCCAGACGACTCTGCCCGGTGAGGTCGCCGATATTCAGAAGCGCATCAAATTTATCGTTCATAGGATGGAAAACGCGATCGCCAATCACGAGTTCGAAAAGGCGCGCTTCTACTCGGATGAGGAGCGCAAAGAGCGCGAAAATCTCCGCCAGTTACGTGAAAAATACAACCTCGACGATACCTCCACCGGCATCGTGACCAAGGACGATATCGAAGACGTAGTCGCCCGCTGGACCGGCGTCCCGATGACCGCCATTCGCGAAGAAGAAGTCGCCAAGCTCTTGCGCATTGAAGGCGAGCTGCACCGCCGCATCATCAGCCAGGAAAAAGCCATCTCCGCGCTCTCCCGCGCCATCCGTCGTTCGCGCGCGGGCTTGAAATCTCCCAAGCGCCCGGCCGGTTCGTTCCTGTTCCTCGGCCCCACCGGCGTCGGCAAAACCGAAGTCGCGCGCGCCCTCGCCGAATTCCTCTTCGGTAGTGAAAAAGCGCTGATCCGCTTCGACATGTCGGAGTTCATGGAAAAGCACTCGGTCTCGAAGCTGATCGGCTCGCCTCCCGGCTACGTCGGATATGAAGAGGGAGGCCAGCTCACCGAACGCGTGAAGCGCGCGCCCTATTCGATCATCCTGCTCGACGAAATCGAGAAGGCTCACCCGGATATTTACAACATCCTATTGCAGGTGTTCGAAGACGGCCAGTTGACCGACGGTCTCGGCAACACGGTCGACTTCAAGAACACCATCATCATCATGACCTCGAACCTCGGTGCGAGGTTCCTGGAAAAGCGCAGTCAGATCGGCTTCAGCGCCCCCGGCTCCGGCATGTCTGCCAAGATCGAAGATCAGGTGATGGCGGAGGTCAAGAAGGCCTTCAACCCGGAATTTCTGAATCGTCTCGACGAGATCATCCTGTTCACGTCGTTATCGGACGACGATCTGCTGAAGATTATGAACCTGCTGGCCGAGCAGATCAACGTGAATCTGGTGGCCAAACAGATCAAGATCCGTCTCAACGAGGACGCCGCGAAATACATCCTCGAAAAGACCTGCACCGACCGCAGCTACGGAGCCCGTCCGCTGCGCCGGGCCTTGCAGAAATACATCGAAGATCCGCTTAGCGAGGCCCTCATTCAAGGCACCCTCCCGCGTCCCTCCGAGCTGGAAGTATACCTGGGTGATGGCGGCATCTACTGCCGTCCGCTACAGCCCGCGGACCAGCCGGTCGAGCAGCCGGTAGGCGTATCGGGCGACCCGGCGGCCCCGGAGGAAACTCCCGCCCCGGTGACTCCGCTGTTCATGTTCGAATGAAGTCCTTCTGGCTCGGCGGCATAAATGCTACCGAGCCACGACCGCAGGGAGCGATCTCTAGAATTTCAAGAACTGTTTCTCTCTACTCCTCAATCACTTCCGACCTCCACGCGCGACGATTCCCGCGCCCGTCCCGCATTATGTGATCAAGAGATCGGTCACAGCGTCGTATCCCGATCCGCTACCGCGAGGGTGTAAGTCTTCGAAGCTCTCCTCTCGCCATCCGGCTAAAGTACGATGACCCACGCCGTTGCGGGAAAATAAACGGCACGGGGCGCTCCAAAAGACCTCGGCGGGAGATTTTCAAAATCCTGTCCGCATGCCCACGCATGGCGGTTCAGTGATAAATCTCCCCACTTGGCGACACCATAAGTGTGTCTTGTAGGGCGGCCATTTTTGGCGGCAGCCGCTTTTCAAAGCGGCCTTTTACAAATCCGATGACTACCTCTCCGGCCAATACCCCGCCCGCGCCCGCACCACCGCGTTGGGAAACCTAGACACCTTTACCTCAATGCGATGCAGCCCCATATTCTTCGTCTCCATCGGCACGAAGCTCAATAGGTACTGGCTGTGAATCTCCTCGCCCAGGCGCGACATCACTCCCTCCAGCGACTTTTCCGTCAGGAATGAAAGATGGCGCCCGCCCGTCGCCCTCGCAAACGCGTTCGCATCGTTCGTCTTGCCGAGCCTCGCGACTTCCCCGATCGCGCCGACATAATCCGGTCCGCCCGGCATCGACGGATCGTTTTCCGGGCTCGACGTCCACGCCTCGCCCTGCGCCGAATAGGTCAGCGAGTAAATCGCCACCCCCGCCCTCTGCGCCAGCTCCACCGCTTCGGCCAACTTCTTCTTGCTTCCCCGGTCTCGCGATTCGCCCAGGACAATCATGATCCGCCGGTAATTCTCCGGCCGCGTGTCGAGCATCTTCATCCCCTCGATCACCGCGTCGATCATCTTCGCCTGCTTGATCGTGCGCGGCTCGATATTTTCAAACGCCTTGCGAATCTTCGCTCCATCCGAAGTGAACTCCTGAAACACCCGCACCTCCGTGTCATAGGCGATCACCGCAGCCTGCCCGCGCTCGCCGATCACGAGCGGCTGAATCATCGGCCCAACCTGCCGGATCCTGGCCAGCGCCGGCGTCGAGATCCCGCTCGATTGAATCAGCACCACCAGCGACACCGGCGCCAGCACCGTATCGGAGGTATCCATACGGACCTTCTGCCGCACGCCATCATCGGTCACCATAAAGTCGCCCGCCGACAACCCATCGATCAAGTCGCCCCTCTTCGACATCACAGTAGTCGGCACCAGCACCAGATGCACGTTCGTTTTGAGCGGCTGTTCCTGTGCCAGCAGCGCCACAGTGAGCGTGCAGGTGACGCACGCCTTCGAGGAGGATATCACTATGTTAATGGGACGACTCCCATCGCAATAGCGTTACCCTAGTCTCTTATGTCCGATCGCCTCAACGAACTCCGCCGCCGCCACGCCAACGCCGAAGCCGGAGGCGGTGACGAACGCCGCGCCCGCCAGCATCAGGAAGGAAAGCTCTCCGCCCGCGAGCGCATCGACCTCCTCCTCGACGAAGGCACCTTCGAGGAGCTCGACAAACTCGTCCGCCATCGCTCCCGCGATTTCGGCATGGACGAACAGATCGTCGATGGCGACGGATTCGTCACCGGCTACGGCCTCATTCACGGCCGTCCCGCCTATGTCTTCGCGCAGGATTTCACCGTCTTCGGCGGCTCTCTCTCGGAGACCAACGCCAAAAAGATCGTCAAGATCATGGACCTCGCGCTCAAGACCGGAGCTCCCGTCATCGGCCTCAACGATTCCGGCGGCGCGCGCATTCAGGAAGGGGTCGTGTCTCTTGGAGGTTACGCGGATATCTTCCTGCGCAATGTTCTTTCCAGTGGTGTGGTTCCGCAGATCTCCGCCATCATGGGGCCCTGCGCCGGAGGAGCCGTTTACTCGCCCGCCCTCACCGACTTCGTCTTCATGGTCGATAAGACCAGCTACATGTTCGTCACCGGACCCGACGTCATCAAGACCGTCACCCATGAGGATGTGACCAAGGAAACGCTCGGCGGCGCGACCACTCATAACTCCACCAGCGGCGTCGCGCATTTTCTCGCGCACAACGACACCGAATGCCTGCAAATGATCCGCGCGCTCCTGGCCTACCTCCCGCAGAACAATCGCGACGATGGCCCGCGGCGCTCCTCAGACGATCCGTCGGATCGCCAGGACGCGGCTCTTGATTCAATCGTGCCCGCCGAGTCCAATCAGCCCTACGATATCAAGGACGTCATTCACCGCATCGTCGACCATGGGGATTTTTTTGAGGTCCAGGAACATTGGGCCCGCAACATCGTCGTCGGATTCGCGCGCATGGACGGCCGCTCCATCGGCATCGTCGCCAATCAGCCGGCCTTCCTCGCCGGATGCCTCGACATCGATTCCTCCATCAAAGGTGCCCGCTTCGTCCGCTTCTGCGATGCCTTTAACATCCCGATTCTGACTTTTGAAGACGTCCCCGGCTTCCTCCCCGGCACTGCGCAGGAATTCGGCGGCATCATCCGTCATGGCGCGAAACTGCTCTATGCCTACGCCGAGGCGACCGTCCCGAAGATCACCGTCATCACTCGCAAAGCCTATGGCGGAGCCTACTGCGTCATGGGATCGAAGCACCTCCGCACCGACGTCAACCTTGCCTGGCCCTCCGCCGAAATCGCGGTCATGGGACCTGAAGGAGCCGTCAACATCGTCTACCGCCGCGAGCTCTCGAGCGCCGCCGATCCCGACGCCGTCCGCCGCGCCAAGACCGAGGAGTTCAAGGAGCGCTTCGCCAATCCTTTTGTCGCCGCCGAGCACGGCTTTCTCGACGACGTGATCGAGCCCCGCCAGACCCGCCCCAGAGTGATCCGCGCGCTCCGCCTCCTGGCGACCAAAGTGGACACGATGCCGCGCAAAAAGCACGGCAATATTCCGCTCTAGGACTTTACTCTACCCGGCGGCCGCCGCCTCTTCCGCCAGCTTCTCAAAAAACTTCTTGATTAACATCTTCGCCGTCCCATCGATCAGCCTCTGTCCGACGGCCGCCATCGTTCCGCCCACTTGCGCATCGCCTTCGTAAGAAACTTCCGTCCCGTCGCCGCCAGCCACCAGCTTTAACAGTCCGTCGCCTTTCATGAACCCCAGTTTTCCCGACCCCTCCACAATCAGCCGGAAACTTTGCGGCGGATTCTGATCCGTAATCCGCACCTTCCCCTCAAAGGCGCCGGAAAAGCTCGCCAGCGCCATCTTCATCTTCATGCGATACTCGTCTTCGCCAATTTTTTCCAGGCTCTCGCAGCCCGGAATCGCGCGCGCCAGCGCACCCGGATTCTGCATCAACGCGTAAACTTTTTCCGGTGGTGCGGCCAGCGTATGAGATCCCGAAATCTTCACGCCGTTCTCGCCAATGCGGCGAGAAGGGCCCTCGCCGTATGAACGACCGCCAGATGTTTTCGATACTCCGCCGATGCGTGCAGATCGGAGTTCGCGTCAACGCCTTCGGCAACCATCGCCGCCGCGTGCTGAATCTCCGTCGCGCTGCCGCCCGTTCCTTCGAGCGCCTTCTCAACCGCCGTCGCGCGATACGCATGGTTCGATAAACCCGTCACGCCGACGCGCGCCCACTCAATCTTGCCCGCGGCCTTTTTGATTCGCACCGCAATCCCGACCACCGCGAACCCGCTCGCTTTTTGCACCACCTTTTCATAGTGCGTCCCGGTGCTGGAGTCCTCCACCGGAACAATCGCCTCACGCACGATCTCACCCGGCTCGAGCGCCGTCGTGAATGTGTCGAGAAAAAAGTTCGCCGCCGAAACTGTTCGCTCCGACTTCGCTCCCTTAAGGACAAACTTCGCTTCCAGCGCCTGCAGCGCCGCCGGATAATCGGCCGATGGGTCCGCATGCGCCACGCTCCCCCCGATGGTTCCGCGATTCCGCACCTGCGGATCGCCCACCCCTCCCGCCGTCTGCGACAACAGCGGACATTTCCCGCGCACTAGCGCTGACGCAGTTACTTCCTGATGCGTCGTCGTCGCGCCAATGTGTAACGCGCCGCCCTCCTCGCGAATATAGTTCAGATCCTTCAAACGGCCCAGATCCACCAGGTGATCCGGCGCCGCGAGGCGGAGCTTCATCATGGGGATTAAACTCATCCCGCCCGATAAAGGCTTAGCTCCATTCGCCAGAAGCTGCAGCGCTTCTTCCAGGCTCTTCGGAGCCGTATATTCGAACGTCTGCGGAATCATGCTTTCGCTCCCCCGGCCGAAATCAGCCGCCAGATTTTCTCGGGCGTCATCGGCATATCGATGTGCCGGACGCCTAACGGCGACAGCGCATCCACCACCGAATTCACCATCGCGGGGGAACAGCCGATCGTCCCCGCCTCGCCTACTCCCTTCACTCCCAGCGGATTCACCGGCGTCGGCGTCGTCGTGTGATCGCTCTCGATCCAGGGCATCATGTGCGCTCTCGGCAGCACATAATCCGTCATCTCCCCGGTCACAAGCTGCCCGCTCTCGTCGTAAACCGCCTGTTCCCACAGCGCCTGGCCGAGTCCCTGCGCGACGCCCCCATGCACCTGCCCGTCGACAATCAGAGGGTTCAGGATGTTGCCGCAATCGTCCACCGCGATATACCGCCGGATCTTGATTTCGCCCGTCTCGCGATCGATGTCCGAAATCACAATGTGCGCGCCGAACGGGAACGTGAAATTCGGAGGCTCCCAGAAATGCGTCGCGAATAATCCCGGCTCCGTATTTGCCGGCAGCGTCATCGCGCGATACGTCGCCCCCGCGATCTCCTGCAAGGTCTTCGTCGCACCCGTCTTGTTGCACGTCACGACGCCGCCCGAAAGCGTCACATCGTCCGACCCCAGCAGCATGGCGCCGAATTTCTTGATTTTCGCCTTCAGATCCTGCAACGCGAAATAGACCGCGGTGCCGCCCACCGCCGTCCCGCGGCTGCCGAAGGTGCCGATGCCGTACTGCACGATCGCTGTGTCGCCGTGCAGGACCAAGATGTCGTCGATATCGACGCCCAGCTCATCGGCCGCGATCTGCGCGAACGTGGTCTCTTCGCCCTGCCCGTGCGGCGAAGCGCCGGTCATCACCGTCACTTTGCCCGACGGATCGATCTTCACCGTCGCGCTTTCCCACCCGCCGGCGGCAGTCGCCGGCGATGGACCGAACGCGCAAATCTCGCCATAGGTCGAGATGCCGATCCCCATCAGCTCCCCCTTTTTGCGTTTCTCGGCCTGCTCCGCGCGTAACTCCTCATACCCTGCAATTCCGAGAGCCTTCTTAAGAGGCAGCGAATAATCGCCCGTGTCGTAGGTCAGGCCCGTCGCCGTCGGAAACGGAAAATCTTCTTTCTGGATGAAGTTCTTGAGGCGAATCTCGGCCGGGTCCATCTTCAGCTCCGCCGCCAGAATATCCACCATCCGCTCGATCCCGTGCGTCGCCTCCGGCCTCCCCGCGCCGCGATACGCATCGGTCGGCACGCAATTGGTGAACGCTCCGATAATATCGGCGCGAACATTCGCCGTTTTATACAACCCCGGCATCATCAGCACGCTCAACGTCGGAATCGCAGGCGTCAGCAGCTGGTGATAGGCGCCCAAATCCTGGATGATCAGCAGCTTGATGCCGGTAATCGTGCCGTCTTTCTTCGCCGCGACCTCGTAAAAATCCACGTGACCGCGTCCATGAATCGTGCACAGAAAATTCTCGCGCCGCGACTCGATCCACTTGATGGGCTTGTTCAACTTCATCGCGACGAAACCCATGAGAGCTTCCTCGGCATACACATTCAGCTTGCAGCCGAACGCTCCGCCCACCTCCGGCGTCACCACGCGCAGCCTGTTTTCTTCCAAGCCCAGCATCTGCGCGACTAAGCTGCGCATCAGGTGAGGAATCTGCGTCGACGAATACAGATTCAACTGCCGGTCCGCCGCGCGCCACTCTGCCACAACTCCGCGCGTCTCCATCGGCGTCGGAATCAGGCGCTGACTGGTGATGCGCTGCTTTACGATCACGTCCGCTTCGGCGAAAGCCTTGTCCACCTCGCCACCTTCCTGGTGATAATCGAAGGCTTTGTTATCCGGCCATTCCGGATGCACCGCCGGCGCACCCTTGGCGATCGCTTTCTCCGGATCGGCAACGGCGTCGGTCACATCCCAGTCGATCTCGATCAAATCCGCCGCGTCTTTCGCCACGTAGCGGTCGGTTGCCACCACCACAGCCACCGGATGCCCGACGAAATAAACCCGTTCCGGCGCCAGGATGTAATGATGAGGCACTCTCAACCCCGGCAGCGACGCCGCGCACGGCACCGGCCCCACCTTTTCCGTGTCCTTGCCCGTGAACACCGCCGCAACGCCAGGATGCTGCGCCGCTTTAGAAATGTCCATCGACCGGATCTTCGCCGCCGCGTGCGGACTCCTCACGATCGTCGCGTACAGCATCCCCGGCATCTTCATATCGTCGACATAGGTTGCCGTGCCGGTGATCAGTCGTGGATCTTCGCGCCGCCGCAACCTCTTGCCGACCAGCAATTCCGGCTTTGCAATTGTCGTAGCCATGTCGTTATGCTCCCGCCTTCGCAGCCGCGCGCACCGCGTTCACGATGTGCTGATACCCCGTGCACCGGCAGACGTTTCCTTCGAGGCCCTGTCGAATTTCCTCGTCCGTCGGATGCGGATTGCGATCCAGAATCTGTTTCGACGCCATGATCATGCCCGGCGTGCAGAACCCGCACTGCGCTCCGTGCTCATTCCAAAACGCCTCCTGCATTGCGTGGAGCTTCCCGTCGACCGCCAGCCCTTCGATGGTGGTGACATTGGCCCCGTCCCCCTGCACCGCGAACATGGTGCAACTCTTCACGGCTTTCCCATCAAGCTCGACAGTGCAAGCGCCGCACAACGACGTCTCGCACCCCACATGAGGCCCGGTCAGCCCGACCACTTCACGCAAATAATGAATCAGGAGCAGTCGAGGCTCCACATCGTGGGAATGCGTTTTCCCGTTGATCTTTAGGTTAATGTTCATGGCAATTGACCCAGCGATTGAAGATATCAAAACTGGAGGGCTGTGCGCAGCCCCTGGACCGGGGGGCACCCCGGTTTGCGTCAGACAGATCGCGGTTTCTGGCGTTAGGAGTGGCGTTCCGCCGGTTGATAGACCGGGGCCGACGGGGCATGGCCCGGATGCTCGCGCGTGGTGCGTTCCCACAATGCGCGCGGCGCCCTGCGCAGCCCGAAACGATATTCGAGCACCAGCGCGATCATCCGCATTCCCAGGCGGAACGCCTTCCACAGATCCCCCGTAACCGACGATTCACCGACGCGCCTGCGGTAATTCACCGGAATTTCGGTGAAGGGAATATTGTGCGCCACGACTTCCATCAGCAACTGCGGCCCGAAATGCGAACCGCCGATGGTGAGGTGCGGGCGGATCCGCTCCATCGCCTGGCGGCTGAACAGGCGATAGGTGCAGCCCATGTCCGTGAGGATGGTGGTGTTGAACAGAAGCTCCGTCATCTTGGCAACGGACCAGTTTCCAATTCGCAGGAAACGTCCCATGTTGGCCCCGGTCCAGATAAACTCGCGGCTGGTGCGCGTTCCGAATACCACCGGAACGTCGTCTGCGTATGCCAGCAGCTTCAGCAGGTCGTTTCCGCTGAAGGTGCCATCGGGCTCCGCCAGGACGATCAGATCCGCGGTGCAATGGTCGATGCCGTGGAGCAGCGCGTGCCCGTATCCTTGTTTCGCCTCGAACATCTCACGCGCGCCGGTGCCGGCGATCTCCTCGGAAGTTCCGGCGGCGGCGTTGTTATTCACCACAATGATTTCATCCGCGTAGCCCGGCCGCAAGAAGTCGAGCGTGGCCTCGCGAATGGAATCTTTCTCGTTATAGGTGGGGAAGATCACCGCGACCGATTTGCCGTTCCACATCTCGTCGGCATGATCGGCGGAAACACGGGAAATCTTCAGGGCAGCCTCTCTAAGTCTTTATGGGATTGGAAGATAAACGTAGTCGCCGTCGATGAATGGGCTGGCGACGTGTTTCACCAGGCGATAATGCGCGCGGATTTCCGCGATCTGGCTTTCGGGCAAACCGCCCAACTCCGGATCAGACCAGCGCCTCGGTTCAAATATGTTCTCGCCGAGGATGACCGTCGAAAACGCGGCTCGCTCCAGGTCGCGCCGCACGGGCTCGGGGTCGACCGCTTTTGCCGACACCAGCATGCCGTAAATGAACGTCTCGACGTCGATCCGTTCGCGCAGCCGGACCATCGCGTTATAGTCGCCCGAAAGAACTCGTCCTCCGGTGGGAGCGACGTAGGGGCGCAACTCGTCGACCGCCAGGCGCGACTGATTTTCCGTCGCCCAGCGAAAGATCACGTTATTCGCGGTTGCGCGCAGACCGACCGCGGCGTGAATCGCCACCGGCAGCAGCAGCAGTGTGACCCATTTCTTGCTTCCCTGAAACAACAATGGAAAGAAATTGAGTTCGTGCAGCGCGATGCCGCAGGCGACGGCCAGCATCGCCGTGAGTTCGATCTGATAATTCGTGTCTGAACCGATTTTCGGCGCGGTCGCCAGGAAAACGGTCGCGGCCATCAGCAGGTAAATGCAAACAGCAACGCTGCGCGTTCGATTCATTCGCCCAAATCCCGCAATGGCGATAAGGGCCATCGAGCCCGAGACCGAGCCGAAGAATAGCAGCTGGTCGGCGACCTTTTTCCAGCTCATCGGATTCATGTTCGCGAGGACGGTGTCCGCCAGAAAATGTCCGCCAAACCAGCGATTGACGATCAGAACCGTTCCGCCCGCGATGGCGCCGAAGAAAATTGCGAACCACATCGCGCGCTTTTTGTCGCGAAGCCAGAGCGCAACGAAGATGGCCGCCGGCGCGGAGAGCATGGTCTGTTTCGTGAACAACGCGAGTGCCGCAAAGACGCCGGCCCAAATCAGAGTCGCCTCGCCCCGCACGTAAAATTTCGAAAAGTAAAAAAATGCGGTAACGGCGAAGAAGACGGCCAGGGTATCCGTTTGTGCAATGCTTCCCCAGAACAGCAGCAGCGAACTGGACGCCGCCAGAATCGCCGCCAGCCACGCCGCGTTCCGGTCGGAGGTATACAGCAGCACCAGGTTCCACACCATCGCCACCAGGCCGCACCACGCGGCCATGCTCACCGTGCGCCCGCCGTGAAACGCCGTGAAATGCCATCGAACCAGCTCCGCCTCGAGCAGGTAATAGATTGGCATGTATGCGCACACCGTGTACGGATATCGGTTCAGATCGTAGTAGAGAGTGCCGTCGTGCGCCAGCATCATGGACTGCGCGGCGATGACGGATTCGGCCGGCGAAAAATCGTTTACCGATCGATACGCCGTGAAGGCGCAACTGAGCAGTGCCACCAAAGCCAGCGCGGAGCCGATCCTCAGCGCCGCCCGAAACTTCTTCTCTGCCCGGATCGATGCTTCGGCCGCCGGTTCTTGGATTGTTGTTTGCGCCATGCCGTCTTCGATTTATCGGCATTCGTGCCGGAAAACATGAGCTTGAAGACTTCCCTGTATACTAATCCCCTAGTGCAACTCACACCCCTCGATTGGACCGTCGTCGCCCTCTATTTCGCCTTCAACATCGGCATCGGATTCTATTACAAATCCCGCGCCGGATCCAGCGTCAACGAATTCTTCCTCTCCGGCCGCAACGTGCCCTGGTGGCTCGCCGGAACCTCCATGGTCGCGACTACCTTCGCCGCCGACACGCCTCTCGCCGTCACCGGCATGGTCGCTAAAGGAGGCATTGCCGGCAACTGGCTGTGGTGGTGCTTCGTCGCCAGCGGTATGATGACGGTGTTTTTCTACGCGCGCCTCTGGCGCCGCTCCGGCGTCATGACCGATATCGAGTTCTCCGAAATCCGCTACTCCGGGCGCCCCGCGGCGTTTCTGCGCGGCTTCCGCGCTCTCTACTTGGGCATCCCGATCAACTGCATTATCCTCGGCTGGGTCAACAAAGCCATGGTCGATATCCTGATGCTGATCCTCGGCGTCACGAAACTGCAAGCTCTCGCGATCGTCATCGGCATGATCGCGCTCACCGCGGGAATCTCCACGCTCTCCGGACTCTGGGGCGTCCTCGTCACCGACATGTTTCAGTTCGTCATTAAAATGTCCATGGTGATCGCCCTCGCCGTCTTCGCCGTCCAAGCAGTCGGCGGCATCGATCAGATGAAAGTGAAACTCCTCGCCATCGACGCCACTCGAGGCAATCAGGGCAGCGTCCTCAGTTTCATCCCCGACCTCGACTCCGCCTGGATGCCGATGATCACCTTCTTTGTTTATATTTCACTGAACTGGTGGGCCACCTGGTATCCCGGAGCCGAACCCGGCGGTGGAGGCTATATCGCGCAGCGCATGTTCTGCGCCAAGGACGAAAAGAACTCCCTGCTCGCTACGCTGTGGTTCAACATCGCGCACTACGCCGTGCGCCCCTGGCCCTGGATTCTTGTCGCGCTGACGTCGCTCATTTTATTCCCCGGCTTGAAAGATCCCGAAACCGGGTACATCCGCGTAATGATCGCGTACCTGCCGCCTTCGCTGCGAGGCCTCATGGTCGCCGCCTTCGCCGCCGCCTATATGTCGACCATCGCCACGCAGCTCAACTGGGGCGCAAGCTACATCGTCAACGATTTCTATCGCCGCTTCCTGAAGCCTCACGCCACCGATCATCACTACGTCGTCGTCGCTCAGCTCGCGACTGTCCTGCTGACCTTCGTCTCCGCCGGCGTCACGTTTTATATGGACTCCATCTCCGGCGCATGGAAACTACTCATCGTCACCGGAGCCGGCACCGGCAGCGTACTGCTGTTCCGCTGGTATTGGTGGCGCATCAACGCCTGGAGCGAAGTGTCGGCGATGATCAGTGCCTTCATCGTTTCCGTCACGCTGCAAGCAGCTTTTCATTTCGATACCGACAAGCCCGTCGACTTCGCCTACATCATGTTGATCACGGTCGGCATCACGACGGTCGTCTGGCTCTCGACCACGTTCCTCACCAAGCCGGAGCCGCAGGACCTGCTCGTCTCCTTCTATCGCCGCACGCGCCCGTCTTTTTTTGGCTGGCAGCCCATCGCACGCCTCGCTCCCGACGTAAAACCCTCGCGCGACGGCCTCTCGAACCTGCTCGACTGGATCTCCGGTTGCGTGCTGATCTACGGAGTCCTCTTCGGCGTCGGCAAACTCTTACTGAAAGAAACCGGCATCGGCCTCGTCCTTCTAGCATTGGGCCTGTTAGGTGGCGCAATCATCTATTGGGACCTAACCCGCCGCGGCTGGAGCTCGGTAGTAGATTAGCTTTTCGATGCATTGTGGGGCAGGTTGGCAACCTGCGGACCGATTGTTAATCGGTCCATCCGGGCGAGAGGCCGGCCCTTATCCGACCCTGCCATTCGGCCATTGAAATTTATTCGCTCCCGATGCGTCCGCGTTATATAATCTAGCGAAGTATCCGCATGCTTGGAGAGCTCAAATGAACCTGAAAGTAGCTGCGGTCTTTCTTACAGTTGCCCTCGCGACCTCCGCTCCATTACGGGCGCAGGGGGTTGGCGGCCTGTCCGGCGCCATAACGGACCCTGCGGGAGCGGCCGCGCCTAACGCTAAAATCTCCGTCAAAAACGTGGCCACCGGTCAAACTACCGAAACTCAAGCCAATGCGTCCGGGATATACAACCTATCGGGTCTCCTGCCGGGCGATTATGAGGTTTCCGCCTCGGTGGAAGGGTTCAGCAAAGTAGCCAACGTCACTGTCACGGCGGGAGCCAAACAAACACTGGACCTCGCCCTGCTTGCGGCATTGCCTTCGCTGGGCGATTTGGGCTTTCCTCCGGAGCAATCCCAAGGAAATGCCAAGGATCAGGCGAGACTCGACAGACGGTCGCACATGCTCAAGATGCATCAACGGTTCGGCTTGATCACGCTCGCTCCGTTGATCGCCACCATCGCCGTTTCCGGCCTTGCCTCCGGAAAACACAGCACCGCGCTTGGCCGCGATGTGCATGCAGGTCTGGGTTCGCTTACGGTGGACATGTACTCCATTAGCGCTTACTATGCAATCCGCGCGCCCAGGATACCTGAAACCGTAACTCGCGGCCAAATTCGCTGGCACAAGGCCCTGGCCTGGATTCATGGGCCTGGGATGATCCTGACCCCCATCCTGGGGGAGATGGCTTTTAGTCAGGAAGACAAAGGGGAAAAGGTTCATGGGATCGCCAAAGCGCATTCGGTGGTGGCCACCACGACGTACATCGCCTATGGGCTCGCGCTTCTCTCTGTGTCCATCAAATTCTAGCTTATGAACGGGAAACTGCCCATCGCCGCCTTGCTGCTATTGCCTCTCGCGTTGGCACAATCGGACCGCCAATGGGTTCTTGAACAATCCACTCTTACCTATCATGTGTCTCACCCGCTGCATCAGACCGAAGGCGTCAGTCATGCGGCGAGAGGCAAGGCCGTTTGTCACGCCGGGCAGTGCGATTTGTTGATCGCCGCACCCGTTAAATCGTTTGATTCAGGAGACAGCAACCGCGATCTCCACATGCTTCAAGTGACGCGCGGTGCGCAATTCCCTATGATCACCGTGCGGACCCGCTTGCCCGAAACGGCGGCCGCATCGTCCACGATCCAGGCGGATCTGGAGGTTCAGTTTGCCGGCCAGACCTTCCAGTATAAGCAGGTTCCATTTCAACTCACGACTCAAGGAAACCAGATCCGGATAACAGGGACAATTCCGGCCACGCTCGCTGATTTCAAGATCGACCCACCATCGCTGCTGGCGGTCGCCGTTAAGAACGAAATGCCAGTGCGAGTGGAGATGACCTGGCGTCCCCAGTAACTGCTTTTCGCGAAGACCAGGGCGTCCTACACAAAGGGGGCTTGCGCCCCCCGCCACCCAGAATTAATTAACAGGCGGCCAAACAATAATAGGTTCTCCCATAATGATTCCCCTTTCTGTCGAAAGAGTAATCGCGGTGCGCCCGTTCACCGCATGGTTGCAAACGCTAACCCGCTCAGGAATAGCCGCTTTTCAAAATTGAAAATAGACGAACGGCAAAGGCTTCTCGGTCACGCCGATCAGTTCGATGGTCAACAACAGCAGGATCATGAATGCCGCGTAGGCCCAGGCCGGTCCCCGCGACAGTCGTTCGGTCCACTCAAATTTCTCCTCGATCAGCGCGATCAGCAGAGACGCGCCGGTCATGTAGACCAGCCATCTTGGAACCAACGCCTGCATTTGTCTGCCGCTGTGGAAAAGCTGGCTGATGATATACCGGCTGTCGGCAAACGTCGCAGCTCGAAAGAATACCCAGCCTATACATACGAGGCCGAATGTGATCGCGGCGCGCAGCGGATAGAGCCAGATCGGTGGTCGCTTTTCAAACTCGCGCCTTCCCATCATTCGCTCCAGACTGAGCAAACCGCCGTGATAGCCGCCCCAGATCACGAAGTTCCAGCTCGCCCCATGCCACAAGCCCCCCAGCAACATGGTCAGTATCAGATTTCGATACGTCATCCAACGCCCATGTCGATTTCCACCCAGCGGAATGTACAAATAATCGCGCAGCCAACGTGACAGCGACATGTGCCAGCGATGCCAGAAGTCGGTAATGCTGAAGGCGAGGTAAGGCCGGCGGAAATTGACGGGGAAATGAAATCCCAACAACAGGGCCATGCCGATGGCCATGTCCGTATAGCCGGAAAAGTCGAAGAAAATCTGCATCGCGAACGCGAACACCCCGCTCCACGCCGCGAAGCCTCCCGGATGGGCGCCCGGATTCTGAAAATAGGAATCCGCAATCTGCGCGAACTGGTCGGCGAAGGCCATCTTTTTCGTCAAGCCAAGAACGATAAGCAGAACACCGCGCAGCACTTCTTCCTGGCTCGGAGGCTTCCAGGCATAGAGATCCGAGAAGAACTCGCGAGCGCGCACAATCGGCCCGGCCACCAATTGCGGAAAGAAGGAAATGTACAACGCGTAATCGATGGGATTGCGAATCGCGGCCTGTTCGCCGCGATAAACGTCCACCACGTAGGAGATGCTCTGAAACGTGTGAAAGCTGATGCCCAGCGGCAGAATGATCGAATACGTCCAGGAATGCGGAGGATAACGGAGCAGTTGCGCCAGGTTATCCGCGAAAAAATTGTAGTATTTGAAGAAGCCCAGCATCCCCAGGTTCGCGATTAAGCTGATCAGCAGGAATAGCTTCTTGCGGCTGGCGGGCGCACGCTCAATGGCGATGGCGGCTACGAAGTCCACCACCGTAAGCCCCAGCAGCAGCACGACGAATTTGTAGTTCCAACTGAGGTAGAAAAAATAGCTGGCGACGAGCAGTATAACTCTGCGCAATGCTCGCGGCGCGGCGTAAAACAGCGCCAAGACGATAGCCAGGAAAACAAAAAACTGCGTGGTGTTAAAGAGCATCGAGCGTGTGACTGACTTGTTTCGCCAGGATGCGCGAAAACTCCGCGCTGCCGGGTCCGTTCATATGCATTTGATCGATGAATAGACCGGGCCGCTCGATCGAATCGAAGATATGTTCCGGCATCAGAATCACCTCCGGCCGCCCAGCCAGCTCGCGCACGGAGGAATGTGGATTAAGAGCAGGCTGATCGGGACGGATAAAAGGACCGCGCGGCAGGTGAAGAAAGACCAGACGCGTTTTCGATCCTCGATAGTGCTCATAAATCTTCCCGAGCCACTGATGCAGGTAGGCAGTGCGCATGCCCGTATAAGGCAAAGGCGGAGCGAGGAATCGGAGTTGATAAGCCGCCTTCTGCGCATCGGTAAATCCCGGCGGCACGGTGATCGTCCGGTTGTTGAAATCGACCGCGACGCCTTCCATGCTCTGATTCGTACCGGCGTAGTTGTAAAACCAGAGATAAGAGTCCTTTCGCGCCAGCTTCGCCATGTCGATGCGCTCCGTCGGATGGAGCAAAAAATCCTGAAAATCGCGCTTATAAATTAATCCTTTCAACAACCCGCCGCGCACCGCCGCCCACTCAAGCTCCGGATCGTGAAAAGAGCGCGCAAACTCAGGAATATCGGAATATTTCAGCCGCCCAATGACGTAGGAAAGATCCGCGGCGCGAATAGAAAAATCCTCCCCAATTTCGGAATCTTCATAATCCTCCACTGCCACCACAATCGCGGAATACCGGTTCGCGGAGGGGTCGGCGCCACGCAGCATGAAATACCAGTCGCGCGGCGTGGCGCCGCCGAGCGCGATCGATGCATACTCGTAGCCGGTTTCCGCTTGTATTTCATTGGCATAGCGTGGAAGAAAGCCCATCCGCGAATCGCCGATGGTCAGGACCTCGTGGGGATTGTGGCGGGTCCGCTTCAGTTCATTGTGAATATAGGTCTCCACGGACCCGGTGGAGGAATCGGGACGCAAAATCGTGTAGTACGCGCCGGTGCGAAAAAGGGCGAATTCGACTGCCCAGAAGCCAATAACAGTCAAAATAAGGGTGAATAAGGCTCTCACAAGGCACGAAAATGCTGCTTTATCGTCATTTAAGCTCACCCCCGACCGGCCGCGTGCCGTTTTTCTTCCATTCGCGCAGCTCCGCGAATCCGCGGGAGATCTCTCCGGGAAGAATATTGCAATGCCCGTCGTGTTTAACGAACTGCTGCACGAACAGGCTCGAAGTGCCCGCCAAATCGACCAGCGTCGAATAGGTGTTCGGAATCGTCACCGGCACCAGAGGATCGTAGGAAGTATGAATGGCCAGCATCGGCTTCATGATCTTGCCCGTAGGCGTATAGTTTGCACGCAGATAGGCAACGGCCTGCGGATCGGCGGCGTAGCGCGGAATGGCGCTGTTCAACTCATTGTCGTCCAGAGTGCCGGTATAAACGATGTTGCGATTGTCGAAGGGATTGCCGCCGGAGCGTTCGTTCAATTCCTTCACCAGATAAACAAGAAATGCGAGCGTGCCGGCCAGATCCTTGTTGGCCTTTATATTGTTCTGATGCCGCAACGCGGCTGCTTTGTCCGGAGCTGCGTCCAGCGCCTCCGAAATCTTGGCGAGCAGCCGTTTATCGCCGGTGCCGGTAACGAAGTCTTTCGGAATCTTCGTAGGGTCGGGCAGAATGCCGGGGAAATAGTAGTTGAAGAGCACGAGAGCGTCAAAGGCTCCGCGCGACTGGAACGATTCCGAAGCAGCCAGAGGACCGCACATCGGCAACGCGGCATCGTAAACGGTGGGATACGTTTCCATCAGCATCATGGTGAGGAATCCGCCCATGGAGTGGCCGGTAAGATAGATCTCCTTGGGCACGCCGTATTTCGTGGTGAAGTAGCGGCGGAGGCTCTCGGTATCGACCGCGGCTTCCTGAATCGCCCAACCGCCCGTGGCGTAACCGGATTGCGCGACCGCGTACCCCTCATCGGTGAAAGCGGCGAGGAAAGGAATCGCGACATCTTCTTTATATTTCATCGGCGACTGGTTGTAGCCGTGGCAGTAGACGACCAGGCCTCCGTTCCAATTGCCGGGAATGTCGATGCGGAAGGCTGCGCCGTTGATGACTCCGATTTCGACTTTCGGTGGAATGGCGGCAAATGCGGAAAGGCTAAAGAATGTAATAAGAGCAGCGAGGATCTTCATCGGCTGAGGGTAGGCGATTGCCGAGGGGGATGTCAAGCGCCGGATGAATGGCGGAGAGGGGGAGATTCGAACTCCCGGAACCCGTGAAGGTTCAACGGTTTTCGAGACCGCCGCAATCGACCACTCTGCCACCTCTCCGCGACAGCTTTATTGTACCATCGTTGATTTCAGACGATAAAGAGTCCCGAGATTATTGCCGATGTTCTGATGGATGGCAGAAGTTCACCGGATGCGGCGTATCGCCGGGGATCTTCGCCCCGACCAGATCGCACGGGCCGGATTGCTGCTCGTATTCATTACGCTGCTGACGCTGACCTGGCGGAAGTGGGGCTACCTGCCGGTTGACGTGGGCCGGGAAATGTATGTTCCGGCGGCCATCGCAACAGGCAAGCGCCTATACTTCGATCTTTGGTATTTGTACGGGCCGTTGATTCCCTATTGGCATGCGGCGCTGTTCCGGGTTTTCGGCATTCATCTTGGCATTCTGCTAGCCGCCGGCGTGTCTATCGTGGGCATTACCGCGACGCTGTTGTACTCGATCAGCCGGATTTTCTTGCCGGTGTGGCTCAGCTTCGCGGCGGTCTTTGCATTCCTGATGCAAGCCTTCCAGTTGAACATCTTTAACTACGTTCTTCCGTACGCTTATCCGGCTGCGTACGGGGCGATGTTTTCGATATTCATGGTCTGGCTGTTGTTGCGCTACGGATATGAACCCAGCTTGCGGTACCTGGTCCCGGCGGCTTTTTTGGCCTGCCTGATGATGCTCACCAAGCTGGAATTCGGGGTGATGGGCTACGCCGTGATCGGGTGCGCTCTCGCGATCGAGGCCGTTCGAACGAGGTCGATTCGGGGACTCGCGCGAGGCCTGGCGATCTGCGTTCCCGGCGTAGTCGTCTGGCTGGGAATCTACGGGTGGTATGTGCACGCCGGCGGCGCCGATTTTTTCCTCGGTGAGAATCTGTCGATTCTTCCGGGCTCTCATTTTGTCACGCACTTCTCAAAAACCTGGAATGATTTCACAGGCCTCGTTTTGACACCCTCGGCGCTCGCGATCACGGCGGCGATTGGACTTTCCAGCTTTGGAATCCTGGCGGGCAGTATCATGCTGGCCGCACGATCCAGATGGGCTCGGTGGCTGCTGCCGGCGATTGCCCTGTTTATTTGTGCCGTTCCTTTCGCGCTTCCGGATTCGCAGACGGCGAACGGGGTGGCCCGGTTCATGTTCTTCAATCCCGGGATGGTCTGGGTTTGCGTTGTCGTTTTTTCGATGGCGGTGGCGGCGTGGTGGCGCACCGATGATCCGGCGGCGCAGCAGTCCACCATCATGCTCTCGACGATGGCGATTCTATCCAGCGTGCGCGTGCTGACTAAGGTCGCGCCGAGCGGGTACTCAGTATTTTTCGATACCCTCGTTTACCTCGTCTGGCTGGTGGGACTGTACCGGGTGTTGAAGCGATTCCCGGTTCACCTGGACGGGCGTACCGGCAAGGTCCTGGCGGGAATTCTCTGCGTTTCCATGGTGGCGGTGACGTTCCAAAACTATCCGGTCCGGCAGCGTCCAGCGATGGTCTCGTCGGAGCGAGGAATGCTTTATGCCTCATCGGGCCTTGGCCAGTCTTTCTCCCAGGTGCTGACATTTCTCGAGGCGGCCAAGCAGAGGTCCCAACGCTTCGTGATACTGCCCGAGGACACGGCACTCTATTTCTTCAGCGGTACCAGCGCACCCAGCCGCTGGTACGTCGTCATCCCTCCGGATCTCCCGCCGGGTGAGGCTACCGCCAGGTATATCGACGAACTGGAGCGCGCGGACCTCCGCTACGTGATTGTTTCCAACCGTGCGACTCCTGAGTACGGGCTTCCCTTGTTTGGTGTAGATTATGGGCAGCCGATTTTCGCGTGGCTCCACGAGCATTACCAAGTAGTTCAACGGATAGGAGAGTATGAGGCTGTCCCCTATCCGCGGGAATGGGGTGTTCTGATTTATGAACGCAAGCCCGTCCCGGCCCCGGCGGACGCTGGTGCGACTCGCTAAAATACGCACCGGCGGTCCCCAGCCAGGACCTGAGGCTGCGTCTACTGCGATTCGAACCGCCTGCCGATTCTTCGTGGGAGATGACTGTGCCCTCGGAAGTTGCGCCAAGTCCGGCGGCGCAACTGATTCGCGCCGCCCATAAGCTTGCCGATTTGATCGACCGGAGGCCCGCCCTGGTCCTGCCGGTGTGGATCGTTGCGTTCTTCACCGTGCTTTGGCGCGCTGCACATCGGCCACTGTGGTTCGACGAACTGTTCACGTATTACATCGCGATGTCGCCGACCTTCGACCGCTTTGCCGGCAGTATTCTGCACACCGATCTGAATCCTCCGCTGAACTATCTCTTTGTGCGCTTGAGCATCGTTTTGTTCGGAGATTCGCCTTTCGTTACCCGTCTTCCAGCCATGCTGGGGTTTCTCGTCGCCGGCCTGGTGGTCTTCCGGCTGGTGACGCGACGGTGCGGCGGCGGGTTGGGATTAGTGGCCCTCGGGACACTGTGGTCTCTGGCTTTGACTGCCTATGCCGTGGAGGCGAGGCCGTATGGTCTGCTGCTCGGCTTCTTCAGCCTGGCGATGCTTTGCTGGTTGCACGCGGCGGAATCGAGCCGCTGGACGAAGTGGCATGCGGGACTCGCGGCAGCGATCGCGGGCATGCTGCTGTCGCACTGTTTTTCGCTGATTTTCGTGGCCGCCATTGGATTCGGAGAACTGGTCCGCGCCATCGTCTCCAGGCGCATCGATAAGTGGGTTTGGGCGGGATTGCTCGCGCCGCTCGGCCTTTTGCCGCTTTATATCCCGCTGCTGCGAACCAAGCATACGATCGTTTTCCCCATCGCGTACAAAGCGACGGCAATGGCTTTCCCCAACTTTTATATATGGATCCTTCTCCCTTTGCTGCCCGCGATTGGCGTGTTGCTACTGCTTTGTCTGGCGGGCCGCGGCAAGCCTCCAACGGTCCGCTGGCACGACTTGGGCTCCCCACACGAGCTTGCGTTTTCGCTCGCCGCCTTCCTCGCCCCGATGGTGACGATCGGCTTCTGCATCTGGAGCGGTACGCCGTTCTGGGCTCGATATGGCATCGGTGCGAGTCTGGGCGCATGCTTGATCCTGACGGCCATCGCCGCTATTGCCACCGGGCGAAATTCCAATAGGACAGTCGCTGCCGCGGGGCTCATCCTGATTCTTTTCTGTTTCACGAAAGCCGGAACGGAAAGGTTGAATGAGGATTTTAAGAATGTCTCTACCGTCTACCGGACAATACGCCCCGAATTGCCTTTTGTCGCTGCCTGCGGGCAGGCGTTCCTGGAAATGGATCATCGCGAATCGCCCGAGTTCGGCAAGCGGTTGTTCTATCTGACGGATGAGGAATCCGATTTGCGGTATGTGGGTTCAAATCTCTTCGAACTCTATCCGACCTACCAGCGGTGGCTTCCGATTCGGGCCGCCGTCTCGCCCTATCACGAGTTCGTGAAGAATAACAGGCAGTTTCTGGTTCTCGCAAACCCCGACTGTCCCGTGGAGTGGTTACTGATGAAGTTGAAGGATGATGGCGCGCAGATCCGTTTGCTCCAGGAAATGAAGACTGGCTATCAGGATCACTTTTTGTATGAGGTCACGTTGCGTTCGTAAAGTCCGCCTTGCCGCCACTTCTGACGGTTTCAAAAGGGCTCGATCTGCGCAGGGGTTGAGGAATGGCGCGAGCGATCCGTTTTCCTAATGCGATGCCAGGATTTTCAACCATCCACGACAGCGCCCATGAGACCGCATAGCACAAAGGCGCGACGGTGACGGAGACCAGGCAGAATCGACTGAGGTGCGATCCCGTCCGTAGCAATGACAACGCGGGAATTAGCAGGAGCATATGTACCAGATACACGCCATAGCTTGTGTCGCCGAGGAAAGAGGCGAATCGGTTGCCCAGAATGAATTCCAGCGCACTGAGCGGGATCGAAACTCCACGCTTCATTTCTGGGCGGTAAAACAAAAGCAATAGAAGAGCCACAACGACACACAGCATAACGATGCTCCCGGTAATCGCAACGGACGCGATCGCAAGTATTGCGATTGTCGACCTCCTGGTTGCCGACTTCCGATCCTCCATATATCCCCAGGCCAGAAGGATGCCGGCCGTAAAATAGACCAGCTTCAATGGTAGAAATGACGGTTGGGGAAACAATCCCAGCAGCTTCGGGGTGCTAACCACGTACACGGCGATGAGCCGGTTCGCAAGCTCCCACACGGCGACGGAGCCTAGCGAGAACACAACAAGCCCGAAGCGCCTCGCAAACAACATCAGCAAAGGAAACATAGCGTAGAACTGCATCTCCAGTCCGATGCTCCAATCCGGGATTATCAGGTTTGCGCAGTACTGCGGAAACAGCCCAAACAGGAATGATAAGTGTACGACCAGATTGGTTGCGGTCATTGTTGTCTCACTTGGATCGTAGACCGTAGTGAACATCGATTTCATGAGGCTTGATAGAGCACCCGAGTAGTAAGAATGCCATATTACCGCGGGAATCAGCATGGCGTAATAAAGCGGAGCGATGCGAAAGAAGCGCCGCACGTAGAATATCAGGTGCGTTCTCGGTGACTCCCAAGGCTCCTTGTCACGTCGCAACAGGAAGTGCTGCGCCATTAGAAAGCCAGACATGAGCATAAACACGTCAACAGCGTGAAACGGGGAACTCAAGAGCGGGACTTGCAACCCCGTGAAGTTGCTGACGTGCCCCAAGAGCACCCACAGCGCGGCGAATCCTCTCACGCCATCCATGATCGGAATGCGCTCCGCCTTTTCTTTCAACACCATGACTGCTTAATCGGCATTAATGCTGGTTTAGTTCACGGAAGTCAAGCCGAGGAGCCGAAAGGCCTCTACTGTTCCTGCGATCTCCCGCCGATTCTTAAGAGAGGACCGCTTCCTGTTCGGAACCGCGGGATTGGCAACCGATAAACCCAAATCCGCCACAAAGCGACAAGACAAATGTCAAAATTATCAACCGTTTTAGATTTGCAATCCCTCAGCCGCACGTACCGCGAGGTCGTCGCGTGCCGCGTCTGCGGCAACACCAACCTCGTGCCCGTCTTGGACCTGGGAATCCAGGCGTTAACCGGCGTTTTTCCGAAGCGCGCCGGCGAATCCGTTGGGGCCGGACCCTTGGTATTAGTCAAATGCTGGGATGACTGGGACTCGGAAGTGTGCGGACTCGTCCAGTTGAAGCATGCCTTCGAGGCGGACCAGCTCTATGGGCAGAACTATGGGTATCGCTCCGGCTTGAATCGCTCCATGGTGGAGCACCTGGGAACCATAGCATCCAGGGTAAAACAGCTTGTTGCGCTGCGATCCGGCGACCTGGTGCTCGACATCGGGAGCAACGATGGCACACTGCTGCGCGCTCTGGATCATCCGGGTGTTTCCATGGTTGGCATGGACCCGACAGCCGATAAGTTTCGTCATTATTATCACCCCCAGGCGCATGTTATTCCCGATTTCTTCTCCTCCAAGCGTTTTCAGCGGGAGTTTGGGTCAAGGCGGGCGAAAGTAATCACGTCCATCGCGATGTTTTATGACCTGGATTCTCCCATGGACTTTATGCGGGAGATATGCGAAACCCTGGCGGACGACGGAGTGTGGCTTTTTGAACAAAGTTATCTGCCGTCGATGCTGGAGACCACGTCCTATGACACCGTGTGTCACGAACATCAGGAATACTTCTCGCTTCGCCCGATTCTGTGGATGCTGGAACGGGCAGGCCTCAAGGTCGTCGACATCGGATTGAACGACACCAACGGAGGAAGCTTTTTCGTGGTCGCGGCGAAGGCCGGATCTCCGTATCCCGAAAATACTTTGCTCGTTCAGGAGATGCTCGATCGGGAACGGAAAGACGGCATCGATGGCTTAGGCCAGTATCAGAATTTCCGGGAACGGGTTGACCGGCACAGGAGCGATCTCCTGTCTCTCCTTAGCGATTTGCGGGACCAGGGCAAGAAAGTGTTGGGTTACGGCGCTTCCACCAAGGGAAACGTCACCTTGCAGTATTGCGGTCTCACCGCCCGCGAATTGCCTTTCATCGCCGAGGTGAACCCGGATAAGTTCGGATGCGTCACTCCGGGGACCCATATACCGATTATTTCGGAAAAGGAGGCCCGCGCGATGAATCCGGACGTGTTTTTAGTGCTGCCATGGCATTTCCGCCAGGGGATCATCGAGAGAGAAGCGGACTTCCTCGCTTCCGGCGGTAAGTTGCTGTTTCCTCTCCCCGCCATCACTATGGTGTAAATGTTGCGTAAAGCCTTGATCGTGGGTTGTGACGGACAAGACGGCAGATATCTCGCCCATCTAGCCGAAGAAAAGCAGTACGAGGTACTGGGATTCGGCAGGAGCGGCGCCCCCGTCGATTTCCGGCGGGCGCTTTCCGAATTCCAGCCCAACGAGATCTACTTCCTCGCCGCATTTCATCATTCCTCCGAAGATCCTCCCATCGACGACCAGGAGTTAGTTGCGCGAAGTTTTGAAGTCAATACATTGGCTCTCAATAACGTGTTGTCCGCTATAGCGGAAGAAAGTCCGAAAAGTCGTCTCTTTTATGCGGCGTCCTCACGCATTTTCGGCGTTCCCACGAACGCCCTACAGGATGAAACAACGCCAATAAATCCCGTCTGCCCTTACGGCATCTCCAAGGCCGCTGGACTTCAGTTATGCCGCTACTACCGTTCCCAGCGCGCCGTCTTCGCGAGCGTTGGAATCTTTTACAATCACGAATCTCCGTTGCGTCCAAGCCGGTTCATTTCAAGAAAGATCGTCAGCGCCGCTGTCCGCATCAGCAGGGGTTCCAAGGAGAAATTGGCGATCGGCGATCTGAGCGCACTGGTCGACTGGGGATACGCGCCCGATTATGTCCTGGCAGCCTGGCAGATTCTGCAACTGAATGAGCCGGATGATTTTGTGATCGGAACGGGAGTAACCCATTCCGTCCAGGAGTTTGTCAAGGGTGCCTTCCTCGCGCTGGGAATGGATTGGACTCAATACGTTACAGAGGATTTGGCATTGTTGACCAGAACGCCGCCTGCCTCGATCCTCTGCGCCGATAGCGGAAAGCTATATCGCCGGACAGGTTGGCAGCCGAAGATCTCTTTTGAGGCTCTGGTGGAAAAGATGGTCGAGTCGGAGGTAAGAAGTGCGAACGCAGCGGCGGACCCTGATCTTTATCCCAACTTATAACGAAGCCGAGAACGTCCAGGCTCTCTACCGGCAAATCGAGCGGCTGGGATTGGGTTGCGACTTTCTTTTCCTGGACGACAACTCCCCGGATGGCACTGGCGAGATCATCGACCGTCTGGCCGACGAGAATCCACGCGTGCATACGATGCACCGGGAGGGAAAACTCGGCATCGGCAGCGCCCACGCTGATGGCATCCACTGGGCTTACGCTCAGGGATACCAAGTGCTGGTCACGTTAGACTGCGACTTCACTCATTCGCCCGACCGGATTCCCGATTTCCTAGGCTACGCCTCCGATTTTCATGTTGTGATCGGTTCCCGTTTCATGCAAGAGGATAGTCTTCCCGGTTGGAACGCCTTCCGCAAAATCCTCACATACGGTGGTCACTTCATGACCAACCTCCTGCTCCGCATGCCCCTCGACGCGACCGGCGCTTTCCGGCTTTACCGGCTGGACCGGATTCCGGAGGACATCTTCGGACTGATCGCTTCGAGAGGATATTCCTTCTTCTTCGAAAGCTTGTACGTGCTCTGGCTCAACGGCGCCGTGGTGAAGGAAATCCCGATCAGCCTGCCGGCCCGCACGCAAGGGAACTCCAAAATGCAGATCGGAGATGCATGCCAGAGTTTTTTTCTCTTGCTCAAGGTTCTTCGAAGGCGGATCGTCGAGCCAAAAAGTCTGCACTATTCCGTGTTCCCGCCCGTTACCGATCGCGAAGAGATGACATCTTTGCAGAGGAACGAATCGTAGCTATTCCAGCCGGTAGTTCGGAGCTTCCTTCGTGATAATGACATCGTGCACATGACCCTCTTTCAATCCCGCGGACGTCACGCGCACGAACCGGCCGCGTTCGCGCAAATCCTGGATCGTCGCGCAGCCGCAGTAGCCCATGCCGGCTCGTAATCCACCTACCAGTTGATACACCAGGTCCGCGAGCATTCCTTTATACGGTACGCGGCCTTCGATCCCTTCCGGCACCAGTTTGCCGTTGTCATCTTGCGCGTAACGGTCGCTCGAGCCCTGCGTCATCGCGCCCATCGACCCCATGCCGCGATAGCTCTTGAACGTGCGCCCCTGATACAGAATCGTTTCGCCCGGACTCTCCTCCGTGCCGGCCAGCAGACTGCCGATCATCACCGCGTCCGCGCCCGCTGCGATGGCCTTCGTCACGTCACCCGAATACTTGATGCCGCCGTCGGCGATCACCGGCACTCCCGTGCCTTTCGCGGCCTTCGCGCATTCTGAAATCGCCATGATCTGCGGCACACCCGCTCCGCTGACCACGCGCGTCGTACAGATCGAACCCGGCCCGATGCCGACTTTGATTCCGTCCGCCCCCAATGCGATCAAATCGCGGGCTCCGTCGAACGTCGCTACATTGCCGGCGATCAGATCGACCTCGGGAAACGCCTTCTTGATCGCCTTGATGGCATTCATCACACGCGAACTGTGGCCGTGCGCCGAATCGACCGCCAGCACGTCCACTTTTTTCTTCACCAGCTCCGCCGCGCGCTCCAGATAATCGCCCGACGATCCCAGCGCCGCGCCGACTCGTAAACGCCCTTGCGGATCCTTGGCCGCATTCGGATACTTCAACTTCTTCTGAATGTCCTTGACCGTGATCAGCCCCTTCAGCATGTACTGATCGTCGACCACCAGAAGCTTCTCCACGCGGTGCCGGTGCAGAATCGCTTCGGCTTCTTCAAGCGTGGTGCCCACGGCCACCGTGATGAGATTATCTTTCGTCATCACGCTGTGGATCGGCAGGTCGTAGCGGGTTTCAAAGCGCAGGTCGCGATTCGTGAGAATACCCACCAGCCTGCCGTTTTTCGTCACCGGCACCCCGGAAATGCGGTAGTGCTTCATGACTTCGAGCGCGTCGGAAATCTTTTGCTCCGGGTCGACCGTCACCGGATCGACGATCATGCCGCTCTCAGAGCGCTTCACGCGATCGACCTCTTCGGCCTGCTTGTCCACCGGCATATTGCGATGGATCAACCCCACGCCGCCCTGCTGCGCCAGCGCGATTGCCAGGTGCGATTCCGTTACCGTATCCATGGCCGCGCTCAGAACCGGGATATTCAGCGCGATATTGCGCGTGCCCTGCGTGCGCGTGTCTGTTTGTGCGGGAACGACGTCGCTGTGCGCGGGCAACAGTAGTACGTCGTCAAAAGTAAGGCCTTCCGGGATCGATTCGAGGATCATGCGGTGTATTTCTATACTACCGCACGCCGATTTTTTCTCTTGTGGCGCACGCACTCGTGCGTGCCGCGTCGACACTCATGTCGACGCCCGGGGGCTTAGCGCGCGTCCTCGTCGATGGAAATTTTCAGCGCCCGCAAAAATTTCTGATCCTGCGACGTCAGCTTGATTTTCCCCACCTTGCGGCGATTGGTAGTCTCCGGCGGCGCCTCGATCTCGACGGCTTCCGCATCGTCGGACTCCTCGCCTTCTTCCCGCTTGTTGAATCCAATAGTGGCTTCGAGGACCAGAAAGACGTCATAGCCGGCGCGTTTGATTTCTCCAATCGCGGCGGCAATGCGGTCGGAATCGGAGAGCGATTCGTTAATCGCGTTCCCCAGTTCCTGCATCAGATCCTTTAGTCGATCTTCCAAAAGCGTTCCTCGATTCCTGCCGGTTCGGGCGCCTCGCCCGAAGCCTCCTTCAGCATATCATCGCTACTTATTGAGATGCCGTCGGCGCGCGTACGGTTGCAGGTGCGCCCTCCTCTTCATCTCCTCTTCATCTATCGGCCCTTCCGTCCGTCAATGTTAGGATGAGTATATCAGCGATGGCGGTCAAAAAAAGGAAGACCGGAATAGTGAACCAGTTTCTGGGCCACGTCCTTCCCGGCGTCATTCGCCCGATGCACGCTCTTTGGAATGAAATAATTGGCTTCTTTTTCATCATCCTGGCAATGTATTTCGCTCCCTCGGCCTGGCGCAGCATCCATTTGCTGGACGGTAAACCCGAAAGCGTCTTCAAAGCCCTGGGCGCCGTGGGCTTCACTCTCCTCATGGCCTACTTCGGCATTAGCTCTTTCCTGAAGGCTCGAAAGATCAGCCGCTCATGACCGAACTGCCCGGCGAGTTTCCCTACACCCGGGGCATCTATCCCGACATGTATCGAGGACGCCTCTGGACCATGCGCCAATATGCCGGTTTCGGCAGCGCCGAGGAGAGTAACCGCCGCTATCGGTATCTGCTTTCCCAAGGCACAGCCGGTTTGTCCGTCGCCTTCGATCTGCCGACGCAAATGGGTCTCGATTCCGACGATGCTCTCGCTGCGGGCGAAGTAGGCCGAGTGGGGGTCGCGATCTCCTCGCTCGCCGACATGGAGACTTTGTTCGAGGGCATCCCGCTCGACGGGATCACCACCTCGATGACCATCAATTCCACCGCTGCAATCCTATTGTCGTTATATGTCCTGGTAGCCCGCCGCCAGGGAGCGAATGTGCGCAAACTCTCCGGCACTGTTCAGAACGACATTCTGAAGGAGTACATCGCGCGCGGCACTTACATCTATCCTCCGCGGCCTGCCATGCGAATCATCACCGACCTGTTCGCCTGGGCCGGCGCCGAACTGCCGGAGTGGAACACCATCTCGATCAGCGGCTATCACATCCGCGAGGCTGGATCGACCGCGGTCCAGGAAGTCGCATTCACGCTGGCGAATGCCATCGCCTATATCGAAGCCGCCGTAAAGGCCGGCCTCGACGTGGACGCATTCGCGCCGCGGCTGTCTTTTTTCTTCAATGCGCACAATGATTTCCTGGAGGAGATTGCCAAATATCGAGCGGCGCGCCGCCTGTACGCGCACATCATGAAGGACCGTTTTGGCGCGAAAAATCCCAAGTCCATGATGCTGCGGTTTCACACCCAGACCGCGGGATCGTCCCTCACCGCGCAACAACCTGACGTCAATGTGGTTCGAACGGCCTTACAGGCGATGGCCGCGGTGTTAGGCGGCACTCAGTCTCTTCATACCAATTCCCGCGACGAAGCCCTCGGCCTGCCCACCGAGGAGTCCGCCAGTCTGGCCCTGCGCACGCAGCAGATTATTGCACACGAAACCGGAGTGACCAGCGTGGCCGATCCGTTCGGAGGCAGCGTCGTCATCGAAAAACTCACCGATGAGATCGAGAAAGGCGCGCGCGATTATATCGACCGTATCGACGCGATGGGCGGCACGCTGGCCGCGATTGAGACTGGATTCCAGCAGAACGAAATTCAGAGCGCCGCCTACCAATACCAGCGCGCGGTGGAATCGGGCGAAACCGTTGTGGTCGGCGTAAACCGTTTCCGCCAGGAAGGCGAAACATCACCGCCGACATTTCGCGTGGACCCCCAAATCGAGCAAACCCAAATCACCAGGCTGCGCGAGTTGCGCGCGACGCGTCCCCCAGTCGACCGCAAACTCGACGCATTAGAACAGTCCGCCCGCGGCTCAGAAAATCTAATGCCCAAAATCCTGGACGCCTGCGAAGCCCACGCCACAGTAGGCGAAATCTCCACCCGCCTCCGCAAAGTTTTCGGCGAATATCGCGAATCCTGAAATCTCTCTGCGTTCTCCGCGGCTCTGCGTGAAATGTTTTTGCGTGAAATGCGTGTTCTTCTGTAGACCTATTTTCAACATCTTCCGTGTTTCACCCGCCAAGCCCCCCGAAAACGTCCCCTACCATTCAGTCAAGAAGCCAGGAGTCTCCCGGTTGATGCCTGGTTCGTGATCCGTTAAAGTTCTCGAGACCCTAAACGGATTGTCATATTGGATCGGGGAGAACCAGCGTCTCTTTCAGCGGACTTTGCCGTGAGAGTGATCACACGGATCGGGTACCCTACCGCAGCCGAAAGGTTGTGGCTAACGTTAGAAAAGGGGGCGGGCAGCCGTGGCGGGCTGCCCAAACTCTGAAGGATTTAATCTATAAAGGAGACCAGTTTCGAGGAAATAATTCGCAAATCGGAAGTCAACAGCCGCAACCCGTGCACCCGCGCCGTAGCAACAATCGTCCGATCGGCAGGATCGCGAAGCACATTCAAGGCTCCCGCGTCTATTGCAATCGGAATTGTTATGGGCAAAATACGAAACATCGGATTCGTTTCCAGTTCCTCGAAAATATGGTCGATGCCGGAAATTTTCCTGGAACCTTGCGCCAACATGACGATCTCCACCAAGCTGTAAGCGCTGAGAGCAACGGTCTCTCCTTGACGGTGAGCTTCGCGCATCACACGGAGCTGATCCGTCGACAGCTTCTTCGGCGTCGACAACCAATGCACGACGACATGAGTGTCCAAGAGAAATCTCGGCGTCACCTATATTTCTCGGGGTTGAGAACGCGATCCGGATTGGTGACCATGTCGTAGAGATCCGCGTTATCGAGGTTTACAATATCGCCTGTGATTTTCACTTTGCCAGCCAAAATGCCTTCCGACGATCGGAACGGCTTCTTCTTCACTGGCCGCACAGTAGCTAGGGGCTGCCCCCGCTTGGTGACGGTGAGCGTTCCACCCTCCTGCCCGATTTGATCCAACAGAGCGAGGCACTTCGCCTTAAACTCAGTCACGCTGATCACCTGGTGCTTCATACCTCTATTGTAACTGGTCATCTGACCACTTTAGAGCGGCAGAATCTCTTCCCTCACCGGATCGAAGTGAATCTGCCGCTTCTGCAAATAAGCGATATTCCCCAAGTGCGACGCCTGTGCCGAACGGTGCCCGATATATACGTCTCCATTCGGACGCTTCCTCGTCCTCATGCAATCGAGGAAATTCTCGACGTGGTCGATCGTTAGTTCGCGCTCCGCCTTGACGACCTCCGGTTTTGCTCCCCTTCCAACCGGCGTAAAAGTGAACTGGCTGCGATCGATGTAGAGGCGCCCTTCGGTCCCGCACATCTCAATCGCGGCGCCCGTGATCCCGGGTGCGAGCGTTGCCTCAAACGTCGCCGTCCATTCTTCGGGATACTGCAACAGCACATTGATCGTATCGGGCGCCGTCCGTCCGTCCTTATAGTTGTAGACACCCCCCGCCGCCGATGCCGAAATCGGGTCGTCCTGTTTCATGAACATGTGCACCGCGTCGATCCAGTGCGTGAACAGATCCGTCACCTGCCCTCCGCCGAAATCAAGATACGCGCGGAAGTTGTAATACTGCTGCGGATCGTATTCGCGCCACTTCACCGGACCCAAAAACTGCGCCCAATCCAGATTCGAAGGCTGGGTCTGTAGCGCCGGAGGCGCTTTCCGCAAATGATAAGTATTGCCGTGCCACCATGTTCTGGCGAGCGTGATTTTGCCCAGCCTGCCCGCCTGAATATACTCATCGCGGGCCTTCATATAGTGCGGACCGGACCGCTGCTGCATGCCCACCTGGAACACCCGATCGTGAATCCGTGCCTCCTTCACGATCCGCGGTCCTTCTTCGATTTTCAGCGTCAGAGGTTTCTCGCAATACACGTCCTTGCCCGCGCGCACCGCGTCGATCGCGCACCCCGCATGCCAATGATCGGGCGTGGCGATCAGCACCGCATCCAGCTCCTTCATCTCCAGCAGCTTGCGATGATCGTTGAATCCTTTCGCGCCCTTCGTCTTGGTCAGGGCCTCGTCGAGCCGTGTTCCGTAGATGTCGCAAACAGCCTTAACATCGACGGTGGAGTTTTTCTGGAACACGCTCATCACGGAACTTCCGCGATCTCCCGCGCCGATCAGGCCGAGGTTGACGCGGTCGTTCGCGCCCAGGATGCGTTGATAGGAAGCAGCGGAAACGACGGCTGCGGTGCGAAACATGTCGCGGCGGTTCATCATAATGGAATAAGCATATCAATGAAGTCGGAAGTTCACATCATCGGCGGAGGTCTTGCCGGTTGCGAGGCAGCCTGGCAAGTCGCGCGCGCCGGCGGCAAGGCGATTCTTTACGAAATGCGCCCGCGGAAGCAGACACCGGCTCACAAAACGGCGTGGCTCGCCGAACTGGTATGCAGCAATTCGCTCAAGAGCGAGCAGGACAACAGCGCTCCCCGATTGCTGAAAGACGAGCTGCGGCGTCTGGGATCGCTTCTTTTAGACATCGCTAGCCGAACCCGCGTCCCCGCAGGCCATGCCTTGACTGTCGATCGCGAGCTCTTCGCGGCCGAAGTTACGCGCGCCATTCAGAATGAGCCCGCCATTGAACTGCGCCACGAAGAAGTCACGTCGCTCAGTCCCGATCGAAAATGGATCATCGCAAGTGGCCCACTGACCTCCGATGCGCTCGCTTCCGAAATTGCCCGCGTCACCGGAGCGGAGAGACTATTTTTTTACGACAGCATCAGCCCTATTGTCGACTCGGAGACCATCGATACCTCGATTGCGTTCCGCGCCTCACGCTACGGCAAATCGCTCGATGGCACAGACGATTATCTGAACTGCCCCTTCGATCGTGACGAGTATGAAGCGTTCCTGGACGCCCTGCTTGCCGCATCCAGCGTCCCCGCGCATATTGAACAAGACAACGCGAAGTATTTCGAAGCCTGCCTGCCCATCGAAGAAATCGCTCGCCGCGGACGCGATACTCTGCGCTTCGGCCCCATGAAGCCGATGGGCCTGACCGACCCCCGCACCGGCCGCCGCCCGTGGGCCGTGGTGCAGCTTCGCCAGGAGAACGCGCGCGCCGGAAGCTGGAACCTGGTCGGCTTTCAAAACCACATGCGCTTCGGCGACCAGGCCCGTGTGCTGCGCCTGATCCCCGGCCTTCAGAACGCCGAGTTCCTGCGCTACGGCCAGGTCCATCGCAACACCTACATCAACGGCCCCGCGCTGCTCGATGCGACTCTGCGTCTTCGCACCCACCCAAATATTTTCTTCGCTGGACAAATCTCCGGCGTCGAAGGCTATGTCGAATCCATCGCCACAGGCCTGATTGCCGGCATGTCCGCCGTGTCACAGAACCCGCGCGCTTTCCCGAGAGAGACCGCATTAGGTTCGCTCTGCGCGTACGTTTCTGGCGCTGACCCGGCGAATTATCAACCCGCGAACATCACCTTCGATCTTCTGCCGAAGCTCGAACACCCGCCCAAAGATCGAAAAATGCGCCAAGCTGAAGTCTGCCGGCGCGCTCGAGCCGCGCTCGAGGAGCACCTGCCGGCACATGTCTGAGCTAACCCAGGCAATCGACCGTTACCTCGACAGTCTGCGTCAGGCCAACGCTTCTCCGCACACGCTGCGAAACTATTCCGCCGACCTCTCTCAGTTCGCGGACTACTTCGGAATCGTCCCTCAGGCGCCCTCGCAAATCGATGCGTTGCAACTTCGGGAGTGGCTCGGCAGCCTCTATCAGCGCGGCCTCGACCCGATCTCGATTCGCAGGAAGCTCGCCTCGGTCCGGTCGTTGTTCAAATTTCTTCTGCGCGAAGGGACTGTCTCGACCAACGCAGCCAAACTTGTCCGCACGCCGAAAGGCGCGAGCCGGGTGCCATCGGTGCCCACCGCCGAACAGACCAACGCGCTGGTCGAAGGAGTCGCCGGCGACACGCTCGAACGTCCTCATCCGGAACGCGACCTGCTGCTATTCGAGCTTCTTTATGGCTGCGGTCTCCGGATCAGCGAACTGGTCGGCCTCAACCTCAACGACTTCGACATGGCCGAGCGCTGGGTTCTCGTAAGAGGGAAAGGACGCAAGGAGCGCCAGACCCCGTATGGCACGAAAGCCGCGGCGGCGCTGGAAAAATATTTGCCCGTCCGCAATTCGAGCGAGCCTGCGCTCTTTCTGAATCATCATGGCACGCGCCTCTCCGACCGTGGCGCTCGAGGCATCGTGAAACTTTATGCGCGACTGCTGACGGGCGACTCCGCTCTTCACCCGCACAGCCTTCGTCATGCGTATGCAACCCATCTGTTAGCCGACGGCGCGGACCTGCGCGCCATCCAGGAATTGCTAGGGCACGCCCGCCTGTCGACCACCCAGAAATACACTCAGGTTTCGCTGGTCGACCTGATGGCCGTCTACGATCGCGCGCACCCCAAGGCTCGAAAATAAAAAAGCGCAAACGGCTGCTTGCCCGTTTGCGCGTTTTCATGCGGTCGAACGATCGCTACCGGCGTCCACCGCGCATGCCGCCGCCACCCATCGAGTGGAAGGCCGGTGCGGACGACACGCGGCCGCCAGCCACGAATCCACCGCGATACCCGCCGACAAAGGCCGCCGGAGGAGCGTAGTGGGCGAACGATCTGTATCCGCCGTAGAACCCGCCGCGGTATCCAAAGAACGGAGCCCGGTATGCGAAGAACGGCGAATAGAAGCCCCAGCCAAACGGATTGTAGAAGAACCCATCGCCCGGAATAAACGTGTACGCGCTGAACCAGGGATTGTAGTACCAGCCGGCGCCGAAGAATCCACCGCCGCCCGCATAAACGCGCGCCTGGCCGATATTCGCTTCCGCTAAGTACGAGGAGCGCAACCGGCTCCAGTTGTATAAATCGCCCTCCGCGGTTTTCTTATCGAAGCCGTGCGTCTTCATGTCACCGGCGACGACGTTCAACTCGCGACCGCCCTTCAGCTCGATACGATGCGCACCGTTGGTAGCCAGCGCTTCGCCGTCGACTACGCGCACCAGCTTGTCCGTTGCATCGAAATCGTACAAGCCCTTCTTCTGTATGTCAATGGCGAATCCGCCCTGCAATACCCGCAGGTGATTCTCAGGGAAGATCTGATCGACCTCGATCATCGCGTCGCCCTGATCCATCTGGACCTGTGTGTCGGTCAGCCTTGCCGCAATCAGTCTCGCGGAAGTATTCCGGCCCAGGCGCAAGAAGACGCCGGGCGTCAAAAGAATTTCGGCTTTTCCGTTCAAGGTGGTAATGGAATTACCTTCGCCGATTTCCACTCCAACCGACTTCGCGTCGAGGCTCTGGCCGCCCATGGCCGCCGCACCTTCGACATAATTCACCGTTCCCGGCCGCGCTGGCGTATCGGCCCAGAGAGGGGTCGACACCGCTGCCAGGAACATCCCTGCAACCGCTATCAACTTGGATCGCCGCATATGAATTTCAAACCTCTACTAATGAAGATGCGAGGCTGATTATGCGGGTTGCTGGCTCATTTCACACACCGAAAACGGTGGTTTTCAGCCACTCACGACCGGGTTGCGGAGCTCGCCCAAACCCTCTACTCGGACGATGCACTCGTCGCCATCTTTCAGATAGCGCGGGGGTTTCCGCGCGAAGCCGACGCCTGCTGGCGTACCTGTCGAAATGATGTCTCCGGGCTCAAGCGTCACCACACTCGAGATGAATTCGATCAGCTCCGGGATTCTGAAAATCAGCTCTCGAGTGTTCGACTTCTGAAGGATTTCGCCTCCGATTTCGAGCGATATGTCGAGCGCATGAGGATCGGCGATTTCATCCTTAGTCACGATTGCCGGACCCATTGGCGCGAAGGTGTCGCACGTTTTTCCCATCAGCCACTGCGTGGTCGCGAGTTGCAGATCGCGCGCGCTCACGTCGTTCACGATGGTGTATCCGAACACATGATCCATGGCTTTCGACGCGGAAATGCGGCGGCCTCCGGGGCCGATCACGACTGAGAACTCGGCTTCGTAGTCGGGCTGCGTCGACTCTGGTGGCAGCACGATGTTTTCGCCCGGTCCGATCACCGCGCTTGAAAATTTACTGAAGATGGTGGGCACTTTCGGCATCGCCATGTTCGATTCGATCGCGTGGTCGCGATAGTTCAAACCGACGCAGATAAATTTCGGAGGGCGCGGAATCGGCGCAAGGAGCGTTACCGCCGATAGATCGTAGGAATCCCCGATCGGAGCGGGAGTTGCTCCGGCAAAAATCACCTGCAGCATATTCATACCGAGGCCGGTCACTTTGTTTCCGGTGACCACGCCGGCCGTTGCGCCATGACCCCCGTGGCGAAAAGTTACGAGTCGCATAACTTCTGAGGGTACACTAAAAGAAAATGAATAGAGATGTCGTTCTCCGCTCCATTCTGGATATCGGAGTGATCCCGGTTGTTCGAACCTCCAGCGCCGAAAGCGCGATTCGCGCCATCGAGGCGGTATATCGCGGAGGCATTCGCGCCGCCGAAATTACCATGACCGTCCCTGGCGCGATCAAAGCTCTTGAAAAATTAGCGGATGCGTTCGGCGACAGGTTGGTGCTGGGCGCGGGCACGGTGCTCGATCCCGAAACCGCGCGTATCTGTATGCTCGCCGGAGCGCAATTTTTCGTGACGCCCGCGCTCAACCCGAGAACGATCGAGATGGCCAAGCGCTATTCAAAAATCATTATGCCCGGCGCGCTGACGCCCACCGAAATCGTCACTGCCTGGGAAGCGGGCGCGGATTTCGTGAAAGTGTTCCCGTGCGGCGCGTTGGGCGGAGCGAAATATATCAAGGCTCTAAAAGCTCCGCTGCCGCATATCGAAATGGTGCCGACGGGCGGCGTCAGCCTCGAAAATACGGCCGACTTTCTGAGAGCGGGAGCGGCTGCGGTTGCCGTCGGCGCCGAATTGATTGACGCGAAGACCATAACCGAAGGCCGCTACGAAGTGTTCGAAGAACGCGCCCGGAAGTTCCTGGCGGAAGTAGCGAAGGCTCGCGGGAATTAAGAAAAAATATGCCTCGCATTGAACGCGCTCTGCTGAGCGTCACTGATAAGACCGGTATCGTCGAGTTCGCGCGCGCACTCACCGCGCTCGGCGTCGAGATTATTTCCACCGGCGGAACTTATCGCATTTTGAAGGACGCCAGCATCGCGCCACTCCGCGAGGTGGCGAGCGTCACCGAATTTCCCGAGATGCTCGACGGCCGCGTGAAGACCATCCATCCAAGGATCGCCGGAGGCATCCTCGCGATGCGCTCCAGGCCGGAACACATGAGCGCGATTGCGGCCCATGGCATCCCGCAAATCGATCTCGTTTGTGTGAACCTCTACGAGTTCGAGAAAATCGCCGCGAATCCGGACGCGCCCCTGGCCGAACTGATCGAGAACATCGACATCGGCGGACCCACCATGATCCGTGCGGCAGCGAAAAATTATCAGGATGTCGCGGTGGTGACCGCTTCCTCCGATTATGCCGCGCTGATCGAAGAACTGCGCGCGAACGACGGCTCTCTCTCGCCCGATACACACTGGAAGCTGGCGAAGAAAGCGTTCGCCGCCACCTCCGCTTACGATCGAGCGGTATCCGCCCGGCTCGCTGAAATTCCGCCGACTCACGAGCCTCTCCCGGCGGTGCTCGACATTCGTGCGCCGCGCGCGATCGCTCTCAGGTACGGTGAAAATCCTCATCAATCGGCGGCACTCTATACCAATGGAAAGACCGGAATCGCCGGCGCGGAGCAACTGCACGGCAAGGAACTTTCCTACAACAATCTGGTCGATCTCGATGCGGCCTGGCAGTTGATCGGCGAGTTCGACGCGCCCGCATCGGCGATTATCAAACATACGAATCCTTGCGGGTGCGCGGAAGCTTCGACGCTTGCCGATAGTTACCGCCGCGCGTTCGAAGCCGACCCTATATCCGCTTATGGCGGGGTGCTGGCGTTCAATCGCGAGCTCGACGCCGAGACGGCGGAGGAGATCGCAAAGACCTTCATCGAGGCGATCGCCGCTCCGGGATATTCCCCGGGCTCGGTCAAAATTCTCACTGCGAAAAAGAATCTGCGCCTGTTGCGCGTCGCGCCTTCGGCACTGGAGCCGGTAGTGAAATCGATCACCGGCGGATACCTTGTCCAGACGCCCGATGTTCACCGTCTGAATCGCATGGAGGCGCAAGTGAAAACGAAACGCGCTCCGACCGGCGAGGAATGGGCCGCGCTCGAATTCGGCTGGAAGGTCGCGAAGCACGTAAAATCGAACGCCATCGTCTACGCGCGCGCCGGACAATCGATCAGCGTGGGGGCGGGACAAATGAGCCGCGTGGATTCCGTGAAGGTCGGCGCGATGAAAGCGGTGTTGCCGCTGGCCGGCTCCGTCGTGGCGTCGGATGCATTTTTTCCGTTCCCCGACGGTGTGGAGGAAGCCGCGAGACACGGCATTACGGCGGTGATTCAGCCAGGAGGATCGTTGAAAGATGCCGACGTGATCGCGGCGGCGGATCGTTTAGGGTTGGCGATGGTGTTCACCGGCGTGCGGCACTTTCGGCATTAACGGCGGTCTGTCCGCATGCTCACGCATGGCGGTTCAGGGATCGAAATGTGGTTGAACCGCCATGGATGCGGATGGACGCTGAGAATCACTTCTCGCTTTCGGCGACCGCTAATTTATTCTGCACACTGGTCACACCCTTGGTCTTCTTGGTGAGCTTCTCGGCTTTCTCTTTGCCTTTCTCGGTGTGGACTCTGCCGCTCAGCGTTACCACGCCGTCTTTCACCGCGACGTCGATTCCCGCGCCTTTCACATCCAAATCATTGGCCAGCTTGCGGCGAACTTCGTCGTAAATCCGATCGTCGTCCGTATGTTTCACAGGCGCGGGCTTCGGATCCTGAGGCTGAGCGAACAGCGGGACGATGAGGAAAGCCGCGAGAAAGAGAGAGAGGAGGCGCGTCATATATACAATCCTGCCACACCTACTCTCCTATCATGCGACGCCAATCGATCGACGCAAGAAATTCCGGATCCTGCCGCCAGTTCGGTTTCACCTTCACGAAGGTCTGGAGAAAAATCTTACGCTCGAAAGCTTTCTCCATCTCGAAGCGAGCCAGCGTCCCGATCTTCTTTAACCCCGCGCCCCCGGCGCCGATCACAATCGCCTTTTGCCCCGCCTTTTCCACGTAAATCGTCGCGGCGATTTTCAGCACTTTCGGCGTGTCGACCCAGGTGTCGATCATCACCGCGACCGCGTGGGGGACTTCCTGCTGGGTGTGATGGAGAATTTTTTCGCGCAAAATTTCGGCCGCCAGAAAGCGCTCCGGCTGATCGGTGAGGTAATCGTCGGCGTACATTGGTTCGCCCTCAGGAAGCCGCTTGACGATTTGATTGAGAAGCCGGTCGATGCCCGTGCCTTTCATTGCCGAGATCGGGATGAACTCTGCGAACTCATGGAGGCCCTGCAAATGTTCGATCAGCGCCAGCAGCTTCGTTTTGTCCTGCAGCTTGTCGACCTTGTTGAGCAACGCGAACGCCGGCGCTTCGAGCTTCTTCACCAGGTCGATCGCCTCCGCGTCTTCTTCACGGAACGGTTCCAGCACGTCGATCAGGAACAACGCCACGTCCGCCTGGGCCGAGGCGCGCACCGTATCCATCATGCGCTTATTCATCAGGGTGTTCGAACGGTGGATGCCGGGTGTATCGGCGAACACGATCTGATAATCGGCGGTGGTGACCACGCCCTGAATCGAGGTGCGCGTGGTCTGCGGCTTCGACGTTACGATGGCCAGTTTCTGCCCCAGCAGCGCGTTCAACAGAGTAGACTTGCCCGCGTTGGGACGCCCTAAAATCGATACAAATCCAATTTTCACTTTCCGACCGCCTTCGCAACTCTTACCTGATCGACGCGCAGATGGTTCGCCGCCAGCACCTTGATGGCGATGCCTTCCCGCTCCGTCTCTTCACCGACGGCGGGCACGTGGCCGAGCCACTCCGTGATCAAACCGCCCACGGTGGTCGACTCGGTATTCTCCTGTGGATGAAAATCGAGCAATTCGCGCAGACGGCCCAAATCGAAACTGCCGCTGACCACGTAGCTGCCATCGGGATCCTGGCGGAAATCGCGGTCCGGCTCGTGCTCATCGTGAATCTCGCCCACGATCTCCTCCACCATGTCCTCCATGGTGACGATCCCCGCGGTGGAGCCGTATTCATCGACGACGACTACCATATGGGCGCCCTCTTCCTGCATTTCCCGCATCAGATCGTTCACCGGTTTCGACTCCGGAACGGCCCGGATCGGACGCATCAGATCGCGCACTTTACGCCCGGCGCGCTGCTCGTCGTCGAGTTCGAACAGATCGCGAACGTGAACGAATCCGGTGATCTCGTCGATGGTTTCGTCGTACGCCGGGATGCGCGAGAACTGTTCGTGGATCACAAGCTGGCGCAATTCTTCGAGCGACGCATCCTCGCGGATCGCCACGATGCGCGGGCGCGGCGTCATCACCTCGCGCACGGTTTTATCGCCGAACGCCACCACGGATTGGATCAACTCGCGGTCGCCTTTTTCGATGATGCCTTCTTCTTCGCCCGCCGAGATCAAGGCCTCAATATGCTCTTCGGGGCGCGTAGGCTCCTGTTCGGTATGCCCGTTGCTCAGATCGAATAGCGACTGCAGAAATTCCAGCGCCCACAATAAAGGCGTCACCAGCAGCAGCACGACGCGAAAAACAGGAACAAGCGGCGCCAGGAAATGGCCGCTGGTCCGGCGGTAAAACAGTTGCGGAACGATATGCGTTCCAATCACGGTGTAGAAGCCGGCGGTGAAACACGCGATCGCGAGGGACTGGCCAAGAGTGTTCTGCGCATTCACCGCAATCGCCATTGCGAGGCATCCGATGACCGCGAGGCCGATATGTTTCACCAGGGAAAACGCCAGCGAGCCGCGCTCCGTATCGAGTGCCAGCTTCTTCTCCAGCGTCTCTTTGAAGTATTGTAGCGCCGGCAGCTCGCGGGCCCGAATGCGCAACGATTCCAGATACAAAACCTGGAGGCAGGTCACCAGCGTGACCAGGATCGCCGTAACGGCCGCCAGGAAAATCAGCAGCAGCATCATTGTGCACGCTCGATCAGACCCGCGGGCAAACGAAGCCGTTTGCGCCATCGGATTTCAGCGCGGCGCATCTCACCAGAATCCGCTTCGTGATCCATACCGCACAAATGCAGCAGACCATGCAACATGAGGATGCGCAGTTCGTCATCGAGCGAATGGCCTAACTCTTTCGCCTGCGCCGCCGCCCGATCGAGCGAAATAGCCATTTCGTCCGGCGGGAAGGACAGCACATCGGTGGCGTAATTTCTACCGCGAAACTGGCGATTCAAGCGGCGCAGCTCAGTATCGGTGGTGATAAGGCAGGTGACGTCCCGACCAGCGCCAACCCGTTTTTGAAGCTCCGTCAAAAAGTCGCGCAACAGCGTCCTCCGCACGCGGCGGGACGGATGACGAAATAATAAATGGGAGTCGTCTGAAGACATGATCGCCCTTAGGCGGCCGGAACTTCGCGAGGCGCAGGCTCTAGTGCCGCGGACTCCGCGGACGCATGATCGGAAAGTTTCAGCGACAACTGACGATTGGCGCCGATCGCTTCGTTATATCGTTCGTAGGCACGCACGATTTTCTGCACCAGGCTGTGGCGCACGACATCTTTATCGTCGAACTGCACGAAGCTGATTCCTTCGACGCCGCGCAGGATATCCACCACTTCAATCAATCCGCTGCGCAACCCGCCGGGCAGGTCGATCTGCGTGGTATCGCCCGTCACCACCATTTTCGAGTTGAAGCCCTGGCGCGTGAGAGCCATCTTCATCTGCTCCGGAGTCGAGTTCTGCGCCTCATCCATAATAATGAACGCATCGCTCAGCGTGCGACCACGCATGAACGCCAGCGGCGCGACTTCAATCGTGTTTCGCTCCAGCAGCATCTTCACTTTTTCGGGATCGAGCATGTCGTACAGCGCGTCGTACAAAGGCCGCAAATACGGGTCCACCTTCTCCTGCAGCGTGCCTGGCAGAAAGCCGAGTTTTTCTCCCGCCTCGACCGCGGGCCGCGTAAGAATGATGCGCGTCACGCGCTTCGACAACAGCGCCGAAACCGCCATTGCGACAGCCAGATATGTCTTGCCAGTGCCTGCCGGACCGATGCCGAACACCAGATCGTTACGCTCAATCGCGTCGACGTAACGCCGCTGGTTCATGGTCTTCGGCGTGACAATCTTCTTGCCGAAGCTGCGCTGCTTGCCGCTATCGACCAGCCCTCGAAGCGTGGTTTCCGAATCGGCCGTGACCACTCGCAGAAAACTATTCAGGTCCCCATTGTGAAAAACATGGCCCTCTTTGACGAGCGTGGCGTAATCGTTAAGAATTGCCGATGCCCGCGCGACCGCGTCGTCTTCGCCCTCGATTTCGAGCGAGTCATTGAGCAAACGGGTGCGCACCTTCAGGCCGTCCTCGATGAGACGAATATTTTCGTCCCGAGTCCCAAACAAGGACTCAATGCCACGGCTAATCTGTACGTTGGATTTCATTGTTTGGGCACAAACTGAGGGCGGGGAATCTTGCAGAACATCCGCTGGCGCGGAGGCAGGAAACGCATCCATAGATAGGATAGCAGAAAATCAGCTTCTGTCCGCATGCTCACGCATGGCGGTTCAGGGGCGAATCGGGGATCTTCTCTCCCAGCCCTGCTTGAACAACGGCAGTGAATTTTCCTGTTGATATGGGTGTTTTGCGATTTCTTCGAGGTTCAAATCTGTCCCCAGCCCGGGTGCCTCCGGCACTTTTATGTATCCGTCGACAACTTCCACAGGATTAGTAACGATGAACTTCTCCCATGGCTCATTGAACTCGTCGAAAATTTCGTGGATGAAGAAGTTTGGCAGGGACGCGTTCAGTTGCACGCACGCGGCGGAGCAGACCGGCCCTTGCGCGCTGTGCGGCGCGATTACGCCATAGTGTGCATCTACCATGTCGGCGATCTTTCTTGTCGCGAACAATCCGCCCAGGTTCAGCGGCTCCGGCTGAAAAATGCTGACGGCGTTGTGCTGCAACAGGTCGGCGAACTGCTGCTTGCTCGACAGGCTTTCTCCCGTCGCAATCGGCACAGGACTGCGCCGGGCGACTTCCACCATCGCCATGATGTTGGTGTGCGGGACCGGTTCCTCGAACCAGGCGGGCCGCAGGTGATGCATGGCCATCGAGAACTCCACCGCGGTCGCCACGTTGAAGCGGCAATGCCCTTCGATCAGCAGATCGACCTTCGTGCCGACGGCTTCCCGTACCGCCGTGATGATGTCGAGACTCAGATCGAATTCCTGGCGAGGCAGCATCCGCCAGTTGCTGCCGAACGGATCGAACTTGAGCGCCGTGTAGCCCCGCCCGGCGACAATCTTCGCTTTTTCCGCGAAGCTTTCGGGCGTGCGGGGACCCCGGTACCAGCCGTTCGCATAGGCGCGAAGTTTTTCGTGGCACCGCCCACCCCACAAATTATAGATGGGCTGATTCGTGGCCTTGCCGATGATGTCCCACAGCGCGATCTCGATTGCGGCGACCGCGCACATGTGGATCTGCGCGCCCTCCGAATAGACGTCACGGATCAGTTTCTGGGAGATCATTTCAACCTGAAACGGGTCCATGCCGAGAATCAACGGCGAGAGCTCATGGATCGCGGCTTCGACGGTGCGGCCGAAGTAATTGAGCGTTCCTTCGCCGACGCCGTGAATGCCTTCATCAGTCGAAACGCGGGCAAAAAGCCAGTTTTTCCACGGATTACCGGCGATGAACGTGTCTATGGCAGTGATTTTCACTGCTTCCCATATTAGCGTGCCGGGCCCGGCTGTGATATTTTAGTAGACGACCGAAGTGACCCACCCTGCGGGGACGTAGCTCAGTTGGTTAGAGCGCCGGCCTGTCACGTCGGAGGTCGCGGGTTCGAGCCCCGTCGTCCCCGCCACTTTCTTGCTTTTAGAATCAACAAATCTCTTGGATTTGTGATTCTCCGTGCAAGTATCTGCAAGTATCCGCTTCGGCTCAGCTTTTCGGCTATCCGAAATTACGTCCGCCAGGGCATTGCTCCAAACCTTCGTCGCGGCGCGTTTATCGGCTGGCATCGCGTGGCTGTAGATGCTGAGGGTGATGTTCTGATCCGCGTGGCCTAGGCGCTCAGACACGACCGCGAGCGGCACGCCACCGGACAGAGCAATGCTCGCCGAACTGTGCCGCAACGAATGCAGACTGACACCTTCCAGTCCCGCCGCGCGCATCATCTCCACTACTCGCGCCCCGACGCGATCCGGGGAATAATACGCGCCTGTAGGCTGGCAGAAGATCAGATCATGTTTCTCGTAATCCGCGCCGAACATGTCGCGGTCGCTGTTCTGGATCTTGCGGTGCTCCCCAAGAACTTCGAGCGCCCAATCCGAGAGACCGATGCGGCGCGGTTCACCTGATTTCGTGCTCTTGATCCGAAGACCAGCCTTTGTCTGTTCTAGGCTCTTGGAGACGGACAGTTCTCCAACCGCAGTGTTTAGATCGGTCCACTGAGCCGCTAGCAGCTCCCCACGTCGGCACCCGGTGTCCGCTGCGAGCACGAGAAACGGATAGAGGCGCGTCCCTCTGGCCCGTTCGAATAACACGCCAAGCTTCGCCGGATCAAGCACCGCAGGCTTGCGCTTAAGAAGCTTCGGCAACTTCACGCGCTTATTTCGCATCGGATGCGGGACGGTCAGATATCCCAATCGATCCGCCTCTGATAAAGCGGTGAACAACAGCGTACCCAAATGCCTCACTGTTTTCGGCGCGAGTGGCCGACCATTCGGGAAGTCCTTCGTTCGTGCGCCTCCGTGGTCTTCAAGATGGTGGACGACCCGCTGAATCTGTGCCGTCGTCAATTCATTGATCGGGGTCGAGCCTAACTGCCGGATCAAATATTTCCCTAGTTCGCGATAGCGCTCGACCGTCTTAGGCGCGCATCTTCGCGCTGCATGCTGATCTATATACAGCGTGAAGTACTTTTCGAACGTCAGCGCTTGGCGCTCATTAGACTCCGCTGCGGTGCGCGTCAACTTCTCCGCGCGTGCCACAACCGCCGCATTCAAGGCCTTCTCGGCTGCTTCTTTCGTCGTGAATGCCTGCTCCTGATCTCCGAGGACGAACTTCCAACGTAGACCGCTAGCAGTGCGCGTCTGAAGAACTTTGCCATGCTCGGCTTGATGCTCCTCAATCGCGATCTTAAGGGCGTCTGCCGCTGCGCCTTTGGTTGCGAATCCAGACCTAAATTTCTCGCGCGGCTTGCCCTCTTCGTCACGACCGATGAA
>Ga0182024_10000929_pt1 | contig 75756 bp, 72 predicted proteins | sample P32metaG_FD_120480 | JGI IMG/M metagenome (GOLD analysis project Ga0182024, IMG submission 120480) | Permafrost microbial communities from Stordalen Mire, Sweden - P3-2 metaG (Illumina Assembly) | ecosystem: Environmental > Terrestrial > Soil > Wetlands > Permafrost | place: Sweden: Stordalen...
CCCCTGAGTCGGCGCTCGGGTTGCGTCTCCGCAGAGCCCTACCCTCCGCTCAGGTCCGTTCAGTTTACCAGGGATGCGCTACAAAAAAACGTGGCCGTTTACACAAAACACTTGACACATCCTCGATATCGCGCTGCTGTGGCTTGTCTTCGCCGGGATTTGGGTAGCTCTCAGCCGCATATGGGGGGAGTTGGCGGAGATGAATGCAACCTCCAAGCAGGACGCCGGTCCAACCTCGTAATGTTTTGATCTCGGGGTTTGATCTTTGAGTTGCGCAGAGCCCAACGATCCCGCTAAGATCGCCCACGAGGTGTCTCTTTGATGCTCCGTTCCGTCTGCGCACTGGTCTTGCTGCCATTCATCCCTGCCGCTTACGGCCGCGTCGTGGTGAACTCGACCACCACCATCCTCATCGACGCCCGCGAGCCTGCCCCGCTGCAAAAGGCCGCCGCCGACTTCGCGGACGATTTTCAGCGCGTCTTCGGCCAGCGCGCCAAGGTCGTGCACAACCCCAGTGAATCCGGCGCGTCGGTCATCTGGATCGCGCTGGAGGGCGCTCGGCCCAAGCAAGTGGACCGGCCCACCGGATGGGAGCGCCTCCACATACAAACCGTAACCAACCCGGGCTCGGGATCTCCCGCGCGCGATGGAGTGGTCCTGACCGGCTCCGACGTCCGCGGCGCGATTTATTCCGTCTACCAGTTCTCGCAGGAGTTCCTCGGCGTGGACCCTCTGTATTATTGGACCGATCACACGCCCGCGCGCCTCACCGAAGCCGGCGTGCCGGATAACTTCTCGCTGACCGAAGGCCCCGCGTTTCATTTCCGGGGCTGGTTCCTCAACGACGAAGATCTGTTTACCGGCTGGAAACCCGGCATCACCGACGGCACCGGGATTTCGCTCGGCGCCTGGGATCATATCTTCGAAGCCATCCTGCGGCTGAAGGGCGATATGGTCGTTCCCGGAACCTGGATCTTTCCGTATGAGCCGCAGATTCGCGCCGCGGGCGAGCGCGGTCTCATCGTCACGCAGCATCACGTCAACACCCTCGGCCTGGACACGTATCGATGGCCCAAGGCCAAGCTGATGTCGTACCTGTCCGATCCGAAATCGCTCGAAACCGCCTGGACCCGCGCGGCCAATCAATATCCGAAGAACATGGAGATCCTCTGGAGCGTCGGCTTCCGCGGCCAGAACGACTATCCGTTCTGGCAGGACGATCCCAACGCGCCCACCACCGACGCAGGCCGAGCCGCGATCATCCGCGCGGCCATCGACAAACAGATTGAGATTGTCCACAGCCTGCACACAAACCCCGAAATCCTCATGAACGCCTGGCGCGAGGCCGCGACCTTCATTCATGAAGGTGTGCTGAAGATTCCCGAGGAAGCGACGCTGATCTGGCCCGATAACGGCCACGGCATTCTGGAGGACCGGGGCGCCATCGCCAAGGGGCAGGGCGAGTATTATCACACCGCCATGTACGACTACATGTCGAATCACTATAGCGAGATGGTTCCCCTCGAACGCATCCAGCGCGAGCTGGGACGAGCCGCCCAGGTGGGCGCAACGCGCTGGCTGCTGATCAACACCGCCAATGTTCGCCCGGTGGTGATGACCACCCGCGCGGTGATGGAGCTGGCATGGAATCCGACATCTTGGACTGCGCCGAATTCGGCTGAGAGCGTCAAATATCTGGACCGTTGGTCGCGGGAAGAGTTTGGCCAAGGCGCGGAGGCTGCCGTCGCGGCGTATTACAAAGCCTACTTCGCGGCGCCCGCCCGCTACGGCCAGGCCGAAGATGCCACCGCCGGCGACAACCTGTATCACACCGCCGCGCGAGGTTTGCTGCTAACGGCGCTGGAAGGCGACTCGCCTCTCCTGGCGCGCCTGAATGGCCGGATTCCTCATAAGGACGTGAACGAGCTCGCCGGCAAGCTGCTTGACGCCGGACGTGCGGCCGACGTGCGCTGGAAGCAGGCCCGCCTTTTAGCGGACAAGGCCAAACTGCTGGTTCCGAAAGACCGCCTCGATTTCTTTCAGGCGAATATTTTGACTCAGGTGGACCTGCACACGCACTTCAACCGCATGGTGATGAACCTGGCGGAGATGACGCAAGCCACCGAGAAAACCGTCAAAATCGCCAAGCTCCAGGCGGCGATCAAGGAAGGCGAAGCCGCCGCCGCTGCGATGCACGCCGCTGAATACGGCAAGTGGAAGGGATTCTACACGGAGGGCGACTGGCTACTCGACACGCCCCGGACCCTCGCGCTCGCCCGCACGTACCTCGATCAACTGGAAGGCCGGCCTGTGTCTGAGAATGCGATCATCCGAGCCAAAGACAACGGCTTCGCCTATTTCCGGATCACCGCCTACCAGGGCACCCAGGCGATACAATTTTGAAGGTGTAGGGCGAGATGCGCCCGGAGAAGACGCTGCCGCGTACTTAGTAGGTACCGACACGACTCCGCGAGCACCGGTAAGGGCGCTCGCGGGTCAACCTTTAAGAAAGTCTATGCGCCAGACCCAGCTTGGGCCTAGCTTGCAAACCGGCGGCCGAGCTGCCACATCCCCAGCACAGCCAGACCCGTCAGAAGCAGAAGCAGGGCGGGCGGAGCAGGAGTAGACGTCGTCGTGATGGTCAAGCTGGCGGTCGGGATGCCTTCGAGACTGAAGTACGTGGTGCCGCCGTTGGCGGGTATCGGCGGGTTGAAATTCGCGGTCCCGGAATCGCCGCTCGACGCGATGTTCGTGAATGTCGAAGTCGGGCCCTGGTAATCGCCCGGATCGGTCCCGGATATCTGGCTCGCAGTGCAATAGGTGCTCCCCACAAAGGTGAAGGTGCAGATCCCGTCACCGTCGAAGCCGAAGATGCCGCTTCCCGTGGCTCCCGTGATGTTCATGGTGCCAAGGACCGTGGCAGCATTGTTTACCACGCCTATCAGCACGTCTTCGCTGTTCTCGTAGGGGGTGGTGTCCTTCACCACCGTCGTTGCCGACCCGTTGGCGGCGATCGTAATCACGGCGTTGCAGCCAGTCGCCGCGTTGTCTGGATTGTGAGGAAATGGATTCGTGCCGTTCCCGGCAGGGCAAATTGTCCCCGCCATCGCAAGAGCGCCTCCAAACAAAGTTACGCACAAAAATTTTCCAGCAGTTCGCATGTCTCTATTCTCCGACTTCAGGACCCTTAGACTTTAGCCCACTAGGCTTAAAGTACTATAACCCAAAGGAGCCGATGAGTCAAGCGGTTATTGCAGTGCTTTCATGGATGTCGCAATCTAAACCTCATACCTTGCTTTCGATGTCTAGCAACGATCTTCCACTGCCCATCCTGCTGAACCCGAGCGGCAGCGAGGGAAGGGCATTTCGAACGCGGATCGTCGCCGTTGGGTCTGTCGCGCAACGACCTTGCAGACAGACCACCCTGTCGTTTCAGCGCTATTCATAGTAAACTGAGGGCCGGTGTTTCCTAATCTTGACCGTCGCCATTTTCTGGGCGCGCTCATGGGAGCGGCAGGCGCCTCCCTGTGCCGAGCCGAGGCCGCGCCCCTTGCCGCCGCCAAGCTTAGCGCCACTAATTCAAATGCGTCCTTCATCCACATCACCGGAGCGGGATCGAACGTGCTGGCCGTCATCGGCGCGGACGGCGTGCTGATGGTCGATGGCGGTCTCAAGGAGCGCTCGGCGGACCTGCTGAAGCTGGTCGCGGAACAATCCGGCGGGCGTCCCGTGCAGACTCTGTTCAACACCCACTGGCACGTGGATCACACCGGTTCGAACGAAGCTCTGGGGAAGGCGGGCGCAAAGATCGTTGCCTCTGAGAACACCAGGTTGTGGCTGGGCACGGAGATCGACGTCGGCTGGCAGAAGAAAACCTACGAGCCTTCGCCCAAGGCCGCCCTTCCCAACCAGACGTTCTACACCTCCGGCAAGATGACCTTCGGCAAGGAGCAGGTCGAATATGCGGTGATGCCGCAGGCCCACACCGACGGCGATATTTACGTTTTCTTTCCCGGCCCGAATATCCTGGTGGCCGGCGACGTGGTTTCGGTGGGAAGCTACCCGATTCTGGACTACACGACCGGCGGCTGGATCGGGGGGATGGTGAACGCGCAGCGGACGCTGTTGCAGTTAACCAATATGGACACGCGCATCATCCCTGGTACCGGCCCGGTGCAGACCAAGGCCGACCTGCAAGCGCTGAACGACATGTGCAACACGCTTCGCGACCGCTTTCTGAAGCTGATGAAGCAGGGCATGGGTCCGAAAGAGATGATCGCCGCCAAGCCGACCAAGGAGTACGACGAGAAGTGGGGCGATCCCGAATTATTTATCGCCAATGCTTACAGAGGTTTGTGGGGTCACGTCCGCGAGTTGGGCGGGATTGTCTAGGAAAATTAGCGGCACAGGGCCGGAGCGGCCCTCCGCTAAGATCGGAATCTTGCGACGGATGTAGCCGCGACAGGCTCCGTTGTGCCGCTGAAGAAGAGTCGGGAGAAATAGATGAGACACCTCGCCGTGGCTGGAACCTTCGCGCTTGCGATCCTCTTGTCGGGGCCTTTCCGCCTGCCCGCCCAGCAAGCCAAAGCCGCCACGCCATCCGTTCCCACCACGCCAGTTCCCGACCGCGCCATTTTGGATGAGTATTGCGTCACTTGTCACAACCAGCGCGCCAAGACCGCGGGCCTGACGTTCGACACGATGGACCTCAGTCACGCCGGCGCCGACGCTGCGGTTTGGGAACGCGCGCTACGCAAGCTCAGGGGCGGTATGATGCCTCCTCCCGGCGCCCCCCGGCCGGACCAGGCTACCGTCGATTCGTTCCTGGCATCGCTCGAAGCTGCTCTGGATCAAGCCGCGGCCGCGAATCCAAATCCTGGCAGCGTCACGCTGCACCGGCTGAATCGCGTCGAATACGCCAACGCCATCCGGGACATATTCGCGATCGATGTCGATGCGGCCGCGCTTCTTCCCACCGACGACATCAGCAATGGCTTCGACAACATCGCCAACGTGCTGAAGGTGTCGCCTTCGTTTCTGGATCAATATATAACCGCGGCGCGCGCGGTCAGCCTCAAGGCCATTGGCGCACCGCCCCCGTCCAAGCCCGTGACGGTGGCTCTGACCGCGACTCCGGGTGGACCCGATTCGAGCGATTTGCCTCTGGGCGCGCGCGGCGGAACGGTGGTGGAGCATCTGTTCCCCTTCGACGGCGAATACGAATTCCGCGCCCCGGCCGGTGGAGCGGTCCTTTTGCTGGATGGAGTGAAAATCCCTACCGGCGGCAGAGTTCCGATAAAGGCCGGGTTACATAAAGTCGCCTCGGTCACCCAGGGACGAGGCTTCATCGAATCCGACTCGTTACTAGAGTCGTTGATTCCGGGCGCCGGCGGCGGACCGGCTTACGGAGGTGGCGGCGGAGGACGCGGCGGACGCGGCGGTGGCGGAGGCCTTCAAGTCACCGGCCCCTACAACCCCACCGGCGCACCGGTGGAAACAGCCAACCGCCAACGGATTTTCGTGTGCACACCCGCGAATCCAAGCATTGCAAACTCAGCCGATGAAACCGCGTGCGCAACCAAAATCTTCGCGAACATCGCGCGCCGGGCTTTCCGGCGGCCGGTTAACGATAAGGATTTGACCGCGCCCCTCGCCTTCTTCAAGGAAGCCAGGGCCCTTGGCGATTTCGACGCGGGCATTCAAAGCGGTCTCATCGCCATTCTGGCGAGCCCCAAATTTCTGTATCGCGCCGAGCCCCCGCCGCAAAACCTCAAACCCGGCTCTATTTATCGCGTCGGCGATCTCGATCTCGCCTCCCGCTTGTCTTTCTTCCTGTGGAGCAGCATCCCCGACGAAGAGCTTTTGAATCTCGCCGAACAGGGCAAGCTCAAAGATCCCAAGGTTTTCGAGCAACAGGTCCGGCGCATGCTGGCCGATCCTAAGTCCAAGACGCTGGTCACCAATTTCGGCTTCGAATGGCTGCGCGTGCGGGAGATCGACAAGCTCGACCCGGACCTGATCGTCTACCCCAATTTCGATGCCAGCCTGCGCACGGCTTTCAAGCGAGAGATGGAATTGTTTCTCGAAAGCATCTTCCGTGAAGACCACAGCGTGCTGGATCTGCTGACGGCGAATTACACCTTCGCCAATGAGCGGCTGGCGGCGCACTACCAGATTCCGGACGTACGAGGCGATCAATTCCGGCGCGTGACCCTCCCCGATTCCAGGCGCTACGGGCTGCTGGGCAAGGGCGCGATCCTGATGATGTCGGCCTATCCCAACCGCACCTCACCGGTGCTGCGCGGCGCATTCATTCTCGAGAGCATTACCGGAACGCCGCCCTCGCCGCCGCCGCCGAATGTCGAGGCCTTCAAGGAAAACAAGGACGGCGAGAAAGCCAAGACGGTGCGCGAGATCATGGAGCAGCATCGCGCCAATCCCACCTGCAACGCGTGCCACGGCATCATGGACCCGCTCGGATTTTCGCTGGAGAACTTCGACACGATCGGGGCCTGGCGGGCCAAGGATCGTTTCGCCGGCACCGTGATCGACGCATCCGGCAAGCTGGTGGATGGGACCGTGGTGAACGGTCCCGACGATCTGCGCAACGCGCTGATGAAGCGTCCCGAGCAGTTCGTTCAAACCATGACCGAAAAGATGCTGATTTACGCGCTCGGCCGGACATTGGAGCCTTACGATATGCCCACCGTCCGCAAGATCGTGCGCGAGGCCAAAGATTCAAAGGACGGTCCCGATAAATACCGTTTTTCATCGCTGGTGATGGGCATCGTGACCAGCCCTCCGTTTCAGATGAATAAGATTCAGGAAAGCACTGCTCCGGCTGCCGTGGTTGCGGCCGAGCGTCCGTAAAGGAGACCGAGAATGTTTGTCGCGAAAAAGCACATTCCCCGCCGAAAGTTCCTGCGTGGCGTAGGCACGGCGATGGCTCTGCCCTTGCTCGACGCCATGATCCCGGCGCGAACCGCGCTGGCGCAAACGGCGGCCAAGCCGGCTCCTCACCTCGGGTTCATCTATTTCCCGCACGGGGCGATCATGAATGAATGGACGCCCGCAACCACCGGCTCGGGCTTCGAGATTTCGCCCATTCTCAAGCCGCTCACGCCGTTCAAGAAACACTTGACGGTGGTGAGCAACCTCGAAAACAAGTGGGCCACCGGCCCGGTGCACGCGCTCGCGCCCGGAACCTGGCTGAGTTGCGTGCGTCCGCGCGCGACCCAGGACCCCTGGGGCGGGCCGACCGTCGATCAGGTCGCCGCCCGGCACATTGGCCAGGACACGCCGCTGCCCTCGATCGAATGCGCCATTGAAGGACGCGGCGGAGGAGGGACGTGCGACCGGGATTTCGGCTGTAGCTACTCGGGCACGATCTCCTTCCGTACGCCCAACACTCCTCTGCCCATGGAAACGGAGCCGCGGAAGCTGTTCCAGCGCCTCTTTGGCCAAGGCGACACGGCGGAAGAGCGCAAGCGGCTGGCGCATCAGTATTCGAGCGTTCTCGACCTGGTTTCCTCCGAAGCCGCCGACCTCCAGCGCAGTCTGGGCGCGCAGGACAAGGCGATGCTCAGCGATTATCTCGACACCGTCCGCGAGATCGAGCGCCGCGTGGAGAAGATGGAAGCTCACGACCTCTCGCACGTGACCATCCCCGAAGCACCCGCCGGAACGCCCACGGCTTTCGAGCAGCACGTCACTCTGATGTTCGATCTGGTGGCGCTGGCGTATCAGGCCAATATGACTCGGATCTTCAGCTTCATGATGGCGGCCGAGGTCAGCGGCCTCACCTATAACCAGATCGGCGTCTCCGATGCCTTCCATCCGCTCTCGCATCACAACAATGAGCAGGCCAAGATGGACAAACTGGTGAAGATCCAGACCTATCACACCGACCTCTTCGCCAAGTTCCTGGCTAAGCTCGACAAGATGCCGGACGGCGACGGCACCATGCTGGATCATTCGATCATTCTGTACGGCAGCAACATGAGCAACAGCAACGCGCACAACCACTACCCGCTGCCGACGGCGCTGGTGGGCGGCTGGAAGAGCGTCAAGGGCGATCAGCACTTGATGGAGGCCGACCGGACGCCTCTGGCCAACATGCTGCTCACCGTGCTCGACCGCGCCGGCGTCCCGATGGAAGCCTTCGGCGACAGCTCGGGCAAGTTTGCGGAGGTGTAAAATGCGGACGAATTTGGGAGTCCGAGAGGTGGAGCAGGCCTTCGGCCTGCTCATGGCAGGTCGCAGACCTGCCCCACTTACTGCGCTAGCGATCCTGGCAATGGGCGTGGCCCTGGGTGCGACAGCTCGCGACCCTTCCCTGGCCGAAGCCGTCAAATCGGGTGACCGCGCCATCGCCATCGCCATGATTGAGAGGAAGGTCAACGTGAACGCCCCTGAAGCCGACGGTTCCACCGCTCTGCTTTGGGCGGCGCACAACGGCGACGCCGAGTTGGTCGACCGGTTGCTGAAAGCCGGCGCCGATGTCAAGGTCAAGAACGATTTCGGCGCGACGCCCATGTCGGAAGCGGCTTTCGCGGGCTCGACCGCGGTAATCGAGAAGCTGCTGAACGCGGGCGCGGACCCCGATTCTCCCAACCCCGACGGCCAGACCGCGCTGATGGCGATCGCTCGCAGCACCAACGTCGCCGCGGCGAGATTGTTGCTGGATCATGGCGCGCATGTGAACGCGAAGGAATCGCAGAAGGAACAGACCGCGCTGATGTGGGCCGCCGCGGAAAAACAGGCGGGCATGGTGAAGGAGCTGATCGCGCACGGCGCCGACGTGAACGCCCGCTCGCAGGTCAACGAAGACATCGTCCAGGTCAGCTCGGAGCCGCGCGCCGGATACCGCTCCTACGGCGGATTGACGCCGCTGATCTACGCCGCGAAGACTGGCTGCGTTGCGTGTGTCGTGGCGCTGAAGGAAGGGGGAGCCAATCTGAACATGCCCGATCCCGAGGGCGTCACTCCTCTGCTCACGGCCCTGTGGAACGCTCACTTCGATACCGCGTCGTATTTGATCAAGGCGGGCGCGATGGTGGATAAATGGGACTGGTGGGGCAGAAGCCCGCTCTGGCTGGCTGTCGATTACAACACCATTCCGCACGGCGGCCGGGCCGACGGTCCTTCGCTCGACGAGACCACGGCGCTTCAGGTGATCGAACAGCTTCTGAACGCCGGCGCTAACCCGAATCTGCAATTGAAGCTGCTGCCGCCGTTCCGGAATGTGGGCGCAGACCGTGGCGTGGATAGCATGATCTCCACCGGCGCCACGCCGCTGCTGCGCGCCGCCAAGGCGCAGGACGCCCCGGCCATCGCTCTGCTGCTCGAACATGGCGCGCTGCCCAATCTTCCCAACAATCAGGGAATCACGCCGGCCATGGCGGCGGCGGGACTAGGATCGGTGGATGCCGACACTCGCGGCCTCTACACGACATCCGACATTCAGGAGAGATCCATCGCCTCTCTCGATCTTCTTCTAAAAGGCGGCGGCGAGATCAACGGAGCGGGCGGACGCTCGCAACAGACCCCGCTGCACGGCGCGGCGTTCTGGGGATGGAACGACGTGGTCAAATTCCTGGTGGCTCACGGCGCGGATATTAACGCGAAGGACTCCAAAGGACTGACCCCGGTGGATTCCGCCATGGGCCGCGCCGGCGGCAACAGCCGCGGCGGCCAGCGCATCGACGTGCATCAGGACACCGCGGAATTGCTGGTGAAGCTCGGTGCGACCACTCCTGTCCTAGCGCCTCCTAAGAAGTAGCCTGGACAACCTCGGGAATGGCAGGTCGGAGACCTGCCCCACCTCTCAAGCCCTGCGGCGGCGGATTGACTGTACGATCTCGTCGACAGTCGCATCCTGTTGCCATTGGACACGATCCGTCGTGTAATCGCCGGGTCCGGACCGATGCAATCGGAGAAAGCGAGCCAAGCCGTCGACTCCCAGCTCCCGCCGGAGAACGTCTAGGGCGTGACGCTCGAACTGCTCGTCATTCATTTTATCGAAAGCGATCACCGCAATACTTCTCGACTCCAGAATAGCGGATTGCGTACGGCAACACGGGGGGAACCAACGCCACGGGCAACCTTCTTGATGAAGGCATCGTCTGTGGTCAGCAGAACGTCGGCCCGCGCCGCTTCCGCGCAAGCCAGGTGTAGAGCATCGAACGCACCGTAGCCCAAAGTCTGGAGTTGGCCGGCTCTGCCGGCGATATGGTCGTTCAATTCGACTGTCTCCCACGCGTGCATAAGAAGCGCTGCGTTTTCTAGTCGCCGCTTCACCGCTGGATTCCTGTCGATCTCCTCAGCCAGAGCCTCGCTGGAAATCCATTGGACCGAGCCGTCCCGCACCCATTTGAAGGTCAATTCAACGGCTTCTGCTTCTTGACGGATGCGGAGCTGTTTCTGATCGTCGGTAAGGCGATTCAGACAACAGGCGTCGAGATAGATCCTCATGCTCACTCGAAGACCAAGTCAGATTCACCTCTATCCCATGGCGGCCAGTCAAAATTTGCATACCCGTACGCGTAGGCCCTAGAGAGGCGTGCGAGCGATTTCTATCATAGCCGGTAGCGGTACGATGGAATCAGATGGCCCACGGGCATTCTCATTCTTATCCGCTGGCGCACCCGCATCCCCATTCGCAGGGGCAGCGGGGGCGAGCGCTGTTTGCCTCGCTGATTCTGACAGCGGGGTTTGTAGCGGTAGAAGCGGTAGCGGGATTCCGCGCGGGCAGCCTGGCGCTGCTCTCCGACGCCGGCCATAATTTCACCGACGCCTTTGGCCTGTTGCTGGCCGCCATCGCATTTGTCCTCGAATCGCGCCCCGCCGATCACGTCAAGACCTACGGATATCACCGCACGGGAGTGCTGGCGGCATTCATCAACGCGCTGTTGCTGGTGGCGCTGTCGCTGGCGCTGTTCTACGAGTGTTACCGGCGCGTGCTCCATCCCCAGCCGGTCGCCGAGAACCTCATGATCTGGGTGGCCGCCGCGGGCTTGGTTTTGAATCTTGGGATCGCCTGGGTCCTGGGGCGGCACGGCGACGACATCAATGTGCGCGCCGTGTGGATTCATATGCTCGGGGACGCGGTCAGTTGTCTGGGCATCATCGCGGGCGCGGTGGTGATTCATTACACCGGCTGGCTGGCGGTGGACCCGCTGCTTTCCGTTTTGATCGGCGGGGCCATTATCTGGACGGCATGGGATATTTTCCGGGACTCGCTCAATATTCTGCTGGAAGGGTTGCCCAAGGGGCTGAAACTGGCCGAGGTGGCGCGCCAGATCCGCACCGTGGACGGCGTCATCGACGTGCACGATCTGCACATCTGGAGCCTCGGATCGGCGGCGCACGCGCTGAGCTGTCACGTCCTGATCGAAGACATGCCGCCTTCGGCGAGCGACTCCATCCTGCGTTGCGTGAACCAGTTGCTGGCCGGCGGCTTCGAGATCCATCACACCACCATTCAGTTCGAGCACGCCCGCTGCGCGCTGGCGGAAGAGTCGTGCACGGTAGCCAAGCATCAGCGCTCCTAAGTAACAGCCCGCAAAACGGAGTGCGGGCGGCATTCGTCCTTGGTTCGAATGAGGGTGCCGCCGCACCCTTTGCGGGCTATCGCCGGTCCTTTGCCGGGGGTGTACCCCGGCGGGCAAAATCGGCGTCATACTGTGTACATGAGAACAGTGCGGCTGAGCTTGATGTTTTGGGCGCTGTCGGCGCTGGCGCAGTTCCCGTTTCCGGGGCAGGGCCCCGGCGGATATCCCGGAGGATATCCCAACGGGAGGCGCACACCGCAGCAACAACCTCAACAGCAACAACCACAGAACTCCGGGCGGCGCTCCAACCGGCCCAGCACCATCAGCACCGATGGGATGCTGCGCCGCATCTCGGGGAATCAATTGGTGATCGAGGCCGACGACCATCGGGTGATCTGGTATCGCATCACCTCGCAAACTACGTCCCAGAAGGACGGTAGGAGCGCGGATCTGGCCGGCTTTCAGCCCGGCGACCGGCTGAGCGTGGAATCAAGCGAGGACAACGACGGCAATTACACGGCGACCGCGGTCGAATGGGAAAAGGCGGGAACCTTGGACGAGCGAGCCGCGGCCCAGGAAACCTGGGATCTGCCCGGTCCGGCCAGTTCACAAGCCTCTTCGAACTCCGGCTCCGGCCGCCGCGACACGGTTGGCGACACCGGCGACGACGATCGCCCGATTCTGCGGCGGAAGAACAACGATACAGCGCCCGCACCCGCCAGCCCCCCTCCAGTGCCTGCACCGCAGGCGGCGCAGCCCCAGGTCCCGTCCGCCACCGCGCAGGCTCCCTCGCAGGATTCCGACGATGCCGCCAGCGCTCGGCCGGCCACGCAGTTGCGTCCTCCGGATGCACCGGCCGACGCCGACGATCCCGGACGTCCCGTGTTGCGCCGCGGAGGCGCCGCCACCGCACGCCAACCGGTCGCCGCTCCCCCGGCTTCCAGTGCTTCCAACGCTTCCCCTAACAACCAGGCTGCGGGTAACAACCAGGCAGCGGGCAACAATAGCCCCACGCTGGTAGGACGATCCAGCGATGCGGCTAACCGCCCCGCGGTCGCGCAGCCGATTCGGCCTCAGGAAGACTCGCTGATCGGAAAGGTGCGCGAGGCCGCGTATAACTTCTCCTCGTCCTTGCCCAATTTCTTCTGCCAGCAGATCACGACCCGCTATGGGAGCCAAAACCCCAGACAGGGCTGGGATACCATCGACGTGGTCACCGCCGACGTCCAATATTTGAACGGCCAGGAAAGTTACCGCAACATCAAGGCCACCGGCAAGGGCACGGTCCAATCCATGGATCAGCTCGAAGGCACGCGGTCGACCGGGGAATTTTCCTCCATGCTCCAGGATTTGATGAGCCCGGCCACCGGCACCGCGTTCATCCGCAACGGGACGGACACGATCCATGGGCGGAGCGCCATCGTGTTCAAGCTGGAAATCCCGAGGGAACGGTCGCATTGGCGGATTGAAGCGCCTTCGCAGTTGTACTATCCGGCGATCCGCGGCAGCATCTGGGTGGACAAGGAAACCTCGCGGGTGCTGCGGATCGAGATGGAGGCGCATAATCTGCCCGCGCTGTTTCCCTTTGACACCGTCGAGGCCGCAACCGACTACGACTTCATCCGGCTGGCGGCGGCGGAGCAGGAGTTTCTGTTGCCGGCCGACGCCGAAGTGCTGAATTGCGAGCGCGGCAGCACCGCCTGCTCGCGCAACCGCATCGAGTTCCATAACTACAAGAAATTCGACGCCGCAACCAGCATCACCTTCGAAAACAAGTAACCCGCCCGGTTAAGTAGCGCGCCCATTTAAGGAGCGCGAAGGTGGGCGTGTAACCGCCGAAGGTCCAGGGGCCGGCATCTTCGGGCCAATGCCATTCAGGCAAGCGCCGGAGTGGAACGCAACGTGCACCGGTAATGGAACGTCAGTAGATTGTTATACTGATAAAAACCCCGTTTGCTTCCATCGATGCTTAAATACTGTGCTTTTTTTTCACTATGTGCCGGTGTGGCGTTTGCCCAGCAATTCGTTACCGGACAGGCCGCCCGGTTGGTGATAGGACAAACCTCCTTCACTTCCCAGAACTTTGGGGCTTCGGATACGCTGATGGGCGGAGCCGCGGGCATCGCCTTCGCTGGAGACACGCTGTTCGTCGCCGATTCAAACCGGATCGGGTTTTCGCCCATCAACAACCGCGTACTGATGTTCGAGCACATGTCGCAGACTCTGCCGACCCCGTTGGCGCAGATTCCAGCCTATAGCGGCGTCTGTCCTGTGTGTGGGGGGCAAGCCACGCTGGTGCTGGGCCAGCCGGACTTTCTGGGAACGAACTTCCACACTACGCAAACCGGGATGCGAACTCCCACGGGCATCGCCACGGACGGGCACATTCTGGCAGTCGCCGATACTCAGAATAACCGGGTGCTGCTGTGGAAGTCGATCCCCACCTCCAACGGACAGCCCGCCGACCTGGTGCTGGGCCAGGCGGATTTCAATACGGTAGCGCCTATCGTGGCCACGGCTTCCAGCTTTCGCGGTCCGCAGGGCGTATGGATCCAGAACGGGAAACTGTTCGTGGCCGACACGCAGAACAACCGCATCATGATCTGGAATTCCATCCCCACCACGAACAATCAGCCGGCCGACGTAGAGCTGGGGCAAGCCAATTTTACCTCTGTCTCCGCGGTCCAGCCCATCACCATTGTCAGCTGTCCATCCTGTCCGGGCGGAATCGCTACCACCCCTACGCTCACAGCCACCCAGGGAACCATGCTTAACCCGGTTTCGGTTTCGAGCGACGGCGTGCACTTGTTTGTCGCGGACCTGGGGTACAACCGCGTGACGATCTGGAACTCGATTCCCACGCAGAATGGCAGGCCGGCCGACGTGGAGGTGGGACAGCTCAACTTTAGCAACACCATCCCCAATGACAACGTGGATATGTGCCCGCAGGCCGGCGTCAACACCAGCGTCACACCGCCAACTCCGACCTACCCGGACCGCTGCGGGCGGACGCTGAATTATCCGCGTTTCGCGCTTTCCGACGGGACCCGCCTGTTCATCGCCGACGGCGGCAACGATCGCGTGCTGATCTTCAACCAGATCCCCACGCAGAATGGCGTGGAAGCCGATCTGGTGCTGGGCCAGCCGGACGAATACGCCAGCGTGGTCACCAGCACCACGGATCTTTTTCATCCGCTGCTGCTCCAATCCGCCTCGAACGTCAATCCCACGCCGACCTCGCTGGCTTGGGACGGAACCAATCTATACGTCGCGGACCCCAGCAACCGGCGCATCCTGGTGTACACGGAGGAGACTCCCAACCTGCCGCTGGACGGCATCCGCAACTCCGCCAGCCTGGAAACGTTTGCCACCGCCGAAGTGGACATCAGCGGGACAATCCAGTCCGGCGACCAGTTGACCGTCACGATCAACGGCGCCAACTACACCTACACGATCCTTGCGGCCGACACGACCGCCACGATTCTGACGGCGCTGGTGAATCTGATCAACGCGGGCTCGGGGGACCCGTACGTGTACGCGTCGGTACCGCCCGCGCTCCAGCAGTTGCTCCTGACGTCCCGCCTGGCGGGTCCGTCCGGAAACAGCATCACTCTGGCGGTGACCACATCCGCCAATGCGATGATTGCGGCGCTTGCCAGCAACGACACCTTGGAAGGCGGAGCCAGCGCCGGAACGCTGGCGCCGGGCACCCTGGCGACCATTTTCGGGACGAATCTGTCGGACACCATGGCCACCGCGCCCGCGGGCGCCGCTCAGCTTCCCATCGATTTGGCCGGCGTGGAGGTGTATTTCGACGGCATTCGCTCTCCGCTGATTCTGGTATCTCCCACGCAGATCAATACCCAGGTTCCGTGGGAGGTGTCCAACTCCAACAGCATCAATGCCTACGTGCGCACTCAGCACGCCGATGGCAGCGTCACGGTGTCCACCGCGGTGGGGGTTCCGATCACATCGCAGTTCGTCTTTGGAGCTTCTGGAGGCGCAAATCCCGGGATCTTCGCTCAACCCGGAACCGATCCACGAACCGCCCTGGCCTTTCACAGTTCCAGTTACGCCACCGGCACGATCACTGTTTCCGGCACCGTAGCGGCGGGCGACATGGGAACGGTCACGGTAGCAGCCCGCACCTACAGCTACACGGTTCAGAGCGTCGATAGCCTGACCTCGATCCGCGACGCACTGATCGCCCTGATCGACGCCGACCCGGAAAGAGTGGTGAACGCCTCTCCCGGCGCCGCGTTCACGCGCATTCTGCTGCAGGCCCGGGTCCCGGGACCGGAAGGCGACGGCGTTCCCATGTCCGCCACCAGCGTGGGCGCCGCCGGAGGCAGCCCCAGCCTCTCGCTGGAGGTTAATAACGTCAACCTGTGCTGCTCCAGCGTGGCCGGCGCGCCGATTACGATCGACAACCCGGCTCTTCCCGGCGAGCAGTTCTACATTTACGGCACGGGTCTGGGCTTGACCTCCGACATCAATGGAAATCTGATCGGCCCGTTGGACGGCCAAGCGTATCCGGGCGCCGGCAATCAACCCGCGTTGAACAACGCCAATGTCACGGTTTCATCGATCGTGGACACCAAAACCGCCGACGTCGTCTCCGCGGGCCTGTTGGTAGGCACAGTCGGCGTGTATGAAATCGTGCTGCAACTCAACCCCGATATTCCGCCGACCAATTTTGCGCAGCTTACGATCTCGCAGGACATCTATACAAGCAACATCGTGACCATCGCAGTCGGCAATCCTACCCAGCCTCCGCCGCTCTGCTGCCAGTAGGCGCTTTGCGCACGACGATGGAGTACCCTAAGAGCGTGAAGCGGACACTTCCGGGCCTTGCCGCCTTCCTTCTGGCCCCCATTGGCGCGGCTCCATCGTTCACCTTCGCCCAGGCTCCATCTCAAACTCCCGCGCTCACCTTCGCTCACGACATCGCTCCCATCGTTTACGAGCACTGCGCCTCCTGTCACCGGCCCGGCGAGTCCGGTCCATTCCCGCTGCTGACCTTCGACGATGTGAAGAAGCGCGCCCGGCAGATCGTCACCGTCACCCAGAGCCGCTACATGCCTCCCTGGCTTCCCCAGGCCGGCTACGGCGACTTCACCGGCGAGAACCGCCTCACCGCGGAGCAGATCCGCAAGATCGCCGATTGGGTCGCACAGGGCACTCCCGAAGGCGTCGAATCCGAGGTCCCTCCGGTGCCCGAATTCACCGGCGGCTGGCAGCTCGGTCCGCCGGACCTGATCGTGGAGGCGCCGGAAGCGTTCACGCTCCAGGCCGACGGCACCGACGTCTATCACAACTTCGTGCTGACCCCGAAAATCGACAAGAGGCGCTTCGTGCGGGCGATCGAGGTTCGCCCCGGGGTTGGTCCACCCGGCGCTGGCCAAGACGACAAGCGCATCGTGCATCACGCCAACGTGATTATCGACCGCTCCGGCTGGGGCCACGAGCAGGAAGCCTCGCCGGGCGCCGGCTTCGCGGGCATGGAGCTGGCTAATCGCCGCAGCGTGTTCGATCCCGACGACGGCCATTTCCTGTTCTGGCGTCCCGGCGGCGCGCCCTATGTCGAGCCGGACGGGTTGGCCTGGACGCTCGATCCCGGCAACGACCTCATCGTCAACACGCACATGCGGCCCACCGGCAAGCCGGAACAGATTCGCCCCATGGTCGGCTTGTACTTCACCGACAAGCCGCAAACCAAGTTCCCCATGCTGCTTCAACTGGAACACGACGGAGCGATCAACATCCCGCCCGGCGTTCGCGATTTCCCGGTTTCCGACGATTTCCGCCTTCCGATGGACGTGGACGCCCTGGCCGTGTTCGCGCACGCGCACTATCTGGCCACGCTGATGGAAGCCTACGCGACGTTGCCCGATGGAACGCGCAAATGGCTGATCCGCATTCCGAGCTGGGACCAAAGCTGGCAAAGTGTCTATCGCTATCGCGAGCCTGTTTTTCTGCCCAAGGGCACGGTGATTTCGATGCGCTATCACTATGACAACTCCATGGCCAACGTGCGCAATCCCAATCATCCGCCCAAGCGCGTGCAGGCGGGCAACCACGCCACCGATGAAATGGGTCATTTGTGGCTTCAGGTGCTGCCCCGCGGCGTGGGCGACCACCGCCTGGAGCTGGACGAAGCGCTGTCCCGCCACACTTTGGAAAAGTATCCTGACGATTATCGGGCCCACATGGTGCTGGGCGCTATAATGCTGGCCCGGACGCATGCTCAAGACGCGGTTCCGGTGGTGCAGGCGGCGGTGCGCATCCAGCCCAAGGATGCCGAAGCGCGCAATCTGCTGGGCGCGGCGCTGGCCGCGGTGGGCCGCGTGCCCGAGGCCATCGAGCAGTACCGCCAGGCCGTCGCGTTGCGTCCGGACTTCATCAACGCGCGCTTCAATCTGGCCATCGCTCTGGTGAAAGTGGGCCGCTACGACGACGCCATTGCCGAATATCAGCGCATTCTCGCGGTCTATCCCGGCGACGCGGAACTGAAGCAGCGGCTCGCCGAAGCGCAGGCCGCCAAGGCGCGGCAGGGGCGATAAAAGAACGGTGCGACCCCGACGTCTCGCGGATCACCGATTCCGAAGGCCGCGAATCAACGCAAATCAACGCGAATCGGAAACAATGTTCTTATCCGCGTGTATTTGCGTGAATTCGCGGCTGAATGAGGTTTCCAATGCACCCTCGCAGGCTTCGCTCGATGCGATAAGCTGGATCATGGAAATTACCAAGATTCTCGGCCGCGAGATTTTGGACAGCCGCGGCAACCCCACGGTTGAGGCCGACGTCATCCTGGCCGACGGAAGCATTGGCCGTGCGGCCGTTCCCTCCGGCGCATCCACCGGCGAGCACGAGGCCGTCGAGCTCCGCGATGGAGATAAGTCCCGCTACCTCGGCAAAGGCACGCTCACGGCGGTCAAGAATATCCGCGATGAGATCGCCCCGGCGCTTTTGGGTGCGGACGCCGAGCGCCAGTCGTCGATTGACCATCTGATGATTTCGCTCGACGGCACAGCCAACAAATCCAGGCTCGGCGCGAATGCGATTTTGGCTGTCTCGATGGCCGCGGCGCGCGCCTCGGCGATCTCGCAGCAGACAGCCCTGTACCGCTATCTGGGCGGCGTTTCGGCGTGCATTTTGCCGGTGCCCATGCTGAATGTCCTCAACGGCGGAGCGCACGCGGATAATAGCGTGGACCCGCAGGAATTCATGATTGTTCCCTACGGCGCGGAGAAATTCTCGGAGGCGCTACGCTGGGCCGCGGAAGTGTTTCACACGCTCAAGGGCGTTCTCAAGAAGCGCGGATATTCCACCTCCGTCGGCGACGAAGGCGGCTTCGCGCCCAATCTCAAATCCAATCGGGAAGCCGTGGACGTGGTGCTCGAAGCCATCACTCTCGCCGGGTACACGCCGGGCGACCAGATCGGCATCGCGCTCGACCCCGCCGCCAGCGAGTTCTACGACGCCGCGCGCAAGAAATACGTGTTCAAGAAATCCGACAAGAGCGAGCGCACCTCTGAGCAGATGGCGGCGTTCTGGGCCGATTGGGTGCGCCAGTACCCCATCATTTCGCTCGAGGATGGCATGGCCGAAGACGATTGGGATGGCTGGAAGCACATCACCGATTTGCTCGGAAAGAAGATCCAGTTGGTGGGCGACGACATTTTCGTCACCAATACGGAGATCTTCGCCAAAGGGATCGCCCGCGGCATCGCCAATTCGATTCTGATCAAGGTCAACCAGATCGGCACGCTCACCGAGACTCTGGAAGCCATCAAGATGGCCTCCGACGCCGGATACACCTCGGTCATCTCGCACCGCAGCGGCGAAACCGAGGACTCGTTTATCGCCGACTTGGCCGTGGCCACCGGCGTGGGCCAGATCAAGACCGGCTCGGCCAGCCGCACCGACCGCATCGCGAAATATAACCAGCTTCTGCGCATCGAAGAGGATCTCGGCTCCGCCGCGCGTTATCCCGGCCGCAAGGCCTTCCGGCAATGACCGCGGCTGGCGGCAATGGACGCGCCATGAACGACAGGCCGATGGTTCTGACGATCCTCGACGGTTGGGGCTATCGGGCAGCCATCGAAGGCAACGCCATCGCCGCCGCCCGGAAACCGAACTACGACCGCCTCCTGCGCGAGTATCCCAACACGCTGGTCCACACCTCCGGGCCATTCGTGGGCTTGCCCGAGGGGCAGATGGGCAACAGCGAGGTCGGGCATTTGAACATCGGCGCGGGGCGAGTTGTGTACATGGACGTGACGCGCATCGACCGCATGATCGCCTCGGGCGATTTCTTCCGCGATCCCACTCTCCTGGCCGCGATGCATCACGCGCGGTCTTCCCAAGGAGGTGGGCGGCGTCTTCACTTGATGGGCTTGCTCAGCGATGGCGGAGTTCATTCCATGAACACGCACCTCTACGCTCTGCTCGAAATGGCCAAGCGCGAACAGGTGAGCGACGTTTGCGTTCACTGCTTCACGGACGGCCGCGATACTCCGCCCGAGAGCGGCGCGGGGTTCCTCGAAGCCCTGCAGCGCGAGATGCGGCGCATCGGCGTCGGCCGCATCGCCACCGTCTCCGGGCGCTACTACGCGATGGATCGCGACAAACGCTGGGAGCGAATTGAGCGAGCCCAGTTCGCCATGACTTCGGGCGCAGGCGAAAAGTCCACCGATCCGGTGGCTGCCGTCAAGCGGTCCTATGAACGCGGCATCACCGACGAATTCATCGAGCCCATCACCATCGTCGATACGCGCCTCGATCCGGTGGGATTGATCCGCGCCGATGACGCGTGCATCTTCTACAACTATCGCGCCGACCGCGGCCGCCAGATGACGGAAGCTCTGACGATGCGCGCCGGTTTTGCTCCGCCGCTGCATTTCACCACCATGACCCAGTACGATAAAACGTTCGCAGTTCCCTTCGTGCTGCCCAAGGAGCATCCGAACAATATCCTGGCCAATGTCATGGCCGCCGAGAATTGGAAGAACCTGCGCGTGGCTGAAACCGAGAAATACGCGCACGTCACCTACTTCTTCAATGGCGGCAACGAAAAACCTTACCCGGGCGAGGAGCGTGAGATGGTCGCGTCGCCCAAGGTCGCGACTTACGATCTGGCGCCGGAGATGAGCGCCGCCGGAGTCGCCGAGACCGCGATCAAAGCCATCGACGGCCACCGTTTCGACGTGATCGTGATGAACTTCGCCAATGCCGACATGGTGGGGCATTCCGGCCGATTCGAGCCGACTGTGATTGCGGTGGAAACCGTCGATGGCTGCCTGGGCGGAATCTACGAGGCCCTGCGCCGCGCCGGCGGACGCTGGATCATCACCGCCGATCACGGCAACGCCGAAACCATGATCGACCCGGTCACCAGGGGTCCGCACACCTACCACACCACCAACCCCGTGCCGTTCATCGTGGTTGATGAAGAGAAGCGTCCGCTACGCTCCGGCGGCGCTCTTCAGGACATCGCCCCGACCATTCTCGGCATGCTGCACGTCGGCCAGCCGAAAGAGATGACGGGGCGCGACCTGCGGCAATAGCCGCGCACCGAGTCAGTCAATTCTCGGAGGGCTTCTCCACGTGATCGATCACCAGGACTTCAATTGGGCCCTTCGTCGATTCGAGTTTGAGCCCGAGTTGCTCCTGCACCGCCGTGAACAGGGAAGGACGTGAGGATGGCCCGGCGTCGGACTCACCCAGGCCACGAGTCCATTCCAGTGTGAAAGCGAAGTCCCCTTTCAAACCGGTCTCATCCCTTACCGGCCGTTCCAAGTCGAACGCAAGGATCTCGGCGAGCGATGTCATGCTCATCTTCTTCACGATGAGTTGCCCCAGCATGGTTTTAGTCCCCCCAACGCTACTGTCGGCGGCCTGGAGCTTGGGCCCGGTTTTGCCGACGACCAGTGCATAAATAGGAAGCTGCCTGTTCTCGCGATGCAAAGCCAGATGAAATCGATCCGCGAGCAGTGCCTGGATCATCTGCAGCACTTGTTCACGAGGCGGCTCGCCACCGCCTGCGCCAGCTCTTGCCTCGATGTCGAAGCCTGCGGTGGTTATCCAGCCCGGCCCCCCAGAGATTTGGTAGTCTTGCAACCCATAAGCGTTTCGCAGCAGGTTTTGAACGGTCAGGTTCCTGGCGGAGAACCGGCCACCGGGCGGGAAGTTAACGGTGAAAGAGCCCTCAGTGGTGGTTGGCTTGATCGACGCGACCTCGAACTCCGCTCTTTTCTCCGATCCTGGCGTCTGTGCCAGTGTCAGAGCGGCCATTGCAACAGATAGCGCAACCTTCTTCATCGAACCTCCCCGCCTTGTTGATGAATACCGCCGCCCCGCCGTTAGGTTACATTCTCCTAACGAGTAATACGGGCTCAGGCGGGAATTCGTTGAGCTCAGATTTCACATTCTCTCGTTCTGATTGCATTGGCGAGCCCCCGGAAGTTCCAAATCTTTAACGCTCGTGAGGCATCAATCGTGCCCAAGGCCGATAGTCCGGCGCCGCTGACTTCTATCCCAACAACTTCTTCAGCATCGTCTTGGCTTCGTGCAGCCGCTCGAACTGTTTTTCCGCATCCTTGAACGCGCGAGTATGCACGCAGCGCCGCGCGCCGCGGTGCTCTGCCGGGTGGCGCAGGTGCAGCATCTCGTGATACAGCACGTACTCCACCGCCAGCTTGGGCGTGTCGGGACGGTCCAGAATCCGGCTCAGCACGATGGCGTTGTGCGATGGATCGTAATGCCCCAGCAGGGTGCGCGAGGCGTTCGGGCTCCAGCCTAGCCGCGGCCGCGCCATCAACCCGAAGAAGTAGCGGAAATTCAGTTCCTCGAACATCTGATCCAGGTCGTAGAGCCGTCCCTGCGGATGCTCCACCTGTTTGCGTCCGCGAATCTGCCGCACCAGATCCAGGCTGCGGCGCACGTCGCGGCGGTTGAGATAGCGGCGATAGCGGTCGTTGCTCCCCGGCGGTACGGGCTTGCGGAACAGCTTCGACAGCAGGATCTCGGCCAGAGCCTCCTGTACGTCCTCGGGCGCGCCGGCCAGCGTGTCGGCCAGCCGCACCAGCAGAACTCCGTCTTCCCACTTCACTTGCGCGTTGGCGTTGGCGTAGCGCCGGAACTCGACGCGGACTTCGGGCAGAGGAGTTCGCGGCCGAAGCTGGCGGAAGACGCGCTCGTAAAGCTCCACGGCGGGGTGTAGTTCGATGGCCGCGCGCGCGTTCTCCACCACAGGCATCTCCCAGCAATGTAACATAGCAGTTTATGCCTGGGGCGAAGATTACAGCGCTCGGCTGCTACGTGCCGCCGCGTGTTTTGACCAACCAAGATCTCGAAAAACTGGTCGACACCAGCGACGAATGGATCATGCAACGGGTGGGAATCCGGGAGCGGCACATTGCGCCTCCGGAGATGGCCACCTCGGACATGGCCGTGCTGGCCGCCTGCGCCACGCTGGCTCAGCGAGGCATCCCCGGTTCGGATATCGAAGCCATTCTGCTGTGCACGGTTACGCCGGACATGATGTTTCCCTCCACCGCCTGCCTGGTGCAGAATCGCATCGGAGCCAAAGGCGCATGGGGGTTCGACCTGGTTGCCGCCTGCTCCGGTTTTCTCTATGGCTTGACCACCGCCGCGCACCTGATCATGGCCGGCGCGCACAAGAGCGTGCTGGTGATCGGGGCCGACACGATGTCGCGCATCATCGACTACACCGACCGCTCCACCTGCGTGCTCTTCGGCGACGGCGCGGGCGCGATGCTGGTGGAGCCGGCCGAGCCGGGCGAGGGCTTCCTCGGCTTCCTCAATGAAATCGACGGCTCAGGCGGCGACTATCTCAAGATGCCCGCGGGCGGGAGCCGCCTGCCCGCCAGCGCCGAGACCGTCGCCAATCGCCAGCACTTCGTCAAGCAGGAGGGGCAGCCGGTGTTCAAGTACGCCGTCACCAAACTGTATGAAATCTGCCGCGATCTGCTCCAGCGCCACGGCCTCACGCCCCAGGACATCAAACTGTTCATCCCCCACCAGGCCAACCTCAGGGTGATTACCGCCGCCGCCCATCGCCTCGGCTTGCGCGAGGAACAGGTAATCGTCAACATCGACCGCTACGGCAACACCACTGCCGCCACCATTCCGCTGGCTACGCGCGACGCCCTGGAGAGCAGGAGGCTCAAGAAGGGCGATCTGGTGCTCTTCGCCGCGGTCGGCGCGGGCTTTACCGTCGGCGCGAACCTGTGGAAATGGGAATTCTGAGCAAAAACCGGGACAGTACACTCATTTCCCACCGGACGCAATTCGCCTGATCCCTAAACGCCAGACCGGTGGGAATACTGTCCCGGCTTTTGCTACCCCCTAACCCAGCCTGTTTCTACTATCTATTGGGGATGAGCCGCCTCTGAAGAGGGCGCATCTAAACAGTAGAAAGGTTGGATACAGATATGCGGTCATGGAAGGCAGTTGCAGGCGCAAGTGGTGTGCCGCACTCCGTTTTGCGCGCATTTACAAGCTCACTCCTGGCCGGGGTGCTTTGTGTTCCCATCTGGGCCGACGTGAGTCCCAAAGGGATTCAGCCGCAGGCAAGCCCGCAGCCGGGAATGTTGAATTACATTGAAGGGCAGGCGTCCCTGGGAGGTCAGCCCCTCACGCAGAGCTCCACCGGCTCGGCGCGGTTGCAGGCCGGGCAATCCTTGACGACCCAGAGCGGCAGAGTCGAAATTCTGCTGACTCCGGGTGTTTTACTCTGGCTGGATCACAACAGCGCGGTTCTGATGAATTCGGCCGATCTTCCGGATACCGGATTGACGGTTCAGGGCGGACGGGCCATGGTGGAGGTGGATCAGATTCTACCCGCCAACCACATCGTCATTCACGAAGGTCCCGCCTCGATTCGGCTCATGAAGACCGGTCTCTACGACTTTGACGCGGCTAGCGGCAAGATCCGCGTGTTCGACGGACGCGTGGAAGTCGCACTCGGCCGCAAGACCTTCACCGTGCAGCGCGGACACCAGTTCGATCTGGATGCCGCTAAGCTGAAGGCGAGCGGTTTCGATAAGAAGGCGGCCGAGGACAACTTCTACCGTTGGGGTAGCTTGAGATCGTCTTACTTGGCCGAGGCCAACGCAGACGCGGCTCGCGGCTTTGCCCAAGGTAACTACGGGCCGGGCCCCGGATATGCGAGCCCCGGGTATGCGGGCTATGGATATGCGGGCTTTTATGGCGGGTACGACCCCGGTTGGTTCTGGGACCCGTACTTCGACGCCTACACCTGGCTTCCGTACGACGGAATCTTCTTCAGCCCGTTTGGCTATGGCTTCTACTCGCCCGGCTTCGCGTACGCGGCGCCGTTCTACGGGTATCGGGGCGGCTATCGGGGTGGCCTGCACGCCTTTGGCCCCTCCTACCGGCCATCGGCGGCAGCGGTTCAAAGCGCCGCGGCCCATGGGTTGTCCTCCGGACGCGTAGCCGGTAGCGGCTTCGGCGGCGGCGGAGTCCGCAGCGGCGGTTTTGGTGCCGGCGCAGTCCGCAGCGGCGGTTTCTCCGGCGGCGGGGTCTCCAGCGGTGGCGGATTCCACGGCGGCAGTGGTGGTTTCGGCGGCGGCGGCGGATTCCACGGCGGCGGCGGTGGCGGACGCCGTTAAGGCCGCTGAACGCGCGCGCTCTCTCTCACCCGGACGAGTTTCTCCCCTCGTCCGGGTCGTCTTTTGCAGGCGCCCCGGTAACCATGACGCTTCCCCGTAAGTCCTTTATCTGATAGGGATGTTGAGCAGGAACTGTTTGCTCACGGACGGTTTATCCGGCTGTGATATAATTCATCCGGCATAATCCCCGATTTCTGAGGAGGTCTTTCACTTGAAGAGGCTTATGAATTCTGTTTTGACTGCGGTGGCTGTTCTGGGCGGCATGGCTTTGCTATCCGTCCCCGCAGTCGCGCAACGCGGCGGTGGACCCCCCACCCCCGAGAATTGTCCCGCGCAGCCGGAGTGGCAGGTTAAGAGCCTTGCGGATTTTCAGGCGGCGCTGGATAAGGAGAACCCGCCAGCACCCGCGGCGGCGCCAGGCGGAGGAGCCCGGGGTGCCGGCGGCGGTCGCGGCGGAGCAGCGGCAGGCGGCCGAGGTGGTGGCGGTCGCGGCGGACGCGGCGGTGGCGGAGCTCCGGCCGAGCTACCCCCTGTGCCCCGCATTCCCAACGAGCCCCAATACGGCGTCCAAGCCGGCAAGCCGGATTTCGGCGGCTTGGCTAAGGGCGATTGGAGTGTCCCTTACATTGTCAACATGGCGACCCAGGGGCGCGCTGAAAACGGTTGCCCTGTCATCGTGCCCTTCAAGCCCGCGGCTCTGGCCCTTTGGGAAGATCGCGAGCTGAGGAACAAAGAGGCCGGCGATCCCGAAAGTTTCTGTCTGCCTCCCGGCGTGCCTCGCATGATGTACACCCCGTATCCGGCGCAGATCTATCAGATGCCCGACCGCATCGTGATGGTTTTCGAAGGTGGGGCGCACGTCTGGCGCTTAATCTGGATGGATGGCAGGCCGCTTCCCAAAGTTGACGATATAAACCCGGACTACCTGGGATACTCAGTCGGTCATTGGGAGGGGGACACTCTGGTCGTGAACTCGATGGGATTCAATCACCAGACTTGGATGGACGCGACCGGGCACCCGCACGGTGAGCAGTTGAAGGTCACCGAGAAGTATACTCGGACCAACTTCAACACCATCCGGCTCGCAGCCACCATCGACGATCCGGAATACTACACCGAGCCCTGGACCACAGTGACCCAGATCACCTGGACGGCCAATACTCACGGACCGTGGACTATGCGCGGCGGCGAGATTATGGAGTATATCTGCCAGGAAAACAACCGCGATCTCAGCCACTTGGGCCCAAACTCAAAACAAGTCGATACCAGGTAGCTTCCGCGTTTCTTCAAGTTAAGGTAACACATACGCCTCGCTCTCCTGCAAACGGGGAGCGGGGGCGGTCGTGTCTATGGCGTCTTTATGGCCGTTTGCGGATGCGCACTCCCGCTTCCGTTTCAGGCGGAAGCGTCACAACCAGCGCCCCGCCGGCATCCGTTTCACCCTCAGCCAGCTCTTGGTCGTCGATCTCGACATCGTAGCTGCTTCGCGGCGTCAATCCTAAAACGACCGTTGCCTCGGTTGCGGCCCTAAAGCGCACTGTCCCGTCGCTCTCAGGAGCCGGAGCGCTCAACAGCACCGCATCCCCCACTCGCACAGGCCTCGTTGAAACGCCAGATCGGAGCGTTTCCAGTTTCCCGTCCCGGAAGACTTGCAGGTGGCCTTCGAAGTATCCAATCCAGGTGGCGTCCTCCTCCCAGCTCGTCCGGGCGAAAACATGCCCCGTCGAGGCGTTGTGAAATACCAGCGGAAGCAGCTCATAGCTCAATCCGGGCTGGTACGGATTGGCCCACAAAAACTCGTACAGGCAGCCGAGCGGATCCCGCATGCTGAAGCGATCCTGCATCAGCCATCCCTGCAAGTACTGTATTTCATTAGAGTTAGGATCAAGAGCCACCATCGCCAGGCCGGCCGCCCTCGACCACACGGCTTGCGCTGGATCGGGCTCGCCGTCGCCACTGAAAACGGGAACCCGGAAATCGTTGTCGGGGCCCCGAAATACCGCGGGATAGTGACCCATGAGATGGTCGAGCGGCAAGTCCTTGAAGAAAGAAGGCATAGACTCGCGCAGATCGACCGAGACATTGTCGCTAAGAGCGTGCAAAAGCTCCAGGAGCGGGTAGGTCTGTTCGCGAGGAATCGCAGATTTAGCGGCGTTTCCGCGCCACCACATTTCCACGATCTGACGCAGAACCGATTCTCCCTGCTCCTTCAAATGGTCCGCGATGGCGATGGCGGCCAGCGCCCGCGCGGACTGATGCGGGATGTCGCCGACGGCCGGGTCGCCGATTCCGCGCTCAATCTTGGCTGCCAGGGTATCCGCCTGCGAAGCCGTCATCACTTTCCCGCACCAGTCAAAGACCAAGGCGAGTTGGCGGAGGTCGGTAGCGGCGGGGCTCAGAGCCCACTCGATGGCCTTCCGGCCTGCGGCGGCATTCCCCGACACCTGATAATACAGGGCTTGCGCGACAGCCGCCTCCGGCATGGGAGCTCCGCCCGCCACCAGCGCGTCGAACTGCTGCCAGCGCACCGAGTCGCGCTCGCGCTCTCGCTGAAGCAGCCGGAGGCGCTGCTTGGTCAAGAAAAGCCTGGGCGCATCCGTAAAGATATGAAAATCCTCGTCGGCCGCCTGCAAGGCTCCGGTTGCGGCCAGAATCGTCGCGGCTAGAAGCCCGCACAGGGCCAGCTCGGCCCTCCAAACGGTCAGGAACCGGCAAGCACTCCGCCGAGCATGCTTTGTTTCAGGCGCGCTCCGTTGTGCGGGCGAGCTCCTCAGTAACGCAAGGGATGCGGCGCGCATCTCAAAGCAATTGTGTCACACTGCCACACCCGCCGGGGCGACACCCCGCACAAAGCCTCGCGTGGGGCAGTCATCTTATTGAAAGGAAATGGTTGTCGCTTGGCCAAACGCATGCTCTCTTCAATCCTGAATTGATGAAGTGAATCTTTAAACCTGCCCTCTGTTTGCAACGGGCGTGAACGAGAGAAGCGAGTGGCTAAATACTAGCGTGCTTGCGGGAGCCGGTGTTTTGAAGTTCAACCGCTCCTTCCTTCGTTTGGGCGTGTTGCAACAGAGGGGTTTTTTTGTAGCGAGTTTTGGCGTCTAAACGAACTGATATGAGTCTTCCTGGATCTTAGGTCTCGGTCCGGGCCGGCCTGCTGGGGAACAATAGGACGCGGGCCTCAGTGGAGTTTTGGCTGGATGGAAGCCAGGATCTGCGCCCGTCTTGGGCGGACCGCATCGGAAAAGGTAGCGACTATAACCTTCCGCGCCTCTTCCGATGCGGTTTTTTCGTACCCATATAGCATACCCCGTTCTGTTTCCTAGATCCATCCGCAGATTGCCAGCGGGTACTAAAACATTCCCTCTTAGAACCATCACTCTGTCCTATTGGTTCCAGGGGCGGATGCTGGGGCACAGTAAACGTGCCCATGCGGGACGTTTACCTAATCCTCCGCTTCACCCGGCACTGGATTCATTACGGATTCCTGACGCACGTCGCGATTTGTTCGCTGGTGGCGGCGATCGAAGGCGTGCTGGGCCGCTGATTCCTAATCCACGGGGATTTGAGTTACGACACAGATTCCGGCGCCGTCGAACGAGAATTGACCTCCGATGCTTACGGTGAAGTTCGATTGCGCCACATTCGCCCCGGGCGCGGCAGTCCCGGGCAGAGCGCACTGGGAGATCCCGTTAGGCGGACCCGGCGGAACTGTGAAATTGACTTGGTACAGCCCCACGAATCCAGACGCCAGACCCGCGAAAAGAGGGTGGAGCGGTATGGAATCAGGCCGGCCGGTGAACGGCTTCGTGGGAAGGGCGTTCACTTGGTAGTTGAAATCCAGATTGAATGTCTCCGCGGCAGGCGCCGTCTTCGCGAGCTGACCGGTGGTGGCCGCTGGTGTGGTTTGTCCTAGGCCGACTACCCACGCCGTGAGCGCCTCGCCGGCATTGGCGGGGCTGGAAGCGGAGACCAGAGTTCCATTGCCATGCGTGACTAAAGGCGCGCAAGGAAGACCGGTGAGGTTAAGTGGTGAAGGCGTAGTTGGTCCCAACGCTACATCGCACGCCGTCAAGACGTGGACTTCGTCGGCCAGCGGATTCAGTTCGATTGCCGTGGGCGTCTGCCCGCTCGCGCTGAAAACCAGCAGTGGAGGGACGGCGGAAACCGGCCGTGCGCACAGCGGACAGACGGGAACCAGCTCATACGGAATCTGCACCGTGACCGCAAGGAGCGATCCGCACAAGGGCTGGGCGGTTGCGGTGTTGTCCGGGCACTGGGAGATCGCGCGAAGAGATTGAATGGGCGCGGAAGTATTCGTACTGCCTTGTTGCAGCGTCGCGCCTATGATGCCTGCTCCCGCGGCGCCGCCGGTGAGTAGGCCCGATATGTAGAACGTCGCGATCTGACCCGGCGCAACCGGAATCGGCGCAGGCGCTACATAGCCAGAACCGACCACACCTTGAGCGATGAGAAGAGAATTGGAAAGAAGAAATCCGAAGAAAATGCCCTTGAGCATACGCTACCTCCTGATGACGCGGGCAATTTCAGTTTAACCGGCTAGTGGATGGTCCGAGTCTTACGGTTCATGTAGTCCATCGGGAGTGGCCGGCGCTATCGAGGCTCGGCGGAGCCGGCTCTTTCCTTCCCTAGCCTTTAGGTCTGTATAGATCCGCTTCAGATCATAGCCGTGTTCCGCTGCATATGCATCGCGATTCGCGTAGACCTCTTGCAGGATTTCATCATCCTTCCACGGCGTCCACTCCGAAAAGTTCTTCGGGGGTGCAGACGATCGGTCGTTCGTAGCCATGTTCTTCGATGATCCGCGGCGGCCATGTGCAGCGCGTCGGCAGCCGCGCCCGCGGCAGTCCGCCAGGAACTACCAGCCGAGCCACTAACTCCATTATGCTCTCGGTTAGAGGCAGCACGGACGCGTCGGCCAGCAGAACAAGCCGCCTCTGTACTTGCTGCTCGTCACCGCGAAGACACTCCACCTCGACTGCTTCGGAAACAAAAAGCTAAAATTTCTGCCGTTCCTGCTCCCACCAATGACGGGTAATTGCCTGTCGAAGCGCCGTCTCCGGGTTCGAACTATTCCGCGCCACGAGGTAGCTCAGAATGCTCGTCTCCAGGTACACGCTGGGCTTGAGGGCTCAGAATACGCGCTGGAACACGAGCTTGGGCACACCGTTGTCAAGGTAGTACACGTCCAAACGTGTGTCAGGATCATGGCCATTATCAAGCTTCTCGTCATGGTATTCGACCATGAGGTGGCTGCCAAATACGCTGGCGTGCAAGCCGGGAGTGACTTTCGCCCACACTGTCTCGACGCCGTTCTCGGTTACGCGGTACAACGCCGCCCCATAGGGCAGTTCATGCCCGCTGGACCATGCAACTAGACCTTGGACCAACAGTTCGTCGGCGCCGACCTGCTGCGCGCCTCCTCTGTTTTCGCGCATGTAGATACCATTCAACTCGGACCCTCCACGCCCTGCCAGCCGTGCCTTTCCCTTTTCAAGAGCGTAAGATTCGACCACGACTCGAGCACCGCCGCTGCCGTCGTAGACGTCGCCATCGTACACAAGAGCGAACACGACTGGTCTATTCGAAAGGTATGGGGGTTCGATCCGGAACACGTACGGAGGCTGGTGGAAGTTGTCAGGGCCGAGGCGTTCGTCATACTTGACACCCAGAACGTCAATCAGTCCGTTTCTCAAATCCCACACCTTAATATCCGGCGAGGCTTCGATTCGCGCAACTACGTAGCGGCTGACGATTTCCTTGAGGCCGTCAAATTCCTTCTCGCGCCGCGCCACGTCCGCCTGAAAGTCGCCAACCGCCGCCGTAGTTTGCAGCCTGGTCTGGATTGTGCGGACCTGCTCTGCGGCCTCGGCGGTGGACGGAGCCTTCGGTTTGTCCTGGCCCCACAGCGGAGCCGTCAGCAATGCAGCGGCGATGAGCCCGATCCGCATGGGCTAGTGGATGGTCCGGGTCTTGCGGTTCATGTAGTCCATCAACAAATATTGCCCAAGGTTCTCCGGCCTGGTGAAGTACGCTTTGCCGCGGCACAGCTCGGTCACTTTCTGAATGAACTGGACTAACCCGTAATCGCTGGCGAGCATGAAGGTGTTGATGAGTACGCCCTGGCGCTTGCAGCGGCTGACTTCTTCGAGCGTCTTGCTGATCACCAGAGGGTCCAGGCCGAAGGCGTTGCGGTAGATGCGCCCATCATCGAGCGTGAGCGCGCTGGGCTTGCCGTCGGTGATCATGATGATCTGCTTCATGTCCTTGCGCTCCGCGGCCAGCAGCCGCTGCGCGAGAATCAGGCCGGCGCGAGTGTTGGTGTAATAAGGACCCACCTGCACGCGAGCCAGCTCCTCGATGCGCAGCTCCTCGGCCGTGTCGTGGAACAGCACGCAGCGGAGCGTATCGCCCGGGTATTGCGTGCGGATCAGGTGCGCCAGAGCGAGCGCGACCTTCTTGGCCGGAGTGAAGCGATCCTCGCCGTACAGAATCATGCTGTGGCTGCAATCGAGCATCAGCACGGTGGCGCAGGAGCTTTGATATTCGCTCTGGTGCACGTGCAGGTCTTCGTATTCCAGATTCAGCGGCAGCGTGACGCCCTCGCGCTGCATAGCGGAGAACAGAGTCTGGCCGATGTCCAGGTTCATGGTGTCGCCGAACTCGTATTTGCGGGCCGCGCCGCTGGATTCGACTCCCGTGGACATATCGCGGGTGTCGTGCGCGCCGAAGCTGGAGCGGCCCAGCGAGCCCAGCAGGTCCTTCAAGGTCTTGAAGCCCAGAAAATCGACGCTCTTGTCGGTGACCTTGATGTCCACGCGAGCCTCGCCCTTGCCGCGGCCGCCGCCCTGCGGTTCCGTGTTGATGTAGCCCTCGTCCACCAGCTTCTGCACCAGCCGGCTCAGCAATTGATCGAGCTGTTCCTCGGACATGGCCTCGAGCTGCTGGCGGATCTGCTCGGCGCGCTCGCGGTCGAAGAACTCGCCGCGTTCGAGCGCCTGCTCGATGGCGCGCTTGAGATCTTCGAGCGTATTCGAATTGAACTCGCTGAACTGCATGTAAGGGTTGTCGAAGCCGCTTTGCAGGAAGAAGTCGGAGAGCGCGCGCATCAGGTCTTCGGCGGTGAGGCCGAAGTCGTCGCCGGTGTAACGGGAATAACGAACACTCTTCATGGTGTGGCGCTCAGGTTAGCGCGTGCTCCCACGTGGTGAGCTTCGCTGCTCGGCGCACTGTCTCTTCATGCCCTCTATTGTGAAGCCGAATTGCGGGACACGCAAGCTCGCTGTTACGGGCCTGGACAAGTTGCATAAAGGACCCCTTGCGAGACGTTGAGGAGAGCCTTTAGGAACGCATCAAATGTTGAGTCTCAGGAGTCTTGCATTCATCCTATGCTCAGCCATACGGCGCGCGCGCGCCGTGTCCTGCGCTGCTCTCCATTGCTTTCCCGACATAATTAACGGAAGGAAACAAAGGACAATGGCTACGAATAACGCAAAGAAAATGGCTACAAATATGGCCGCTCCCATGTGCAGTCTCCTACGAATAGTATACACTTCCCAAGGCGATCACGGCTCGGGGCGCAAAGGACCCCTTGTGAAACACGGGGGCGTTATCGCCTCAGCGAAAGCTCGAAGTGGACGCCTTCGGTTTTTTGCAGGACTGTGAGAATGTTGGAAAGGTTGGCCGCGGATGGACTGCCCTTTGGCCCCAGCATACGCATGAGGCTTTTGACGGGAATGTTGGTCTGCTCTTCGAGCGCCTGAAATCCGATGGCTGCGTTGACGTAGTCGCGCAACACGGACTTTCCGGTTTCGAGGTCGCCGGTGAGATAGCTTTCCACGGCCTCGCGCAAGAGCGCTTGCCGGAATTTCGGTTCGCGCTGCGCCCGCGCCCGGATGGTTTCCTTGAAGTCATGGGTAAGGGGCATGTTTTTCCCTCCGTTTGTAATCGGCCCAGCACGCCTGAGCCGCTGCAATGTCGTTGTCCTGCCGTTTCTTGGTCCCGCCACCGATCAGGATCAGAAGGCGCTCGCCGTCCTTGCCAAAATAGATGCGGCGGCTTTTTTTGGGGCGACGGGGCCGAAATCAATCTTGTATTCGAGAACGTTCCTACGCCTTTGGTGTTCGACAGGTTACCCCGCTCGATTCGCGTGAGGGCTATCGTCACCTTGGCGGCGGCGATGGCGTCCAGCCCCTCGAACCACTTGGCGAAGCGTTTTTTGCCGACTTCGTCAATATAGCCGCGAAGCTCGAACATCTAAGCTATGGTCACGTTGTTGTTACTATTTGTCAATCGTCGCCGTCGAGGTTCTGTGTTGCCTGTTTCCGCAGCTCGGCGGGGCTAGGCCAGTTGCAGCCGTTTCAGCTTTATGTTGTCGCGGCGGACTTGCGCAAGTTCGTACTGAGCCTGTTGCACAAGCCAGCCGTCTTCGGTGCCTCCGAACACCTTGGACAGCCTCACGGCCATTTCGGGAGATATGCCGCGCTTCCCATTTACCAGTTCAGAAAGCGTGTTACGCGTAACGCCAAGGGCCTCGGCGGCTTCCGTAATAGTCAAGCCCAAAGGCTCAATGCACTGGCGCAACACAACGCCTCCGGGGTGTGGTGGATTTTTCATGGTCATGGGCTGGTTCCTTTCAGTGGTAATCGACATAATCAACATCCTCCGCGCCGTCGTCAAAACGGAAAATCACCCGCCAGTTGGCGCGTACGGTAATAGACCAAAAGCCTTTCATTTGGCCCTTAAGCGGATGCAACCGCAGCCCCGGCTGGTTCAAGTGAGCAAGGGTAGAGGCGGCATGAATGGTCGCCAAAATATCCCGCAGCGTCTGGGCATGTTCAGGATTGACCCCTCTTGGGTCGTCCTGTTCAAAAAGCCGTTTCAGGCCCTTGTGGCGAATGGTCCGGATCATCCCGAAACGTACCCTGCCACGTGGCGCATGTCAAGAACAATGTTATCAAGATTGTTGCTTTGTTGTGAGTTGAGTGCGTTGCGGGTTCATATTTCCCTCACTGGCATCCGTGCGGCTCTGCGGCACGATGCTTCCGGGGTGTGCCATGGTCAAAGAGAATGAGCATCGGCTGGTGTTGCGTGCACCGGGGGCGGGAGGGGTGCCGCCAAGCTCTTTGCCGCGAAGTGCAATACCGCGTTGATCTGTTCGCGCGTGACGGAGAATTCCTCCATGACTTCTTCCACGGTCAGGCCAGCTTCCAGATTCTCGAGCACCGTCGCGACCGGCATCCGGGTATCTTAAAACACCCATGCGCCGCTGACTTTGCCTGGGATGCTCTACTGATAGTTCCGCTTGGCGGCCTTGGCGCGGGGATCGTCGGCGGGCGCTTCGCGGCGGCGCACCTCGGCGGTAAACCCGACTTCCTCATTGCGGCTGATGCGCCGGTGTGCGTACAAACCTTCCAGGATGAACTCGGCGGCGCCGGCCCGCACGGCGCCGGGCTCGCTCGCGCTCAGGCCGAGCTTCTTGGTCTTTTCGAGCAGCCCTTGGATCTGCGATAGCTCCGCAACCATCTTGGCCGCGGGCAGGTTTTCATCCAGGCGAAGCGATCCGCCCAGATCGAAATACTGGACCACGGCGTTCATGTTGTCGCCGTCGAAATACTTGGTGAACACCTTGCCGACGCTCAGCCGGATTAGCTCCCGAGCGACGGAATCGCCGCCCTTCAGCTCGCCTTCGTACTCCAGCTCCAGCTTTCCGGTGATGGAAGGGAGCGCGGCGTAGATATCGAGCACGCGCGGCACAGCCACCGTTTCGCCGGAGACCAGCGCGCGGCGCTCCGCGTTCGAAACCACGTTCTCGATGGCCGAAATGGGCAGGCGTTGGCTGACGCCGGAACGCTTGTCCACCTTCTTGTCCTCGCGCGCCGAAAACGCGAGCTGTTCGATAATTTCGCGGATGTAATCCGGAACTCGTACATCCACGGGCGTGCGCCGCTTGAGCCACGCCTCCTGCTCCGTGATGGCCATGCCATGGTCCAGAGTCGCGGGATAGTGGGTGCGGATTTCGCTGCCGATGCGGTCCTTGAGCGGCGTGATGATCTTGCCTCGCGCGGTGTAGTCTTCCGGGTTGGCGGTGAACACCAGCAACAGGTCCAGAGGCAGGCGAACGGGATAGCCCTTAATCTGGACGTCACCCTCCTGCATGATGTTGAACAAACCCACCTGGATCTTGCCGGCCAGATCGGGCAGCTCATTGATGGCGAAAATGCCGCGGTTGGCGCGCGGGAGCAGGCCGTAGTGAACGGTCAGCTCATCGGAGATGTTGTGGCCCTTGCGCGCGGCCTTGATGGGATCGATATCGCCAATCATATCCGCGATGGTCACGTCGGGCGTGGCCAGTTTTTCGACGTAGCGCTGCTCGCGCGAAAGCCAGGCGATGGGCGTGTCGTCGCCCTTGCCATCGCCTGTTCCTGCCACCAGCTCGCGGCACGCCTTGCAAATGGGCGCGAAGGGATTATCGCGGATCTCGCAGCCGGCGATGTAAGGCGTATGCTCATCGAGCAAGGTCACCAGCAGGCGGATCAGCTTGGTCTTGGCCTGGCCTCGCAGGCCCAGCAGGATGAAATTGTGCCGCGACAGGACGGCGTTCACCACCTGCGGCACCACCGTGTCCTGGTACCCGACGATGCCCGAAAACAGGGGTTCGCGGCGCTCCAGCTTGCAGATCAGGTTCTCGCGAAGCTCGTCCTTGACTGTCCGCGTGGTCACATTTCCCGCTGCGGGCACGGCGTCCCCGTATTTCTTATGCGAGCGAAGCGAGCCGAGGGTGTCCGGAAGGGTAGAAGCGGGTTTCATAGTAACGGCGGAAGCTCCTACGGCGATTGTAACAACATCCGAGATCGAGCTAGAGAGCCTGGAACTACAGTGCCAGGTTGTAGCGCCCCAGCGTTTCCGCGAGAAACGCTTCCCAGGTGGAATAAATCTCGGCGTGCAAGCCGACGGCGCGCGCGCCTTCCACGTTCTCCGGCTTGTCGTCGAGGAACAGGGCTTCGGAAGGCGATACGCGGACGCCGCGGACGGCGTCGTGGTAGATAGACGCTTCCGGCTTGACGATCTTCAACTCGTAGGAAAAGGTCACGTGAACGAAAGGATCGAGGAAGCCGGGAGTGGCGCGCAGCGCTTCGCCCAGCACGCGAGGAAGATTGGAGAGGATGGCGGTGCGGATGCCGTTCGAACGCAAGTACGCGGCCCACCGCATGATGCGCTGGTCATAGTTGTTCCAGAGCTCTACTTCGTACTGAACCAGCGTCCGCAGCAGAGCCTCATCCACCGGCCTGCCCGCGGCTGCGGCAATCTGCGTCCAATAGGTGCGCGAATCGACCAGACCGGCGTCGTACTCGATGCGGTTGGCCCAGAAGAGTCGAAGCAGATCGGGCGTAGGAATCCCGAACAGATCGGCGATGCGGGCGAAGCGGTCTTCGGAAGGATGGAAGCAGAGCACGCCTCCGAAGTCGAAGATGACGGCGCGGACGGGCATGCTATTCGCCGCTCAGCCCGTGGCGGAAGTAGCTGGCAGGTCGCAGACCTGCCCCACTGCCCTGTAGGTCAGGTCTGTGACCTGCCGTTTTAAGCGTTTCCGGCACCATCTAGCTGCGCGAGCCGCCTGCGGCCTTTTCCTCTCGCCTGGTGCGGATTTCGCGCACGGCGTAGATGCGGCGTCCCTGGCTCTCGAAGTACGTTCGGGTGAGGACTTCGCCCAGCAGGCCGGTCGAGAAAAGGATCACGCCATTGACCAGCGCCAGCGCGCCGACAATAATCAGAGGCCCGTGTTCGGTGATAATGTCCGCCCCGGTCCAAAGCTTCCAGGCGGCCAGCCAGACGAGCAAACCTCCGCCCAAGCTTCCGCTGATCAAGCCCCACTTGCCGAAGAAATGCATAGGCCGCGTGAAATACTTGAGCAGGAACCAGAGTGTAAAAATATCGAACATCACGCGGAAGGTGCGGCCGAGCCCGTAATGCGAGCCGCCGCTCGATCGCGGACTGTTGCGGATGGGCACCTCGGCGATGCGCGCGCCGTAGAACGAGGCCAGCGCCGGGATGAAGCGGTGCAGCTCGCCGTAAAGATTGATGTCCTTGAGAATTTCGGCGCGGTAGGCCTTGAAGGTGGTGCCGAAATCGCGCAGATCCACGTGCGACGCCTTGGCCATCAGCCAATTGGCGATGTGCGAAGGAAGCTTGCGCGTGAGTGCGTTATCCAGCCGGTTCTTGCGCCATCCGCTGGCGATGTCGTAGCCTTCCTCGATCTTTTCGAGCAGCGCGGGAATGTCCTCGGGGGCGTGCTGGAGATCGCCGTCGAGCGAGATGACGATGTTGCCCTGGGACTCGTCGAACCCGGCGGCCAGCGCCGCGGTCTGGCCGAAGTTGCGCCGCAGCCGGATGACCTTGAGGCGCGAATCGGTCTCAACCAGGTTGGCCAGCAGATCGAAGCTGCGGTCGGTGGAGGCGTCGTCGATAAAAATGATTTCGTAGGGTTTGCGCAGGCGCTCCAGCACGGCCGTCAGCCGGTCGTAGAGCGGCAGAATGGAGGGTTCCTCGTTATGGATGGGGATGACGATGGAGAGGCCTGCCACTGTGATCTAAGGATAGCATCGGCGGGGAAAGCATCCCAGGCGTGGATTTGTGGTAGCGTTGGGTCGGAAGGTGCAGTATGAGAGAAGACCCGCCCAATCCGCAAATCAACGTTTCGAAGATACCGGTTGGCGGAGGCATCGCAGGAGCGTTTGTCGTCGTCGCCAGCATGGCGATATTTCTCATCGGCCTTCCTGTGCTGCGGTATATGTTTCCCGCTGCGGTCGTTTTAGGCTGCGTAGTCGCGCTGGTTCTTCACTTCATCCGGCATGAGACTCCAGGCGCATCCTGGATTCTTGCGGACAAGAAGAAGTAGGGGCGCAAAAGTGAAGGGCCCCCGGGTTTATCCGGAGGCCCGATGGATACGTGCTCGCCTACGAGCGTAGCGGATATATCTCCACCATAGCAGACGAACCCACGGTACACGTCCAGGGTTAATCCGTGGAGTTGGAACTCGTTGATGGGGTCGCTCGCCTCGTCCTCGGCGGCTCGACGCACCCGCGGAGGTAGAATGTAGGCATGCGCAACGAGTTCACGGCGATCGTCGAGCAAGACGGCCCATGGTTCATCGCGTACTGCGCCGAAGTGCCAGGAGCGAACGGTCAGGGCAAGACGCGCGAGGAGTGTCTGAAGAACCTGCGCGAGGCGATTGCCCTCATTCTCGAGTACAGACGAGAGGAATCCTTGCGTGCTTTGCCTCCTGATGCCAGTCAGGAACTTGTCGTGGTTGGATGAAACGAGAGTGGGTCCTCCGGCACCTTCGCCAGCATGGTTGCGTGTTGCGGAGAGAGGGCAGGGGACATGCGCCTTGGGAGAACCCTCAGACCGGCCACGCGGAGGCCGTTCCCCGTCACGTAGAAATCGCGAACGTCCTGGCGAAGAGGATCTGTCGCAAGCTTTCGATCCCCGATCCGCCCGGATAGATTCCGTCAGGTCTTCGGAAATGCGCGTTAATGCGCCCAAACGTTACCGGGATGACGTTGCTATTGCCGATTCCCGTGGACTGCCTTCTGCCACAAGGAACATAGATAGCATTTCTATTTCCTCAGCGCGGGGGTTCGCCCGAGTCTTCGGAGACGCTTAGGCCACGCTTAAGCCGCGTCCCGGACCTCCACCGTCATCTGCTTGCCCAAGACCGCCAAGGCAGCCTGGATCTTCTCCGTTCTGGTAGCATGGCGCGGGTCGAGCATGCGGCGGACGACTCGCTCATGGACACCCAGGCGGCGAGCCAATTCCGAGTTGTTCACCTGTTGATCCCGCATCGCCAGGTACAGAGCTAGCTTCGGCGCCAGCCAGAGCGGCACGGGCACCAGTCGCTGGCCGCGCTTGGCGGCCGAAGGCGCCGGAATCTTCTCACGGCGGGAAAGGCGGATCGAAAGATCGGACCCGAGCGCGTCCATGGCCTCTTCAAACGCCTCGCGTTTGTCCTTCCCATCCGTCGCGAGGCGTGGAAAATCCACAAATTCAACCAGGATTCGGCCGTCGCTGCCGCTGGTCAGCTTAACGGGATATTCGAAAACAGACATCTCGCAGCTCACGCGGATCGATTTTCAGATCCCGGCACATATTAGCGAGGAGGTCGCGGCCGATCTCTTTCCATCGATCCTTGAGGGTGGTGAATTCTTCGCCGAAATACAGCCGGCCATGGCTTCCCTTTCCCTCAATAGCAACGAACGTACAGGCGACGTTCATCTGGCGTGCGAGCCTCCGCACCCGGCGCTCGAATTCCGCGCCCTTCAACCACACCATTGTCGGACAGTTCTGTCCGAGCGTCAAGATGTGGCCGCGTTAAGCATGCGCAACGAGTTCGCGGCGATCGTCGAGCAAGACGGTCCGCTAGGTATGCCGAGTTTTGAAGTGATTCATTAAAAATTGATTGCAGAATAGTATACTGCCTGTTACCGCCATGGCATCCGCACAAATCGACACATCGAAACCCAGTTCTGTTTCGAGCCGCTGGCTCATTCCACTGGGAGCCGTTCTGGTGCACATCTGCATCGGTTCGGTGTACGCGTGGAGCAACTTCAATCGCCCCATTGACGCGCTGTTTCCCGGCAGCCCCACATGGCTGCACACGCCGTATATCAACTTCACACCGGCTCTGGTCCTGCTGGGATTGAGCGCGGCGTTCGGCGGACCATGGGTCGAGCGGCGAGGCCCCCGCGTGGCGGCCATCGCGTCCGCTTGTTTCTTCGGCCCCGGCCTGCTGCTCGGCGGCCTCGGCCTGATGCTCAAGCAGCCTGTCCTGGTATTCGTGGGGATGGGCATTATCGCTGGGATTGGCTGCGGACTGGGCTACATCGCACCAGTCAGCACGCTGGTGAAATGGTTCCCGGACCGCCGGGGAATGGCCACCGGCATGGCCATCATGGGCTTCGGAGGCGGAGCCGCCGCGGCCAGCAAGCTGGACGTGTACTTCGTGGCCCAATACGGCGTGGCGAACACGATGTTCCTGTTTGGTGCGGCGTATTTCGTCATCATGTTGATCGGCGCATCGATCTTGAAGCGCCCTCCGGAGGGCTGGAAGCCTGAAGGCTGGACGCCTCCGGTCAAGGTCAAGAAGATGGTCACCGACCGCAGCGTTAGCCGCAACGATGCCATCGCCACCGTGCAGTTCTACCTGCTGTGGGCCATCCTCTTCATCAATGTGACGGCGGGAATTGGGATCCTGTCGCAAACTTCTCCGATGCTCCAGGACATGTTCCACAAGACTCCCGCGGAAGCCGGAACGGTGGTGTTCATCATTAGTCTCTTTAACGCGGGCGGACGATTCTTCTGGGCCTCCAGTTCGGATTACATTGGCCGCAGAAACACGTACACGCTCTTCTTCGTGGTGCAGGTCGCGCTGTTCCTGCTGATTCCGGTCATGGCCGCGCAAGGCAGTTGGGGACTCTTCCTGACCAGCCTCTTCATCGTGTTCACCATGTACGGTGGCGGCTTCGCGACCATCCCCGCCTTCCTGGCCGATATCTTCGGACCGGACAATGTGGGGGCGATCCACGGATCGGTTCTGACGGCTTGGAGCGCCGCTGCCGTGGCCGGACCCTTGATCATCACCGAGCTATCCAATCAAGCCAAGGCGGCCTTGGCGCCGGGCGCCAGCCGAGTGCATATTTACGATCTGCCTCTGGAGGTGCTGGCCGGGGGGCTGGCGGTCGGATTCGTGCTGACGCTGCTGGTGCGGCCACTGGTGTATCGAAAACAGGTGGGGCAGGTCTCCGACCTGCCATGAGCAGGCCGAAGGCCTGCTCCACAAGGCTCAGCTACTCGACCTGCAAGACGATCTTGCCGCGCAGGTGGCCGGTCTCGCTCAGCTCGTGGGCCTTACCGGCTTCCGCGAGCGGAAACACAGCGTCGACAAACACCTTCAGCTTCCCGGAATCCACCAGCCCGGCGATCTCCGTCAACTGAGCCTGATTCGGCTTGACCATCACCGCGGCTGCGCGAACACCGCGCGCCGTGGCCTCTTCCACCGGAGGCTGTCCCAGAAGGCTCACCAGAATGCCGCCGGGCTTCAGCGTCTGCCAGGAGCGGTCGCGCGTTTCGCCGGCCAGCGTATCCAGAACCACGTCCATGTCATGCACCACTTCTTCGAAGCGCGTGGTCTCGTAGTTCACCGGCTGATCGACGCCGAGCTCGCGCAAAAACTCCTGATTGCGGCCCGACGCCGTGCCCGCCACCCAAGCTCGTTTCCATTTGGCGAGCTGCGCGGCGAAGTTCCCTACACCTCCGGCCGCCGCATGGATCAGAATCCTTTGCCCGGCGCTCAGACCCGCGGTGTCGAACAGCGCTTGCCAGGCTGTCAACGCGGCCAGAGGGATCGCCGCGGCGTGGACATGATCGATGGATTTCGGCTTGAACGCGATCTCGAAAGTGCGCGCAGCGATATATTCCGCGTATGCGCCGTCGCGGCGGAGATCCGGCCGGCCGTAGACTTCGTCGCCAGGCTTCCAGGAACCGGCATCGGAACCCACGGATTCGACCACGCCCGAAAAGTCCCAGCCGGGAATCATGGGAAGAGCGTACGGAATCCAGTTCTTCACATGACCGGCGCGAACTTTCCAGTCCACCGGATTGATGGCTGTCGCGTGAATGCGCACCAGCACTTCGCCCGGTCCCGGCGCCGGACGCGGCGCGTCTTCATAGCGCAAAACTTCCGGACCGCCGTATTCATGAACCCGCACCGCTTTCATACTCATCATTGTTTTCGCCCCCACGCCTCACGCGTCTCTATGCACCGTATCCGGCGAAAACGCGGGCACACAGACTGCCACGTACTCCGCGCCTTCAGGCGTGCTGTAGCGGACCCACTCGCCCTTAGCCGTCTCGATGGCTTGTCCGGCTCGAACATCGATCACACCGGAGGCGTGCTCGACGCGCATCCAGCCATTCAGCACCAGGGTGAACTCGTCGAACTCCGGCGTCTGGCCGGGCTCGGACCAGCCTGGCGGGCTGTGCATGTGCGCGATGCTCAAACCCGAGTGGCCGGAGTTGACCCAGCCGATGTACTCCTCGATGAGCTTGTTGCCGGGGACGGGGATCTGCTTGGGTGATGCGATCAGTTTGGGCATCGGTCTATTGGTATCTTCTTATTCGTATCTTAAGGCTTCGACCGGCGCGATACGAGTGGCGCTCCGAGCCGGGTACAGAGTAGCCAGCAGACTCACGGCCATGGCCGCGGCGGCGATCCACAGGCCGTCGATCCAGTGCGATTCGAACGGAACAAAGGAAAGGCCGCCATACATCTGCGCGTCCACTTGAATCCAGCGATAACGATCGGCGAAATAGCACAGCGTGTAGCCCAGGATCAATCCGATGATCGTGCCGGCGGCCCCGATCAGCGCTCCCTCCAGCACGAAAATACGCCGGATCTGTTGCACGCGGGCTCCCATGGACATGAGAACGGCGATGTCGCGGTGCTTTTCCATCACCATCATGACCAGGGCGATCAGGATGTTGAGCGCGCCCACCAGTTGAATCAAGCCGATGGTCACGATGGTCACAATGCTGTCCAATTTGAAACTCTTCAGCATCTGGGGATTCTGTTCCTCCCAGGAAAGCGCTGTGAGCTTCGGCCCGATGACCGCGTTCGCGGCGGCGGCCACTTGCGGGGCCTTATCGATATCTTCGAGAGTCAGCTCAATGTCATTTACCACGTTATCGAGGCCGAACACCTCCTGCGTATCCTGAAGCGACATGTAGGCCCAGGTTGCGTCCACGTCGTAGAAGCCGGATTCGAAGGTGCCCACCACGCGCACAGGCTCCAGGGTGGGCTCCACTTCACCGCCGCTGATTCGGCCATCGGGCACCAGGACTTTAATTCCGGATTTTCCAACCACCGCGCCGATCTTTTCCGCCAGCCGCGAGCCGACGATGATCCCGGGGAGCTTTCCCGCGCCGGGACGCAGGCCCTCGAACGACCCCGATTTTAGATGCACCAGCGGCGCTGGGACGGGCGCGCCGGGAGCGATGGTGATGCCCTTGATCACGACGCCCTCGCTCGAAGCGCCGCTCAGCAGCGCGGGTTCATAGAGTCCGGGAGCGGCCGATTGCACGTGCGGAACACGGGCGAGCTTAGCGGCAATCTGTTCCCATTGGTCGATTCCTCCGCTGGGCAGGCGTTCTTGAATGCTGACCTCGTCGGTGGCGCTCAGCAGGCTTTGCTCCAGCGCGTCGTGGACTCCGTTGTTGATGGCCAGGCCGATCACCAGCGCCATCACTCCCGCCGCCACCCCGATCACCGAGATCACTGTGATGACGGAGATCACCGCCTGCTTGCGCTTGGCCTTGAGGTAGCGGAGGGCGATAGTGAGTTCGAACATAACGCCGCGTTTCTAATAATGGCAGAAACGGTGATACATTCTCAGGAGGACGGGCCGAAACGCTTGCCGCCGCTCTGGTATCAATACACAGGAGGGCTTCATGCTGAGACGAACCGGAGTTTTCGCGGTGGCGTTGATGTTTATTGCCGCCGCGCAAGGGCAAACAAGAGGGAAGAAGGCTCCAGAGGTTGGCGGGGGCCATGTTCCGGCCAAGGGTCCTGCGCCATCGCGCGCTCCAGCTAAGAACCAGCAGCCGGCTCGACCCGCGGAGCCTGCCAGAAACCAACAGGCGGCCGCGCCCAGGGGCGGCGCGCCGGAACAGCGCACCTTCGCCGCGGACAAAGCCGGGCACCCCGCCGCTCCGCACGTCGAAGCCAAGGGCGATAAATGGGTGGGACATGACACCGGCCCCAACGATCCGCATTACCATCTGGATCGTCCCTTTGAACATGGCCGCTTCACCGGCGGCATCGGCGCGGGACACGTGTTCCGTCTGGCCGGCGGAGGCCCAGGCCGATTTTGGTTCAATAACTTCTATTGGAGCGTGGCTCCGTACGACATCGGCTTCTGCGGCGATTGGCTGTGGGACAGAGATCCGATTGTGATTTACGACGATCCCGACCACATTGGCTGGTATCTGGCGTATAACTCAAGAACCGGCGTCTACGTACACGTCCAGTACCTGGGGAACAGTTAGCAACTGTGGAGCAGGCCTTCGGCCTGCTCATGGCAGGTCACAGACCGGCCCCACTCACTTCAGTTTTTCGGCGATTCCGATCTCCCCTTCCGGCCGCAGCAAGGGGAACAGGATCACGTCGCGGATGGATTTGGAATCGGTCAGCAGCATGGCCAGGCGGTCGATGCCGATGCCTTCGCCGCCGGTAGGTGGCATGCCGTAGCACATGGCTCGCAGGTAGTCTTCATCCATAGGTTGAGCTTCTTCGTCGCCGGCGGCGCGCAGGGCGCGTTGAAGCTCGAAGCGGCGGTACTGCTCCTGCGGGTCGTTGAGCTCGGTGTAGGCGTTGCCCAGCTCGATCCCCGCGGCGTAGATCTCGAAGCGCTCGACGAAGGCCGGATCTTCCGGCTTGTTTTTCGACAGCGGCGAGACTTCCACGGGATAGTCGTAGATGATGGTCGGCCGGATCAGAGTGGGCTCGACGCGGGCCTCGAAGGCCTCCATCAGCGCGTGGCCGCTGAGTGAGGAATCGCCGACGGCTTCGCGCATCGTCATTCGGCGCATGTTGCCGAAATCGATCTGTTCTCCCTGGTAAGTGACCACGGCGGAGCCGGTGACGTCGATGGCTGTCTGCTTGAGCAACTCCTCGGTAAAGTCCATGAGGCCGCGGTAATCGGTGTAAGCCTGGTAGAACTCCAGCATCGTGAACTCGGGATTGTGGCGCACAGAGATGCCTTCGTTGCGAAAATTGCGGTTGATCTCATAGACCCGCTCCATGCCGCCCACGATGAGCCGCTTCAGATAGAGCTCCGGAGCGATGCGCATGTATAGATCCATGTCCAGCGTGTTGTGGTGGGTGACGAAGGGCCGCGCCGCCGCGCCTCCATACAGCGGCTGCATCATGGGCGTCTCCACTTCGATGAAGCCGTGCGCTTCCAGCTGGCGGCGTATGGACGAGATCATGCGCGCGCGGGCGCGAAACACCCGCTGCGAATCGGGATTGGCGATCAGGTCCAGGTAGCGCTGGCGGTAGCGCAGCTCAACGTCCTCGATGCCGTGCCACTTTTCGGGCATCGAAAGCAGCGTCTTGGAAAGGAACGTCAGCTTCTCGGCATGCACGCTGAGCTCGCCGGTGCGGGTGCGGAACAGATATCCTTCGACGCCCAGGATGTCCCCTATATCGAGCATCTCGTAAAGCGCATAATCGCGCTCCGGCACGGCGTCCTTGCGCACGTAGACCTGCAGCTTTTCGCCCGATTGCATCAAGTGCAGGAACCCAGCCTTGCCCATTGGGCGCCTGGTCTGGATGCGTCCGGCAATCGCGACGCGCGGTTTATCGCGCTCCAGCTCCTCCGCGGGCGCCGCTCCATGCGCGGCCAGGACCTCTGCGACGGTGTGCGTGAACTCAAAGCGCTGCCCGTAGGGCCGGAAGCCCAGCGCCTGAATCTGGCGCGCGCGGTCGAGACGTTGTTCGAACAGAGTATCTTCTAGTGACATTTTGGAAGAGACATTTATTTACCGGCGGACGATGACTTCCCGGAGATGGTCGCGGGTCAGGAAGAACTTCACGGACTGAAAATCCTGGAACAGCTTTTCGAGGCTGCGATTGTTGAAGAATTGCGCCGGCTGACGCCGTCCGCGGGAAGCCAGTTGGATGGTGCGGTGACCGTGAATGCGGAATGAGTAGGACGGCACGGTTTCGGCGCGCTCCTCGTTATGAAAGACGGCGAGCAGGCTGGAGCCGGGCTTCAGCATGGCGCGCAGCCGCTCCACCACCATCGCCAGCAGGCCCGGAGAAAGATACTCCAGGACGTCCCAGACCAGGGCGCCATCGAAGGCCTCATCGGGAAAATCGAGCGCCGAGCGGAGAAACGTTTCGATCGCGCGCGGATTGGTTTGGTTTTCGTAAAAGTCTCCCTGACCGAAGCAGTGGTCCAGTTGCAGCAGGAAATCGTCGGAGTACAGGCGGTGCCCGTAGTTGGTGATGAAGCTGACCGTGCTTTGGTTGGCTCCTGCCAGATCCAGAATCGCCATGCCGGAGCGCTCTTCGAGCGCGGAGCAAAATTGGTCGAGGCCGTTACTGTTGCGAGTCTCCAACACGCTCCGCGGCGAATCCCATTACCTCTTGGCCTCGCCGGCTCCGGCGGCCAGCACGGGACTGGCGGAAGAGGCTGCGGCGCTTGGGGAAGAGGTGGCGGCGGGAGCCGTGGCGACGGCCGGAGGCTTGGGTTGCGGCGCGGCCGCGCGCGGGGTCTCGGCGCGCACGATATCGATGTTGCCCTTGAAATAGGCGCCGTCCTCGATCACGATGCGGGCGGTCTTGATGTCGCCGACGAGTTTGGCCTCCTTGCGGATGTCGATCTTATCCGTGGTTTCGACGTTGCCGTGGATGGTCCCCAGCACCACCAGCTCGCGAGCCTTGACGCTGGCGCGGACCTTTCCATTGGGCCCCACCGTCAGGCGATGCTCCTGGAGCTCCACGGTGCCCTCGACCTCGCCGTCGATGGTGAGGTCCTCGCGGCTGAAGATCTGTCCCTTGACGATTACGGACTTACCGAGCACGGCCGTGCGCGCGGTTTCATGGTGCGACTCGCTGTTGCGGCCGGGAAGCGTAGACATGGGGATTCCCTCCTTGGCAAGTTCGGACGGGGCCGGCGGTCCGCTTACGGGCCGGGTTGTAAACTCTTCTTCTTTGCGGCGGTTCCAGACGGACATGGGAACGCCTCCTTTGGATTAGTCCCGAACTGTACCATCCTACTATGGAAGCGGGATAAGGTGGACACCGGCAGGCCGGGTGAGCTGTCACGCTCCCCGCAGACGCTCCTGAAAACCGGTCGGTTAGCCCTTGACTCTTGCTCGCTAGAGTCAGACAGTCGTGGCCATCCGCGATGAAGGCCTCCGGTTCGATCACATCGAGCTGCTTCTTGACGGTCGAACTCAAAGCCGCGCGCCTTCAGCTTCCGCACGATCTCTCTGTATCGGAATCCCGCGAGGCGGCCCATTTCACGCGGCGACTACGATCGTGTAGTCCCGCCGGTCGTTGGTGGTTGGCAGGTTCAGAACACCGCCGCGCTCGCGCCCCGCTTCAATCAGTTTCCGGGCGACGTCGCGGGCGATGTCGAGCGCCTCAGCAACGGTTCTCCCCTGGGCTACGAGTCCGGGAAGCTCATCCGAAGTCGCAAGGAAAAGGCCTTCGGGCAATTCCTCGATTTGTATCCGAATCGCGAGTTCCATTCTCTTGCCCTCTTTTCATCGTACCCTTTACGCCAGCGTTCCGTCCCTTCTGCGCGAGCGGGATTGTGGCCCCGCGAGAATCAAAATTGTGGGTAGTGGCCGGCGCCGGCCACCACCTCGTCGAAGATCCAGACCTTCTTGGCCACATTCCCCGGACCATGGGGCTGCCTCTTCACGCAGGACAGCCAGCGTCCCATGCTCGTCATGGGCCGTCCATTCGTTCTGACGTTTGTGCAGCGTGGCTTCGAAGACTCTACTGCACTCCGGTGAACCGGTTCGCGAATGGAAAGCGCCGGCCTCTCACGCCCCAACTATGGGGGATGGGGCAAGCGAAGGCCGACGAGCGAAACCGGAAAAGTGTTGATGCAGCTAGAGAAATAAAACTGAAAAAAGCCTGTGACCGGATTTTGGGCGGGCACAAACGTGGCTTAGTTAGGCCGGTTCCAACGACACCCGCCTCTCCCGAAACTCGCGCTCTGCGATGCATCACCGGTCGAGACCGAGCAGGTTCTCGTGAATGAGAGCCGCGAGTTTCGAAGTGTCGCCCTGAAAGGATTCAATGGAGGCTTGCAGCATGGCCGGTTGCTTCATGTTTTCCCAAGCGACGTAGTAGCCCGCGGCGCGCGCCAGATGGCTTACAAATTCACGCTGCGCCCTGCCGTTTCCTTCCCGAAAGGGGTGCAACGCGTTCAGTTCACCGAGATAGTGTGCCGCTCGGACGCTAAAGTTGGCGGGGCTGAGTCCGGCGAGGTGTTTTTCCTCCGCAAGCCGATTGAAGATCGGCTCGGCGGCGCCGACAAGGTGGGCATGATGGGCGAACAGGTGGCCGCCCTTGGCGATGTCGATGGTTCGCAACTCTCCCGCCCATTCGTAGACGTCGCCAAACAGGCAGCGGTGAATGGCTTGCAGGTGGGCGAGGTCGAACAGGCCTTCAATCGGTGCCCGCGAAAGTTCGTAAGAGCGTGTCGCAACAAGGGACGCTTCGGCGTGCTCGAGCGTGGCGGCGTCCGTGATGCCGAGACGATTTCTTAAGACACCGGATGCCGGATCAAGGTAGTCGTCAAGGCCGGAATATCGGGACATTCTTGAAGCGGCGATAGATGTTGCGGATCACCTCATCCGTGTCAATCTCGCCCCGCGCGGCGCGGCGCAAGTCAACGACGGTAGATTCCGGCACCTTCAGGCCTTCGAGTTCCTGCTGTCCAATCGCGTGGGCCACGGCCCGCATGTTGCGCTGAACTTCTTGCTCGGTAAGCGTTGTCATTTTCCGGATTGCTCTTGCCCTCCCTTCATCGTACCCCTTACAGCAACTCGTCGAGGGGCACGTCGCAAAACTTACCCCTTTTCGAAATATGGAGGGGTAGGATAAGGGGACACCGGCGGCTAGAGCCACCGGTACAAAACCCGAGGTCTCTTGATTTGACATCTTTTGTCGCTCAAACTAGTTTCAGTGGCAGCAGATGACGGGTTACTGATCCGAACTCCGCCCCCTCCGCCCCCGCCTGAGCCAACTGAAAAGAAGCCGCATCGGTGGACGATAGGGCTCAGCCTCGTTGCGCTTCTGCTCGCAGGTGTTTCTGCATTTTATACTTACCGACAAGCAGATGAAGCGCATCAAGCGAGGATCGAAGCCAAGAACGCTTCTGACGCGCAAGCAAACGATGTTGAGCGATCACGTAAGGCGTCAGAGGATAGCGCACTGGCCGCGACACAACTCGCGAGTGTCGCACAGAAGAGCCTCTCTATAACAGAGCAGACAACCCGCCTGTCCGCTCGACCAATCGTCCAAGTCGTTTTCTCCTTCAACGAGCTGGGCGCTGGATGGACCTATCAAAATGTTGGTCTGGGGTTAGCAATGGTACGCTCTTTCGAGGTTTCGTTAGACAATCAGCGTCTACGATCTTGGAATGAGCTGCAAAGAAAGCTCGATCTGAATGAGGGCACTATACGCTTCAGCGTTACTGGATTTGGAGATATAGTACCTCCGAACAAGGCGGGAGATGCAGGAGTGATATTCTGGGTCCCGATCGCAGATCGCCAAAAGCTTGTGTCAAATTCGGCTCGGGTGCGCATCGCAACTTGTTATTGCTCGCTGTACGGAGATTGTTGGAGGAGCTTTTATTCAAACGAAAAGCACGACGCGATACCCGAGGCAACTTCCTCATGCAAAGCGATACCAGTCGATGAACGATTTGGCGTAGAAGTCCGTTAGGGAGCGCCTTAAAGAGGCAGGGGCAAAGCTTGACCCTTTCTGGGACGCTGCGGTGAAGCTGCTCCCTTTACGCCAGCGTCCGCTTCTGTCCGTAGCAGAAATAAATCACGAGCCCCACCGCCAGCCACACGAAGAAGCGGATCCACGTCTCCAGCGGGAGGCTCAGCATGAGGACCAGGCAGCACACGATAGAGATCCCCGGCAGCAGCGGCACCCAAGGGACGCGGAAGGTGCGCGGCCGGTCGGGGTTGGTGCGGCGCAGGATGATGACTCCCACGGAGACGATGATGAACGCGAACAGCGTTCCGATATTTGTCAGATCGCCGAAGGTGCCGATGTCCCAGATGCCCGCCGGAATGCCCACGGCGAAGCCGGCGACCCAGGTGCTCAGGTAGGGCGTCTCGTAGCGCGGGTGGACTCGCGAAAACAGCGGCGGAAGCAGGCGGTCGCGAGACATCGCGAACCAGATTCGCGCCTGCCCGTACTGGCCCACCAGCAGTGAGCTGGTCATGCCCAGCAGCGCGCCCACCGTTACGATAAAGCGAATGCGATTGTAGCCCAGAGCCTTCAGAGCATTCGCCACCGGCGCGTCGTTGTTCAGCGTGTCCCAGTGCGCGATGCCGGTCAGCACCAACGAGACTCCGGCGTACAGCAACGCGCAGGCTGCGAGCGTCAGCAGAAGCGCGCGGGGCATGTCGCGCTGCGGCTGGCGGCATTCCTCGGCCGCGGTGGAGACGGCGTCGAAGCCGATGTACGTGAAGAAGACAATCGCGCCGCCGGTCAGCACGCCGGAGAAGCCGTTGGGCATGAAGGGATGCCAGTTGGCGGTGTTCACCGCTCGCGCCGCTCCGAAAATGAAGATCAGAATCGCCGCGACCTTGATCAGGACCATCGCGTTATTGGCTCCGGCGCTTTCCCTCGCGCCGCGCACCAGAATCCAGCTCAACAGCATCAGCAATAGGAACGCGGGAATATTGAAAATCGCCCCCGTGGATTTGCCCTCGACGAAAACGGGATTGGAGAAAGCCGCGGGGAAATGGAAGCCGAACGCGTTGTCCAGCAGGTCGTTGAGGTAGGCTCCGAATCCGACCGCGACGGCCATGTTGGCGACGGCGTATTCCAGGATCAGATCCCAACCGATGATCCACGCGAAAATTTCGCCGAGCGTCGCATAGGCGTAGGTGTAGGCGCTGCCGGCCACCGGGATCATGGAGGCCAGCTCGGCGTAGCACAACGCCGCGAAACCGCAGGCGATGGCCACCAACACGAAGGAAAGTGAAATCGCCGGGCCCGCTCCGGGGCGGCCCGTGAGGCTCACGGCGTTGCGCCCGTGCATCAGCAGGTCCAGCACCGGGGCTTTGAGAACGCTCTTGAAATCGAATTTGAGGCCCGCCGCGGCGGTGCCCGTGAGCGTGAAAATGCCGGAGCCGATGACCGAGCCGATGCCCAGCGCCACCAGGCTCCCCAGGCCAAGAGTCCGCCGGAGGCGCATCGATGGTCCCGCGCTCGCCGCGATCAGTTCATCGATGGACCTTGTGCGGAAAAGGCTCTGGATGCGGAGCAGCGACATGAGCCCGAAACGGCAGGTCAGAGACCTGCCCCACTACTGAACCGCGACCGTGAGGTAGCGGACCGAAGTGGCAGGTCGCAGACCTGCCCCACTTAGCGCTTACGCTGGCCCTTGACCAACTTCTTCACTTTGCGCTTCTGCGAACCTCGCGCCACGTCGGCGGCGCGGGGAGCGATCGGCGGAGCGGCCTTGCGCGCGGCGCGCTTCGCCTTCTTGCGTTCTGTTCTGTCTTTGATGTGCTTTGTGTTCATTCGATCTTGATCCCTGCGTATTTCGCCACCAGCTTCTTCAACCCATATCCGGGGAAACTCACGGTTACCTTGGCGTCTTCGCCCGAGCCTTCCAACCGCACGATGGTGCCGCGGCCGTACTTGACGTGTTCAATGGTCGACCCCAATCCCGTTTTCTTCCGTATCGGCGCAACCGGCTTCGGTACTGCAACCGGCCCGGCCGCGGCCCTCGGCTTGGCTTGAGCGTTCGCGGCAACCGAAGGGGGCGTAGCCCCACCGAAGAACTGACGGATGTTTTCAACCGAGTTATAAGTCTTCCCAGTATAGAGGTTCTTCCGCGCCGTTTCGCGAACCAGGTGCTGCTCGGCGTAGAGGTCCACCTGCCCGCTTTGGCCGCGAGCCTTTTCGAGCAGCGCCGGCGGAACCTCTTGCAGGAATCGCGAGCGGATGGAAGCCTCGGGCTGGCCGCCTCCAAAGCGACGCCGGTAGCGCGCCCAACTCAGATAAAGGCGCTTTTCGGCGCGCGTCATGGCGACATAGCACAGCCGGCGTTCCTCTTCCATCGCGCCTTCGGAGTCGACGGAGCGGCTGTGCGGAAACAGACCCTCCTCCATGCCCGCGATGAACACCACCGGAAACTCCAGCCCCTTGGCGTTGTGCATGGTCAGCAGCGAAACCGGCGCGCGTTCGTCCACTGAATCCGCGTCGGAGACCAGCGCCGCGTGGTCCAGGAAATCGCGGATGGTCTCTCCGCGCTCGGATGCGTCGACGGCGGCGTTGAGCAATTCGTCGAGGTTGCCCAGCCGCCCCTGCGCTTCCTGCGTGCCCTCTTCCTCCAGTATCTTGCGATAGCCCGTGTTTTCGAGAACCGCGCGCAGGGTTTCGGCGACGGTGCGCGACTCGACGCCGCCGGCCATTGCGGCCATCATGCGATGGAAGCCGCCCAGCGCGGCTTCGGCGCGAGTCGGGAACGCGCGTTCCTCCAGCATGCGCTCCAGCGCGGACCACAGCGACAGTCCGTGCGCCTGCGCGTATTGCTCGATCTGCTCGACAGTGGTGCGGCCGATTCCGCGCGCCGGCGTATTGACGATCCGCAGAAGGCTGATCGAGTCCTGGGGGCTGACCAGCGCCTTGAGATAGGCGATGACGTCCTTCACTTCGGCGCGCTGGTAGAAACTGAAGCCGCCCACGACTATGTACTTGCGGCCATAGCGCCGCAGCGCTTCTTCAATCTGGCGGGACTGCGCGTTGGTGCGATACAGCACCGCGGCGCGATCCTTGGGATTGCGGCTCAGGTGCGCTTCGATGGTGTCGGCGATCCACAGGGCTTCGTTCTCGGCGTCGGGAGCTTCGTACAGCGTGACCTTGTCGCCCGCTCCGGATTCGGTCCAGAGCCACTTGCCGATGCGCTCGGTATTGTTGGCGACCACGGCGCTGGCGGCTTCCAGGATGTTTTTCGTGGAGCGGTAATTCTGCTCCAGCCGGATGATTTTCGCGCCCGGAAAGTCGCGCTCGAAATCCAGGATGTTGCGAATGTTCGCGCCGCGCCAGCCGTAAATGGACTGATCCTCGTCCCCGACAACGGCCACGTTGCCCCGTTCCGACGACAGCAGGCGCATCAGCTCATATTGGCTGCGGTTGGTGTCCTGATATTCGTCGACCATCAGGAATTCGTAGCGGCGGTTGAGTTTTTCGCGAGTAAGCCGATCGTGCGCCAGCAGACGGACGGCTTCGAGCAACAGGTCGTCGAAATCCATGGCGTTCGATTCCAGCAGCCGGGTCTGGTAGCGATCGTAGATGACGGCCAGGCGCGTGGACACGGGATCGGTGGCGGCTCGGGCCAGGTCTTCGGGCGTTTCCTTGTGGCTCTTGGCGTGGCTGATGCGCGAGAGCGCGGCCCGATACGCCAGAAATTTTTCGTCCAGGCCGAGCTGTTTGTAGACCGATCGCAGAACCGAAAGCTGGTCGTCATCGTCATAGATCGAGAAGAGGGGTGTGAAACCGCGGCGGACCTCAGCCAGCTTCGCGCCCTCGCGTCGCAGGAGGCGGACACAAAAAGAATGAAATGTGGCCACCATGGGGAGAGAATCGGCGCCCGCGACCTCATTCGAAGCGATCAGACTCCGCACCCGGTCGCGCATTTCGCCCGAGGCTTTGTTGGTGAACGTCACGGCCAGAATGGCCCAGCCGGGCACGCGATGGCCGGCCATCAAATGCGCCATCCGATGGGTGATGACCCGCGTTTTCCCGCTTCCGGCCCCTGCCAGCACCAGCAAGGGGCCCTCGACGTGGGCCACGGCCTCGCGTTGGCGGGGATTGAGGCCTTCTAGGAAATCCATGGAAAGAAGCATTTTAGCACGTCTCGGCTGGCCCGAGCGAGAAATAAGCAAAGCTAATGCTGCAAGCTTTCAGATCCCGATCGGGTGTTGTAACCTAACAGAGTGCCGAAGCGCCTTTTCGTTTGGATCGAAAAGGATATGACTGCCGCCGGCAACCGCGGTGGCCATGCTGGTTGAGTTCGAACTGATCGAACGGGCTCGCGGTGGCGACGATGGCGCGTTCAGCCAGGTGGTGCAAGCCTACAGGAAACGAATCCTGGGGACGATTGCACGGTTGATCGGACGCCCGGAAGACGTTGAGGATGTCGGGCAGGAAGTATTTCTTCGGCTGTATTATTCGCTGGAGCAGTTGCGGACCGCCGAAGTTTTTGAGCCGTGGCTGTACCGTTTGACGGTGAATGCCGCGTATGACTATTTAAGACGGCAGAAGCGGCGGCAGGAAAGCCGGATGTCGGACCTGAGTGAGCAGCAGGTGATGATGGCCGACGCGGCGGCCGGCGGAAAGCAGAACGCCGAGGAGCAGCGCCGAGGCAAGGTTCGGGAGCAGGTGGAAGCGCTGCTGGAGCACGTTTCCGAGGAAGATCGGATTCTGCTGACGTTGAAGGAAGTGGAAGGGCTGTCGCTCAAGGAACTCGAGAAGATTTATCGGGTGAATGAGAATGCCCTGAAGGTCAGGTTGTTTCGGGCGCGTCAGCGGGTTCTGAAGGCCTATGGGGCCGGCGAAGGCAAGAATACAGCCTGAGCGGTATACAGGCCGGATGGCATGGTATTTGGCGAGCCGGGAGGTGTAGAATGGATCGCATGAATGACGACGGCATCGAGACCAAGCTCGACGGGTTGTTCGCGGAGTATCGCAGCGCCTGTCCGGACCAGGACGGCGGGGTGAACTTCATGCCCAATCTGTGGCAGAAGATCGAGGCTCGGCGGATGGAGAGCGTATCGGTGTTCCGCCGCTTGGCGCAGGTCTGCGTCCTCGCGACGGCGGCGCTCACTCTGGCCATGGCGATCCTGATCCCGCGCATTCAATCCGAGCCGGTCTACACCGCCACCTATGTGGACGTGCTGGACGCCGCTCACTCCGTGGACTCAGCCCAACTGATGGATAGTGGAGATACGCAATGAAGTTGTCCCGGGCCACGATTGCACTTTACGTTGGCCTTGTATTCGTCAGCGGCGCCGTGCTGGGATTTTTTGCCAATCGCCTGTACAGCGCATCGACGGTGAGCGCCAGCAAGACCGGAGGCGGGATTACGTCTTCGGCCAAGGCTCCTCCTCCCACCCCCGAGGAGTTCCGCAAATGGCTCACGGGCTACTATCAGAAGCGCCTGGAGTTAACCGCCGACCAAGTGCAGAAGATGAACCTGATCCTGGATGAGTCGCAGGCGCAGGTAAAGGCTGTCCATTCCCGGATGGATCCGGAACTGGACGCGGTTCGCGCCAATCAAATCACGCGCATGAACCTTATGCTGATGCCCGCGCAACAGACCGAGTACGAAAAAATGCGCAAAGAGCGGCAGGAGAAGGAAAAAGAAAAGCAGGGGCAACGACGCGGAGCGCGTTCCGGCGGTCCAGGCTTCTAAATTGGCAGGCCGGGGACCTGCCCCACCGAACAACTTGGCAGGTCATAGACCTGCCCCACTTAAGCCTTAACCTTCTTCGCGGCCACTTTCGCCGCCTCAGTTTCTTTCGCTTTCAAATACTTCTTCGTGAAGCGGTCGACGCGGCCTTCCGTGTCCATCAACTTCTGCTTGCCCGTGAAGAACGGATGGCAACTGGAGCAGATTTCCACGCGAATGTCGCCTTTGTGAGCGGAGCGCGTGCGGAACACATGTCCACAGGCGCAGGTGACGTTGACTTCTTCGTAGGCGGGGTGAATTCCAGCTTTCATAATGGGAAACCTCACTATATCATACGATGCGAAAGCCGGGCTTCAAGAACCAAAAACCCCACCCTGGACAGGGTGGGGCCTTGGTTGTTTCTATCGTTCCTCTATTTTCGCGTGAAGAGCCGTTCCACTTGAGCAGCGGTCTCGTCACTGAAACGATACCTGAACGTAGGAGCGGTCGATCTAAGAGTCGGCCACCTCACGCGTTGATTGAGTCCCGTTTAAATTGCTAGTACTACCAGATTTCATTAGACTGGACCACCTCCTTTCTCAGTGATATTCCCATCCTAAAGCCCGGACACAAAGCTGTCAAGATGTTTCGACGGTCACCCCGGCTCGATCCAATCGAAGGACCGCGTGACCGCCTTTTTCCACAGCCTGTAGAGGCGCTCCCGCTCTGCCGATTCCAGGCGCGGGGTCCAGCTCCGATCCTGCTCCCAGTTAGCGCGCAGATCCTCCAGATCGCGGAAAAATCCGGTGGCGAGCCCGGCGGCGTAGGCCGCGCCCAGCGCGGTGGTTTCCCGGATCGCGGGCCGCACCACGGGGCGGTCGAGAATATCGGCTTGGAACTGCATCAGCAGATCGTTCCCCACCATGCCTCCGTCGACGCGCAGAACGTCCAGGCGGATGCCGGAATCGCGCTCCATCGCCTCCACCACCTCGCGAGTTTGAAACGCCGTGGCTTCCAGAGCCGCCCTTGCCAGGTGCCCTTTATTCGCGTAGCGCGTCAGGCCGGCGACAACGCCCCGCGCCGAGTCTTTCCAGTAGGGCGCATACAGGCCCGAAAACGCGGGGACGAAATACACCCCGCCGTTGTCCTTCACGGTGCGCGCCAGCGGCTCGATCTCGGCGCTGGATTGAATCAGGCCCAGGTTGTCGCGCAGCCACTGCACCAGCGCTCCGGCGATGGCCACGCTGCCCTCCAGAGCGTACTGCGCCGGGGCGTCGCCCAGCTTGCAGGCCACCGTGGTCAGCAGCCCGAAGCGCGAGGGAACGGCCTGCTCCCCGGTGTTCATCAGCAGAAAACATCCGGTGCCATACGTGTTCTTGGCTTCTCCGGGCCGGAAGCAGGTTTGCCCCATGAGAGCCGCCTGTTGATCGCCGAGAATTCCCGCCAGCGGGACGCCTGAAAGCTCAGGCAGGCGCGTAACGCCGTGGATTTCGCTGCTGGATGCGATGCGCGGCAGCACGCTCAAGGGAATGTCAAACGCCGCCAGGATCTCGCGATCCCAGTTCAGCGTGGCGAGATTCATCAACTGCGTGCGGCTGGCGTTGGTGACATCGGTCACGTGAACGCCCCCGCCGGGACCTCCCGTAAGATGCCAGGCCAGAAAGGCGTCCACGGTGCCGAAGATAACCTCGCCGGCTTCGGCGCGAGCGCGGACGCCGGGAACGTGTTCCAGAATCCAGCGAATCTTGAGACTGCTGAAGTAGGTGCTCAGAGGCAGCCCGGTTTGGGCGCGAAATCGATCGGGACCGCCTGCCTTGGCGAATTCGGCCGCATCCGGGGCGACCCGAGCGTCCTGCCACACGATCGCATTCATTACCGGCTCGCCCGTCTTGCGATCCCACACGATGGTGGTCTCACGCTGGTTGGCGATGCCGATGGCGGCAAGATCGGAAGCGTGCAGACCGCGCTGAGCCAGGGCCTCGGCGATCACCGCCTGGGTGCGGCGCCAGATCTCTTCCGGGTTATGCTCGACCCAGCCGGGATGAGGATAAATCTGCTCGTGCTCCTGCTGGGCGGTTGAAACCATGCGGCCGGCGCGGTCGAAGACGATGAACCGCGTGCTGGTGGTGCCCTGATCGATGGCGCCGATGTAGCTGGACATGGAAATCCTCGCCAGCCGCTCCCTCACGGTCGCGGTTCAGTCGGGCCTCCGGCGGGGCCGGATTGGACGGGAATCGGCCGTTCTGAACCGCGCGCGTGAGCAAGCGGTACGCGCGCCAAACTTAGCGCTCCTTCTTGCGGCGCTTGAAAAACAGGTTGCGGCCCTTCGCTGAGGTTCCCACCAGGCCGAAGAAGAGCGACAGCAGCGCGACCAGCGTCGCCACCGAGCCGATCACCAGATAATCCGAATCCTTCAGCGGCGTGGGCATGAACCGGAGCATGATCGCCGAGACCGCTGCGAACACGAAAATCACGCCCAGCACCAGAACCAGCGTCCGTCCCATCAGTCGTATTTCTCGTAGAAGATCTGTTTGCGGTCGAAGCCCGCGGCTTTCAAGCGGCTCCGCACATCGTCGACCATGAGCTTGAGCCCGCACAGGTATACGTCGATGTCGCGGCGCCCTTCTAGCGCTTCTTCCATGTGTGTCTGCACGTGGCCGGTCCGTCCGCTCCAAGGATGTTGCAGGGAGGGCTCCGGACGGCTCAGCGTGGGCCAGAAGCGAAAGTTGGGATAGCGGCGCGCGAGATCCTCGAATTCGGCCCGATAAATGAGATGCGACTCGTAGCGCACGCCGAACAGCAGCGTGAATCGCGGCGACGACGCGCTCAGGTGCGCCTTCACCATGGAGCGGAACGGCGCGATGCCGGTGCCGGTGGCGATGAACAGCGAATCGCGCGGCGGCTGGCGCAGAACAAACATGCCCAGCGGCGGGCGCATCTCCACCGTGTCGCCGGGCTTCATCCGGAACAGGTAGTGCGAAAACAATCCCTCCGGCGCGAGGTTCAGGCACAACTCGAAGCGATTCTCCGGGCTTACGCTGTGCGGAGCCGAGGCCAGCGAATAGGCGCGCGTAATCTGCTTGGCTTGGGCCGCATTGTTGCCGACGATCTCGGCAGTGAAGGAAACGAACTGTCCGGGAATGAAATCCAGGCCCGTGCCGTTCCGGGCTTCGCCGTTTTGCGCTTCAAAGACGAAATGGCCCAGGCCGGGTGCGACCTCGACGCACTCGATCAACTTGGCTTGCATACCGACCTACGTGCCCGATCCAGAAGCGCATCGATCATCGCGGGGTGTCCATCCAAAGGCGGCGTGACCTCGATCTCCAGGCCGGGATGCTCGCGGCGAGCCTCGCCGATGAGGCGGGGGAGATCGCGCTGGAGGTGCAGCCCCAGCGTGAGAAAGTAAGGAATCACCACAATCTGCGAGACGCCCTGCGCGGCCAGCTCACCCGCGGCGGAGGAAAGATCGGGCCGGCCGCCTTCGAGAAACGCCGCGATCACCTGGCTGTAGCCGCCGGCTTGCGCCAGCTCGCGGGCGGCCGAACGCACGGCTTCGTTGGCGGATTCCACGCTGGACCCATGCGCGAACACGATGTAGCCGACGCTCATAGACTCACCCCGGCGTTCACCGTGGCATTGATCGAGGCTGGCGGGGCGGCTGGAAAATGCGAGTTCAGAAAATCGTAAAACGCGCGTCCGCGGCGGCGGCCGTTGGCATATTGAAACTCGATCCGCTCCAGGAACACCAGCACGCCGAGGATATCGGCGTCTCGCAGCGTGTGCAGGCCGGAGGCCTCCGTCATCTCCTGGCGTAGTTCCTCGACCGCGTCCTTGAGGGCGTCCTGGAGCGCCGCGGCGTAAGGGTTGGCCGGGCGGGTCTCGTAAATCAGGCCGGATTCCAGCGTGCGGTAGGTGCGAATCAGCGCATCCAGGGCCTCCCGCGCGTCCCCGTCCACGGCCTTCTCCCTTTCCATGGCGCGGGTGAGCGCCTCCGAGATCCACACCACCACAGGTTCCTTTTCGCGAAGGAAATCTTCGCTGACGCGGATGTCGCGGTTGGGGAGCATATCCTCGGCGGGCGGCGCGGGACGCTCGCGCAAACGCGCTTCTTGAAGGTACTCGCAAGCCGAAGGGCAGTCGATCGTGTTTTCGCGCTCGGCTCCGCAGCAGGAAGGGCAGATATCTCCCCCCAGCCCCGGGCAATGCCGGCGCGCGCGCTTCTTTTCACACAGCTTGCAGGGAGCGTTCACCGGAGGATAACTCTATCGTATCATCGGTGCATGCGGCGGACGGACGTTTACCTGAAGGTGGAACTGGTGCTGGATGAGAAAGAGTCCGCGGAGCGCGTGGCCGCCGAGATTTGCCGGCAGGTGCGGAAGTTGCATGGGGTCCGCCAGGCGGAAGTGTCCAGCAGCGTGGATCGCGAGTGAGCCGCTGCGCCACCTCAAATCCTTCAGTCGTGAAGACGGCAGGTCATAGACCTGCCCCACTTTGTGAGATGATTTTTGTTTGGAGACTCTTGCAACGGGGGAGAACAAACATATGAGACTCAAATTGTTTTCAATAATCGCACTGGGCGCCGGCCTGGCGCATGCCGGATCGGATGCGGCGGACCGCCTCGCCGCTTCCGCGGAGACCTTCAAGGAAGTGATGGACACTCCGGACAAGGCCATCCCGCGGGGTCTTTTGAATAAGGCGGAATGCATCGTCATCGTTCCGGGCCTGAAGAAGGCGGCTTTTGTGGTCGGCGCGAAATACGGCAAGGGATTCGTCTCCTGCCGCAAGAAGACTGGGGTGGGATGGTCCGCGCCGGGCGGCGTCCGTGTGGAAGGCGGCAGCTTCGGATTTCAGATCGGCGGTGAGGAGACCGACGTGTTCATGCTGGTCATGAATCAGAAGGGCATGAACCGGTTGCTGTCGGACAAGTTCACCCTGGGCGCGGACGCGGTGGTCGCGGCGGGGCCTGTGGGACGTTCCACCCAAGCCGAGACGGACGCGGCGCTCACCGCGGAGATCCTCACCTGGTCGCGTTCGCGAGGCCTGTTCGCCGGCATCTCCTTGAACGGAGCGACTCTGCGCCAGGACCTGGACTGGAACAAGGAAATGTACGGGCACGAGATCAAGAATCGCGATGTCGTCAACGGCGGCGCCGCTCCGCCGGCGGCTGCCGCCGAGCTGATGGCTGAGTTGAACAAGTTCTCCAGCCGCAAGTAATGGCGCAAGCAGAGCATGGACGATCCTGAAATCTCCGCGCGGATGCGCGAGGACTGGAACGCGCGCGCCCGTGAAGACGCGGGCTACTACGTCGCCTTCGGAAGGCGCGATCAGGACGACTCCGGATTCCTGGCCACCGCCACCGAGGTGATCAACGCCCTGGAAGGCGAGTTGCGGCGCGTGCCGCTCGCCGAACGAGTCGGCTGGAAGGCTCTGGAGATCGGCTGCGGGCCGGGCCGGCTGATGCGTCCCATGTGCCGGCACTTCGTCGAGATTCACGGCGTGGATGTCTCCGACGAAATGATCGGGCTGGCTCGCGAGAAACTGCGCGACCTCCCCAACGCTCATCCCCATGTCACCGACGGAGCAAGTCTGGCGCAGTTCGAAGCCGAGTCCTTCGACTTCATCTACTCCTATGCCGTGTTCCAGCACATCCCCAGCCGCGACGTCGTGTTCGAGTATCTGCGCGAGATCCGCCGGGTTTTGAAAACCGGCGGTCTGGCGCGGCTGCAATTCAACGGGCTGCCCCGCGGCAGCGAGTCCTACGACACTTGGGCCGGCGCGCGCTTTTCCTCCAGCGACATCCTGGAATTCACGGAGTCCCAGGATTTTCAAGTGCTCGCGCTGGAGGGAATTTCCACGCAATACCTGTGGACCACGTGGCGTAAGCGTCCGCAGGGTTGGCATGCCGGACTGCCCGATCGCTTGGAGGAGGCCCGTTCCCATGAGGAAGAGCGCTCCGCGCAATCGAAGGACGCGACCCGCATCCGCCGCATCACCAACGCCAGCAGCACCGAGCCGGTGGCGCCCAGCCGCGGCCGCTACGCTTCCATTTCCCTCTGGATCGAGAATCTTCCGCCGGAGGCGGGACTGCACGATCTGCGCGTTGTGGTGGGCGATTCCTTCGGGACTCTGACCTATATCGGGCCGCCCGACAGCTCCCGCTTGCAGCAACTGGTGGTGCTGCTTCCCGAGTTGGAGGCCACCGGATTGCTCCCCGTCGAAATCCAGCGGCTGGGGCGCAATATCGCCCCGCCGGCCACATTGCGTATCGTTCCTCCGGGACCTTTGGTTCCGCGAATGCGGTCGATTCGAGACGGCGTCAACCTGGTGGCGGAAAACCGGATCGAGACGAGGATCGTGAAGATGACTTTGGAGGAGATCGCGCGTCCGCACGAAATCGAAGCGGCGGTCGGCGGCCATCCCGTGGTGGACCTGGAGTTTTTCTGCATCGACCCCCGGCCTCAGGTCTTCGAAGTGAACTTCCGCCTGCCCGAGGAGGTCCCACCCGGGCGGCATGCTCTGGAAGTGCGCATCGGACGGCGCAAACTCGCGCCGGTGATGCTGGAAGTGGTCGCATAACGAAGTCCACTTCTACGGTGGCCGCCTACCTACAGGCCCAGCCTACTCTTAACGGTGGCCGCTCTTTCTCTGGCGACCTGCAGCTCGGTCTTGCCGTCCTTCAACTTGACCAGGAGCTTACCGCTGAACCAGGTGCGCAACTCCTTGACGGCGTCCACGTTGAGCAATGTGGACCGATGAATGCGCACCCATCGGCTGGTAGGAAGTCTCTGCTCCAGCTCGGCGATGCTCAAATCCACCGCGTAGTCCTTACTCGCTGTCGCAGCGAAAGTGAGCTTATCCTCTGCATAGAAGTGGCTCACCCTGGAGACTTCTATGAACTCGACGCGATCGCCCGTGCGCGACGCCACGCGGGTCAGATGCTCAGGTTCGCGCTGCTGCATCATCGCCCGCACTTGCTTCAGCAGGGCATCGATGTCGCCGCGCGACTCGGCGCCTCCCCCGATGCGATCCATCTGGATGATACGTTCCAGCTTGCCGATTGCACGCGCAAGATGTTCCTGCTCGACAGGCTTCAGAAGGTAATCGATCGAATTCACTTTGAAGGCGTCGAGCGCATATCGATCATAGGCTGTCGTGAAGATCACCAGCGGATGCCGCGCGCCGAGCTGCTCCAGCAGTTCAAAGCCGGACATGCCGGGCATTTCGATATCCAGGAACAGGACGTCGGGAAGCGAGAGAAACAGATCTTCGAGTGCGCGGCGCGGGTCGCTATTTGCGCCCACGACTTCGACCCGTCCATCAGCTTCGAGGAGTCGCCGCAGCCGGGTCACCGCCAGAGGTTCATCGTCTATCAGGTACGCTTTCATCGGGCCAGGAGTGGGTGGAATACAGAGCCAGATACATCATCCCATCGATTTAATTATGAGGCGGCGCCCCTTCCGGCCGCGGGATACGGAGCCGGACGGTCATTCGTCCGGGCTCGCGAAAGAACTCCAGTCCGGCGCGATTTCCATACACCGCGCGCAGCCGGCCTTGCAGATTGTCCAGTCCGTGGCCGGCTTGGATCGAACTGGGATCGAAGCCGGGACCGTTGTCCGTCACAAACACCACTACATCGCCATTGATGGGGGCCGCCCGGATCGTAAGATCCACGCCCTCCTGCCGCCGCCCGCCAACATGCTTCACCGCGTTCTCGACAAGTGTCTGCACGGAGAAGGGTGGCACCGGGGCGGAAAGGCCGGGAGCAACAAAGATTTCATAGGTGAGCCGCTCGCCTTGCCGCGTCTTCTGGATGTCGAGATAATCTTTGACGAGCTTCATCTCCTGTTCGAGCGGCACCATTTCAGCACTGTCGAGCGAGCTCCGCAACAACGAGGCAAGGCGTTCGATGGTCTGCTCGGCCTTTGCGGGGTTCTCACGAATCAGCGCCGAGATTGAGTTCAGCGTATTGAACAGAAAATGCGGCTGCACGCGCGAGGCCAAGGACGCCAACTGCGCCTCGGCGGTCAGTTTTTCCGCGCGCTCCCGCTCCAGTCGCTGCGTTTCCAGCGCCATCCGGCTGATTTCCAATCGGTCTTTGCCCGCGACGATGAGGGTCGTAATCACACCCACAACCACCGTAATCGGGAGAGCGACCGGAAGCGTCTGACCGAACAGAAGCAGCGGCGGCGAGCCTCTTTCGACGCCGAGTCCGTAGTATCCGATCGCGGACGCAATCGCCGTTCCAACCGTTCCCGTGCCCAACAAAGCCGAAACCAGTATGGTCCAGCGGAGAGGCGGCGGCTTAGGCTCGGTCCATGCTCCTAGGGAAGGCATGACCGTCCAGGATAGGCCGCCGATGATTAAAGTGAACAGGAAGAATACTGCGATGTCGATGTAAGAATCGGACGCCGGCAGCGACGGCGCGACCGCCGCCACGATCGCGGTGACCAGCAGCGTGAAGCCGATAAACTTTAAGATGTCCATCGGCCAATTGCGCCTCATCGCACGTGTGCCCACCGCCAGGATCTCACTTGCCAGGTGTCGATGTAAAATCCCGCAGGCCGGGCACTTTTACAGTGCTCGGCGCGAAGCGTCCGCCGATGAAAACACCGCCCGGCAAGGGCTGATACAGTTCGATGGCGATCTGCGAGACCGGCAGAGGCAGATTCTTCGACGCCGCTGCATCGGCCAGTGTCAGCGAGGCGACGGCTAGAATCGGGCCGCTATCGTCGGCTATGCCAGCCAGAGGAACGTGGTTTGGATCGGGTGGACCGGTCATTCTCATTACCTGCTGATGCATTTCACTGTTGTACCAGCGCAAGACCGCCTTCTTATCCTCAAACCAGGCAAAGATCACCATTTTTCCGCTGGCAGTGCGCGCCGTCTCGACGCCCAGGCAGCCGGGAGTGGCTTTGAGCCCGCCCGCAAGGTCGGGGAACGGGAGCTGGGGTTGGTTCTGGGCCGATAAGGTGAAAGTGGCGAGTGCGGCGAATACCACCATCGCGATTCTTCTTACGATCATAAAAACCTCCTGGTTCCAGAGTACGGAGAGGAGGCTAAACGGTCGCGCCTTTTCCGACGAAGCGGCCGAAACAGGCGACGAGTGGAGCAGGCGATCTTGCCGACTGCCCCCTACGGCCACAGGTGAATTCACGAGACGTAGTACCAGTACTCTCATCCCCGCGAGGTCAAGCAAAGCGGATTGGTATCCACTAGACTTAACCGAAGGGTTTTTTATGTCTCCCCAGCCAAGCCGGATCGAGAAATTTCCACAGGAAGCCACACGCGCCGGCGACAACCTTGTTTTCTCCACAGGCCCTCAATCGTCGCTGGTAATTCCAAAGGCCGTGATTGCGCAGCTCTGGGCGCAAGTAACCGAGGGTACGCGGATACTGGCCCGCGGAGGCCTGGAAGTGGGCGGTCTGCTAGTGGGGCCGAAGGCTTTCGGAGACACAGTTGTGGTGGACGAAATTATTCCTTTGCCGATTGAATATCGGCACGGCCCATCCTTCCACATGTCGTCTTCCGATCTGGCCGCCATCCCGCCGGCGATGGAATCCGTGCAGGAGGACCAATCCAAGGCAGTGGTGGGTCTTTATCGCGGCCGAACACGCGGCGATACGACGATGCGCCAGAGCGACCACGAGATCCTGGATGCGATTGAGCGCGTCCACCCGTCTTTTGCAGCGGACTTTCGTTGCTTTCTTGTTCTCGCCCCGATGTCGGAATCCATGGCCTTGGCCTGCATCGCGATGCGTGACGGCAGCGGCTGGGACGAAATGCCGCCAATCGCGCTGCGATCCAATCCCCTGTCCATCATCGCTTCGCCGTCAACCGCGCTTCAGCAAATGTCCCGCAAGTTGCAAACGGAGGAGCTAGCGATCCATTCGCCTGTCCCCAGCTCCGCCGTGCACCCGCTGGCTGAGGATCGTGTGCCGGAGCGTCGTGTACCCGATCATTCCGCGGCGTCTTTGGCGGCGGATCGCACGGGCGTCCGGCGCGGGCAGATCTGGTTGTACGCCGCGGCCTGTCTGGTTGCCGTTGTATTGGCAGCCTTCGGCGCATATCGCTGGGCCCGCAGGCAGCAGCCTCAGCCCGCGCCGATCGTCCCAGCGGAGAAGACAGAAGCTCCGCGGGCGCATTTGGGATTTTCGGCGTCCCGGGAGGGTCCGGTTTGGAAACTGTCTTGGGATCGCGCGGTCATGGACACGCTGAACCCGGTTGGGGCCGTTCTGTCAATCGAGGACGGCGGCTATCTGCTACAGTTGCCCCTCGCGCCGGCCGACCTCGCGAGTGGGATCCTCTTTTACACCCCGCAGAGCAACGATCTTACTTTTGGCCTGCGGATAGATCGTGGCGGATCGCACGTGGAAGAGCAGGTTCGCGTTCTGGCGGCAACCCGGAGTCCCCTTGATCGCGCACCGCAGCCCGGTCCCGCCAAGGCGCCCATCCAGGCGCGCGCCGATGCGCCCGCGGCGGCCGCTTCCACGCCGGTTTCGGCGGCGGCGAGACCGCCGGCGACCACGCCAACGCCAACGCCAACGCAGGAACCAGCAGCCGCTTCGAGGACCGATCGCGCCGTCAAATCCTTTTCCGCTCCGGCCCCACTACAGTCCGTAGTGGCCATTGCCGTTCCGGTGCCGCCGCCGAACATAACGCCTGCGAATCCAGACTCCGCGCCTTCGCCCGCTCTGAATGCGCTAGCTCCCGTGACGTTCTCCGCTCCGGCGCCTTCAAGAAGCCAGCCTGCACCCGCGGCCGCCTTCGTTCCCAGTGCGAGTCCGGTTCCAAGCACGCCGGCTCCCACGCCGATTCCCCCTGCGGCAGCTCCGGCGCCTGCGCAACCGAACTACGTTGGACCGAGACCGATTCAGCAGGTGCGCCCTGCGGCGCCTGCTCACATCCCTCCCGGCGTGACCCAAGTGGAAGTACTGGTGGATATAGACGCGCATGGTAAAGTGACAAAAGTCAATCCGGCCGGGGAGACTGCGGCGAACGCTTCGCTGATGATCTCCGCCGCCCACGCGGCTTCGTCGTGGGTCTTCGCTCCGGCCCAGTTGAATGGTCACGCAGTCCCCAGTCAAATGAATCTTATCTTCAAATTCTGAGGTGGCAAAAAGCCGGGACAGTCACCATTTTTCGCCAGGCCCGTGATTCCTCCGATCCCAAAATGCTCATTCGGCGAAAAGTGGCGACTGTCCCGGTTTTTTGCGGCTCCGTCAAACGTTACAATTGGACGGTATCTCGAAGGAGGACCCAATGACGAAGGGCGGTTTGTTCCTGTTGAGCATCGCTTGCGCAGCCCAGGTTTTACCCCAGCAGGCCGTGCCCCAGGTGGTCGAGAATTACGAGCCCGTCACCGAGCAGATGCTCGAGAATCCCAATCCCAACGACTGGCTGATGTACAGCCGCACCTTTGACGCGCAACGCTTCAGCCCTTTGAAGCAAATCAACAAGCAGAACGTGAACCAGCTTCACCTGGTATGGGAGCGCGGCATGGGCGCGGGCCAGACCGAGACCATCCCCATCGTCCACAACGGCGTGATGTACGTGGTCAATCCCGGAGCGGTGGTGCAGGCCCTGAACGCCGCCACCGGCGATTTGCTGTGGGAGTACAAGCGCAAGGTGGCCGCCAACGTCGCCGGCCAGGCGCGCACCAAGAATCTGGCCGTGTATCAGGACGTGATTCTCTACACCGCGCCGGATGCCGTGGTTGGCCTCGACGCCCGCACGGGCGAGCTTCGCTGGGAGGCCAAGACCGACGGCCGCGGCAACACCTCCGGCCCGTTTGTCGCCGAAGGCAAAGTGATCAGCGGCGGTGCTTGCGCCGGCAAGCGCGAGAACTGCTTCATCATGGCCAACGACGCGCTCACCGGCAAAGAGCTGTGGAGGTTCCACACGACTCCCGCCAAGGGCGAGCCGGGCGACGAGAGCTGGGGCGGCGCGAAGGAGGAGAACCGGCTCGCATCCACCTGGGGATTGCCCGGCAGTTACGATCCCGTCCGCAAGATGCTGTATTGGGGCGTCGCCAATCCCATGCCCGATCAGCGCATGGCCCGGCACGACGGCAATGCCGACGCGGTTTCGCGGACCGCCCCGTCGGATCTCTACAGCAACTCGACCATCGCACTCGATCCCGCCACCGGCAAGCTGGCTTGGTACTACCAGCATCTTCCCGCCGACGATTGGGACTCCGACTACACTCACGAACGCACTTTGCTGCACACCAAGCTCAATCCCGATCCCAAGTTCGTCAAGTGGATCAATCCCGCCATCAAGCCCGGCGAGGAGCGCGATGTCGCCGTCACCATCGGCGAAGCCGGCGGAGTCTTCATGCTCGACCGCGCGACGGGTCAGTTCTTGTGGGCCACGCCGTTCCCCTTCGACGATCCGCACAACGTGATCTCAAACATCGATGTAAAGACCGGCAAGACCGAGATCAACTGGAATCAGGTGTTCAAAGCGCCGGGCGAGAACCACGTGATCTGTTACTGGAACACGCGCAGCTACTGGCCCACGGCGTACTCGCCCGTGACCAATTCGCTGTACACGTCGTACATCGATAATTGCCGCGACCTGACCATCGCCGGTCCGGGCGGGCGCGGAAGCTGGCACGTGGTGCAGCGTCCCGGAGCCGATCCCAAGGAGCTCACCGGCCTCGCGAAGATCAACCTGTCGACCGGCGAGATCCTGCGCTTCGACGTGGGCCGCGCGCCGGGCAACGGAGGCATGCTCGCCACCGCCGGCGATGTGGTCTTCCACGGCGATATGTCCGCCCGCTTCCGCGCCTTCGACGCCGCTACCGGCAAGATGCTGTGGGAGTCGATGCTCGGCGGCAACCCCTCCGTCAGCACCATCACGTATGAAACCGGCGGAAAGCAATACGTGTGCATCATGACCGGCGACAATCTCAAAGTGCCGGAGCTCGCCGCCGAGGTCCCGGAGATCAAGACTCCGCGAGGCCACAACGCGATCTACGTGTTCGCGCTGCCGTAGGCGCGTTGCCTCTAAGAGATCCACCGATCACATGAATCGCTGGGCCGCCTGAGGAAAATGAAGGAATTCGCGGGAATGCTTGTCGAGAATCCCTAGACACAGGAACACATTGCGTGATATAAGTTCGTCCCATGAATCCTCAACCTCCGCAATCAATTGCAATCAATGCGACGAATGCGATGAAAACTCGCTACCAAGACGCATATAGAGCTGGTAGCCTCACCGAGGGTCTCGGAGCAACCTGTAAAGTGGTGGGTTTCCTAATGGGTGGTGTGATTTTGCTGGTGAGTTTTGCTGGGGGCCAATTGTCTGGGGCGTTTCTCGTGCTGGGTCTGGGAGCGGGCGCACTTATCGCTTTTGTGGGATGGGTGCTTGGTGTTCTCGTTTCCGCCCAGGGACGAATGCTCAAAGCTACTTTGGATACAGCAGTAAACAGCTCTCCGTTTTTATCAAATGCTGAACGAGCGGAGGTGATGTCCTACGTGGAGCGCCGTTAGGTTCGTCCCTTTGCGAAGGTTACACCGATGGCATGCCAGTGCGAAATTGGTCGCCTCGACGGAAGCGCGATGCTCTTTCGCGATTACGCGTTCAACGTGATGTGCAAGTTCACTGCGTTCCTGGCGAAGCAGGCAGTACCCGTAGCGGCCGGCTGCGCGCCGCCGCAAGAACACCCTGCCGGATTCCCTACGCAGCAGGGTGCGGTTCGTAGCGCGCCACGCGAATCTTCTTCTCGCGGCTGCGTGTTCGGGCGATGTCGTAGGAATTCTGCATCCTCATCAGCGTCTCCATGTCGACGCCGAACGCTTTCTCGAAGCGCAAGGCCATGTCTCCGGATAGGTCGGCCTTGGCATTCAGGAGGCTAGAAAGGGTCGGGCGGGATACGCGCAGGATCTTCGCCGCATCCGTCACGGAAAGGTTGTGCGCCTCGATAATTTCGGTCCGCAGAAAAGGGCCAGGATGAACGGGGTTTAGCATCCGCATGGGCTTCTCCTCAGTGATAGTCTTCATAATCGATATCCAATATCTCGCCGTCCTTGATCTGGAACGTGAGCCGCCAGTTGCGCGTGACGTGCAGGCTCCAGACTCCCTTGCGCGCTCCGGTGAGCTGGTGGGCCTTCCACAGAGGAAAAGCGCGCAGTTTTTCCGGGTCCTGCATGTCTTGCAAAAAGGTCAACATTGCGCGGAGCTTGTCAACCGCATCAGGAGGCAGCTTTTCGCGCTGTCCTCCAGATAGAGCTTTTTCAGGCCCTTATGGACGAAGTTCCGTATCTCCACTTGTTATACTGTAGCCCGTTGCCTTACACCCGTCAAATGAAGATAGGCTTCGCAGCGATCAATTCGAGGACAGGTGCCGGCGAGCCTTGAGCTTGAGGATTGAGATGAAGTCTGCGGTGTTGATCAACGCCTCGTACTCGCCGGCCTCGTCGCCGGTGAGCACGCCCTCGTTGGCCCGCTCGGCAAGCGTATCGATTCGCTGTTGCACAGACGGGGAGACGCGCAACTCGACGACGCGGCGAGCGGACTCGGCGTCCAAGCAGCGGCCCAAGGGGTCCAGCAGACCGTCGAGCAGAGTGGCGGCGCTCATGCCTTTACGGTAGCACGGGGTCCTTAAGCCGTCCGCACCACATATGTTATTGTGCCGGTAGCTTCCCCGAATGCCTCCCTTCCGCCTCAGCGTCCTCGACCAATCGCCAATTCCGGAAGGCTCAACCGTGGGCGACGCTTTGCGCAACACGCTCGATCTTGCGCGCGCGGCGGATCGCCTGGGCTACACGCGCTACTGGCTGGCCGAGCATCACGCCACGCCCGGCCTCGCCTGCGCCAGCCCGGAGGCGATGATCGGCCCCGTCGCCGCCGCCACCACCCACCTCCGCGTGGGTAGCGGAGGCATCATGCTCCCGCATTACAGTCCGCTGAAGGTCGCCGAAACATTCAGCATGTTGAGCGGTTTATTTCCCGGCCGCATCGACCTCGGCATCGGCCGGGCGCCCGGCTCCAGCGCGGCCGTCGCGCGAGCCTTGCAGCGCGACCGCAGGCTGCCCGCGCCCGACGATTTTCCCGATCAGCTAACGGAGCTTCTGGGTTACTTCGAGGGCGCCGCCAGGCGTCTCGCGTCTCCCGAGATTTGGCTGCTCGGCTCCTCTCCACAGAGCGCCGTGTGGGCCGCCGAAAGCGGACTGCCCTACGCCTTCGCCGACTTCATCAATCCCGAGGGCGCGCCCCTTGCCGCATCCTATGGCCTCAATTTCCGGCCTTCGCATCGCCTCTTGCACTCAAAGGTCGCGGTATGCGCCTGGGCCATCTGCGCCGACACTGAAGCGGAGGCTCTGCGCCTCTCGCTGAGCGCCCGCATGATGATGCTGCTCCTGTTCCGAGGCCAGTTGATCCCCGTGCCGCCGGTCGAAAAAGCGGAGGAATTTCTGGCCAAGGAAGGCGTCGCGCCGCAATCTCTGCCGATGCGCCGGCGCATTGTCGCCGGCGATCCCCAACAGGTCCGCGCTGCCCTTGAATCCGTCGCCGCCGAGTACGGCGCTGAAGAAGTTTTCGTCGTGAACATTCTCTACGACCACGCCGCCCGCGTTCGCAGCTACGAACTCATCGCCGCGGCTTTCCAACTGGCCGAAAACCACCACGCGCGGTGAAGCTCGGCCAGTAGCCGGCAGGTCGTAGACCTGCCCCACAGGCTGCAAAGTATTGATCGGAAATGGCGGGGTGTTTTGGCAAGCTGCTTGCATAATTCAGAGGCAGGAGGCTTGAAGAAAATGAAAAAGATTCTGGCAGCTTTGATTCCAGTAGGTCTGGTTCTGGCGAGCGGCACCGCGTTGGCTGGTCCTCGCTTCTCGATTGGAATTGGTCTCGGAGTTCCTGTGGCCCCTGCGCCGGTGTATGTTGCACCCCCGGTAGTTGAGACGGGTGTGGTCGGCGTCGCCCCCGGCCCCGGCTACTTCTGGACCCCTGGCTATTTCTACTTCTCCGGCGGACAACGGCTGTGGCACGGCGGATTCTGGGCTCCTCCAGTCCATCGCGACCGCTTCGAGAGACGCGGCTTCCGCCGGTAATCCAGTCCGATATAACCCAGGCTCCAGTGTGCTAAACTCGTCTCCCGGATGCTTTAGGCGGATGCTTCAGGAGGCCAGATGAGTCGTTTGCAGAAAAGTTTGGGCTTGATGGTTGTGGCGGCGAGCGTTGCTTTGGCCCAGGTGCCGAAGGACATCGCCGCCAAACTTGTCGATATGGGCCGAAACGTGTGTCCCGCCGACACCGCTAAGCTCTACCGCCAGTTTCAGCCGACGGCTCCGTACGCGGGCGTCAAGGTCGAGCGCGATGTTCACTACGGTCCAGGCGACCGCGAAATCCTGGATGTCTTCTCGCCGGAAAAGGGCGGCGGCAACCGGCCGGTCCTGATCTACGTGGCCGGCGGCGCGGGCAACAAGATCGAACAGGTACCCGACGGGGAAGCTTTCTACGACAACGTTATGCTGTGGGCCCTGAACAACGGCATGACCGGAGTCAACGTGCAGCGCGGCGGCACCGGGACCTCATGGGACGATCCCGCCAAGCAGATCGCCAAAATGGTGGATTGGGTGCACACCAACATCAAGAAGTATAAAGGCAATCCCAACCGCGTGTTCATCTGGTCGCACTCGGCGGGCAATCCTCCGGTAGGAACTTACATCGGCCGTCCGGAGTTGTACCCCAAGTACGGAATCGGCCTGAAGGGCGCCATCCTGATGTCGCCGGCGGCGTTCAACATCGCGCCGGTTACAGTGGGCGGCGCGGGCGGTCCCGGCGGGGGACGCGGAGCCCCCGGTGGCGCGCCCGGTGGTGGCGGCGCACCAGGCGGAGCCCGTGCCGGTGGACCTCCCGCCGGCGGTTGTCCGACGGGTGGGGCATTTGGTGGTGGAGCGCGGGGCGGCGGGGCTGCCAAGGGCGGTCCCGGCGGACCCGGCGGACCAGGCGGAGCCGCAAAGGGAACCGGAGGGCGTGGAGGCGGCGGCGGACGTGGCCCCGTCGATCCCGCCACTCAGTTGGCACGATCCACTCTGCCGGGTCTCAAGGCCGCGAAGATTTCGTTCTTCCTCGCGTATGCCGATCTCGATCCGGCCAACATGGGCTCGTTCATCGATACCGTGAAGGACCAGCTCTGCATGGCGGGGCAGCCCTGCCCGAAAGTGACGACGGCTGTATTCAAGGACCACAGCCACATGTCCGAGGTATTCTCGCCCGGCTCGCCCGATACCTCGGTGAGCGGCCCGATTCTTGAGTGGATGAAGGGCGTGAAATAGGGTGGGGCAGGTCTCCGACCTGCCGTTTGGGAAATTGGCAGGTCGGAGACCTGCCCCACGGGTTACGATAGCAGTTGTGAAACGCTCCCGCCTCGCTCTTGCTATCGTGTTTGCCGCGGCTGCCTTCGGTCAATCGTTGGCCCCGCCTCAGGAAACGCCGCTGTTCGCGCTGCCCTACGGCCCCAGTCTGGACCCGGGTTCGATGGACCGCACGGTCGATCCCTGCACGGATTTCTATCGCTATTCATGCAGCGCCTGGATCAAGGCCAATCCCATCCCCGCCGATCAGTCGCGTTGGGACGTCTACGCCAAGCTCGAAGCCGACAATGAGCGTTTTCTGTGGGGCATTCTTCAGGAAAGCGCTAAGCCATCCGCCAATCGCAGCGCCGTCGAAACCGAGATCGGCGACTTCTTCAACGCCTGCATGGATGAGGCGGGGATCGAGAAGACCGGCGCGGCGCCGCTAAAACCCACTCTGGACCAGATCGCCGCGCTGAAGTCGGTGCGCGATCTGGGCTCGTTCCTCGGACGCCAGCACCTGGCCATGGCCGGCGACGGCATGATGTTCGGATTCGATTCCAGCCAGGACTACGCCGACGCTTCCCGCGTCATCGCCTTTGCCGAAGCCGGCGGATTGGGATTGCCCGACCGCGACTACTACACCAAGACCGACGCCAAATCCCAGGAGACCCGGCAAAAGTATCTGGAGCACGTCCAGAAAATGTTGGAGCTGATGGGCGAGCCGCCGGCCACAGCCAAAACCCACGCCCAGACCGTGATGGACATCGAGACTGCGCTGGCGAAGGCTTCGCTCACCCGCGTGGAGCAGCGCGATCCGCACAACCTGTTCCACAAGATGAAGCCGTCGCAGCTAGAAGCCCTGACGCCGTCTTTCCGCTGGAGCGATTACTTCGCGGCCGCGAAAGTCGGTGACCTCGCCGTGATCAACGTCAGTGAACCGGCGTTTTACAAGCAGTTGGAGGCGCTGCTGAAATCCCACAGCATGGACGACTGGAAGACCTACCTGCGCTGGCATCTGGTGCACGCCAAAGCCGCATATCTTTCTTCGCCGTTTGTGAACGCCAACTTCGATTTCTACAGCAAGTATCTGCGGGGGATCGAGCAGATGCCTCCGCGCTGGAAGCGCTGCGTCCGGCAGGTGGACGGCGATCTGGGCGAAGCTCTGGGCCAGGTGTTCGTTGCCAAAACGTTTGCGCCCGAAACCAAGCAGCGGGCTCTGGTCATGACCAAGGCTGTCGAAACGGCCATGGAGAACGAAATCAAGCAACTGCCGTGGATGGGCGAGGACACCAAGAAGCGGGCCCTCGAAAAGCTGCATGGAGTGGTCAACAAGATCGGCTATCCGGACAAGTGGCGCGATTATAGCTCGATCAAGATTCTGCGCGACGACTATTTCGGCAACGTGGAGCGCGCCACGATTTTCGAATCCCGGCGCGAGCTGGACAAGATCGGCAAGCCGGTGGATCGCACCGAATGGCAGATGACTCCGCCCACGGTCAACGCTTATTACGATCCGCAGATGAACGACATCAACTTCCCCGCGGGCGTGCTGCAACCGCCGCTGTTCGATCCCAAGTCCGACGACGCGCCTAATTACGGCGACACCGGCGCCACCATCGGCCACGAGCTCACGCACGCCTTCGACGATGAGGGCCGCCAGTTCGACGCCACCGGGAATCTCAAGAACTGGTGGAGCAAGAAAGACGGCCAGGAGTTCGAGCAGCGCGCCAAGTGCGTTTCCGATCAGTATTCGCAATACACCGTGGTCGACGACATCAAACTCAACGGCAAGCTGACGCTGGGCGAGGATCTGGCCGACCTGGGCGGCACTCTGCTGGCGTTTCTAGCGTGGAAGTCGGTGACCAAGGACCAGAATCTCGAACCGATCGACGGCCTGACGCCGGATCAGCGCTACTTCATCGGCATGGCGCAATGGGCCTGCGGCGCGGAGCGTCCGGAGATCAAGCGCATGAACGCCATCACCAATCCGCATTCCCCTCTGGAGGACCGGGTCAACGGCGTGGTCTCCAATCTGCCCGAATTCCAGAAAGCGTTTTCCTGCAAAATCGGCCAGCCCATGGTGCGCGAGCACATGTGCAAGATCTGGTAGGTGGGACCGGTTGGGCATGCTTGCGGACTCGGGCCAGGCTGCTTTATAATGATTCCCAAGCCGAGCCAGAGGCCTTAGACAGTGGCCCCGGTAAAGGCCCAAGAGGAAACATGAAGACAACATTCTGTTTGATTGCGTGCGGCCTGCTGGCCGGTACGGCCGCACATGCCGGCACTGTGACCAGCCTGTACGGCACGATCAACTGCTTCGGGCTGTCCGGCGTGACTTCCTGCCCGGACGGATCGGATTGGGAAACGGGGCTCGGGGGTGTTTTCTTCACCGACTATCGCGATGCCTACGATCTAGCCAACGCCCCTTTGACGGACATCTGGGCGAGTCCCACGGATCCGACATGGAACCAGCCGACTTACTCGACCGCCGGTGCAACCAGCGCCACCCTCAGCATGCGCATCGCGGGGATCGGGGATGTAGGTCTTTCCTATAGCGTGTTATTCGATGGGACCAGCATCGGCACGATTCCAACCAATAGCGCCTCCGACGCCTTTCAGGAAGTGCTGACCTATACGTTCGCCGTACCTGTTGGCTTGCTGGATGGGAATGACAGCGTTGAGATCACGACGACCGGTACCGATGGATACATTATCGACTACTCGCAACTGACGGTCACCACCGGCAGCAGCGTGCCGGAGCCGGCCACGTTCGGGCTGCTCCTGCTGGGATTTGGCGTGCTCGGCGCAGCCAAAGCGCGCCGGTCCCGAGCCTAGTAATAAATGGCAGAAATTAGCGTGCGGTCGGATCTCAAAGCCGCTCCCCTGAAAGTACCTCTTAGGCGGCTTGGTCGCGAGGTTCGAGGATGACGCGATTGCCGAGTTTTTCGAGCCGCTTGACCAGAGTTTTCACGAGGTGATCTTTGTTGAGCCGATTGAA